>Ga0179593_1488733_pt1 | contig 14424 bp, 20 predicted proteins | sample CZODoug2_1_08_16_FD_185931 | JGI IMG/M metagenome (GOLD analysis project Ga0179593, IMG submission 185931) | Vadose zone soil fungal communities from Angelo Coast Range Reserve, California, USA - CZODoug2_1_08_16fungal (PacBio error correction) | ecosystem: Environmental > Terrestrial > Soil >...
CATGATGCTCATTACGATCATTTGGCCCGCCAAGGGAAAACGTCCACCCACAGGTGGCCGCCGATCAGCACGGGGGGGAGGACCAAGAGTCACAAGAAAAAAAGGCCAGAGGGTAAACCGCGCGAAGATGAGCCGCGGTAATCTCGTGGCAAGAGAGCGTTCCCATCAAAGCCGGGGAAAAAGAAGCTTTGTAGTTCGTTAAATACGTGCTGGGAACTTGGTGGAGCGAAAACGCTGGCCTCAACACATAAATTCCCAATGCGGAGGATCACTGGGGGTGCCAGAAGAAACATGGTTGACGGGATCAAAGGGCCGGAGGAGTTTTGGTGATCTTTCAAACACAGTCATGTCGGGAGACAAAAAGGCCCACGGAGACACACCGGGCATCGGCCCCGGGGGCAACGGCCAATGGGACCAAGGACTCCGGCAGGCGTGGGAGTCGTACCTTTGTCTGCAGCCAGCGACTCCGGGTTGGTCCAGCAAGAAAACAAAGCGTAGCAGATGAAGGCGCCCCTGCAAGCACGTGAAGTGCGGGCGAAACTGAGCTCCATGTCCGGAAAAACCCGTGCCAGAACAGTCGGGATGGTTCAAACACCCAGATCAAAGAGCCGGCGCAGAAGATATACCGGGGTAGGCCATCACGACGGTCGAAAAAAGGATCCAGTGCGTTGCGCAATGGGTGGCAACAGCACCGCCCAGAACGGCGCAAAACCAAAGGACCCTTGGTAAAGCGCCAAGCAAATTTTGGGCACGAAGTCACGGACATCAGGAAGCCAAAAGCGGGGTTTTGGCGGGGGGGGCGATGATACGGTCTCCAGCTCGGTGATGGGCAGATGAGGGAAGCGCGCAGGACCCCTCCGGAATAGCTGGAAAGAAGGTTCCCTTAAAACCCCAAAGGTCCGGCGCTCAACAACCCAGTTGCACCGAGAACACAGATGAGGAACGAAGGACCAAAGCAGTTTGGTGATCTCACTATGTTCGGTTTCGAAACGATAAACCGCCGGGTTTGCAAGAGGATACCGCAAAATCGTAGAAAGGAAAAAGGCAGGGGATTAGGGGGAAAATCTCCCCCGGACCTGGGTTGGGGTCCAAAAACTTGCGTCCCAACAACACAAAACACCCAACCCACCATTAGTAATACCTTCCGTGCTCCTGGATCGAAACGACCAGGAGAAGTACAGACGCGGGCCCAGCAAAAAATTGAGAAGGGGCAATGCTGTACGCTGTTCAATGCCGTAGAAAGCCTTACATCAAAAACCGCGCAGTCAGGCGAGGGGTGGGGGATCGTTTTCAAAAACATCATCTTAGGAGCAGTGGGGAGGGGGAGGTGATGACCAATCAACAGACTAAACAGAAACAATTTCGTATGTTATCGTCGAGAATGCGGCGGAGAAGAGAAGGAAAACACATGGGGCATAGGTGAAGGAAAAACCAAACGCCAATCAAGCAAGAAACAATGGGGGCCAAGAAGAGAGTGGTCCGACGGAGGATTGCTTCAAGTATCTCCCACTATCAGAACGACGCAAGGAAACCCAAAGGGCGTGGTGTGTCGAAAGGTCGCTCCGGTTGACATTTACGCGACGAAAATCCCCTCCACGCACGCCTGGGGCGAAGTGTAGTATGGGGGACGGGCAATGGCAGAGCAAGGCCGTGCCGAAAATTGTCCAAAAGAACCAAAAAACAGAAAAACTGACGGAAGCGGGGCCTTGTTTGATCCCACCCGAAACAACCGGTGGGAAAATATGGGGGAGGGAGTGGGAAAGATGTCTTCACAAAAGAAAGGCGAACCCTCGGGACTAGGAAAATAGCGCAACTCAAGGCGTAATACCGGCCAAAAAACAAGAAGGCGACACCGCTTTATTTTTGGAAGGAAAAAAAAAAAAAAACCCCGAAGCGGTGAAGAAGGTTCCATCGACAGGAGGCGTTGCCCCCCCCCCCCTGGGGGGAGGAATCCATGGAAAGACCGCAGGGGAACACATGGTAGTGTCGTAGATGCGGTCGAGTGGAGGTAGTTTGAATCAGACAATCGCTAAACGGAAAGTGAAGGCTCTTCTTTGCGCAATGACGGACAGACTACTTTTTCCTAGAAACGGAGTAACGCGAAAAAGAAGCAAACGGATGGGGCCAGGAAAAACCGGGAAACCCCGGAAGGAGAAAAAAAACAAAAACGAAGTCACCAATCTCTTCAGGGGGGGATGTACCGCAGCCTGTACGACAAACCTCCCAAACCGGTCTCCTCCTGAGCGTCAGGGGGTTTAAGAAAGGCACCCTGCAAGACAACTGTCAAAAAAAAAGACCCGGGGGAAAGCAGGCGGAAAAGAAAAGACCCTGCCAATCCGTGGGGGGGGGGTTCCCGCTTTGGGACGGATCCGGAAAACAACTATCCCCCAAAACCAATGAAAAGAGCCAAAACAAAGGAAAAAGATGCCAGTGCAGGTGGGGGGGAGTCTAAGCACTCAAGAAGACGGGGTGCCGGAGGGGAAACTCAAAGGAATTGATTACCGTCGCCAAAAAAGACAAATCAAGCCAACCAGAGACCACAAACATCCCAGCAGGCTTCAGTTGTGGGGACAAGAAAAACAGCTTTTCCGCCCAGTCGACGAAAAAGGTGGGACAGGGAGAAACACTGGAACTGGATATTTCATAAAAAAAAATGGACATTGGGCACTTGGGGGGGGTATAAGTGGGCCTTGTAAACTTAATGTCCCGAGGTTGATATGGGCATCACTTCACGAGAAAGCGATAGGGGCAAAGAATTAGGGGGGGGGTGGGAGGGGAAAAAATAAAATAAAAAAAAAAGGAATTACCCCGCGCCCATCCACGACCAAAAAAGGGAAACACACGAAACCACAGTGAACCTTAAGGGGGAGGATCAGGGACCCACAGGAACGAGTCTCAGAGATGACAGAGGGGTAATCACCCTGCCCCTGTCGCACAAGAAATGAAGAACCGAGGGTCGGGAGCGGTGCGGAGGGAGACCGGCAGAAGGGAAAAGGGTAACTAGGGGAGGGGGGACCATTACGTCCCAGCTCCCTTTGCAAAAGGAGGAGATGTTAGGACAACGGAAGGCAACTAATGGCGCTTTCGTGGAGGGGAGAAGAGCGACAAAAAAAAGGGAAAGGGCGGCAAAGATCAGGGAATTGCAACCTTCAGCTCTGGGAAAAGTCCGCTGGAGGGGGCAAAACAGCTGGCACCTTAAGGGCGGCGTGCAAACGGTGAAAAAAAACGACCTCGTCAAAGGGGGAGAAGGCTCTGTCAGTAAGGACAGACGACGACAACTCCTAAAACAATGACGATATCTTCAGGGGGGAGGTATCGAGGGGGCAAAAGGCTGAAGGCACGAGGATTTTTTAGAGGGAGAGGCCACGTCGTGAAGGGGGAACGGGTCATTGGCGTCCAAAGATCGAAAGACGCATGACATAGTTTTAGCCGGTCCTAATAAAAAAAAGAAATTACAAAACTAAGTCGACACGTCCATTGGGGAAAAGGGGAAGGAGGGGGCATGGGAAAAAAAACCAAAAAAACCGCGCACGGTACACCGAGTTGTGAAAAAAGGGGGCCGAGAGAGGTTTGCGAAAAAAGTCAAAGCGGTGGGACGATAGCAAGTGCTTGGCCGTTACAGCCGGAGTGTAGAAAAAGGAAGAGGGGTACTAAGGGAACGGGAAAGGACATCAAAGAAACGAAAAAAATATGGTGTTCAAAAAAACTGTGAAGTGCAGAGAAAAAAAAAGCCACAGGGGGGAGGTCAAGTCAGTTCCAGGGGGCGGGTAGGACAAGTGCTCAAAAATACAAAGGGGGAGGAGGCTGCAATTAAAAAACGAATCACACGAAAAAAAAGGGGCCGAGGAGTTTATCGTCGCGGAACTAAAAAAATCCCCTGGGGACAAGGGGGGGGGGAACCAGCTGAAACTCAAATCACCACGAAAAACGGGGGGTGGAGGGGAAAGGGGTAGATAGGAGAAAACTGGGGGGTATATCGTCGAAGCAGACCTCGACGTTGAAACGGGAAAAAAGGTTCCTTTGCTGGGGTGAATGCGGGTCACACTAAGCCCTCACCAGGAAAAAAACTGAAATGGTCAGCGGGAAAAACAAGGAACCGCAATGTGGGGTTGCTCAGGGGACCCATTCGAAAAAGGGGTGCCATCGTCCTTCAAAAGGATGGAAAAAGGTCTTAGACTCGCCCCGGCTAGAACCTTCCAGAAGAGGAAACCACGGAACAGCCGCCGACCGAAGCGGGGGGGGGTCTGGCGAAGACAAGGAGCACTTAAAAAACAGCAAAAAAAATCCAAGAGAAAAGGTCAACATTGGAACGAAACGCCCCTTGAAAAAAAAAGGGAAGGGGGAGGTTTGAGATAAAGAGAAAAAAAGGCAAAGGGCGTTCAGATTTGGAAAAAACACTCCCATGGGGGGACAAACACGGTGGGGGTAAAACAAATCGGTTTCGTCTTTGGGGGTGCGGTGGGACGTGGGGGAAAAAGAACTGGCGTTGCTGGGGAAAGGGGATGGGGGAGGGGGGGGAGGACAAATCGAGAAAAAAAGAGAATAGGTGCCCCACAAATCTCCGTGAGGGGCAGGGAAAAAGCATAAGTATGGCATTTGGAAACCGTCCGAGCAAAAAGGGAGGGGATCAAGTGAAGGGGGGGAAGTGAAAGAACGCAAAAAAGGGTGTCAGAAAGGGGGGGGACCAAAAAAAAAAGGCAGCCTCTTCAAAAGGGGGGGAAAAAGGGCGCCCCGAGCCACAAAAAATTAAAAAGTGCAAGGCCCCAAAAAAAGAAAAAGAAGAAATGAACTCACAAAACAAAAAAGGCGGACGCACGACGTGCGTTGGCAAGGACAGGACAGTCGTGCACAAGACAGGCGCTGCCAATGGAAGGGGGGCAAGACTGCCCGGTTGCTGCAAGCCCGTGCCCCAACAAACTGACCTCCGAATCAGCAAAAGGACTACACGGGGTTGAGGGGAAGAAGATCGGAGGGCCGTCTCGGGGAGCTGGGGGTTGAGACCAGAACATGTGCCCCGGGCCAAAAGGGGGACCTTTCGTGCTAGAAAAATCCCTCAAAGAACGAACATCCAAGAAAAAAAGAAAAGGGAATGAAAACTCAAGTACAGAAAAAGGGGGGGACTTGGAGGAAAGGGGGGAAAAAACCTCAGGGGTAGCTACCTGGCGAACAGACGGTCTATCCCCCGCGAAGGGAGAGCCTGAAGGATGGGGGCCGTGACAAACCAAGGAAGAAATTTTTCCAAAGGGACCAAATGTGGGGGGAAAAAAAAAACGTTCCCGAACCAGGAAGGTGCCGACCTAATTTTAGAAAGGGGAACCAAAGAAAAAAAACGACGATCCCCGTCACCGTTCTTCCTGGGGTCGAGGTGAAGAAAAACGGGCTGTCGGGACAGGGGAGACAGAAGTGGTTGCCCCGTGGAGATATCAACAAGAAAAAAAGCAAATCTACATCCTCAATCAAGGGCTGAAAGGACAGTCTGAAACTGAAAAGGTGAAAAAGGCCAGGGCCGCAAAACAGGGAGAGAGCGAATACAAAAGAGGAGCAAAAGTGAAACCAGATGGGAAAGGGGGGAGTTTGGGGGCCCATGTTGCTCAACGGATCCGCGGACAAAGGGGGGGGGTGGGAACGGCGGAATTGAACGGCGCATCAATTAGAGATGCCGCGAATGAGGAGAGAGAAAAAAAAACGGAGGGAAAGGAGAGGAATTATTCGCAATGGAAAACATGGGGGTATGACCCGAAAGTCCCCATGAACCGAAAGAACACAAAATCCAGCCTAAATACCTGAAATGGCGAGCAAAAACTAAAAAAACAGAAAGAGAGGGATAAACGAAAAAGTTATGAAAAAAAGAGATAAACACCTCTTCCCAAAAAAGAGAATCGGTCCCAACCCACAGAAAAAAGTCAAAAAAAATGGGCTTGAGGCGAGAGAGGGGGAGGGGGAGGGGTTGTTGGGGGTTAAAGAAACGGCACCAAAGGAAAAAAAAAACCGAAACCTATAATTGCCGAAAAAAAGAGGGGGCGGAGGAACACCAGGGAACCAGGAGGAAAAAGGTGGGGGTGGGGGATTGGGGAAAGATACCGGAGTCTTGGTGTGGGCCATGTCCTTGAGAAAAAGAGAGGTCACGGGGGAACCTAGGGAAACCCTTGATACAAAACGAAGGAACAAGGGAAAAAAATAAAAAAAGGATAGTCCTGGTGCTTGGTCAAGCAAAAAAAAAATTAAGAAGGCGAAGAAAGGAAGGGAGGAAGAAAAAGAATCCTGAAGAAAGGGACAAGAGAAAGGATTGGGAAAAGGAACAAACATCACGAAAGAGAGAACTAAGGATTTCGAACAGGGGGCGAAGGGCTAATGCCGCCGGGAAGGAAAAAAGGCCGTAAGGGGAAACACAGGGTTGTGAAAAGATGGGGGGGAACGAACACCAGGGAAAGACGAAGCACGGCCGACTAGATAGCAACAACAGGGGACACCCGGTCAAGCAAAAAGTGCTTTTGCACAAGGGAACGTGCCAGAGGAAAAGGGAAATCGGAACCAGGGGCCAAGGGGGGCGAAAAGCATTTTCAAGGGAAAAAGAAGGGGGAAACGCACCCTTCACGGGCGAAAAAGAGGGGGGAAGGGTGTGGAGGGGAGGGAATGCCGAAGCAGAAAAGACACCAAAAAGGAAAAGGTATGGCAGGATTGGGAGGGGGGGGGAAGGAAAGGCACCGACCAAGTTGGGGGAGAACAGCTTTGGAAAAAAACTGACGAACCCAAGCCAGGGTCAAGGCCAGCACAGGTTTTTCCACCGAGAAAAGATGAGAAGAAAAAAAAAAAGGGGGGGGGGGGGATGGCTCACTCAAACCACCAGAGAGGGAGGGGAAACCCCGAGGAAACAAAGGGGGGGCACGGTGTACGACGCAAGTACGGGAAAAGAGGATCGATGAAAAAAAGGGGGAACGAACAACCTCCAACACAAGGAAGAGAGAAACAAACATGTGGGGGGGGGGCAGCTCATGGAAGGAAAAAGCTTAAACAAAACCTGTTTTTGACGAAGGGATCGGGGAACAATGGTCCGACACAAAGAGCACGGGGGGGAGAAAGACCAGAGAAAGGGGAGGGGATAGTGCCATGCACGGGGCTGTTCCGAAGAAGGGGAGCTTCGACGGAAAAATCCTAAATGAACGGAGGGTTGGGAGGGGGGGTCGGGGGGGGGGGGGAAAAGCAACATCAGGGAAGGGGAGAGAGTTTGTGCGATATAGAAAAAAAAGCAAGAAGCGAAAGGTCACAACCCCAGGGGGGCGAAGGGAGCGGAAAAAAAATCTGACAAAAGTTAACGACTATGGAAAAAAATAAGGGTGAGAGGGTGAGGAAAATCGGGGGACGGGAAAACCAAAGAAACCAAGCAGCAAAGGGAAAAAGGGGAAAGACTCCCTCGTGCTGCTTTGCGGGAAAGCTATCTCACAAACCTGACCAGACGATACTTAAAGTTACCACCGGGGGGCGTGGGGGTGTATGAGTGGAAGGGAGAAAGGTCGCTCAACGGTAATTTGCAGTGGGGGTCGAAAGAAGAAAGACCAATACAACCAGACCCGCTTGGGGGAGGGGGGGGTTGTGAGGGGTCAGTGAAAAAGCAATCCTATTTTTGAAGCTCCACCGGGGGGAAAAAAAAAAGGGCCAAGCAAATTACTGAGAAGGGGGGCCTTTGGGTGAGAGCACAAAGAACCTTTGACAGGAACTTTCGGGGGAAAAAAGGAATGTCTTCTCAAGGAGAGTGCCTCGCGGAAAAAAAAGCAAATCAAAGTCTGGGGGACCGGAAAGGGTCAGAGGAAACAAAGCAAGAGTAAGGTTGTTCCAAAAACGCAAACGGGGTGAAAAGTTTTTCCATCAAAAAAAAGCTTCGTAGAAAGGGGGACCCAGTCCAGGGCAAGGAACTCAACAATGAAGTTCGATAAAGCCGGAGTGGGGAATTGGAGGGGGGAGAAAGAGAAGGAAGGAATAACTTCGGGTTGTCTCCTTAAGAACAAGGGAGTCAAAGGCAGAAAGTACAACAACGACCAATGCAGGGAAAAGGAAGAAAAAAATCATAAAAAAAGAGGTAAAAAAAAAAAACTCAAAGAAAGCCCTGGAGCCCTAAAAACGCAGATTCTGTATAAGGGGTGCTAAAAAAAAGGGAAAAGCAGCCAGATGGACCATAGCAAATATCCTCTTGGCGGTCGTTAAAAAAAAAACAAAAAAACGGGGAAAAAAAGGCAAAAGGCAAAAACAGGCGGGCAGAGAGGAAGAAAATAGGGCCCCTGGGACAAAGAAAGCAGGACCGGCTTTAACAAAAACCAGGGGAAGGAAAGAGACCAGGAAAAGATACCATCTAAGATAACAAATAAGGAGAAAGAGGCCTTGCAGTGGCGATTGAGGACGGAGAGAAGGTGGAATGAAATGTTCACTCCACCGTAAATGACCAGGGAGCAAGACGAAAAAGAAAACAAAAGCGCTCTTTTCCTGCTCCGGAGGTGGGAAGAAACACACGCAAATAGAAAGGAAGGAAAAGGCGGGAGGACCCAACGAAGGGGGTCCAAGTCTCTCCCAGAAAGGTTTCCTTGGGTGGGGGGGGGAAAAAAATGGGAAGGATACTAAGGGGGGAGGAGATCTAGAAAAAAAAACAAGAGGGTAAGGATTAAAAGAAGAGATGGCCTAAGACGCCCATCAACGAGGAAGGACCCCAACGACCACCAAACTTGTCCATGCTTAAAAGACAGTAAAAGACGAAGAGGAAAGAAAAAGATAGAGGGGGGGGGAGCAACTGGCGAAAGCAAATCAGAAATGAAAAAAGATGGTTGGGGAGAGGGGATTGTAAATGCTAGCGGAATAAGGAAATGGGCAACAGGGAAACCTTCCCAAAAAGGAGAGGTGGCAGTACGCTAGAGCACTTGAAATGCCGGGGGAAAAGAACGCCCCCCGGGGGGGCGGATGGGCTGTGGGGACCGAAAAAGTCTTTGTTCAAGGAGAGAAGGGAACCCATAGGGGGAGTAAAAGCGCGTGGGGGAAAGGAACGCGAATGGAGAGGGGGCAAGTGGTGAAGGGGAAAACGGGGGAAAGGAAAACAACTCAAAACCCGAGAGGAGCCTTTGACGACAAGGGGGGAAAAAAGGCAGTTCCACAAAAACAAAGAGGACGACACCGAAAGGGAACGGGATTTGTTGCGGGTTGAAAAACCAAAAAAACGGGCTGAATTCGTTGATTGGGGTGAAGGAGGGGACCAAGGGGGGGGGAAAGGGAAGGAGGGGGGGGGGAAAAATTCATTGCTAGGGAGAATAACGAAGAAGAGGGTTAGGACGAAGGAAACCGATGCAAACAGGGGATAACTCGAATCAAGAAACGACAGGGGAAAAAAACCAAGGGGTGCATGAGGGAAAAAGTGAAGGAAAAAAAAAAGGCACTCCACACAGGTGAGGGGGGGAAAGGGGACCCAACACGCGGAGGGTTTGAACACAAATAAAGATTGGGGGGTAGCAATGGGATGAAACAAAATTATCCGCCGAGGAAAAAAAACTAAAAGTGGTAGAAAGGGGAAAAGGAAAGAAAAGAAAAAGCAAAATAGAGGGGGGGAAAAAACGGGGGGTTTACAGGGAATAAAAACAAGCCCTGAAGAGTTCAAGGAAAGGTTTGCGGGGAGGGGAGGGAGGCGCGCCAAATATCATTGGCTCTGCACCAACTCAAAAAAAAAAATCAAAAGAGCAACAAAGAGGGGGGAAAAGAGCCTCTGCGGAAACTGAAAAAATCCCTGAGCTAAACTCTTCCTCCTAAAAGGGGTTGGCCCGGGAACTGTGGGGAGGAATGACGTAAGATCTAAAAATAGAAAGAGAACGAAAGGGAGGGGGGAGGGGATGGCCTGATGAAAGGGGGGGAAAACGTAACTAATCCCGCAGAAGAATTCCCCTTGGGGAGACTATGTCGGTTAGAAAAAGCAATTTGTTTTAGAAACATATGGAAAAGGGGGGGGGGGGGGGACATCGTTCACACGCACAAAGGGGAGTCATCTCGCCAAAAGAGATTACTCCCCCGATGCTTACCCCCGAAAAAGACCAAAAAAGGATTCGGCGAAGGGAGGGGTAAGGGAAAGGGTAGGGGAGAGTCGGACGGGGAAGGGAAGGAGGCAGGGGGGGAGGAGGGAAGGAGGAAGAGGAAAAAGTGGGGGGGGTCGGGAGATGGTGGGGTAGGGGGGGGTGGGCAAATAAGGGCTCCCTCCTGCACCCTGATCTGGGGTTTCTTGGTCGAAGTCCACGCGACCACAAAAAGAAGATTGCCAAAGACGACCAGGGGGAAGGGAAAAGCAACGCGCGCGAAAGAGAAAACAGGGGCCAGGTGGGTCGACAAGCAAACCGTTCCGGGAGAAAACAGACATTGTGAAAAGCAAAAAAACGAAAAGGTAACCAGGTTCAGAAAGGGTTAAGGGGGGGGGGGCTGCAATAAGAAAAAAAGGTCGTGCCTTGGAACAGGGGCGTACAATCTCGGGAAAAACCGGCAGGGAGGGGGGGGGGCCACCTCACCGTCAGGTGAAGGGAGGGGTGTCCTAAAAGGTTACTTGATTGGGCAATCCCTGAGAAAGGGGGGAGACTGTGGACGGGTGTGGAAGGTACCCGGCTACCCCGATGTGTCCCAAAAGGAAAGAGGAACAGGGAGAAGGGAAAAAAAAAAAAAAAAAAAAATACGGCAACAAAAACATGTACCGTGGGTCGCGACGTGCAATCATCAAAAAAAGAAACCATCCAAGGGAAAAGAGGTCGATGAATGGAGGGGCCAAAAGGACTTCGTTCAAACTGCTCTCCAAAGGGGAGGGGTGCCTAACGGAATAGGCACGCAATGTGGGGGCTCAGTCCAAACACCAAGAAAAAAAGGGAGGGAAAAAGTGTTCCAACACCAGGGAGGGGAAAGAAGCGGTCGGCGGCAAACGACTGGGTAGAAAAGTTCAAACAGGACCCAGGCACGGGGACAAAGGTCTGCTAACCAAGCAGATAAAAGAATGGGAAAGGGAAAGGGATGAAGGGGGAGAAAAAGCAAAAACTAAATAGAGCGGGTGCGTCAAAGAAAACGTAGGGGTAACCGAAATGAACAGACAGCAGAAGAACACGCATCAAATAGAACCAGGGCCTGGGAAAAGAAAAAGACGGAGGGAAAATCTGACCACGGGGGGAAAAACAATGGCAGCACCCGTGACATGAAGGTTTCAAGGAGTTGCGCAAGGGTCAAGACCAGGCCTCACCATTCCCACCAAAAAGGGTGAGGATGGAGGGGGGAAAAAAAAAAAATCGCCTGGGGAGGGAACAAGGCGCCAGGTGGGATTGACGCAAAGTTTCGATCAAAACAACAAGACCAGCACGCTCGAAAAAGAAAAGAAAAGGGTCGGGAAGGGCAGGGGGGGGAAAAAAAGGGAAAAAAAATGAAGAAAAAAAAGAAGAATGGGGCAGCTCACTGAATCTTCGGCCCTAAAAGTACCTTCCACAGAGGGCGTGGGTGGCCGATTGTTGAAAAAAACAAAGCTGAAACTTCAACCCTGGGAAACTGGGGGGCGGAGGGGGAAAGGAAAGGAAAGGAGGAAAAGGAGACAAAAGCGAAAAAAAAAAAAAAACAAAGGCTGCGCTAAAATGAGAGATCGTAATTGAAAGATGATGTTCAAACGAAAAGGAGAAAAAAAGGAAGGGAAACCAGCAAGGAAGAAACGTTTACGATTCACAACACAGTGGAAAAACCCCATGAAATCATCCTGCCTCTCCGGATGCCTCGTCGGAGAGGGCAGGGAGAAAGAGGAAAAAAAATAATAGAAGGGAAGACCAGTTCTTGAGGCGTAGATCGTTCAGCCTGGTCGTGGGGATAAAACGTCGAATCCGCGCAATAGGGGTTTGTTCAAGCCAGCCAAACGAAAAGGGGGTAAACGAGGGAAAAAAAAGGAAAATCAGGAAGAAGGGACTTGAGACTTTCCTGGGAAAGGTCGGGTTGAGGACCCGGGTGAAATATCTTCAACCTTCTCAACGGGGAAAGAAAAAAAAACTAGGGGGGCACAAAAAAACAAAGGACTTGCCGTTCCACTTAAACGGACTCAGGAAGACCGGAGAAAATAAAAAAAAACAGAAAGGGGGTCTAAGCAAAAAGGGGGGGGGAAAAAGAAAGAGAGTTGTCAAAGAAAAGAAAGCTACAGGGCCCCGAAAAAAATCATCAAATGAATGTCCGAGGGAGGATCCTCATGGCGGGAACCCTGAAAAGGCAAATGGGGAAAGGGTAAAAGGTGGGAAAGGATTGGCAGACAAAACATTATCGAAGACAGACGATGTAAGCCCCAAACTTTATCCCCATCACGGGGGAGGGGAGGGGGCGGGAAGAAGTGTTGACGTCTCACTGGGCCTGTTGCAGAAAAAACAGGGAAGAAGGGAAGCCTCAAGGGGGGAGCCGCAGCCATTTGAAGAAGTCCCATTCTACAGCACTGAGGGTGGGAGGAAAGAAGGGAAAAGGGGGTTGGGGTGCGAGATGATGTCCTGAGCGTGCAAACGACAGGTGAATTAAAATTTTCAGAATGGAGTTTCCAAGTCACAAAATCCCCACTGGGATAGTCAAGGGGGGATAAAGGACCTTGTTTACAAAGGGGACGAAAATGCCATCAAAAAAAAAACCCGTTTTTTCCCCCCCCACCCACCAAAAAAACCAAAACAAACGATAAACCAGATGATAGGGGAAGAAAAACAAAAACCTAATGGGGGCTCACGCCATCAAAGGGGATGGGGGGGGGAAAAAACAGAAAGAAAAAAAGTGCAGTGGGTAACGCAATCGTGCAAGCACGAGCCTATTGGGAAAAAGAAACCAAACCAACAGGGAAAGAAAAAAAAACAAGAGAGAACAAAAAAGTGGGTGTGGAAAGAAAAGAGGGCTTCACCAAGTAGAACCGGCCGGTTTGCTCCGGAAACGCAAACCCAGGGGGAAAAAGGGGAAAAGAAAGGGGCCTCCCATGGGAGTAAAGCGTGTAAGAAGGAATGACGTAGAAAAATCGCCAGAAAAAAGACAGCAGAAAAGGGGGTTGGGCCTGTCAAAACTTCCAGGTGAACGGGGCATCATAATAGGTGATGTGATCGCAGGCCGAGAAAACCACCAAAAAAAAGAAAGGAAAGGTTCACAAACAAAAAGGGAGGGGAATCGAATAAAAAGGGGACCCTTACGAACCCATAGATTGACACAGGGGCCAAGTTTGCGACGGAACGCGGAAACCCCAAAAAAAATCAAGTGCAGGGAAAAGAAAAAAGGGAAAACCCCCACCCCGGCGAGGGATCCGACGATCTCGCCAAACCTTTCAAAGACGATAAAAAAGGGAAAGGGGGGGGACAAAAACAAAGTGGGGAAGTGAAGTGAGAGGGGGAGGAACAGGGGGGGAGGAGAGTGAAACGAGTAATCCCCGAACAGAATGGGTCGATTGAGATGTGAGGACAGTGGAACCCCAACAAAAAGCCTATTTGGCCGACAACTTGTCCGAAAAAAGACAAAAAAGGAAAGGACGGAAATTGTGGGGTGATTGAAAAAAAAGGTGGACAATCTGCTTTCGTGAACCTGGAGGGGGACAATTTCGAAAAATCAGGTGACGGCCGGAGCTAAACCACTAAAAGTAGGCAGAAAAAAAGTGTATCGACCAAAAAGCCTTGAAATGGGGGTGGGGCAAACACGCCTCCAGGAAGGAAATGCAAACGACAAGAGGGCACTTGTGTGTGCGGACTCCATGCAAAGGCACGCGGAAAAGAAAAGAACGAAGGGTGGTATTTAGGTTAAAGCAGGGGGGGAAAGAAAAAAAGGAGGGGCAGTAGAGATAGGGGGCGAATGACGGCACTTACAACCTTTTCTCGAACGAGAACCTCACATCCTTTAAAAAAAAACTTCATACCCTGAAGGGAAGACGATAAAAGAAAAAGAAAAACCGGAAAAAGTGCCATGTCGGAGGTCACCGCGACTTCCTACCTCCGCCTCAAAATGCCCGCTGAGGCGGTGACACTACCAACGCCGCAAAGTTGAAACACCATCTCGAACCGGAAACCAAACGATTAACCTCCTGAAGAAAGAGGGGAAAGGAAGCAGTGAAAAAGGAAATCCCGGGCTTTGCTCTCAAAACACACCCCTCAAAAGACCCTGAGAATCGAAAGGAGGAGGAAAAAAAGGGTGACCAAATCATCCCCCTCCCCTCAGAGTTTTGAGTCCAGGGGGGAAAAAAAAAAATCGGGGAACTGGGGGAAGTCCAAGAAACCAAATCACAAAGAGAAACAACCTCCTTCATCCAGGCCCCCTTGAACTGGGTCGTTGGACAACCTTGATCCGACAAAGAAAAGGAAATACTTGCGGATGAGGGGAAAGGTCTGTAAAACCACATGGACCAGGTTTGTCCTTGGTTGTATTTGTGAAGGGGAAAGAAGGCGCCGGAGC
>Ga0179593_1333191_pt1 | contig 14423 bp, 13 predicted proteins | sample CZODoug2_1_08_16_FD_185931 | JGI IMG/M metagenome (GOLD analysis project Ga0179593, IMG submission 185931) | Vadose zone soil fungal communities from Angelo Coast Range Reserve, California, USA - CZODoug2_1_08_16fungal (PacBio error correction) | ecosystem: Environmental > Terrestrial > Soil >...
CCGAAAAAAATTTTCGCGGAGCCCAGCTCGTGTCCTTGGAAGAAGAAAGGGGAATAAAGGAGCGCAGATCGGAGAATTCTTCAAATCTGCGTTTTGGCAAACGAACAGGGACCAAAGACGTTCGTCATCAAAAGAAAAACACGTGGAAAAAAGAAAGAATAAAAACCCGACAGAAATCACCTCTATCTCTAATGGGATGAATAATCTATCACGTCGCCTTCTACTAGAAGCTCATCAATTCATTTGGACAGGAAATTCCATAACATCCTCGTCGTGAGGAAAGTCCAGTTCTGAGGGGGGGATCGTCTTTTCCGGGGGAAAAATAATGTCTCTCGAGAAAGAGACAAACTCGTTTGCTGGCCTCGGTACAAAAAGTCGGAGAGGGCGGACTTGAGAACCAAAAAGCAGTATATGTCCCGAAATATAAATAATCCAGGCACATTGGAGTCCGATAGGAGTGGGGGAGCGCGATCTGACAAGCCTGCAAAAGAAAGAGGCACTGAACCTTGAAGCACGGAAAAAAAAAGCTCTCAGGCTTAGGGGGAAAGCTGAATGCACACGATTTGGAGGGAGAAGGAGCACAATTCAAGGACGGGGAGGAAGTGCCATCTTGAACTTGCGAAAAAGATGAGACTCCTTCGTAAAAAAATGGAACCAGGGCAGGTTGAGTTGAGTGGGGAGGTCAAAAACCGTTAAAGGCAGAAAAGAAACGATTTCGCTTCGGTGAACCCACATACGAGGGGGAAAAGGGGGTACCCGTGTCTCAAAACAAGAAAACTTGGCGGATAGGAAGCAAAAAAAAAAATGAATCGGCGCTGGGGGTAAGGCAGAAACCCGAGCTCTCCTGGACTCAAAGGAGTCAAGTAATGGGCGATCCTTGAGCCTGAGAAAAAAAAAAAAAAAAGAAAATGCCGGATTGAGCTCCGAGGGGAGTTGCCGCGACCCACGCTTAGTTTTGTGTAACGAGGGAAAAGAGAGAACTCCGTTAAAAAAGAAGAGACACAAACTGGTTTTCTCGATGCGCGAGGACTGAGAAAAATAACAAATACCTTCGTGGCGCCAAAAAAAGTCTTGCTGCTCCTCGGGGAGGCTCAGCCGTTGGCGAAAAAAGCCACGCAAGGCGATTTGAGAGGGGAGGGAAGAAAAGTGGTTCAGATTGCCGAAGCACGGGTTGCCGAATGGGATCAGGGACGTGCCTCGGACTGACGTTAAGTACAGCCAAATTGGGGAAGCGAAGTAAGGAAAGGAAATACAAAAAATCCAAGAAGGAAGGTAAAGGGGGGGCACGGACAGATACCTCTCTGACATAGAACTGGGGACGAGTCGAACAAATATTGGTAATCACCGATGCTTAAAAAAAGTAGGAGGCTGCAGAACGAGCCGGTGAAAGATGCCTGATTCTAGCAAAATTTCTAGAAGGGAAGGCCCCGGTAAAGGTATTCCTGCTGATCATCAAAAAAAGAAAAAGGGTCCGAACGGGGGCTCTTTTAGTAAAGAAACTAGAATTAAATCGGAGGAGGCGGGTCAGATGTTCTCGAGGGCAGAAGCGACCACAAGACCAGTCATCGTTCAGGGAAAAGATAAAAAAGAAATCTCATCGGAGTTGAAGACCGAACTTACCGGGATGGGAAAAAGAAGGCAAAAACGACTCCCGTACTAGAGAAGAAAGGGAAGATGGGAGTCCGGTCAGGCCAGAAAGGGAAAGGGAAAGGGGAGGGGGCGCGGACATCCAGAAAACCGGACAAGATCAGCCTACAGCTTCTCCACATAGGGGGGGAATTACTAGAACGACAGGGCCCCCAGGTGAGGCTAGAGGAAAAAAAGGAAAAGAGTCAAAGGTGTAGGCATAACGAACGCAAATTGTTCGAAAACAGGAGGCAGGATCAGCGGTCAGATCGTGGAAAATATCATCCCCTCAAACACTTTCTCCCACCCCCGCCCCCCACTACTCCCAGGACACTCCACCCTTCCCCTTTCGGGCCACCACCCCCCCCCCAATTTTGAAAGAGGGAGATCGGAAGGCCTCAGTCTTGGCCAAATGGAAATGGCGAAACCTCTTCACATCAGAACCCCAAAGGATGTTAGTACAAGATCCTCTAAACCTATAAAGGCGTATCGGAAAACCGCTTCCGCATATCGAAAGTTGATCCAGCAACGTCGAAATCAAACCCTCTGACCTGACTAGGACAGGGGAGGAGTAAAAGCCTGACCCGTGGGAAAAGAAATGCGACAGGGACAGTTGGTTAAAAAAGGGTGATCAATCTGTTCTCGTGTTCAACTCTTGTATCAGAGAAAGGAGCGTAAGCATCCAGTGCAGAAAAGGTCCACCATCTGTGGTTCAACTCTAGGCACATCGGAGCTGTGGGGGGGGAGGAAGGGCATGGAACGCGCCCGGGAAAACTGTAAATGCTGTGGGGTAACGTTTAAAAGTAAAAGAGGTCAGCAATGTGTTGTGCGAGAAAAGCGGAGATGAAACGACATGGGGGGAGCCTCGGCAGCAGCTTAGGGTAGGGGGGGGGGGGAAAAAAAAAAAGAAAACCCGTGATGAGCACCGTGTTCAGGGGGGTTGGGGGGGGGGGGGGAACGAAACGCGGTGTGTTTTTACAGCGGAGAAGAAGGGTACCGGATAATTGTAAAACTATGTCGCCCTCATTATTAGTCCTTCCCGAGAATAAAAGAATGTAGATCAGGTAAACAGAGGAAGGAGGATGGCGTCTTTTTACCGGGGACTTTTACGCAATTGGGGGGATCAAGCCTCAAGGTGAGCAAGCGGGACGACCTGGTAATGAACAAAGGAAAAAAGGGAACAACCCACATCCGTAGTGGGAATGTTGACGAAATGGGGGTATCTCAAAACGACGGAAGGGGGTGTTACATAGTCAGAGTGGTTCCTTTCTTGCGGAAGATGTGAGCTGTTTTTTGTGGGGGGACTGAGAAATCGAAGAGGTTTGTCCAGAGTCGATTGTTACTGGGCGGACGGGCGATAACAAACTATGGGACTCCTCAGGACCTTGCCGATCCAAGGGGGGTCAACGGAACAAGTGTCAAACGCTTCGAAAGAAAGAAAAGACCGTAGGGGACGTGGGGGGGCCGGAGGGAAAGGAGGTGGTCTTGCGCATTGAAGGAAGGGAAAAAAAAGTGTGCTACTGTCGGGGGTACAGTGAACGCTCTCTTGGGAGGTGGATGACGCCTTAAAAAAAGATTTTGCCCCACTGCAACGGCAGAATTGAAAAAGCCTGTGGGGATACTTGTTTCAAAAACTAATCGTGGAAAAAATCACGGCCGATCAAACATCAAAAAGGAGAGTGGGGGTGGTGGCCAGGCGTGCCCCCGTAAAAAGGGGCCGACGATCTTCACACAGACTAATCGTTTAAAAAAATCGGGACTGTCCCTGAGAAGGGGGGGGTGGGGATACCGGTCTCCTGCGGAATTCAAAAAGGCTGCTGCCTGAAAGAATCAGGGGGCAGCAAAAGAAGGGAGCTAAAGTGGTCGGTGTTCCATCGGAAAGAACGCAGAATTCTGGGGGGGCAATGAAGGGGGGAGAAGGAGGAGGGTATTCCTTACCTGAGAGGAAAATCTCGCTCACGAGTAAAACGGGCGGCTAGAAGGGGGCCACTAGCTTGCCAGTGCGGACTTCACAATATCTCATCGAAAATTGGGAAAAAGTCCAGGAATTAGCTGGAAGGGGGACAGAAGTACCCACCGGGCGCGATGTTGAAGGCCATCATGGACGAACGTCAAGAAAAAACAAAGAAGGGTCCAAGGGGGTGGGGAAGTCATCTTTAGGAAAGTCCGAGGGACGGCTGAAGAACCGGGGGGTTGGGAGACCTGGGAGGGTGCGCCATCGAGCCTGAATAAAAAAGGGAAACGTACAAAAAAAGACAAGTAAAGAGGTAAGGGGGGCCAAAGGCTTGCGGCTGCTTGCCAAGAAAATAGGGTGGATGAGTTGAAAAAAAACCGGGTAAAAGGGGCAGAGTGGATGAACTGCGGTTCAAGAAAGGGTAGCACAAGGAGCACGGCATCAGCGGGGGGGAAAGGCGAATTGGCGGGGCAGCCCTATTAAAACCCGCACAGAAGAAGTCGTTAGGCGGAACTTCACTCAAACCCTCATTCCACTAATCAATATAAAGCGGGAGATTCGAGGACTGAGGAAATCACGCAGGAGAGGGGAAAAAGGCACGGGCCGCAACCGTAATCGATCTGCAGGAACATAAAAAAAGCCCACGACTCCACGACGAATTCTCAAAGAGCAACGGGAAGTTACTCAAAGAGGGTCCTAAACGAAATCACAAAAAAAAACGTCTGTCATAGCTGTATCGTGCAGCCGACCCGGAAAAAATAGAAAAGGCGTCGATATTCAATGGCGCACTCGGAACAGGGACGAAGGGAAGGATGAGGATGAAGGGGCAGGAATGACTGGCAACCTCATTAAGGCCCGAGGAAAGGTCGTTACGCTCGCGACGAACAAAGAAAAAAGGGGAAGCAAAACCAGAGCAACCCGCCGAACTGTCTAGAGGTAAGGCGAAGGGAACAAGTTATAAAGTCGAGTTTGGCAGGGCGGCGCGCGGGTCCTCGCTAAAAAAGATCACTCTCCACTTCTGTTCGGAAAAACAAAGGGGGGGGGAAAAAACAAAAAACTTTCCGAAAAAAGTGCGGAGCAATCCCAAGCGAAACCTCGTTACAAAATCGAAAAAAAAAGGGGCTCTAGTGGTGGACGGGAAGGGGGGGAGGAGAAAACGACCAGGTCAGTCGTACTCTTCAGGGAGGAGAGCGCTCGCTGAGAGGCCAGCATGGGTTTGTTAAAAAAGGCGTAAAAAAACCACAACGGAGGGGAGAAGATCGAAGGGGCAACAACAAGAAATCTGATTGCGAAAGAATAAGTCGAAAGGGGGGGCTACCCGCTGACCACCCGTGTCGCAATGCGAACTGAGCAAGTGCTGGGACTTCTTTAAAAAGTTCGTAGAAGGGGAGCGCTCCGGTTACGTGGAGGGAAAAAAACGATCAGAAGGAAGGCGGTTTCAAGCCACCGAGGGCGAGAGTTAAAAGAGAGGGCGCGAGGCAATGCCGCGAAAAGGAAAAGCCTAGCCCATGGAGGCCAGAAAGGGGTCATCCCTGAAAATTGCAAAGGGGGGATAGTGGCGCGAGTGGGGAAAGGGGAAGGATGCGTCGCCGCAGAACCGCGAAGGGGACTTCCTTCGAGTAAAAAAAAAAAGAACTTGACCCTTCATCCTCTAAAAAAAAAAAAAAAACGGGCCGTGCCTTGTCGAAAAATTAGTCGGAACAAAGTTGCTGAAAGGGTCTATGTCGGGTAGGGGAAGGCACGACTAAAAAAGACGGATTCGAAAAAAACTCCCGGTGCGCGGGGGAGGGGAGCTTAAATCCCGGCCTATATCTTCTACGGGCATGAGTTCTGGGTAGGAGAACACGATTTCTGCATAATATGAGGGGCGGACGGGGAAGAGCGCGGGTTAGGGAGAGGAAGAGGGGATCCAAGGACAACGCATTTGTCTCTATGAAAGGGTGTGAAGGAGGACCGCTAACGACTGTTATCGATGGGATGGGAAGAGACGAAACTGCCCGCACTCAACGACACAAAAGCATCCGAAAAAAAACTCCGAGTGGGATGCCGATTAAAAGGGGGAGAAAAGGAAGAAAACCAAAACGCAAAGAACTTCAATGCCACTCAACACAAATACAGAAGAGGTCGCTTTGAAAGAAAAAGAAGTCCGCCATATAAAGAAGGGGTTGGAAGGTTCGAGCCGGCAGAGGTAAAGGAAAGACGAGATGGCGACGCACAAGTCAGGACAAAACCCGGTGAAAGCCGTCACGTTGAAGCATGTGAATCCAATGGGAAAAGCAAACTGCCATGACATCGGGGTTGATGAATTCGTAAGGGATAACATGACACTCGCGGATCGCCAGGTGTAACCGCAGAAAAAGAAGGGCTAATCTTTTTCTCAGAACCTTTCTGGGTGGGATCAAATGACTTTTGTCCAGGGGGAAGGAGGCAGAACGTATCACTTGGCAAGTTGACCCGTGGGTGGAGGCGTGAGACGAGTATGAACGGCGCACTGAATACCAAACAAATTTCAACCAAAACCAGAAATGATTGAAAAAAGAATCCCCCGCAAGAGACCACCCCAACGAAAAGAAAAAATCAACGCACATATTCTTTCATGTCAGAGAGGAAAAAGTGGGGGGCAGCACTTACCGCGAAAAAAGGAGAAATAAGAGGCTCCAGGACAGGGACACTGGGGTGGAATGTCGGCATGCTCTGGTAAAAGGAGGAAAAAAGAAGGGAAGATGTGTAACTCGCCGGGAAAGGAGGGGGGAACGCAGGCAACACACACTCATAGTGGGGAGCGGAATCTGGTCCGCTGCAGATCTGGGGAAACGCGGGAAGAAAAAAGAGGGTCATCTGCCCTGGTTTATTGGGGAAAAACAGGACTTTCATTGCACCAAAGGAATAAATATCATGGCCGCAGCGGGCGCATGTGAAGGCGGCCATCCTTCACGGGCGCTATGCATGCAACGAAAAAAGAGAAAAAAGTCCGCGCCCAACGACAAGAGTGCAGGAGCGCGAGCGGGGAAAATTCATTGTTACGGTTTGAAAAACAAAGGGCTAAACGTGACAGTCTTGGGATGGGCAAAAGGGTATAATCGTCCGGGGCTAGAAAAAAAAGAAAGGCAGAACAACCCTCCGATGACTGGGGTAAGGGGGCACCAACCAAACCAAAAAAAAAAGAAAGAATCGACCGAAAGGAAACTAAAAAGCCGAAATTCACTTCTATTTGGGGGATGGGGGATGGAAGCTTGTTCTTGGTGTGCCCGGTCATAAAAAACCACTTAGACCGTGAGTACAGGAAGGTACAACGGTACCTCAGGGGCCATTGGGAGTGCGAAGAACGCCGATCTTGGCATGAAGAGGGTAAACTGAGCGTGGGGCCTCCTTAAAAAAAAAAAGAATAAGGCATCTGCGCAAAAGGGGAAAAAGAACAAGGCAATACGCTGTCCCAGAATACAAGGCAGCTAGAGGACCAAGAAAGGGGGAGCTCCTCGATGAAGATAACAAACAAGGCTTGAACTATGACGTCGGTAAAAATGGCAAAGGAAAAAAAAGCCATGACCGAACGGCTTGGAATGAAAGGGGGAGGAGGGAAGAGCTCGATGGTGCCGTAAGGTGCCGCGAAAGTAAGGAATTATTGAACTGGATGGAGAGTAGAAATTAAGCCGACAAATGAGTCGGAAAAGGAGAACCTGTCACCTGCTTCGCAGGGCTGAAGGAGGTATCCACAGGAATGTTCTTCAAGACATGCAGGGAAGAGAACGAAGGTTGAGGAGGGCTCTCACGACAAGGCTGGACATCAAGAAGGAAAAAAAAAAAAGAAGTAGGAAATGTTCGATCTGAAAAAAGGTTGGACCGAGGATATTTCGACTTGAGAATGACAGCGTTAAGGGTCTTCCTGTTAAGAGGAGAACCAGAAATGAAAAGGGAAAAACAGGAATCCTATCCACCGCAACGGGGGAAGGGGGGGGATGGGATCATTGCCCGAACCCTAATGACAGCATGCGCCTTGGTGGAGCAAAGCGTTCTTATGCCGACCAATCTCAAAGGGGAGGCAGACTCACCTGGGTGAGGATAATCTCCATAAAGGAAAAGGGGAACGAGGGAGGGACATGGATCGCTTGTTGCCTAAGGACAGCGGCTTTGATTTCAGATGCTTAAGGAAGAAGTCATGAGGGCCTGACGGTGAGATCATAGAGAAAGTCGAATCGTTGTGCATATGGATCATGCGCCGGAAGGCTACGCAGGGGACTGCAGAAAAAAAGTCGCGTTAGCTCTTGGCGAGAACCTGAAGATGACCTTTGTCTGAGGGTTGTGGCGTTGGGATAGAAAGGATCGCGGCCCCCCGAAAGAGGGGGATGGTAATGGACGTTTAAAAAGTTCCGGACAAAGCGCGTTTGCTAGACAACGAGTACCGGTCCTAGCCTTTCTTCTGGTAAAAGGGGCATCAAGACGACTTTGGCGCATTGGGTAAATATAAAAAAAACAAGGACACCGGCTAAGGAAAAAAAGGGGTAGTAACCAGCCAGTAACTAGGCACCTCTTGTCCAAAAACATAGAGAAAACCTTCACAATTATTGGGGGGGGTGCATCACTAAAAAAAAACTGCGACAAATAGGTATAGGTCCGGGGGGGCGCCCGAAACGCTGGCTGTCATTTGAGAAAGCTGTTGCGTTACGCCCTAACCCGGGGGGGGAAAACTGGAAATACATTTGGCTTTACAGGCGCAAAAAAAAAATGTAGGGGCAGAAAAAGGACCGAAGGAAGGGAAAAGTGATCCGGGAAAACCAATCTAACAGATGGGCGCAGGGGCTTTTTCAAACCAAAGAAAATCAGAGGAAAGCCGGTTCAAGAGACAATCGGAAAAACGAAGGGGAGGCATGAGTGCCAGCGCAGGGGCAAAATCGACCAAAAGGAAGGTGATGTCTCGGAGAAAAGGGGGGGGCCTGCCGATTGCGAGACCCAGAAGGTGGGGGGACGCGGCAGGGACACATACCTTGATCAAGAAAAAAAGCGGGGGGAGCGTGTGGAACAAATCTCAAAGAAAAGGAACCTACCCCTGGAGGGAGGAAAAGTTGCGCGAGCGTAGAAGACTCGGGATCGCTTTCTGCCGGGGTTCAAAAAACACTCACCCGCAAAAGGTGGGAACTTTCCCTCCGAAAGCGGTAGGAACCAAGGTAAACCAGGTGCGACTAAGCGAGCGGGTAAATGGGTTGAGAGAAGAGCGTTATGAAGGATAAGAACGGTTTTAAAAAGGGCCATTAAGACGCCGAGCAGCAGGGTTTCCGTTGGGACGGTACCCATCATCTTCAAAGGGCAGCCAGATTTCAACTCGGAAGAAAAAAATTAGGAACATGGCGAAAGTCAAATGGGAATGAAGCCATTAGAGGCAAAATAGATCGCGCTTACAAATCGGGGGGAAGCAAGAAGTGAAAAAATTCTCGAGAAGAAGATCGCGCAATGGGAATTCTATCGGAAGAGGCCAAGGGAGGTCTCTCTCGAACCGGGAGAAGGGCCCATGTCGGGTGCGATGGGGCTGAGGGGGCGCCAAGCAAGAGGGGGTGTATTCTGTGGAAGAAATACGAATTCTGGATGACGACTTATAAAAGCTGATCTCGGGCACGCCTCGGGGCAAAAAAAGCACAACGCCGCGGGAGGGCAAGGTGGTTGCTCGGAAAACTGCGGAAGGTGTCCAGTGTTCGCCGACGGCGATGATCCGTGGGGATTAACATTCTACCGAGTGGGGCAGGGAAGTTGTCCTATTCTCAGGAAACGTGTGGGGATCGTCGAGTACTCAGCTTCGAGGACAGTGTCGTTGCCAAAACTCCGCGTGCTATCCATCGGATAGTCGACAGATCTTCACTTCAGACTTTAAAAAAAATCGAAATCCCGAAGTAAGGGAGGGGTATAAAGGGCTCCTCGACACTTCGAGAGAGGGCGGGGGGCGAGCCTCTCACCACACCGGAGGGAGTAACCTCGAGAGTATAATCTCGCACTCAACAGGGGGGGGGGAGGAGCCGACGTTCCTTCGGGCTTTCAGAAACATGAAGATCGGACCTTAGCTCCACACTATCTTCGGTTGGGGAAAGGGGGGTTTTCCAAGCCACGAGAAAGGAAAAAACAGACTGACTAATGCGAAATAGAACCGGTACCAAAGAAGCCCGTCAACTAGCGACGTTATGACTAATTCAAAAAGAAAAGCGGGGGAGAGCGAACGGACTAAGGACGTCATCATGTTGACGAGCATTAAGAAATTCGTTATGATAAATGGAATCTCCAGCCCGGCCGTAGCGACTCTGAAAGGGGACAAAAAATCGTACTGTCTCCACATAGTAAAAGGACAAAAAGAAAATGGGCTGGCCTCGCGCAAAAGGAAGACGGAGGACGGACTTGAGATCCCCCGCGAGAGAAGGCAATCAATCATTCCTGGCCTTGGAAATGGGAAAAATTCTCTGATTTAAAACAAGAAGGAAGGGGCAAGGGCGATCACCATTAAAAAAGGATACGAGGCTAGATCGGTGAAAGCACCACTCTGTTTGGTTAAAAAAGAAAAAGAAAGACATGGCCCAATTCAGCTGGAGGAGGCAAGGGACACATCTTGCCTGAAAAAGATCCGAACGACCTTCGTATGCCAAAAGAAAAAATGCGGGTGAGTTGCTTTAATGAAAAAGAAAAAGTTAGGGCCTCTAAGGAAAGAGAGGCGTTGAAAACCATGAACCAGCATTAAAGAGGCCGAAACCGGGTTAAAAAAAAAAATCGCCGCGCCCTTGGCTCTTATAGGCGTCAAAAAAAAAAAAAAGCTCGGACTGGAAAGAAGGAAAAGACGAACCCGAGCTCCTTCGCGGGAACCCGAAGGGGTCATCCAAGGTCATGGGCGAGACCCGGGCTTCAGGGGGGGACACACTCCTTAAAGATGAAAAAACAGGCTGTTTAACCAAGTAAAAGGGGGGAAACCACAGTAGTTTTGGTGTCCCGAAAGGCCGCAAAGAAGGGGCAACGAATGTACAAAAGAGAGACAAAGACATTGTTTATGCGAAGGAAAAAAACACAGAAACTTCGTGGAAGCGTCCTAAGAAAGGCAAGCGGATATAGAGAGGCTGCAGGGAGCAACCAAGGCGAGGGGAATAGGAAGGTTCAAGGAGACGGGGGTTTTGGGGGGCGAAGGTTCCGTAATTAGGGGAGGGGAAAGAAAATCGGCGCGTCAGCGGTAAGACAGCCATGGGGACGGAAAGGACGAGTTAGGTCGAAGGATAGTAAAAAAACCAGCCGAGGCGCGCCTGGGGGCAAGGGAGGGACACGCCGCTGGGCGTGTATATGTGAGAGGGTGAGAGGGTTTCAAGTGAGGGACGGAGTAAGGTCCTGCCTGTCGCCGGTAGACGCGTGACGCGTTTACAAAAAAAACGAAAAAGGCAAAAGGCCTCATGGAAAAGGGGAGAAGAGTACCTCTTCCGCTGAGCGTCCCGGGACAGAGGGGGCTGGGGACCTGAAAAAGTCCAAAGGAAAAGGAAAAAAACGACGATCGGGCCGCGAGGAGGGTTTGCAGAAACGACCCAAGAGCAGGTCATCGTTAATCGTGAGAAAGAGCGCCGAAGATCATCGGGAAATGCAGTCATCCTAAAAAAAGACCTCGAAATTTGTCACCTTACGGCACGGGGAAGAAAAGAGAATCTGAATATCTCCGTTAGTGACAGAATAACGAAAAATTGGAAGCGACATCCAGACGCTAAACGCGGAAAGGCGCACAAAATCAATGTAAAAAGCCGTCTGAAAGGGATTGACTGGTCGCCCGACTGAAACAGAGGAATTCATATGAAAATAACCGCGCGATGGTTGGCATCATCCTCGGTAGAACAACTGCGCAAAGAAAAGCTTGGCAAGAGGGGACTGGGACATGAAAAGGGGGTCAAATAAGCAGTCCCCACCCCCTCCCCCTCCACCCGTCCCCCTAAATGCCCTCCCCTCTCCAACGACCCCCCCCCCCGACAGACAACACTGGCCCCTCCCCCTATTCCCCCCTACACCCCAAAAAAAAAAAAAACAAAAAACACCCCCCCAAAAAAAACAAGAAAAAAAAAAAAAAAAAAAAAAAAAAAACCCCCAAAAACCCCAAAAACACTCCAACCCCACCACCAAAAAGAAAAAAAAAACACAAAAAAACCCACACAAAAAAAAAAAAAAAAACCCCCAACACAAACAACAAAAACCAACCAAGGGTGGGAAAGTAACTCGTGGAGAGGGACGTGCAAAAAAGCAGTTGAGAATAGTGAACTTAACAGGGCAGAAAAAACGAGAAGATCAGAGCCACAGGACAGAACATCCTATACACCGTGGGTCGCGAAGGGGGACTCTATCTCAGTCTTGGAGAAAAAAAAACAAGGACGTGCGCATGCAATCAGGACCGGCGCAGAAGTGGGGAAAGTAGTGGAATGCCTCCGGTGATAAAACTCGAGAAGGCAAAAAAGTCGAAAAAAAAGTTTGACGGTGCCGAAAGAAAAGGGGACTGGGATTTCGCTTGTCGCAGGCAGACTAAGGAATCAAGTGCAATACTAATAAAATGGTTGGCCGCGGCACCTTACGGAATAGGGGAGGAACAAGACATGCATACGCCTCGGCTTTCAGGGGCGTGGCCAGTTTAACGGCGAGCGTCAGCTGTTGTGCTGTGGAGGTCAACGAAAAGGGGGATAAGAGAAGGAGAACGCGCCGCGCGCTAGAGCTGGGGATGAGCTTCAAAAAATATCACCGGGAAAAAACCCCGGGGGGGGGGGGTACAGGGGAGGGTGGGGCCTCTGAACTCGAGGCGCCCTCTCTGGGGGAACCCGAAAGAAAAACCGGAGGGCGGGCTTGCACGTAGGAGAAAGTGAATCAGTTCTCCTGGTCCGGCAGTTGAGCCATTGGTGATCGCCTCAGGGAAATCAATGGGAACGAACGGGGGAATAGATACAAGACGCAGATGAAAAACACCGAAAGGGAAAAAGCTAAGGCGGCGTTCGTAGGCGATTCGGAAAAGGGGGGGGGATCTGGGTGCTGGCCAGCGGGAGGGGGAAAGGAAGATAAGCGGTTTTGGCACGGAAGCATAAAAACGATTGTGCCCAGAAAGACTAAAAAAAGGCCGTGTTCACAGAAAAACAATAAGAAAAAAAACTTCGGACGACCCGTCGACCTTATTATTTGGAAGGGAAGACTAGAAGAGGTCCGCGGTCTTGCAGAAGGTCTAGCGCAACTTGACCTGGCACTTCAATTCCTGGACCCGAAAAAAAAAAAAAAATGGGGGGGATACTCTTTGGATGCCAAAACTTCCTGGGGGAAAAAAAAGGGGAAAAAACAGGCAGATAAGGTTGTGAAAAAAAGGGGGGTAAAACGATCTGGGACCTAAGACAAAGAACGGCCGATCACAAAAATCTGAGAGTTGTTTGCAAGTCCCTAAAAAGAAGGAATCTTCCCCCCCGTCCGTAGCTTTGAAACCAATTAAAAGACAGTAGCAAGGATGGAATGGAGAACTGGGGCATGCCAAGGTTCCTAGTTATTAAAAATGCAAAAAGGACACAGAGCGGGAAAGGGAGAATATTGCAAGAAAAAGGTGTAGCGAAGAATTTGGCAGGACTTGAGCGGGCAAATTACGCCGGTTGATGAAGTCGGGTTTGACTGGGGCCTGAAAAAGGTTATGAGGCAGACGCGTGGGAGAGGGACTCCGGGGAGGCTAGCAAGGGGAAAATTGCCAGGGTGACGGCTAGAACAGATCTCTCAATCATGGAGAAAACCGGGACAGGATTAGCGGTCTTCTGGGGAAGGAAAAACTAAAAAGGCGATCCGAGTGGGATGCCTTGTATGCAGAAGGAGATGGTAAGGGGAATGGGGTGTTACTGGTGTGTACTTCTATAGACGTCCTTTACAGAAAAAGTGGAAAAACCGGGGGTGCTAAGGAAAGTGCACCAGAGAGCCTCTTGAGAAACCTAAGAAACGGCGACTCAAAACGAAAAAAGGAAATATCTTTGCGATGTAAGACGGCTTGGCACGCATTTTAGCTAAAGGAGGAAAAACACTTTGTGCAATTGGGAGCTGGGGGAGTGGGAAGAGGTGCGGAGAACTGCGCCACATTAGAAAATTTCAGAAACAAAGAGAAGGTGTGAGATGAGTGCGTTAGGCGGCAAAAAATTATCGGCCCCCTCAACGAATAAGAAGTCAGGGGGAAAAAAGAAAAACTAAACAGTCCCTCGCTTCGCATAAAAAGGGGGATGGAGAAAACGACTAAGCACGCCATCAATTGAAAGACAACCGGGGAAATCTGTACTGGCTGCGGTGTTCTACGAAAAGGGAAAAAAAACGAAATCTCGAGAGTATAGGAAGGGAAAAAATAAACAGAACCCCAGCGCACGGCCCGAGGGACAGAACTGTAGTCGTGGCAAGGCAGCCAGAAAGACAACCTTAAGATCAAGTCAATGGCGTCCAATACCGAGCCTCTAGAAAAGAGTAGAAAAGGAATTTTCAGGAATTCGGGAAGGCGGAAGCAGGCACGTCCGCGAGGCGGTGGGTCTTGGAGAGAGGCCAAAGACAAAGCACTTAGACTGCCCCGGGCGGCCACAAACGAACCTGCTCAGATTCTAAAAGACATAAAAAGGTGCCTCGGCAAATTTTGGCAAAGGAACGTACCTCGCGCCGATTGAGGGGAAAACTCAAAAGGAGGGCTTTCAACGCTCTCGGCTATCGCAGCCAGACAGCAATCACCTATAAAAAAAAAGGAAGAAACTCTTTCCGAAAGAAGGACATCAAAACTTGATGATAGTTTCATTGCGCAGACACGGGTCTGGGGACGCAAAGTCGCGACGAAACGGCTGGGACATCAACATGTTTGTTGCCAAAA
>Ga0179593_1350827_pt1 | contig 14423 bp, 15 predicted proteins | sample CZODoug2_1_08_16_FD_185931 | JGI IMG/M metagenome (GOLD analysis project Ga0179593, IMG submission 185931) | Vadose zone soil fungal communities from Angelo Coast Range Reserve, California, USA - CZODoug2_1_08_16fungal (PacBio error correction) | ecosystem: Environmental > Terrestrial > Soil >...
AGAACGTGTGAAAGTGGGGTCAGACAACATTGAACCGGCAGGTACGACCGAAGGGGATATCGAAGAATCTAAAAAACAAATAACGTGGGAAAAAGTACCAAAACCGTCGAGGTGCAAGGGCGCGTGGAAGGCTCCGCTTTTTAGCTTAGGAAGATGGGTGGTTGCTCAATAAAGAATAGGGGGAAAAACACGAGGCCCAGGCTAGTTACGAACGTCGAAACCTGTACCGCTACAAGGGGTTCTCCCCGAAAAAAAGTTGAAAAAAAAGGTGCAAAAATACGAAGAACATGGCGCGCGAGTATTGTAGGAACAGCAAGCGGCAATTCAATTGAGTGACGGCGCCCATGACTAAGCCAAGAGATCACATAGGGGGGCAAGGTTGGCGACGACAGTGAAAATCATAATAGAGAGGTGGCAGAAGCGTCGACTTTGGGCAGAAACTAAAAGAGCCTCGAGGCCACTCAGGAAGAATAGGCCAGCGAATATAAACAGCGAACGACGGAAAGAAAAAGAGTATCTCGCCGACCCCAAAAAGTAAATTTTCCTCATAAAATTCGAAGTATGGTTCATTCAGGGGAAAAAAAAAACTCATGCCGGGGGAAACCGCTTTTCGCGAAGAATGCGGACCTCCAAGATACAACCACGCAGAAAAGGGAGATCCCTATGGACCTGCCTCACAAGACGGGCTAAGTGTGGGGTGTCGCTCGGGACACGAACAGAGGTTGGGATAAATGAAGTGCAAGCCGGAACTACTGCGGAAAGTGCAGAGAAGCAGAAAAATCTGCACCGACTACCATTGACGGAAAGAAAAGAAGAAGCCCCCGAGCACAATCTGGGGGCGAGACTATCAGGATGCTCATGCAATCACGGGCGGCCACTGAAATCAATACGGACGAAAAATTGGGGGGAAGGGGCAGAAAGGGGTAATCAAAAAACACCGACGTAAGTCCCCAGGTTGGGGCATCAACGTAAACGGAAGAGACGTTGGAAAGACCGTCAGGGTGGGACTGGCAATCGTCGACACCAAATGGTTGGGGGTAGGCTGTTTAAGGGAGGAAACCTACACAAGAGCCCTATCACCACTAAAATGTATACTAGAACCGCCTGTACAGGACGGTGCAGGACGGCCGCCCAACAGAAGACCGAAAAAACGCAAAATGAGTTATTATGGCGACCACACAGTGTGCGCATGGCAAAAGTTGAGCGACAAGGGAGGTCACCCAAGAACATCACGCCAGCACAGCAGAACAGAGCAAGAGAAAGCCCTGGGGTTAGGGCAGAAAAATAACCATACTTCATCTAAATATGCCGTAGGGTTGCGAAGACAGTGAAATAAAGAGAGGTCAAGAATATTACGGTCGACGGGACGAGGAAACATCCTCCTAAACCGCTATCACAGAAGAAAAGGAAAAGCTTACCAAACCGAGGGGAAAAAGGAAGGGAGGGGTGCGAGCTAGAACAACAAAGCTTTGTTGCATTGTCACAACAAGCCACACACAAGATCCCACAACTCCAAGAAACGGGCGGAAAACCGACCCGCAACTCAAAACCCAGCGAAGAGACGCTGGGGAAATGTTAGACCGACATCCAGCACTACGGAAAAAACGCAGCGCCCCGCAGGGCCGGGTAAGACCATAAACGTGAAAGCGCATGATGCAACGCGTACAATAATCTTGAGATGAGCGTACGCCACCAAGTCGAAGAGCGCAGATCGCTCGAAATTACGCCCAGTATCTTGCCCTCACGATGCGTGGGCATATCAACGTCTTTACAAAAGAGGGTACCACAATACTCAACAAACGCACAGGACGCGCTTGAACGCCCCTGCGTCCCAGAAGGGCCACGGACAAAAAAAGCGGGTCGTGGCCTAGTGGTCGTGGATCGCCACTAACGACAAAATTGTTTTGGGGGAGGGCCCGCGCCGAATAAAAGGCGCCCAAGAGAAGGAAAATGCAACAGAAAAGGTCGTGAAAAGGGCCCGAACAAACGCGTATCACTGTACATACCCTTAGGACCTACCGTGGGAGGCAAGGACTATAGAGAGTTGAATGCTGAAAAAAAAAGGACAAGCGGTCGAGCGACAAAAAAAAACTTATGGAAAGGAGGAAGAAAACCAAACGGGTCCAATAATTTAAGCGCGATGACCTCTCACATTTCGGACTCCCGTAGAAATGATATAGAAAGGAGGTACAAAACGGGACAAGCATGTAGGGAGGATGTAGCTATGCGACCGGGGCCAATGGCGAGAAATAAAAAAATTTCTTTTGAGGTCTGCAAATGCGAAGGAAAAAAAAATCGGTTTGGGAAGAAGGGAGGAACAAGTCTGCGAACGGGGTGGAATAGGAGGAAAGGGGAGAGGCGTACAAGAATATCTCCCATTCGAATGGTTGGGACAAAACGGCACCTATACTATGAATAGGGGGGTAAGGGCATAAAGCAGTGAACAGGAGACGGGAGGATGGGCGAAACCCTCAGTGTCAGGTAAAGAGCCCCTTAACTCTATGGAGGAGAGGGGGGGGGGGAGCCATAGATACGGGGGAATTGGCGAGGGTGGGGCTGCGCGAGATCCTTGAATAGCTTAATGAAAAAATTAGGGATAGTGAGGGGAGCAAACCACCCACAATAAGAGAACAGGAAAGGGCGTGGGGAGGTTAAAAGAGAACATCTTGAGGAAGTGCGAGGGGGTGAAACGTATTGTTCAACGGAAATATGTAAAAGAGCGATGATAACAAGAGAATCTGGGTACTATGGAGAGAAGAAAAGAAGGTCAGGAAGTGGGGACGCTGGAAAAGGAGAGGGGTCGGTAGGGGGAAGGCAAAGTGCTATTGGGGTACGATTCTCTTTGCGGAAAAGAGTCCGCGATTACCTGTAAGGCAGTCAACCAAAAAAAAAAGGCTCTGTTATCCAAAAATAAGAGGAGGAATGAGAGAAAACCAATAAAAAAGATGGGTGGAAGTCAAAAACTTTGGCCTTGGAAAGATTGCTGGAGTGTTTGTATACGGTAGAAGATGAGATCGAAGCGGGGCAAAAAAAGAATAGAAATGAAATAAAACTTACCAATTTCTGTAGAAAAGGGTGTTGGGTGGGGGGGGTCGGGAGATAAGCTCTTGTGTCGGGTTTGGCCTTTGGGGGGAAAGAAGAGGTTCGCGGTTGGGGAGGGGGGACGCCAACATCAGGTTCTCGACCGGTTGCGAAAAAAGATTTTTGTCGACTGCCCACAGAGAACAGTACGATTGCACGCTCTATTAGCGTAGACCTGTTCCAGCAAACCGGAGAGAGGGGGAATGATTACTTCGTAAACTGAAAAGAGTCTCACGCAATGCAGCCCTGGCAGGGTGAAGGAAAAACACCGGCGCGAGGGCCCGTGAAGAAGGGGGACGAGCCGGGTTTGGGTTACCATGTGCTTTTTGGAAACCAACAACACCCCCCAGGGGGGGGGGGGGGGGGGGTGGGGGGGGGGGGGGGGGGGGGGTGGGGGTTTTTTTTGGGGGGGGGGGGTGTGGGTTTGTTGTGGTGGCCAAAAAAAAGCGACCTGGGGGAGACGGTCTGGGGCAGGAAACCTAGCGGGGAGACTGGGGGATAAGAGTTCAAAAAACACAAACAAAGATGCGGATCTAAGCTAAAATGAACATACCAGGGTTGGTAAAGGAAAAGGGGGGTGTGTGGGGGGACGTATTAGGGCTTCGTTCCCGGGTAGGTGGAACGGGGAAGCTTATCGAGTTTTACTTACTGCCCATTATTTTTTGGGGGTGTAATGACAAATGAAAAAAAAAAAAGAAAAAAAAAAAAAATTGAATGAATGAAAGGAAAAGACACAATTTACTTCTCTCTCCTTTGGGGGTGGGTGTAAGGGGGGTTGTTTGTTTTGGGTCCCCCCACTTCAAGAAGTAAAAAATGGGGAACACTGTGGTCTAGTCCCACCACTTAAAAAAATAGAAAGAATCCGATATAGAAATGGTAAAAAACCCTGAAGTGTGTGTGTTTGGGCAGACTATTGTCCATGCGGGGGAGGTGAATTGAAAAAAGGGCGTCCATGTTATTAATTGGGGGAAGTTCAACAAGAAGCGCGTGTCGTCTGTAATTTCCCCTAGATGAAAACGAGAATATTAGAGAGTGAGAAACACTTAAATGGGGGGGGGGGGGAAAAGGAAAGAGGAAATTATGAAGGGGAACATGAACAGTAACTCTCTGCAGGCGAATTAACAGCAAACTTAAAGGAATAAAAGGGGGCGCACTTGGGCTTAAAAGGAGACGGAAAAAACCAAAGGGAACTGGGGCAGGAGGGTCAAGTTCTCCTGATGAAGAGGGAATAAGATAGCTTTTTTGGAAGCCCAACGCCGGGCAAAGAAAACCGAAATCAGGCTTGAACGAAGAGCAGGGAATTTAAAGGAACGACCGAATCGCCGGATAAAGAAAACCTTCTCTCCAAAAAGCAACGGACGCACTCAGCAATGAAAACTCTGGGGGGAAGAAGAGAGACCAACGGATAAAAAAAAGTATCAAAAGGAGACAAAACGGCGAAATTGAAAAGACACAAAAAAAAGCCAACTGTAAAAACCGTGGGATCGACAGGAAAAGGGAAGAGCTGCAGTGGTTCAAATCAAGCTCCTGGGCCGGGAAAAAGAAGACAGGAGAAACAAGAAAAATAGGATCGCTTATTTTGCAAAAGTGCACGATCAGAGTGACAATAAAAGAAGGGGGGAAGGTGCCGGCCGAAGAAAGCGAACTCGAAGCCAAAAAAAAAAGAATAGGAAAGGAAGGAGAAAAAACAGACAATAAAAAAAAGAAAAACATAGATTAATCGGCATACAACAAATGGTGGGATAGAGAGGGAAGGGGGAGGAAGAAAAGGAGGTGTTTGCAAAACTTGTTTCTCAGAAAAGAGGAGATACCCGGAAGACTCCCGAGAAAAAGAATACAACGCTGCAGACCAATCGGCTCAGTTGGTTGTAAAAAGGGGCGAAGGAAAAGGGGTGGATAAAGAGGGAACAAAGGCGAAAAATTGTCCCTGAATGGGCTCTAAAAAGGGAACCGAAATCTGTCAAGAAGACCCATTCAGAACTCTAAAAAAGCCCAACGCAAGGAGGCAGATAAGCAAAAGATGATGATGGGAGTGAGATGGGAAACTGAACATAGTCGCGAGGGTTTTCAGAGCTGAAGGTAAAGACGTGAGCCACATACTTGGAACATCACGAGAACTGAAACCAAGGTAAAGGGGATTTGAAATCCCCGGAGGTGAACCATGGCAATCGAAAAGGTTGTGGGATTTACTTGGTAGCCCAAAAAACAAGGAAGAAAAAGGATAGAGAAGGCGATTGACCGGGACCTCTCCTAAAAACGATAAAAATACAACGGCCAAAAATGATTAAAGTATTGGCGGGGAAAAACAAAATTGGAGACAAATGGGGGAAAGGCGGGACAGGGAAGAATCAACAGGGAAACAGGTAGATAAAGAGGACGAACGATCACTATGTTCTTCTAATAGATGACTGAGGCAACGTGTACAACAAAGGCGATCAGAGAGGGAGGATTCTTTGGAAACCACTAGAAATTCGCTCAATATCACTTTCCTCAGAATTGTCCAAAAGGAAAAAAAACACGAACGGGGTCACAAGTGAAGCATGCAAAAAAAAAAAATTCTGTATCGAGGGAAGACAAGGCATCTAAATAAACCGAACCTGCGAATGCAAAGGCCACCAACGGGGCTTCACTGGAGGAAGAGCGGGGCGGGGAAAACGGAAAAAAAGGGTCCGGCTTCTTAGTAGGGGAAAGTCAAGGTATGGAAAACATAGGGGCAAACAAAGGGGAGGGGGAAAGAGAACAAGATAAACAATCTGGACGCACGAAGAGGGGGCGACGATAAAGAAAAAGGGTCGGGGGGGGCAAGGACAGAAAGGGGGAAGCAAATTGGAAGGAAAAAAAAAGAACGGAGGGGACAGGGGGGAGATTCCCATTCGAAAACCCACAAGTCGGCGATACATAAAAAGGCTTGACGGGGGGGCGGGCGGAACTAGGAAAAAAGGGGGGAAAAGGGGGATGCAAGGAGGAGGCCCGGTGGATAAGGATGAGAGTGCGATTCCAGGCAAAAGATAAATCCCAGCTAAGCAAATTGGGTTAAAACGAAATTCGATGATGAAGTGTATGAGCGGAAAACTGAAGCTGTACAAACACTCTAAAAGAAAATGGGGGCTTTTAACAAACCAGGCAGTAAAAAACTGGAAGGGCGGGTGGGAGAAGAGAACCTCGGGGTGAAATTTTAGACGGATGGCAGCGGCAGAATCCGAAAGGGAATGGAGAGTATAAAAAAAACATTTGCAGGGAAACGGGGTTAGGGAAAGAGAAAGAAACAAAAGGGAAAAAGTAAAGATGCCGGAAAACCGGAGTTCAACAGCTCTTCGGCCGGAGGGGAGGGAAAAAGGGGGATGTTGGCAACGTTAAAGAGAGATGAAGAACAAAAACCAAGAGGACTCTTTAAAGGACAAAGGACAAAAAAAAGAAAAAAATCAATATCATAAACAAAAAAAAAAGATAAAAAATACATAATGAACCCAATGAGGTGGGAGGGAGAAGGGGGAGGAAGTGGGAGGGGGAGGGGGAGTAGACAGTAGTGCAGCTTTAAGCCCATATGTTCGTGACAATGACCTTGGGGTAGGAAATAGCGGGTAGCAAAACAAAAAAGACGTCAGTTATAAAAGAACCGAGCGTACAAAAAAAAAAAAAAACGGAGAAGGAGGGGGAAAGGAAAAATGCAGGGGTCATTTGAGTGTTGCTGACTGGGGGGAACGGGGACAGTAGTCAAAGAAAAAAGAAAGTGCACAACAAAAGAGGAAAATGAAAAGTGGTGGAGAAAAGGGGTGTTGGTGGTTGGAAGTCTATAAAAGGAAATGGAGTTTACCTTCTGGGGGAAAAAAATTTTGACGTGAATGTGGGGGGGAAGGTCCACGGCACTCGGAAAAGAGAGGTGGCAGGGAGAGCGAGGGTAGGCATGCCAAAGATCAGACGGAAAAGGTGGAAGGGGGTGTCACTGGCAGATGAAAAAACCTGTACAAAAAAATAGCAGAGGGTTGCTGGCTGCATACGGAAGGAGGAGACGAAGGAACAAGAAGATACTGACCAGAAACGATGGAAGCCCAAAAGGCAAGTTCAACGGTTGGGACAAGGTGCTGGGGGGGGGAAAAAAAAGAAGCAGAAACTTGGCGAGTGTGAAAGAAAAAAATTGACCTTGAAACTTTGCAAGGAGTGGGAAGTCCTGATTACGCAACCCAAGAGTCTGGAATAGAGGAAAGAGAAAATGCAGAGACAGGAGGGGGGGCGCGTTGGGTTTTAGATCGAGACGGAAGAAAAAAATGAATTCAGGGGGTGACGAGAAAGAGAACTAGGGGGAGGGGGGGAGGAACCGTCCGGGGGGGGGAGAAGACAAAAAGCAGAAAATACCTGATCCCTATAATCATTGAATGGGAAAGAACCAACCAGAAGTGGTGGGGCACGGGAGGGTAAGAAAGGAAAAAAAGGTTGGGGAAAAAGGTCAGCAGGCATGTAAATGGCACGTTGAAATAAAAGGCAAACTGCAGATAATGTCCAAAGAACCATAGGGATAGAAAGGCAAAAACGGGAGGGTGAGAGGAAAAAAGGGAAAAAATGTCCTTCAAGGGGGGAAAATGTGAAAAGCGGACATTACTCGCATGCGTCAAATTGTAATCAAACGTGCAAAAAAGAAAATGTGCGCAAAGGGGGGGGAAAATAAACCTGAAACTGCTGTCAGCCCAACAAGGTCAAGGGGCGCGGGGAAGGGAAAAGACTGAATTTACTGGGATAGGCGAATAAATCGAGGAAGAAGCCCCCAAAAGACACTAAACGCGGAGGGGCGTGAGAAAGTGTTTCATCATGAAACTTAAAACAAGACCAAAGAGCTAGGACCAATAAACTTAGGAGCCCAAGCGGTCGCGACAAACAGATGCACATCTTGGAGGCAACCTGTTGCAAGACTCGGATCAAAAAGCAACGGGGAAAGGTAAAAAAAGAACAAAGAAAAAAGTAGCTGTAAGCGGGGGTCCAAAAACTACACAAGTGAACTAGCAGCAAAGACAAGTCCACGAAGTGGTCAGAAGGCAAGGAGGCCATTGGTCGTCGAGCGCTAAGAATAGAAAACTAATCCGCGGGGGGGTCAAAAGGGGGAGCGTAATAAGGGGGCAAATAGGGGGGACCGAGAAGTGGGGGAGTCCAAAAAAGCGCCTTATCAACGCAAAACCATGGCGCTAATAGGTAAAAAAAAATCAAGCGAACCAGAACAGTAACCAAAACAAAATTCCTCGGCAACAAACCAAAATATGTTTTCCGGGCAATAAAGAAATTGCTCCATGTCGGCGTCAAAAGAAAATGAAGGTGGTGCACCTCTTTTGGGTTTCGATAGAAAGGGGTGGAGACAGGAGAAAAAAAACCGCCCAAAAGCAACACTGAAAAAAAAAGAAAACTAAAAAAGAACTAAGGGGTGTGGGGGGGCTCGCAGGTTCCGCCCAAAGAAATTGGGTTAGTAATAGCCAAAAGCCTTCTAAAATGTATGAAAAACTAAAAGGTGAAGAGATTTCAAGAAACGAAGCAAAAGTCAGCACTGAAACAAAAAACCAAAAAAAGGAGAATCGTGGCAGAGCTAAAAAGGCTTGATTCTCAAAAAGAAGCTCAGGTCTGTCCACGAAAAGACCATCAAATAAATCAATCAGGGTGGAAAAAAAAAAAGAGGGGAAGAGGAGCAAAAAATAGGGGCAAATACCAAAGAAACGCAAGATCAGTGAAAAGAGTAGGGGGAGTAAAGCCATGTTTGGGTAACGTGGTATTTGAGACCCGAAAGATAAAATAACATGGGAGAATCCGAAGACAGCCTTTACCTAAATCGGAACGGAAATAAAAAAGTGAAATAGTAAAGAGTAGAAAAAGGGCAGAGGATCCATGAACTATGGAGTTCGGGATATATACAAAAAGGAAAGAAAATGACAAAGAACGTTAAAAAAAAGGAAGGCAAGGATAGGCCCGGGGGACAAAAGGGAGAGCCGAGCATATATTGAGTAATCTGACAGAAAGCCGAAGAAAAGAAGGAGAGGCAAAACAAAAGGGGGGGTGTGGAGCAGAAAAAACCGCAAAGAAAATGTTGGTGGTGGAGGTAACCTGAATGGGAAAATAGCTGGCTCGAATTAAAGCCTACAAAAGTGGAATCAGGGTGGCGTTGACACCTTGACTATAAAGGTCAGCGGAGGCCAGGAACTGGCGAGGATTAGATAAATCTTTAAAATTCGGCGAAAAGAGATCGTGGAAAAAAACACGGAGTAAAAAGAGAAATAAGCGCGGGAACCAACGCAGAGAGCAGAGATAGCCGGAACTTTGATTGAAAAAACCGGTAGCGCTCCAGAATAGACCCAAGGCAAACGGTCACGATAGAACTTGGACATTCGACGCCCGCGAGAAAGAAAAAAGGGCATCAGACATTCTGTGAGGGAGGGCAGGCTAAATTCAAAAAAAGAGGGTCCCATTGATGCCTGAAAGAATCCTGTGAAAAGACTTAAAAAAAAATTGCGAGTCGGAAAAAACCGATATATGACGTAAACGGAGAGAACTGGGGGGAAAACACAGAGATATGATACTCCTGGAAACTGAACAAAATACAGGGAATAAAAATAGATAATGGGCTGTTGCGGGATCAAAGAAGCGAGAAACAGGGAGAAGGGTGGGTACGAAAGAGACGGAATGGCGTTTCCTGGTGAGGGACGAATGAGGGGAAGCAATCTCTGTCTAGTACTCCTGTAAAAAAGAGTGGGTCGGGGGGCGAAGAACCCACGAGGCGTGAATTCCAATGCACACTTCGGTGGCTGTAAAAGAGAGGGGGAACAGGCAAGGGCGGTGTGAATGGACACTAGTCGCAGGTTAAAGAAGAGATTGAAGAAACCCTCACTCTCGGGCGGAGGGAAAAAGAGAGAAATGAAGCAGCCCCTAAGTGGGTATTAAGAGGCCCTATGAACGGTGGCTTGTGGTGGGCCTTAGGGCGAAGGTCTGCATTGAAGATTCGGACCAGAAAGTGGGAAAAATCCTGAAGTGCAGAACGATAAGAGAAGCTGGTCCCCTCAGGCAGTGGGATCAACACACACACAGGAGGGACAGTACGGGGGGGGGGGGGAGCACCGAGGATTTGAGTTAGGGAGGTTTTTGATAAGGGAGCAGATATCATCGGCGAAAAAAAGCAGTTGCACCACCGAAAGCTGTAAGCACTGATCCGAAAAGTTGCTAGGTAAAAGATTTCAACTACTGTTTTCAGGTGTGGGGAAATGTGGAGAGGGGGGGGGAAAAGGAGGGCCGAGGAATAGTAGATCCGGGTTTGCGGCAGAAGGACTCTTTCACCGCCCCAAAAAGAGTAAGTAAAAAGGGGGACAACGCAGATATCGCTATACCAAAGAATAGAGAAAATAGGTGGGAAGGGGGATTAGGATTAATGATGGAAGAGCAATCCACCCCAAAAAAAAACCACCACCCACCCACACAAAAAAAAACACCGCCCCCCCCCCCACCACAAAAAAAAAAAAAAAAAAGCCCCCCCCCCCACGAACACGAGTGAGAGGAAGAACCAAAAAAAAAACCCAATTTCACAACTAAGGCTTCGGGGCCTGAAAACAAGGGCAGCGATGGGTACCTTAAAAGGGCGAGGAAAAGGTTTTTGTGAAAACAATGGTGCTTGGAGGGGCTACAAACGATCTGCCTAGTTACGTAAGTAGAACGGGTTCGGGACCATGGGGCGACCTAGTGGGGCAGACAAGGTGCTGCAAATAGTTGACAAACAAAATGAAAAGAAAACATGGGACCTGAATTACCGACCTCGTTTTTAGTTTTTGGAATATAGATGGAGTCGGCACCCTTTGATACGGGATAGGGGGCGGTGCTGAAAGGCAGTGGGCTTCGCAAGCCCACAAGAATCGCTGATCCGAATGACTTAAGAAGAAAAAACGATCAGTGGGTTGAGAAATGTCATAGGCTTAAAAAAATTCAAAACTAGGCAAAAAGGTAGCGTAAGGCTACTTTGCTGAACATGCCGCCTGCAGCGAGTAATAAAAGACTAGTTAAAACCCAGGGAACATGCTTAATAGATCGAAAACCAAAACAAACCACGGAGGAATAGGGATAGCAAAAGGGGATTCAAGGTGGAACCTGAAGGAGAAATTACCGCTGTCAGACATTTCAACAAACTAAGAAATGGCAAGGGAAAAGGTCAAGGGGAACCTTATTCAATACCAAACAACACTTTTAAACTGGCTGGGAGGTAAATAAGGAATGAGAGTAAAGCCGGCGAAAAGATCAGGCTTGATCGACCTAAAACAATAACGCCCGCTAAGAGTCCTATTCATAAAAATCAGGGCACCTCAGGAAAAGCAGGAAAAACAATAACTTCGAGGCCACCAGCGGTCAGGGGACAGTTCCAAGGGAGGAGAACCAGAGTTTTGGGGGAAAAAATCTAAACACAGGAGACCGGTGCAGGAAATAGGGAAAACAAAACGGACGAAACGGGTTAAAAGCGAGCGGGGTACGCCCCGCACCACCCTTTACAAACAGTTAAATCGGGGAACCGGAGACATCTTAATGGGGAGAAAACGGGGAACAACCAAGCGCTAACAATGGGGTAGGATAATCACGCACAAAAAAACCTCGAAGTGTCTACGACAGGTACACGAAATGGGCGTTGGCATCGAGTTCGGAAGGTTGGGCAGAGAAACAACTCAAAAGCCAACTGCTACTATCACGCGAGAAAGAAAAAAACCGAAAACATAAAACATTACACGAAACAAAGGTAAATCAAAAACAAGAGGTCGAAATTAGAAATGGGTAAATGTTCAGGATCATGATGCGGTTTTGACAAAAGGGGGGGGAGATATATACCTCCCCGTAAAAAAAAAAAACAAAAAAAAAGCCTACATGCAAAACGACTGCATCACAAAGACGGGCTCAGGGGGGTGTCCGCGAGGGTCATCCAAAGGTTTTATACAAATAGCTTCGCCTGAAACTACGGTCCGAATTCAGAAAGGGCGAAGCTTGGGGAAAACCAAAAAGCGAACAGTTCAGCACAATTCCAGACAGCCCACGAACCCGAAGAGGGTTCCGCCACAGATGCTAATGCAGCACAAGCGGACCCAAGGTCAAATATATAAAGAAAATAGTGTGGAAACAATTGTGAACGAAATGGGGGAATGAGGACACATCAGATACAAGCTGGACAAAAGTTCAAATTTTAGAACAGCTGAACTGGCGCATGGGCCATGGTGGGAAAGTGTAAAAAAATTCCGCCTAAACGAGCCACGGAAAATGGTGGCACAGGCTCCTTCGATCTCACGAGAAGAAAAACTGAAAAAGTTCACCATCCGGCTAAGACCACTAGCTAAAAAAAGTGCCAGTTGCCTGGAGGGATAGTAAAAAGAAATTAAAGGCAGCTTCCCACAAATAAAGCGGAATAAGAATCCCTTGTGTCAAAAGCAATGAAGTAGAGGGCACAAGAGATTTCTGGAAACGACAAATGCTCCGACAACAAGTCAAAGAGAAGAGGATCTAAAGAACGTTGGGGTGCGAATTGAATGCCCAAAGGAAAATTGTGGGGGGAATTAACCTGGATCGCTCGTGACTGAAATAAGGGATCAAGGAGGGTCAACTCCGGGCTATAGAAATGGGGTCAATCGAGGGAAAAAAAAGACCTTTGCGGATTCTAATCTAAATCTTGGAGGGGCTACGCGTTAGCATCTAGAACAACAACGGGGAAGAAATAAGGGTCGCTGTTTCGCCCGCATTAAAGAGCTAATAGCCGAGCACAGGGCAACCCGACTTACTCAGCCCCTTGGTAGGGAAAATTTCGATGAGGGGGTGGGGTGGGGGGGGGGCTTTCATTAAAGCAAGCGGATTACCAGGCGATCATAAAAAATTGAGGTGTCCATTGAGTGCAAAAAACAGGCTTGCAAGGGGGTGATTCACAATTACTTTCAAGATTGAAAAAAAAGCGTACCGAATATCATGCCGCGCGGAGCCGTGCAAAATTACCTAATCGTGGAATTCAACTTGCCGACACAGAACTCTAGCGGAAAAACGCGCCTCAAGGGTCTGGGACTTATCCCGAAACCTCAATCTGGGGCCATGGAAGAATATTTGGTCCCGCATAAGCCTTGAATTTTTAACAAAAAATCAAAGCGGCCGCCGGAAATCCGGGACAAGGCTCTTGAATGAAAGCAACTGATCTTTAAGGAACTCATACAGCCAGAAACCGGCGGAAAACATCACGAGGGGTCATTGCACAGATAGGGGAAAGTTCCGTGGCGATTGGGGAATGGGCACGTGGTGGGGGGGAGAATCCCATCGCTGACCAAAAACTAAACACAAAAAGGGCGGAGGGGTATATATTGAAGTGGAAATGCAAGAAAGGGGTTCCCCGATGCTCGGGGCGTGAAGGGGTTGCCTTGGCAGTGGAGACTGGGGGCGTCTTAGGGGCCCCAAGCTTAAAGAAGGAAAAAAATTATGTTAGGCCGGCTGCGAGCTCGGAAAACTACGTACCCAGCAAAGACAAAAGAAAAGGAGAAGTCTTGGTAGGCAGAGGTGCTGAGTTCTGCGGTTGTGAAAAACGGAGCAGATATAAAGAGCTGCGAAAAAGAGCAGGAAATCCGGAGAAGGGGGGGGATAATGAGAAAAGGAATGGAATTAGGATAAAGACTAAGGGAAATGGGGTGTTCCGGTTGGGGGTTGCCAAAAGTGGGGGCTGGGGCGAGGCAAAATTCGCGAGGGGCGGGAGAAGGGAGAGGGTCGGCCTAAATCGGACGTCGATGGAATAAACGCTCATGTCGAGGTTAACGACGTAGATCGTGATTGACTGCTTTATCGTCCGAAGTCCGCAGAAAAAGTGGCAAGAAGCGGATGTCAATACAAGGAAAAGCACGTGAAACAATTGTGAAATGCCGGGGGTGTGGACTGTGCTTGCGGGGAGAAAAGATAGCGGTACCGTTTCGAAAAGTGTCAGGTACAAAACATGAGAAGGGCAACACGGTTAGAATGTGGCCATCCGATACAATCAGTCCGTGAATAACGACTGGCCTAAGAATGACCGACCGCTTTTTGCGAGGTGTGGGGGGGGTGTTTGGACAGAGCTGGGGGAAGGGGTCCCAGGAGGTCAGTGATGGTACGTATAAAGAAGTTGAGTGTGAACGGGTGGGGCGTCTGGAAAAGCCAGCCGAATGTCTCCTGAGACTAATCATAGGAAAATGGAAAAAGTTAAAAAAGCCCCCAGAACCGTTTGTGGCCGACAAGGTGTGACGCTGAAGGGGGACTTTTTAAAACCAGAAGTTTCGAATATGGCAACGTGGGGCGCAAGGGAAAAGAAAGAGGAGTCAGCTCTCAGGGAAACAAGAAGACATTTGCTA
>Ga0179593_1375604_pt1 | contig 14423 bp, 12 predicted proteins | sample CZODoug2_1_08_16_FD_185931 | JGI IMG/M metagenome (GOLD analysis project Ga0179593, IMG submission 185931) | Vadose zone soil fungal communities from Angelo Coast Range Reserve, California, USA - CZODoug2_1_08_16fungal (PacBio error correction) | ecosystem: Environmental > Terrestrial > Soil >...
TACCGATGTTCGCGGACACCTTGCAGTAGAAAGTGCTGGTAGAAGGGCGGAGCTGGGCAAGGTAGTGGTCAAGTAACCCAGCGCCGGGACATCGGCAGGGAGTGCGGGAAGAAGCAAATCATGGGCAGACAGGAGTGGATAAGTAGGGACTCGGTCGCCCAAACCATCGTGGGGGGACGCATAAAAAAGAGTCGCGGCATACAGATCGCTTTCTCAAGCACAAAGAGAGCCGGCCCGTTCAGAACAGTAAAGCTTGGTCATCTTGGAATTACGAAATCGGTGGAGGAGGGGAACAGTCAGCCAATGATAAATTTTCTGATTCAAGCTAGAGACAGCGTAGTAGTAAAAAGCTTTTCATGAAAGACACATAAAAGAGCAGGTCAGCGGAAACTGAACATCCACGGCAGAAAAAAATGGGCTGATTCGTTAAAAAAGTCGATGCCGAAATGGTAGAAGACGTAGGGTGCTAAGGACAAGGAACCAGCAGGCATAAAAAAAACACAGCGACCTGCTGTTGGCTCACGAGCTGAGGTAACGAAAGATGAAGTCGGGCAGAAGTGATCAAATAGTGTCAAGCCAAGGGTACCGGTAAGTGGACTACCAAAAGCCAGGCTCTTGAAACCAGGAATGCGAGTCATGAACAACACGGTAAAATCCGCGCACGGGGAAAGCCGATGGGCAAAGGCGGACAAAGAAATCGAAAACATGGGGGAATCCGGGTGAATTAAGTCATCGCCAGGCCAACGGTTACAGAAACGACCCGCTGCAAAAACAGGGAAGACGAGAGGCGAAATGTCCGGAAGGGAAGGTCGAATCAAATGAATTTGAGACCGCGCTATCACGTCGCCACAAAGGGAGGTTTCTAAGGCTATCGGCGAGAACACCAGAACGCAAGGGGGGAGGGGGTGATTTCACGTAATAAAAGTCAACGAGCAAGGCGGCTATGTCACCAGACGGGTGGAGAGGAAGTAAAGCCCAAGGAGGAAGATCGCAGTTCGGGGGGACCGTGTCCGAGAGAACTGCTGGGGAATCTGTCTGGCAAGCGGAGGAGGGTGACAGGGGGTACCGACACAACTCGGAAAAAAAAAAACCAAAAGACAGGAATTTGGCAGGCTTGGCTCCTCTTTAGGTTACTGGTCCTTAGGGCTAAAAAATATGTGTCCTGAGAATCGCAAAAAAAGGAGGTGGATGAGGGGAAAGTAATTCGGTCACGTAAAGCCGATTTTCACGTGGAAAAATAAGCTGCGATAGTACCCGCATGAGGAAGTCGAAACCTGAAACCAGGGGAAGATGGTCAGTTCAGGGGGGGCGAAGGGCTGGGGAGGACCGGAACATAAAGATTTGAGGAAAAACATAAAAGAGGATAGAAGGTTCTCTCTCGAACCAAGACTAAAAAATTACAAGATCAGGAAGGGAGATTGAAACCATCAAGCTGGTTAGGCAAGAGAGGGTCAAAAGAGGATCTTGATTCAGCAAGTAACACCAGTGGCTGGGGGAGCGCGAAGCTTGTCAAAGGCAACGGATGGGGCTTACGGTGAGAAAAAGAGATGAATTACAAAACTAAAAAAAAAGGCAAAGCGGAGGTACGTTGTGAGTTACTGGAAGGGGATGCGAATGAAAAAGAATTCACGGGGCTGATGGGATGGGTCAGATGGAGGTACGAGAACGGGAAATGAAAAGCTGAAGAAACTGGTTTAAGGGAAAACTAGGGGAAAACGTTGGGGGAACTAATCTCGGCAACCTGTACTGGGTCGAGAGGGCAATTCTAGAGTTTGGCACGGAAGTTTCCAAATAAGGACTTGGCACGGACATTGAGAGAGGCGGGGAAGGACCTCATGTCGAAAGCCGGGTGTAAAATTAAATAAGGTGGGACTGTCGAGAGCTGATATGGGAGAAGGTGGAAAGACTCGTTAGAGTCAAGGGACTTCACGTACCGGGGCACGACGAAATCTACGAGGGCACGAGAGGGTTTCTGAAGGGAAAGGAAAGCGACAGGAAACAGCAAAGGCGCGCTGTCTGGTAAAGCGCGAAAGGGTAGGGGGGACCAGCGGGGAAACTGCGTGTACGCGGAAAAGAAGGGGGCAGCTGTTGTTGCAAGCGAGCAAATATCGCAGGGGGGAGGAAAGGCGAGAAGGTCAAGGACTGCGGGTACAAAAGATGATGTGAATGCGATCCAAAGCACAGCAGCTGCCCGAAGTAGAGGTCTTGCATCAGCAACGTCGGAAAGTCGTACCAGGACTTACTTCATCATAGATAAAGGAAGACACGTGCTACCCAACTTTGCTAATAGTAATGGGGTGAACGGAGAACGGCAACTAGCGGTGCGTGAGTCTCCGGAAAGCACGTGTCTCTCTTTACAGTCCTGGTAAGCAGCAAACGGTAAGAGAAACCCAGGGAAAAGGATAGCGGACCCAGGAGACATTTCCAGAGCATCGCTGTGTGAAGGGCGGAAAGAAGCCGAACGCGAAAAAGTTCACATCCTTCCAAAGAGCTAAAAGCGGGAACATATGGGCACCAACGGAGGGAGGACCCAAAGGGGCTTCTTGGCGGATGGCACACAAAGCGGTGACACACCAGGGCGGAACCGTCTCTTGATCCAGATACGGCAAAGTCAATCAAACGTCATAAGCGACTGCACACTCAAAAGGCCAAGATTTTGATGGCCGGCAACAACCAGGACGAAATGCCTCAAGAGATGTGGCGTTCCGGGTGAAGGAAAAAGTTGAATCGACGCTACCGAGTCGTGTGGTCGAACCGCGGAATTGAAACGTACATCGCTCGGGCCCACGAAATAAAAGGATCTTGTCAAGCTACTTCGAAGACGAGGGATTAAGAGCATCTAGGAAACGAATCGGTGAGAAATTCCGAGCCCCGACTCAAGGAAAAAGAGACCTAAAAAAGCTTTAGGACGTCATAGATGCCCGAAAAAGTTGGCGGACACATCAAAACCCTGAGAGTGCATCGCGACGAGAAAGGAACGCATGACGAGAACACGAAGATCAGAGTCGGAGAAGGGAGAGAAGAATGCTGTCAGGGCGAGAGGGCGTAGAGATCCGGGGATTGTGGAAAGGATACCAAGGAGGAGGCCTATACAGAGAGTCACCGATCCAGGAATAAAAGGCAATTCACCAAGGGGAATGAAATGGAAAAGACGAGGAAGGTTCTACCAATACCGCGTCAGGAGAGGGCAAATGAAAGAGGTGGTTCGGGAAGGAGGGGAGGATCTCAGTGGGAAAACCATGATAGGGACAGCGCGACGCCTTTGGGGCGAATTAGCAATCGCGGGAACCGCGCAAAAAGTAGTCAAAGTGGCGTTGCTAACTCGCAGTATAATCTCGTACTGCTGCAAGTCCGATACGGCGAGATGTTGGAAGGACAGGGTAAACACGTCCGACGTGACCCGCGCAATGAATTGCAGACGCACGGGAAGGGGGGAAACAGGAAAAGTCACAATTCGACAAAAGGGAAGGATGCCCCAGCGGATTTAGACCAGCACTCCGGGATGTCCGTTTGGAGGAGTGGGGCCATACTGTTCAACTCCTGCTTACTAAGGGTCTCCTGAGAAGAAAAGGGGAGTTCATCAGAATATGGAGGGCCAGGTCCTTTACTTCGAGAGAGAAAGAAGGGTCGGATCAACAGCGGGAAGATTTGGGGCGGCGTCTTCGCACCGCATACGATAGGAGGAAAACTTCAAATGCTCCTGAGAGTGGAAGCCATGGCAGACACTGAGAACCTGAGGGCAATGAGTCGAGCGGAAATGTGGAGCTCTAGAGTCTACGGGCATAGAAGCGACGAGGGGACCAATAATGCATCTCATAGAGCCGGAAATTTAAGAACCAAGAAAAGGACACCATCATTGAGCGATATCAAAAAACTTAGGAGGAAGGAAAGATAGGTATATCTACACTTGGGAGGGTGGTCGTAGAAAAGGGTAAGATCTATTAGAGTCCTTCCAGCGCTGAGAAACTTAAAGGGGAGAATGAGGCTATGGCCCAGCGCTGCGACGTCTTTTCAGCGTTGCCGGCGAATGTCTGGAGTTGTCGACCTGGGAGAAACCGGTGCGGCGCACCCGTAATCAAAGGTTGGGAAAGCGGAGGTTCCCTCTCACAAAAAAGCGGAAAAGCTGTTAATGCGGAATCGCCCGGAACAGGTAAACCCGGCAGGTCCACGAACTAGTCGGAAACATAAGACGTGAGAGAGGGGAAGATATACAACAAATAAAGGGGTAATCACTTTGGAACGTTTGATGGCGCCAGGCCCCCGTCTGTTCAGTGTAGGGGTAGGAAAAAAGAAGGGGGTAAAAAAAAGCCTGCCTCTGGTAGGCAGCTGAAGAAAACATAGTACGTAGGAGAACCAGAATAACATGATGATATGAAACGGTTGGTGCGGGACTGTTGCTTTCAGGACTGTTGGGAAATATATAACTATCTCCGCGCTGCTTGGTGACGAAGAGGGCTACATGGACGCTGCGGCGGAGTGAGAAACAGACCATGGATCTCAGCCGTCAAGGGTACGTAGCTCCTTCCTCACTTGGAAGGGAGGGCTGCAAAGGGGGGGGCCCTAATCGGGGAAGGTCTGGGAAATCCATGGCTAACGGCAGTGGGGGGCGAAGATGCGCTGGCTTTTAACCGGGCATGTACCTTGGGGGGAACAGTGTTATGCGGCAGCGTGGGGGAGAAATCAGAATGCTCAGCAGAGCGGACGATTGGTAGGGTAGTAGGGAAAGAGAAGGAAAGGCGGGCAGGCTTGGGATCCTGGATCTGCCGACTCTTCTTCTTGATGGGGTTGGACGGGAATGGGCCAGAGCAGATGCGCTCGTCAGGCGAGAGGGAAGGGAATACTGGAGAGGCAGGCTGGACCGCTCTGGTCATTTGGTCGAAACGGTGGTGAGGGAGACTGAAGACTTTATTCAAAATTGGAGGAGGATTTCGGAAGTTTGAAAAACGGGTGAGGGGGAATATAGGATAGGAGACGGACTGACCTAGATGAGTATAAACAGACTCAGGGACAGACTCAGGGGGAATGATGGTCTGCTCTCCTTAGAGAGAGAACGTCTGTGAGGGGGACGAAGAAAGGGTGATCAGGGGAATCCAACCAAACATAGGGGGAGGTGCTGGAAAATGAAGGGGATCTACCAGTAGGAGAGGTAAAGAGGGGACGGTTGTGGCACTGGCATTTCCAGCGAAAAAATGGGGGCTGGGGGAGCGGGGGAGAGGCTTAGAGTAAGTCCGGGGCGTCCGGGTCAAGAGACGAAATATAGGGGGGGTGGAACTTGAAACGTTGGCAAAAAAAGGGGGATGAAGGGGGGGAAGGCCCATTGACGGCAGTCAGGATTCAGCCTTGAAGCGGGGAGGTTTCGGGGCTGGAAAAGACCGGGAGGAAGTTGGGAGAGAAAATGAGAAGAAAGCAGCTTCATTCACGCAGAGTCGCGGCAAAGAGAGGGGGAAATGCTTATCCTGAAAGCGGGCTTTGTGGGGGTCGGCAAAAGGGAGACGGGCCGTACCAAGGAACTGGAAGGGAGAAGGGGACAGGGGGAAACTGGAGGAGAAGCGTAACATAGTCGTTGCGGTCCGAGGACGGGAAACAATTCGTACTTCAATGAGGAGAAACGGGCCGGCGGGGTTAGTGAGACCAATAAAGGGGAGTAAAGAGGGGGACTCGGGAGGGGGAGGGATGGTGCCAAAGAATCGAAGATTCACAAGATAGCTTAGGGAACTGAAACGAGAATAGGGGGGTCCTGGAGAGAGTTAGCCAGGAAGATATATGCGGGGGCGGCCAGCAAAGAGGCTAAAAAGGGGATTCTCACTCGTTCAAGATGTCAGCTGAGCCTGGACTGGTCGGCACTTAGCGCTTTTGGATTGATGTGATGATCGCGAAGATAATTGTAATGACAGAGATAGCTATTCCAGCGTAAGGGTCCTTCTGAAGGGTCCAAAAGCATCCGCAAATGAGATCTAATTCCTGGTCACGGGGAAGGGTCCAAGAAAAAAGGAGCGACCGCAACACCAGCAGGAAAAAAAAAAACCACGGAAAAACGAGGGACCGGGGGAAGGTCTCAACTGTTAGACGTCTGTCTGAGGAAAAAAAGAGTTCCAAGACAGGATTTAAAAAAAGGACCGAGGGTCCTTAATTGGCGAGAATGGTGCAAGCTAACACTCTAGAACAAAAAAGGTGAAGGAAAAGCCGTAGCTCGCCGCCCGCAAAACAAAGCAAGACCCGGGAAGGACTTTCATAGCCTCCAAGGAATCCGGGAACGACAAAGAACGCACAAACCTGAACTGAGGCCGGCACCGGACTGTCAGAGGTCGTCTGCATTTCAAGGGGATTGTGAGATAAAGTCCGTAAACTCAAGATCTTGGGCAGGATAGGTTAGCGGCGACACAAAGACAAATGGGAGTGGTACTTGCCTGTCAAGCAGAGGAAGAAGAGCTTGAGGAACATCGTGGATCTTTCATTAAATCAAAGGTGCTGAGTTATTAGTAGGTTGTTCTGGCCGTGGCCTCTCACTGGCTCCATAGGGCTAGGGGGAAAGCCGATTGTGCAGAAGGCCGAACCGCCACGAACCTCAGAAAGGTTGATTGCAAATGGGGGTGAAAAAGGACGACATGGAAGGCACTAGCACGTGCGGGGAAAGAGGTGATGGAGAATAAGGGCCAACACCAACAGAGGAGAGGAGGGGAAGAAGAGATGCGGAAAAACAACCGATTGCGCGACGGTCAACAACGGTTCCTCCGTTCGATACCAAGCAAAGAGTAAATACCGCCAGGGAAGAGGCTTGTCGAGGAGGCGGACGCAACAAATCAGAGTCATACGAACCATATAACAGAGGGGAGAAAAGAGGAAACTCTCCACGAAGGGGGTACGGACGAATAATGACGCATAGAGGGTTAGTAATGGCAAGCGAAAAAACGCGGTTAATCAGAAGGGCATTTCTATTTATAAGGGAGGAAAACAGACCCATGGGTCGGGGGGGACGAGAAAGCTTAGAAGAACCAGAGTCTGGGACAGAGGGGGTAGAAAAGTGATTGAATTACAGACGCCTCAGACAAGGGTGACATGACCTCGCGTCCTTTGCATGGCGTTTCTGAGATAAGTATGCGATTGAAAAAAAATTCAAAATGGTTGGCGGTGAGGGAAGACCTGGGAACTGGGGACACTGCTTCAGAAGGGGGTACGTGCCAAAGGAGGTGCCTGGAGAAAGATCAGGGGGGAGAAAAATACGCGGTAAAAGTCCGGGAAACTTGGGGGCAATCATGGGAGGGTTATAAAATCTAGACGGGGAGAGAACGTGTCCGCAGCGCTGCTCCCGAGGAGGTCGGGGGGGGGTTCGAAGGGCGGAAACATCTGGGCTGGAAGCCGCTCCACAGGGAAAAGATAAACATTGAGGAAGGGAAGGTGGACGGACGCGAAAAGGAAAGCGAATGGCCGGAGCAAGAGGGGGGGGGGTCGGAAGCCAAGTTGGACTAGAGAAAAAATACGCAAAGCAAAGAAAAGGGCTCATTTCTGACGGGAAAAACAGCAGGCAGAAAGGATTTCCAGCGTGAAAAAACTATAAATTGTAAAGGTAACGACCGGGGAGAGAATTGCTGGCGACAGCGGAGCTCGGGCCGAGACAAGGGCTCTAGCGGACGGGGGGAAAAAAACGATTCTTTGGGAGAAGACGAAACAGACGAAGGAGAAGAGTTGGGGCAAGAGGTGCTAAGATAAATGCTCCAGTCGAGCGATACTTGGGGCCCATAGGCAAGAAAGCATCAACAAGGGGTGGCCGGAAATTCGGGAAAAAAACGGCTAGGATTACGGAAAAATTTCCGGGAGAAGAGGACGGAGGGAAACGACACGGAAGGCCGGGGCGCCGCACCCACTGCACGAGAGCTCGGAAAATGTTCGGCAAAGATGAAAGGAAAAAAAAAGCCTCATGAACATGGGGCAGCTTTCACCATAGCTGGACCCGAAAGAGGGGCAACGGAATGAAATGGGTCGAAAAAATCCAAAGCACCACCGGAGAGGGGGGGCAGCAGCCGGAAAATCGCGGCCACGAGTGAAGAAAGAGGAATCCTAACAGAGGCGCAACAAATTCCTTCCTTGGCGGGAGGCCACAAGGTAAAGAAGGTTGAACACAAAGGAGTCAAGGTAAGGGCGCTTTCTAACACGGGAGAGCCATCCTTAAAGGACCAGGGAAAAGGACAAAGAAAAAAAAAATCGAGTGACCAGGCATAAAAAAAAAAGGAAAAGGGAGTTCAACTCGAGCAGGGAGACTTAATAAGGACAGGGGCTCAAAACTTTAAAGATCAATCATGTTATGGGAGGGACCACATACAACGGTGCTCCGAAAGGAAGGGACGGATCTGAGTTCCCCAAGAGAATGGGACGGCTTGTGTCGAGACTGGGAGGGCGTTACCTGCGTCGGAAGGACGGAGTTCTGGCTGTTTCACAGACGGAAAGGAACACAGGAAACTACAAGCACCCGAACAATTGAAATCCGGCAGCCGAGAAAGAAACCACTAATTTAGGACGGAGCGCGACATGACACGTTTAAAAAGACTGGAGAGCAATATGCTAAATATAGCCTCTAACATAAACAGAAGGGCAGTAAAAAGAACTGAATAAACAACTCTATGAGCATTCATAAGGATTAAAAAAAAGTGCGCAGCAGAAAAACCGCGTCTGATTCAGATTGAGTACTTGTCCGGAAGCTTGGAAAGCAAATCGGAACCCAAGGGAATGCCGAAGGAAAAACCTCCTGCGCAATTGGCTATCAACGAAAGAAAAACTAAAGCGGCAAGATCTTACAAAGCAGTGATTAAGAATTCCGGCGTGTCAGACGAGCTGGTGCCACCGATCTCAAGGCATAAGAACGAATCCGGAATCGACCAGAGAGGTGTGAGACTCAACAGACGAGTCATTCTAGAAACTTGGTCCAGAAAAAGCAGCCGACTAGAGGTGGGTAGACGGCACCGGAGTACCTGCGAAAAGCGCAGATCAGGGAAAAAGCACTTTAGGAAGGGGCAACAGTGATCAGCTGAGGGGGACCCGCGGAGACCAGGCTTCGTAAGAAAGGATTCTACGAAGTACTCCGGGGGGGGCAGGCTGAACATCACTGGTAAAATCATTCGGGAAGTAAGGGGCAATAGACGAATAAGGGAGAAACGTATGCCGCAGTGCTATTGGAGACAAGAGGTAATGTAACTTCTGAGAAAGGCCGCGCGGCCAAACGGTTAAGGAGCTGCGAAACAACATAGTGAGAAAAACGTTCGAGGGGAGGGTCCGAGCATGCAGAAGGAAGGAACGTAGGATCTGGAAAACTAGAATAATCTGGAATTCTAGGGGAGATGTAAAAGAGGGCGCTGAAACTCTCAGGAAGCTATCCGGAATAGGGAGAGAGAGAGATCGTCCTAACGGAAGTGCTACCAAGACATCCCAGCAGTGATATCTCTCAATAAAAAAAAAACTTAAGGAGGGAGTAAATCGGTCCTTAGGGAGGAGGGGAGACAATCCCGGTTGGCGATATAGGGGGGGAAGCATTATAGGCCGGCCAAGATGCGCTGTCAACAAAGGGCTCATGGGAAAAAGCGTCCAAGAAGTTCACGGTATATGTTCGCGTTCCAAATAAGGTGAAAAAGCTAGCAACGGGGAAGTAGTAAAGCATTTTTGGAAGCGAATCGGGAGCGTGAAGGGGGGGGGGGGCTCGGCCCAAAAGCTGGCGGAGGTGGTGAGGTGGCGTTTTAAAAAGCAAAGGGGGACAAGATCCGATAGAGAATACGGCTAGGTATCTCCATTAAGCCGCCTTAGGGATTCTGGAAGAACCATGGCCCACAAGGAAAAGGACCTTTCCTGTAGAAGGAAGGTCTACCGACTGCTCGGGTTGAACGGCTATCTAGACCGGATGCAGAAATCCGGGATCTCTGATGAATAGAGGTGTTTCTAAAACGACGGGGGAAAGATCTAACCAAGAGACAGAGAGGGCACGTGCTGCACGAATTCCGAAGGTAAATCGTGGAGGCAGGAAGGGTACTCAAGTCAGTGGTATCTGGAGAGAGAAGGGGGGAGTCAATGCGCCGACGTGAGCTCTGTGTGGGGCAAAAAAGGGGCTTGGGGATCTTAATCTAAAAAAAGGGGGGCCGATCTTTAAGGCAAGGGTGCGAAGTGTGCGTAGTGTTAACACTCTTCTGCGCAGGTGGACACTTTGAAAATTAGCCCTGTTGCCTTTTCCTGGGTGATCGGGTTGGCTGCAATAAATAAAATCTGGCAAAGTCTCAGCTAGAGATCTCCATGTTATTATCGGTACGCTCCGGACCCAAGACAGCTGCCTTACGTTAAACATCTTGGGCCTACTCGCTGAGGGAGGGTGATTCGGGGTCTCGAAGCGCAAAATATCTTCAGGTAATTTACTGGAACTTGGTAACGAGCAAATTGGACCTGCGAATTCCTGGGGTGCGACACTTTTGGGGATGATAGGCGCCGATGAAAATTGTTCGTGGGAGTCGGGATAAAGGGGGGGTTTTGTAAGAAACGAGGGTAGGGTGACTAAGAAAAAGGAAGAACTAAAGACGAGGCGTCCAGACGCCCCTCATCGAAAAAGGAGCAGTTTAGGACTTGGAGAAATCCGGGGCAAAAACGTCCGTTTCGGAATCAAGTGGAGAAGGGGGAAACCAGAACATTCTTTCTAAGTGGCTGCACTTGAATGGTAAAAGGGGACCGAGAACGGACTCGAAGAAAACAAGTTTGGTTAATGCCTTTGCGCGGTAGTCGCGGGGAAGGGCGCGGCTGACGAGGTCAGGGGATCACGTAAAAGCGAGCCGACTCAGGGGGGACCGTTTCAGACAGGGCGAAAATGGGGGGAAACAAGGAAATGGCGGAGACACGTGGGAGGGGGGCAGTCAGGTTCCAAGGGGTCCGGAGTTGGGGGCTTTAACGTCACCGGGGGGCTGGCTGGTTATCCCATATGCAATGAACATGCACGGGCAGGAGACGGGTAACTTATGATCCTGTGGGAGCGGGCTATTTTGGTCGTCAATCTGGGAAAACTTGGCCGAGACGGCAACGACTATGCCGGGGTGAGGGAAGAGAAGGGGGAAGCGTGCGGCTTTGCCCGGGCCAGGTTCTCGTCCCTTCGGAGAGTTCTGTTCGACCTTTCCAGGGGCCGTGCTGGGGCTGCTTCGGCACGCAAATCGAGAGGCCACGGGCAACTCGTCATTTTCTCGGGCCATAAAAGAAAGGTGGAGCCTGAGGGGAAGCTTAAAAAAGGAGAGGGGGGAATACCAAAGAAAGTGGGACGGGGCGGCGCGACGGCGAGGCTGATCGCTTAGAAAAGCACGAAATACACCTTCGTGAACTTTAACAGGAAATGTATCTTGGAAAGAAGACTGCGGACATGGCACTGGGTCTTGGCCAGAAAAACTGCAACTTGGCGCTGTGCTGAGATTATAGAGGAGGTCAGGATCCAGGGACGGACAAAATATAGCGGCCGCGGCAGGGCCGGGAAATGGGAAAGTCAAAAAAGCAAGCCGAACTGCTGAGATCCTCACGTGCGCCGTCAACAGAACATCTCTATACGCCAAACCCAAGAAAAACCCAGGACTTACTGTCAAAGGAATGAGGGGGGACCAGAGGTTATCGGAGTTCGGGTATCACAAAATAGTAAAAAGGGTAAAACGTCCTTTTACGGAAAGAATTGAGAAGAGCTTACCCGGGGGTCATTGCGACAGTGGAAAGAACACTTCTCTCAGGAGGGGGGGGTCCTAACCCTTAGACGGGAAAACCCACTCACAAGACTAAAAAGGGTGCATGTCCCAAACTGAAACCCGCGACACGAACCCGAAACAAACGTAACCTAAAAAAGCGTCAGGCAACCGGAGTGGGACTTCGCATTAAAGACAGGGGGGGAAAAAGGACACGGAAATCTGCCCCGGATGCGTAGTATAATCTTCGGACGATAGCCACTAAAAGTGAGGGGGAATTTGGCTAATGGGGACAGAAACGCCTTAAAAAGAGAGATGGAGGCCATGGGAGTGGGGGGCATTACATCAAACGGGTTCAGAAATCGGTGGAAATGGCGAGAGGCCTTAAACTCTGAAGAGGGGGGATAGGATTAAAAAGATCGTACAGGCCATAAACTCGAATACCTCTACAGGGCGGATGTACGCTTTGAAAGGGGAGGCAGTTTAAGAGCGGCCCTTCTCTGAAAGAGGGTGGTAACAGATCGAAAGCAAAACAAAAAACTGGGGTAGGAAAAGATCTACGGCCCACTCTCATAACTCGAGTAACCGAGGAAGTCTAGACCAGCCGCAATCCATCAAGTTTCGGAGGTTCTGGTTATGGGGGATATGACTCACAAACGAGGAGGACGAATACCCCGATGGCGGAAGTGATCTGCGCAGACACATAAACGAAGAAATCCGAAAGAGGTTATTGAATCTCAAGGAGGGGGTGCAAAAATAAGCGAGGGGATGAAGGCGTCTGGGGAGGAAAAAGTCTGCAGATTGTGCGGGGGAGCGCGAAGACGTATCCGAGAGGCTTTCTTTTGACGGGAGGGGGAGAAACGATGGGAATGCAGATCCTACCTGGGTGTAGCATCAGGACCAGGGCGGTCCGTTTGAGGCGGGGAGTTCGAGAAGGACGGTCTTGATGGGGGGACGTACGTTGCTCAAAAGGGTGAGTGACCACCTCAGTGGTCGCTTGCCACTGCTCGGTGTCAAGGCTTCACAGCGGGAAAACTTAGGGAGTACACTGAACTTTACCCTTGGAACTGATTTCTGGCTTTAGAAAGAGAACGGGCGGCTAACGGGGGCCAAGATCCGGATGAGCGGGGGTAGACCGTTCTTCGAGGCCGGTGGAATTAATCACGGCGACAGAAAGGAGATAAAATGAGGGAAACGGGGATGAGGGGACTGCAAAACAGAGAACCCTATAATTGTGTATGTGAAGGAAATAAAAATCAGCAAAAAGAAGAAGTTGGGTATCATTGCGTGACGGACACCAGCACCGACTGTAAGTGCATCTGGGGTTTGTAAAAGGCTGAAAGGAAAGCTTTGTTCTGATGGCAGGAAAACCGGGATACGAGGGGGCCGCTACTGCAAAGCAATACTACCACGAAAAATGTTGGGAAACGAGCCTGAAGTCAAAGGTCAAATAAAATGCTGGCCAGCAGCATCAGAGAACCGGAAAGGGGACGGTTTGAAAAAGAGGCCTCAAGGACATAAAAAATCCTGTATTAGGCAGGGAAAAGGTTGCGTCTCCCGGTACTGTTCCGAGCCATATGTACCGGAAAGTTTACTCCCGACCTGGCCTCAATCAAATCTCAGGATAGTCAAAACCGGGTACGGGCAAGCCGATACGAAACAATCCAGATAGCGCATTAAAGGACGAATTGAAAAACGATCATGATCAGGGGCATCTTTGGCGATAATCAAAATAAGCCCGTCTCCGACAAAAACCAACACAACCATCAGAACGAAGCCACCTCGAAGGGCCAAGCAGTGTAACAGTAGGCATCCACATCTCCGTCAACCTGCGCCTGGAGGGCTTCATCCGGTCCACTGGGACGACCAAGCTTCAACAAACACGTCAGTCGGAATCCCTTTATAACGAGCTTCAGAGACTTACGATCTCAGGAAAAGAGAAAAACACTATAGATGAGGAAAGTCAACCCTTAACTGTGAAAGAAAAATTATAGCCTATGACGTGTAAAACTTCCCTATCATCAGGTTTGAGGCACCGATCAAAAGGTAAAAGTAACCTCGTTGAGCGAGCAGTCTGATCGCCAGAGAAGAAAAGGCGTAGGTTTCAGTCTGGTCTTCGGGGTACGAATGCGGTGCAGCAGGCGCGAGCGACACAAAGACTTCTTTTCTGGGGGCACTGAAGGACATGAATACCAACGGCAACACGGATCATAAGGGTTCATCTCAACCGGTATGGCAACGGTCAGTCTCTGCCCAGCTAGTTTGACATCCGGGAACTAATATCCTGAATATGCTCACAAAATCAACGGAAAGAAAAAATCATCAGCACTTCAATTCACACTAAATGTCATGCGCTACGGTCGTAGTGTGCCGATCCATGCAAAAGGTAGGGGTCTATATGAAAAGGGGGGTAATCCGTGTCCTCTAACTCAATGGTACAGAAAACGGATGGGGAACCGGAGAATCCCTTTAAAAAGTAACTAACATATTAGTAACATGACGGCATGTCACTAAAGGGCAAGGGCCATATCGTCCCTAGGTTCGGTTCCGGTGAATATGCGTGGGGCCAAGGACGATCGACAAGAGGTCAATTCGAGAGCTGAGATAAAGGACATACATTGAGGGTTTCGGTATCCGCCAATCTCTTACATCCCTAGTAGGTTCGTTTGTCATCCGCCGCACTCGAAAGGGGGAATCAGTCAGAATCGGGACCAAGTCAAGCTCCGACCCGAAAGAAATATCAAC
>Ga0179593_1430465_pt1 | contig 14423 bp, 25 predicted proteins | sample CZODoug2_1_08_16_FD_185931 | JGI IMG/M metagenome (GOLD analysis project Ga0179593, IMG submission 185931) | Vadose zone soil fungal communities from Angelo Coast Range Reserve, California, USA - CZODoug2_1_08_16fungal (PacBio error correction) | ecosystem: Environmental > Terrestrial > Soil >...
CCCCTTCTCGACCGGCTGAAAGGGTAAAACCCAAAACAGGACATCCGGGAAGGGTTGGAAAACCTTGCGTTTAAGAGGGTAGTGCAGGCGCTTTAAACTGGAGCGGGAAAGGGGGGGGGGGAAAACTGGGAGTAACAAAACGGTTTAGGGTGATAACACCCACTTGCCCCCGGGGAAACCTAAAAAAGGAAATAAGAGTTTGGGTGGGTAAAAAACGAAACGCCGCAGTTGTGGGGGACGGAAAGAAACACCGGCCGCTCGGCGATTCGGAGTGTGGACAAAGCAAAGCCGGAACACCTCGACGGGGGAGAAACAAAAACAACGCAAAAAAACCGCCGAAGGTTACCAAACACCCCGGGAAAGTTCCTTCGTGCCGAGGGGGGGTCAGAATGGGGGGTGAACAACGGTTGCGAGCCAACCGAACTTTTGACGAAATCGAGAAACAACCTCTTTGGCCACCGCGGCGACCCAACGGTGTATGGAAAACGAACCTGTCCGGTAAAAAAAAGAGGGACCAAGTTTCTGGGGGAGAAAGGAACAAAGGTGGCATAAAACCTAAGCGCCGCAAAAAACGAAAAAGAAGGGGGACGGGAATCGGTCGAGGAAAAGAGGGTGAACAGAGGGGCACACGTTTGGAAACTGGCCAAGACGAAGATTGGGAAGTTTTGGGGGACCCGACCGGGAAATTCCCTGCGAAAATGGAGGACATAAGAAAAGGAAACTGTCCTGGGGAGAGCGACGATGGTTGAAAGAGGTCCTGGGTACAGAATAAACACTAGGAAGACGAATGGGGGACCCAAAAAAAGCAGAAAAAGGAAGGGTCAGCTTGGAACAGGGGAAACGGGACCAGAAGAAAGCAATCACCAAACAAAGTTCTAGTGCAACGATCACGAAGGAAAAAAAGGCAAATTGAGACTGAAGCCCTAAAAAATATCAAAAGCATTGGTTTGTACCCACCAAGGGAGGGGGCATCCGGCTCAAGTTGTCACCCTGCAGCGGGGTGGAGAACCGCCAGCCAGCCCAAGTTCGGCCAATCAACCACACTAAACACAAAAATCCCCGACAGACCGCGGGCCAGCGTTGAGAGAATGGGCCAAGATAATGTTCAACTTGGGAAAGAAAAAACCGTTAAGCGAAAGCCTCTTGGGGGGTTGGAATAAGAAAAAAAAACCCTTTAAAAAAATAATAAACACATAAACAATTTAAAAACCTAACTGAAAGCTCAAAGAACCAAAGTCTGTTGCACCCACAGAACCAGACTCCCCAAAGGGACAGTCAACTCGTGGGGATAGCTATGGTCCCTGGTTCTTTCCTTACATCTTTTGATGAGAAGAAAATTGCTGTACTACGGAGGGGTCTGTTCAAAATGTTTGGTGAAGAAAGGGGAAGAGCAAAAAAATAGACCACGAAAGAGTGGAAAGGGGGGAAGCACTCTGCGTCAAGAAAAAAGAGCGATACTCTGGTTGGGTACATCCGTCCGTAGGAACGGAACCCTGAAAAATGGGCATGAAACCAGCAAAAGAAAGGAGGGAGTATAATAGAGAGAGAAAGAAAAAGAAAGGGGATAGGTTTCAACTCCCTTGGAGCTAAGAAAGAAAACAGGGGGGCTCCCGAGCAAAGGGAGGAGAAAGACTGGAAAAAGGGCACAGAGGAAGTCCTACGAAACAACCTTGGAAAGGGGAGACTCTAGGTGATCGGTGGAAAAGGGACAACTTGAAGCTCGCGCGTCGGAGGGGGGGGGAACACTAAGTAAAGAAGAGTTTGTGAGAAAAGATTGTGACACTGTGCAGAAAGGAACCAACCACGTGAAAATAAGTAAGGTAAATATCTGTCTGAAGACCAACGAGCAGAAAAAGGGAAGGAGGGGAACTCAGTAGAGATGACAAAAAGGTCAGGGTGCTGCGGCCGGTCCACTCAAGGCATCAACGAAAAAAAGGTGGGAGGAAAAGACGGGTTACTCACTTTGGGGCGGCCCGTATAAAAAGACGGAAAAGCGAAAAAACGAGAAAGCAAGCAAGGAGAAAAAAATCTCACCAAACCTGAAAGAGGGAGGCGGGGATCTAGGGGCGAACAACGGGACCACAGGAAAGAGAAAGAAAGGAAAATGATAAACTGACACCCGGGAGGAGAAAAACTGAATTTGCGTGGAGGGACGGTTACAAAAGGGGAGAAAAAAAACTGTTTAAAAGCGAAGGAAAGATGAATCACGACACAGGGACCGGGGGAGAGGGAAAGGTAGGGGGAACAGCTTCAACCACGGAGACCCGAACGGCAGAAAAAGAGAAAAAAGTTCGGCACCCGCCGAAGTAAAGACAGAGGGATAAATCAGAAAGAAGTTGTCGCAGAACACCACCACGGACTGGGAGAATGAAAAAAAAAAAAAAAAAAGAAAAAGTTCCCTCGGGCTTCGTCAGAAAAAAAAAAAGGAAGCACCGGGAGAAGTCTTGGATAGAACGTCGGCAGAACTGGGGGGCCTAGCAGAATAGGCCGAATGTCTGGGGACGAGAAGAAAAACCTGACAAATCGGTCAACAGATCCCGATCATGACCGGGAAGAACAAAAAAAACCACCCGCTACCAATGAAACCGCAAACAAAATTTATGAGATAAAAAAAAGAAAAAAACTATATCCCGTCAAGTAAAGGAAAAAAGGGGCAAAGCCGACTCATCAGCACGAGGAAGGATGGCCTTCAAAAAAGACTAGAAATACAGAACACTCCTAAGAAGGAAAAACGCGAAGGGGTTGGGGGGGGGAGGGGGGACCTTAAAAATGACTGCCTTCCACCGTTCAAACATGGGGGGGGGGGAGAGAAGGTTACGAGGAAAAAGGAACCCAGGGACGACGGAGTACCTCAAGAAAAATTGTCAAACCAAGAAAGAGAAAATAACAGTTGTAAGAAAGTAGGTCGAACTGAAGGGGGGGGGCGACAGAAAAGAAGCCCAGGCCAACGAAAAGAGCAAAATGCCCAAGAACTTGGAGAAGGGGAGACAGAGTTGAAAAAAACCGTCCCCTAAGAAAAAAAAAAAACATGGTAAGAAGACAAGAGGGAAGGTTAAGGGTTGTTTGCCCTTTCGTGAAAACAAGGGCCTGACAAAAAACGAGAACTAGACAGGGGGAAGAGACCCCCTTCGGGGAAAAAAAAGGGCTACGAAAGCCCGATGATAAAACGGATAAAAAGGGGAACAGCCAAAAAAAAAGGAAGGGTCTCAACGGTAGGGAATAAAAGGGAAACGGATCATGAGGTGCTTTGGGGATGCCACCGTGGGTAGATGTACGAAAAGCCCACAAAAAGCCATCGTCACCAAAGATGGGGCAAGGGAAACAAGGAAACGTCGGCGGACCTCGAGTTGAAAGGGGGCAGGAACAAAGGGGACGAAAGGGCCGTGGTTAACAGGGAAAGGGGGGGGGAAACCGGTTTTTAGGGAATAAACAAGACAAGGCGAACAAGGAAGAAATGAAAAGTGGGTCGTACCAAAAAAGTAGATAAACAAACGTGTAAATAGAAAAAAAGGAGGGGATGACCATGACGAGCGGAACGGGAAATAAAAGTCTAAAGTGGGAAGGTCCAAAAGGGACCTAAGGATATGGTGAAACGCCACTTAAGGAGGGGGTTCATAAGGTGGAAACCAAAAAGAAACACTTGGGGGAAAAAAAACCAAGGAGACGAACTAGGGTGAAGGAGAGAAGGAGCAGTGTAAAAGTAAGAAAAAAAAAGGAAATACCAAAAAAGGAAAAGAAGGTGGATGGGGGGGGAACGATAGGTTGCCCTTGTTAGGACGGAGGTGGAAGGATATGATAAATCCTAAAACCGATATGCGAAGATTCAGTGAAGACCACGTTCCATGACCAGGGGAGGAGAAAAAAAAAACCAACGAAAAAGAACTCTGGTAAAAACCGCCAATCCGGGGGAAAAAATAGGAAGAAAGTGGGGGCTTATAAGGGGGGAGAAAACAAGAAATCAAAAAGAAGGGCGTTTGATTAAGGATTAAAGAGGAACCCCGGAAAAGGTCTCGAGCAGGAGAACCAAATTCCAGATGGGAAGGAAAGTAAAGAATTTAAGAGGAACGGTCAAAAAACCAAAAGACAAATCTTTCGAAGTCTTTCGAGGAGACAGGAAGAAATTCGTTCACAGGCCAAAAGAGGGGAAGCAGGAACCTTTGTAAGAAGGGGAAAGGGGAGTCAAACCAAAAAGAGCAACAAGCAACTGTCAATTGCCGGCGTTGCAAAGAAAACTCGGGAATCAAAGGCTTGTGGGTACGGCCCAGCAAGACAGAGGCGCCTACAACCCATCCATATGCAAAAGGGTGGACCAAACGAAAGAAGCCGGCGCTTTGTAGGAAAAAAGGTCGGAGAAGGAAAAAGAGATCGATAAAAACTCGGTCCCAAAAAAACCCGATTTGCAAGTCGGTAGGGAATAAGGGAATTGGGTGAAACTCATTAACATCAGAACACATTGTTGGGGTTACGGGGGAAGAGTAAAAAGGGGGTCGCCTCCGTGGGGAAATAAGAAACAGAGCAGGGACCCCCTGGGGGAATGGGGGGCGGTGTGGTGGAGATGGCCGGTAAAGGAATGAAGTCATGTTTACCAACGTAACCGGACAAAAAAAACCCGACAGAGGTGGGGTGCCATAAAAAGAGATACCAAGGGAAAGGGGTTTGAAAAAACGGGAAGTGCCAGGATGGGGAAAAAACCTTTCACAAGACAACTGTTCAGGTTTGCGAACTCAAATGGGAGAATTCGCCAAATGGGTGAGACGTGCAGCCATTGGTCAAAAAAAACGCAGAGGGAGAGCAAGGCCACCCGTTTGGAAGCCCGGATCGCAAATAAAAGGGGGAAAAGGGGTTATGAAAGGGGGGGACGGAAAGAACAAAGGGAAGAGAACTTAAAAAGGCGAGGGGAGGCGGTTTGTGCGCCGTTCAAGAAAAACAGAGAAAGTACAACCCTGGGGCGGAAAGAAGAGAGAAACTCTGAGAGGCAGAGCAACAACAAAGGGATTCACAAAGAAATAGGAAAAAAATTCTAGCACCCAGTTGAGCTTGGGAAGGACGCAAAAAGGGAACACAAAAGGAGACACGTCCAACCCCCCCCACTAAGGGGAAAAGAGGGTCACACAGTTCCTGGTAACCAGAACCAGCCATAACGTAAAAGTCTTGGGAAAAAGAAAAGGGGGGGGAGTGGATGATGAGGGAGGAGGGGGGGGGGGTGGAAAACCAGCACAGGCCGAAACAAAAAGGGAGAAGTGAAAGAATCTGTAGGAATTACAGAGAAGGAAAGGGCATGGTGAACGTTCCTGGGGGAAACAAGGGGACGCCCACAAAAGGGAAAGGGAAAGAAAAACAGATTTCGGGGAAACGCGAAGGGAGACCATGGAACAATAACTGAAGGAAGAAGAACGAGCACCCAAGCCCCCAGAATGGGGGGATCTCTGGCAAAACAAGGAGGAAAAGAAAAAAAAAGAAAATACACACCTGGGGGGGAAAAAAAAGATAACCAACCAAGGAGGGGGATGCCCCAAAGCAATCGAGGGGCGGGGGGGGGGGGACAAGGAGGGGGGACTATTAGAGTAGAGGTTACTTCTCTAGGTTGGAACGCGATGCTGACCTTCAGAGAAGCGAAAAAGAGGCATGTTGAAGGAGGGAACTGTTATCAAAAATAGGGAACTGGAAACTCGCTACCCAAAAGGAAAAATGGAAAAAGAAAGACCATTGGTACTATCCCGGTCAAAAGGGGAAGGGGGACCGAGGGATCCTTTGGAAGCAGAAACCTGCTAAGAAAGAAATTCGGCAAAAGGAAGACAAGGAGACTTCGTCTAAGGGGGGCAAAAGATTATGGATGGGGGAAAATGAAACTTACAGGAAAATCATCCATGAAGAGGGTGGGGTGGGGGGAGAAAAGGAATACACTCCTGAGTGAAACCGGGGTGGCAACTAGGGAAAGACAAAAGGGTCCACCAAAACAGTTCGTTGGGCGGGTGTCCGATCGAAAAAACAGTGGACAGGGGGAAAAGGCCATTTAAAAGATTACCTTCTTGAAAAAGGTTACTGAAGAGGTGGGGGGGAAAAAGGAGAGAGGACTGTACAGGGAAATTTGAAGGGACCAGGGAGGGGAAGAACAGCAGCTAGCAACTTTTAAGTAAGAAAGGGGGGGAAAGAAAGGGACAACTGCCACGAATCAGGGGGGGGAAAAAAAGACTTCTCCCGTTGAGGAGCCCGTTGTTAAGGGAAAGCTAAAGCAGACAGTAGGTTTCCACGAAAGGAAAAAAAGACAGATTCAAAGTAAAATCACAAAGAGAAAAAGGGGCCCCAGGCAAATCAAAAACACAAAAAGGGGGGAAAAATGACAAATTCCGGTAAGAAAGCGGTCAAGGGGAAAAAAGGTTCCGTATGCAAAACTCAAGGGAAAGAAAATCAAGTTAAGCTCGGAGGAACTACATCAAAGGATAGAAAGGAGACACGCTGTAGAAAAAAAAATGGCCTGGGCAAAACGCGAGGGGAGACGGGGGTTCCTCAAAACCAGGTGGAGGGGAAAAAACCCAGGGGGAAGACTCTCAGGGAAAAGGAAGGGGCAAACCCAGACACAAAAAAGGGGGAGTTGTAACTGCACAGGACTGGAGGAAAAAAAGGACGACTTGGACATTTGAAGAGTGAAAGAAAATAATCGAAAAGGGGGAAGATCCGGGCAACTCTTTTGGACCCGGAAATGCCGACCAACGTGTGTGTGCGAAAGGGAAGGGAAAGGATGCTGCCGTGGGGGACAGAAAACTGGGAAAAAACGTTGAAGGAAGTGTGACTAGAAAAAAAGGGGGGAAAATCCCTGTCCTCGAAAGAAAAAAAGAACAAACTAGCGGGGGGCCCACCAAGGTTTGGCAAAATGGCGGGGGGTGAACATTTTAGAATACACCGAAGGGGCCTGAGAGAGGGGAATGGGCTTCGTCCTTCGCAAACAAAAAAGGGGAAGACGATGTCTTAAACCAAAAGTGTAGGGGAATGAATGCTTGCTAAACCCAACCGGGGGGAGGGCCTGCACGGGGACTGGGGGGAAAAAAGAACAGAGGGGGGGGTAAACCTATCTGGAACATAACTATGCCCGGGCAGGAGGGTTATGACTGTGGCCAAAACAAAACGACCAAAAACACAAGAAGGAACACGTTACAAGGGAGGAAGGGAGTTAGGGGGGAAGAAAAGGTGGCGTGACCATCGCCAAACAGCAGGACTAGCGGAGCGCATATTGGGGCGTGGGGGTAATGGCGGAGGGGTGACTCATCAAAAGAGAAAAGTCCAAGGGGAGAGGGGGGGGGGAAAAACTTCAGTGAGTAAAAAGCAGGGGGAAAATTTTTCAAAGCTGGCGAAGAAAAGACTAAGACGGGAGCACGTTCACAAATACCTAAGAAAAGAGAAGGACGACGACGGTCTTTAAAGTGGGGTGCAGGGAAAGGAAGGAAGGGGGTAAGGGACTTTTACAAAAGAGCAGAATAAGCCTTGGGGGGGGGGATGTCTTCAAAAACAAAGGACAGTTTGTCTTTACGCTTGTGTCCCTGCAGGAGGGGGAGCAAGAACGGGGGCAGTGGAGAAGGGGTTTGCCGAAAAAGTCGGGATCGGAAAGAACAGTGGAAAAGCCAAAAAACTGCTTCGGAGAAAATCCAAGCTGCTGATTCAGGCAGGGAGAAACGGTGGAGGCAACTGGAGACAAAAACAAACGTGGGGGTTTCGTTCGCCACTGGGGGGGCAGAAATGAAAGACGTTGTCTATAAAGGGAATCAATAACGGTTCGACCCCAAAGGGAGAAAAAGAAGAATTGCAAAGTCGGGGGGGGAGAAAAGACTAAACGGGGTCGAGGCAGGAAAAACCTGAAGAAGGGGAAAGGAACCCTAGCCCTGCCTAGGCCAGAAAGTGCGGTCAGAAATAGTAACCGAGAAGGCCACCCAAAAAATCATCAAGGCCACGCCAGCAATTGCCAACAAGAATCGGAGGGATAAGACCACGATCAACCGTATCGCCCCGGGAAGAGAGAAAATAGTGCGACCAACAACATATCACCAGGGTGGGAAAAGAAAATCTACCGAGGAAAGTCCCAAGAAAACAACAGATAAGAACGGACACGGTCAATATCATGGGAAAGGGGGACGGAGACGCCGAAAGGCCAGTGGACTATGAAAAGAACCAAAAGTCGAACGGGAATTAGGGGGCGACGCGAAAGGTTGCCCCGTAAAGACTTCCTAGATCGAAAACGGAAGCTTTGTAGGGGAGGTTCAGAAAAGTGCCACGAGACGCACAGTGTTGACACCCAATCGGCAAAAAAAAGGGAGAGGAAAAAAAGGCATCAAAACCGCTCAGATGGAAGGGGGGGTGAAGACCGAGGTCGTCCAGATGGACGAGAAAAAAAAAAAAGCGCAATCATACTATCCATAAAAACGGGGAAAAGGACCTCAGAACGGCCAAGAACGGACGGCCAAACAGCAGATGAAGATTACTTGTTTCGGGCGAAAAAAAAAACTAGGGGTTCCAACGGGGAGCGGAAGGCAGGGGGAGGAGGTGGCTCGATGCCTGGGGGCTAGAAAAAAATAAGCGCTCCAAAAAACAACTTGAAACATGTGCGTCTTGGAAGTTGTTAAGTATGAGGGGGACGAAATGGCAAAAAAACAGTGAAGGGGGGACTTTGAGTTTTGGTAAAACCAATCGAAAGGTTAAAGGGAAGAAAAAATATCGACAAAAATCAGCGCACAACGTTCGAACACAAAAAACATGGATAATGGGTTGGACTATCCTCAAAAAGGAGACGGGGCTTAAAAAACTTGGGGGGAAGAGGGGAGCAACGGACATGCAGGGGGGGGGAGAAGAGGGACATCCGAACGGAGCGTAAGGAGGGAAAAAGCACTCACATCCTAGAGACACCCGACTTCACGTATGTATTGTCCCGCAAGAACGGGGCATGGCCTAGAAAGAAGAGGCAGGAAAAGCAAGCGTGGAGAGAAGGACGGGACACCAAGAAAGGGGCTCATAAAAAACAGGTCGACAATCGAAAGTACGCAAAACCTAGCAGGGGAGGGACGCCGGCCAGAAAGGGGTAAGGAGGTCAAAAACTGAGGACAGGAAGAAACAGGAGGTAGGCCAAAACTTGACAGAAAAAAGAGGGACGACGGCGAACCCGGGGAAAGAAAAAAAACCGAATAAAAGGACACCGTGTTGGAAAAAAAAACGGCAACAGGAAAGCCCAAATGCGGGGCAACCGAGCCGGCACAAAGGACCACCCGTTACATCGAAACGGGGATAGGGAGATCCCTCTAGAACTGAGGGTGGCAAGGCGGAGGGGAAAAAACGTAGATGATCACTAATGAGGGGGTAAAGACAGGGAAGTCAAAACCCACATTGGGGAGGGCGGGGTTCAGAAAACTCCAGGTGAAAGGGGTTGGAATGAAACGGGTGTTACACGGACAGAAAAACAGGGAAAGGCAAAAGAAGGAAAATCCTTACTAACAAGACCCGAGGGGGGACCTAAAGAAAAAAACAAGAAATCCAAAAGGGGAGCCATCCAACTACAATGGTCAACAAGAGGTCCCTGGACCCCCGAGACAGGCAAAATGAACAAAAAGAGGGTAATAGGGCTCATCAACAAAACAGGGGGAGAGGAAAATATGGGGAAGGAAGAATCGCTGTTCCGGACTGCTCCGGGGACACAAAGAAAAGACCAAGAGAAAAAAAGTGGGGAAAGTGCGGTGAAGAACTGGGGGGGCCGGCACTGTGATTCGGGCGGGGGTAAGTGAAGAGGACAAAACGTACCAGAAACGGGAAGGGGGCGAAAACACCACCACGATTAACCCTTTCAAGGGGTAAGTTTGTTAAAACCCCACCTAAATGGGTGAAAGGTGAAAGACGTGAGGGAAAGACAAAAGAAGATTAAACCAGTGCTATGCTTCTTGGAAAACAAAGGAAAAAACGCCAACCAACCGAGGAATCTCACACCGCTAAAAAAAACACGAGCCGAGCAGGGAAAAAAGGGAAAACCAAGGTCCGGAATGCGGGGGGAAGCCGTGAGGACCCTGGAAATTTGGGGTGAAAAGACCACGGGGAGGGGGGTAAAAGAGCGAAAGGGTTGAGACCCCATACAGGGGAAAGGAAACACCGCAGGAACCAGACAACTGGGTCGAAAAGCCCGAGGGGTAATACAGCAAGTCCGAACCCCGCGAAGGGAAATTAAAAAAAAAAAAACCTGGGGAACAAACCCGTTCTAAACCCCGGATAGAGGAAACGAGGCAGGAGGTCGAAATTTTTCAGGTATTCTAAACGAAGGGGGGGGGGGGACATAGAAATAATCGGCGGGAACTCCTAGAATCCAACAGGCATGCGGTCAAATAAACAAACGGAAGGCCCCGTTGGGGGTAAGGCAAAAAAAACGGGCCGAAAAACTCCTCTTAGAAGCAAGAGCTTGGCCGATGAGGAAAAAGGGGAACCATGTAACGGCTTTGACAGGAAGAGGGGAAAAAAGAGGAAAACATCCGATAGAGAACTGAAAAAAAATCTTCAGGTCGATGAAATGCACCGGGCAAAAAGGGCCTTCCCTACGGGGCACAGACGCGGCATAGGGGGACGGATCGGGGTTCAACCCTCACAGAGGGTTAGGAACAAACTAAAGAAAAGCCCGGCTTTCAAGAACGGAACTAGCCAACCTCGAACCTACCATCAAAAGCTCGCAAAAATGGAGGGCCCGTTCGCCAAAATGACACGCTAGGCCGTGGTGGACACCAACCGAAGGCTGAAAAAAAGAAGAGGGGGAAAAAAAGGGAAAAAAAAAGGGCCTGCCTCAACAAACAGCCCTGGGGGGTACCAAAAAGGACCTCTAGAACCAAAAAAAAAAACCTTCAAAGTTGGGAGCTGACTATTGGGAAAAGGGGTCACTTGGACGGAAAATAGCAGAAAACGCACACATGTGCTTTCAAAGGGGGGGGAAGAAGTCAACTTTTAGCAGGGGGGGTTCGCAACGTTCCTGTCTAAAAACGGAAATGTCATAAAACTCCACCGGGGAGGTGGGAACACGGAAATCGAACTACTGGGCAGTCGGGGTCAAAACTGCTACAGGGAACAAAACGGACCTGGCCAAAAAAGAGATCAGAGAATCTACTAAATTGCAATGGGGGCAAGACGGGTCGGTCCCAATCACTCCTAGATACATAGAAACAAAGGGAGGGAACCCTAACGTAGTACTCGAGCAAAAGGCTAGGAATCAGGACTTAAAGACCTGCCTAAAACCGAATAAAAAACCTTTGGAAAACATGATCTAGGTCGGTACGTGAAGCGTCCGGGGGATCAAGGACGTGGAGGGAAGCATCACGCGACCACCTTCAGGTGAACGAACTAAATCAACTCAAGGTGTGGGAAGAAAATTGTCGGTACCATCCTGACACAGGGAGAAAGAGCAAAGCTCGGCGAGCCGCAGATGGGTTGGAATGGGACATGGGAACGGGGAAATCTATCACAGGAGGGCGGGACTTCAGGGGGTAAAAGAACACCACGACCAAACCTTTGGAAACTAGCAAAACGGGAAAATACCATGGTTGCCTCAAACCTCGCAAAGCAATTCGCCGGGGAGCTAGAACACACGGATATAAACACCATCAATGAAGGAAAGGGTTCGTAGGTCGAAGCTAACCCTGAAGTGCGGCCATGAGCAAAAAAGAGCTTCCATTAGAGAAATGGCGAGAAGGCCAACTAATTTAGGGCAAAACACGCGGCAAGTGAGAGACAAACGGGTATAATTAACCGCAGCAGACCAGTGTCACAAAAACCGACAAACCAGAAAAGGAAGGAAGCCACACTGGAAAATCAGGGAGATCAAAACACCTCAGTTCTCCAAAAATAATGAGAAGTACCAATTGGAACGGAAGAAAAACATACAGAAGTACATCATAAAAAGAAAGAAAATCAGAACTGGCGGTTTTTCAGGGAGCACCCACATCACGACAAATCGAAAAGGGTGATAGAAACAGCCAATTTGTTACCTCTGGGCCGCGGTAAAAGAAAAAAACATCAGTCTGAAGCGGTATCAAAGTCGAACCGGGGGTCAAAGGGGGGCAACAGAAAATCAACCGGCAGGTTCGCGCAAGCAGAAACACAAGGGACCCAGCACCCCAAGTCATTCGTACATAAAAAAAACAAGCAAAAGCCAAACTTAAACGAAAAAAAGTGTTGGGAAGATAAACACCACGGAAAATCAACTAAGGAAGAGGGGACAAAAGGGAACAAAACACTCAGCACGCAGGAAGAGAGCAAAGGAGGCTAATATAAGCAAAGGAAAAACATCAGAAGACAAAATAAGACCGGTCAAAGAGAGGGGGGAGACGGGTGGGAAAAAACCGTCCCGGGGGACTGCCCCTCAAAGGTTATCAAAGAGGGGAAAGAGGGGGTGGACTTTGTCCAAGGAGAGAGTTCAGTAAAAGCCAGATTAAACCCAAAAAGCGAAACAAACATAGGGGGGGATCGCTGCACCGTCTGGTTTGCGCAAAAAAGAAGAAAGCCCAGAAAGAAACGGCAGATCAAGAACACTACGGTTGAGGGGAGACGAAAGGTGCCTAAAACCGACAGGGAAAAAAACAAGAGTCGGGAAAAACGGTGTGTTAGGGGGAAGGGGCAAGAATGGGGGCCCCTGCCACGGAAACTCGTAAAGAAGCCACATGCGAAACCCACTGCTCCGGGGAAATTACAAGAGGGGACCACTACGAAGAAGGTCCGAAAATAGAAAACCAACAAACGGGGAAAGTGAGCTACAGTGACCGAAAAAAAAGTTTTTCAGACACCTGGAATCAAATGCAGTTTGATTGTATTCACCATGTGAAAAGGGACGCCAGAAAACCGGATATCAAATGTCAGGGGGGAACAACAAACCCCCAACGGGAGCATACAGGGGGGCGGGAGTGGGGGGGGACGTGGCCCATGGCACTGCGCTCCGAGGGGGAAAAGAACGTTTTTGCTGGGAGGGAAAAACCCTTGTGGGGAAGAAAAAACAAGAATCGCCCAGGAACAGGGGGGGAGGAAACCACCTTGAGCATATCATGTAGAAAGACGGTGGGAAGCCAATTTATACACGCAAGGGGAAAACCCGGGAAAGGAAGACATGAACAGTATTTTATTTCCTGAACACATTGGGGGCCTGAAAGGGACATTTGCAGGGGTGAACCCCTCCCCAAACCCGGTGAAACATGTTGTCAACAAGGACGCTGGACGTGGAAAAAGAGGGGCGCCGGGGGTCAAAATTCTCCATTCGGCTGGGGAGCAAAGGAGCAAAGGGGAAAGTTGGGGCAAAGAGAAGGGTGACCTTTATCAAAGTGTAGGGAAATTGGCGGGGGAGCCACGATGCAGCGCAAGGGCGAGCAAAGGGGACGTCCCAGGAAGGAATCGGCCTCAGGGGAAAAAACGACCAACTGAACCGGAAAAACAAAGAAGGGGACGAAGGTGAGTCGAAGTTGGGGGCAGAAGCGCAAAACATCACAGAATTATGGGGGACTCGGGAACAACTGGGGGGGCAACAAACAACTTTCGGCGCGACAATGCCGAAAAAATTACTGAGGAGGAATTTAGCTAAAGAAGACAGGAACAGCTCGCAGACATCATTTTGAGGGGAGAAAAAAAATACATGGGAACACTAGTCCAAAGCAGGGCCGCCAGGGAGGTAAGCACAGATTGGGGGAAGGGGGAGACACAGATAACCTACAAAAGTTCTCAGACCGTGGGACCGGGAAGTAAGGAGGAAGTCAGGGGTCTCGCAGCAACAGGGCACGACGGAAAAAGAGAGGGACAAGGGGCCCAGGCAGGAAAAAGGGCAGGACTGCGGGAAACACACTCGCGCCATGAACACGAGAATCGATGAACCTAACGGAAACAAAAGGAAGGCCAAAAGAACCCTTGGTGTCGAAACCAAACCGAAGAATCAGGTTATAAGGCGGGAGAGGAAATGGGGGAAAGCCCTTGAAATGCCAGAAGCACAAAACGTCGCAGGGGCGGGGGGGGGGGGCGTATGAAAAAAGAAAAGGGCAAAGAAAAAAGTTAAGGCCCTACAGGTCGGGACCGAAAACTAAAAAAAAGAGGATCAGGAAAAGCGTGGTGTGGGAGGGTGGAAACTGGCCGTGCAACAATTTTTGGGGGACAGGAAAGGGGCACAAAAATTCCGGTTGGCGAAGGAGGTAAAAGCGGGAAGCTAGGGGACGGACGACCAATTAAAAAAGTAGCGCTTGGTTCAAACCAGAGGAGAGGAAATAAACCCTTGGACCAGTAACATGACCATAGAAGAAAGAACCACTTAAACAGGTGGGGACTGGGGGGGGGGAATGCCGAGGCTAAAAAGAGACGCCGACAACGACACAAGTACATTGAGGGGGGGGAAAGGGAAAACGATGGCGACGTTCGGAACCCCGTACTACTAAAAAAGGGCCGGG
>Ga0179593_1507329_pt1 | contig 14423 bp, 14 predicted proteins | sample CZODoug2_1_08_16_FD_185931 | JGI IMG/M metagenome (GOLD analysis project Ga0179593, IMG submission 185931) | Vadose zone soil fungal communities from Angelo Coast Range Reserve, California, USA - CZODoug2_1_08_16fungal (PacBio error correction) | ecosystem: Environmental > Terrestrial > Soil >...
TCTTCGGAGGAAACAGAAGCGAGAAATCCTTAAAATTCGGGAAAAAGCCATTATTGAAGGGGGAGCGCGGCAATTCTAATGGATACACGCTTGGAATCGTGTCTAAATCAACAGAGAAGGTGGTGAAAAGACGAATAAAACTAGGGGGGAGGTTTCCAGGAAGAAAAAGACTATAAAAAGCTGAATCCCGGACCTAAAAGAAATCTGCGTCAACCTCGAAAGTGAAGAGTGGAAGGTCGAGTAAAGAAAGCAAGGCTAGAAGGGGGGGTGGGGGGGAGGAGCGCTGGAAAAAGCCTTCATCAGGGTGAAACTTTGGGAGGGAGGGAAAAGTATAATAGTAAGATGTAAGGTGAGCTTGGGGAATTAAAGTCAAGAAAACGGGATTGGATGAAAAAAGCTGGAGGGAGGGGAGCTGGGGGGTGGATGATTATAAGCGGTATGGGTTTCAATCTCGTTTGGACGGGGGGGGACGTTCAAGAAAAAAAATAGAAGAGCGGAACAAAGCACAACCGTCTATTGGGGTCGTGGGGGAAGGGTGTTGACGCAGAATTCTTGAACTCCTGGAGGCTGGAGGATCCTCGAATGCCAATTTTTGAGGAGAGGAAAGGGATTAAGGATCGAACGTACAAGAGGGGGAGGCAAAGCAGACGGGAGGGGCGGGGAAAGACCTTGACTACGATGCCCCATCATGGATTTGTGTTCTTACGTTCTAAAGAAGGCGTGAGGACGGGAAACGTGGAATATAACCAAAATGAAAAAAACTCGGGAATGGAGACACTGGGGAAGGGACTGCTCGGAAAGAAGGGTTTCGCTGATGATGGCCGAGCATAAAACAGGGCCATTCTCTTGCTAAGAGAAAAAGGTGCTCGAAAAGGTGGAGGAACATGGGAAAAAGGGTTGCCAATTGAGCTGCGCTCGGGGGAAATACATACCTTTAATTAGAGGCATGATGGGGGGATGGGGGGAAAATAGGCCTGTCGGAAAAAGAGAAAGGGTGTGATACGGGGCAACAACAAAGGGCGGAAATGTACTTCGAAGTGCGGAGAAAGGCAGCTCCCTTTTAAGGAAAAACGGGGAAATTGGGAAATCCGTAGAGCGCTTCTACCCGAGGGGAGGGTTAGAATACCAAAGCAAAAAAGGCGTCAGACAAAGGAGGGATGAGGCGATAAACCGAAAAATAGGGGAGGAGTTCCGCTACACGGTGTGCCCTAGGGTCGGGACCCGTAAGGAACTTTTTGCGAATCACCGGTCAGTGTATACAGGGATCCCAGTGAAAAGAGGGGGGAGGAGGAAAAAGAGACTGGATAAAACGAATGGAGGGATGTATCAAAGTGACGGCACGATGATACAACCAAAACCGCGCAGAAGAAAGGCAAATGGCACTCGACAAAACGCACGCACATCCTGCAATACCAATATCGAGGGGAATGGAAAAGGAAGGGGGGACTGCTGGACACTGAATACACTAGAAATAACAGGAAAAAAAAGGAGCCGCTTTGAAAAAGAAGGCCTGCCTGCGGAAGCTCTATTTGGAGAACAATCCGCTCTCACAAGGGGGGGGAAAAAAGCAGAGCACGGGACGAATCACAAAGGATGGATAGCAAAGTAAAAGAGAATCTCGGAAAAAAGCAAAAAGAGGAAGGAATACTTTTGCCAAGAGGGTTCCCGGAAGGGGAGCCTGATTATCATCGACGAAGAGAGAAGGGCAAGGACCGGAGGAGAGCTGAAGCATGGAAAGGCTCTAGGAGAGATGGAAAAGACATGAACCGAATGGTAAATGTAACGAGTACCCGGCGACAGAGGAGACGTGGGAGCACCCATTCACACTTTCGGAAACAACGGGGGGAAAACGGCACAAAGGCGATTAAAAATCCTATTCAAATGCCGGGGGCGGAAGGTAAAAAAAAGAAACAAAAGAAGGAAACCGGGATCGGATTCCAAGGGGAAAAGACATCAGCTGGGGGGGAATTCGGCTTGCTTTCTTGCGCGGAAGAAACATACGGCGGGGGGAGCAGGAACACAAAGGCAAACGCGAAGTACATCTAAAACAAACAACAACTTCATTCAGAAAAAGATAATGAACGGAGGAACAACCGAGTCGTCAATGTCATGCCGCACGACCGCGACGTAATGCGAGGATGTACGCACAGCGCAAACCAGCACTGGCAGGGAGGGGAATTGAAAGACTGACGATGTAAAGCCAGGACGAAAAACACCGGGAACGCCAGCGTCCAGGCCGAGGGGTCGACGCAGACGCCGCGGTTAATAAGAAACCGGGAACTAAAAAAATACACAAAAGGTGGAAAAAAGTCTTGGGGGAAGGGTGAGGGGAAAGGTCACCCAAGGACCGAAGGGCGTTCCAATCAAGCGCGTTCATTTTCGGAGCCGTCCATATAGAGCAGAGGCCTGCATGCATTATGTGCGAAAAGGATCGAAAGGAAAAGCGCGACGGCTTGACGAAAGCGCCGCAACACTCCGGAAAAAAAGAGAAAAATCGAAGAGAGGGGAACGTGCGTCGGATTTGAGGGGAGCTTGACGTAGGCCCGCATGAAAACCACGTTTTTTCCGAAAGAAAAGCAAACAAAATTTGGGGGGGGGGGAGAGGGGGGAACCCCCTTCTCACAAAGAAGGGGAAGGAAAAGAAGAGCCCGGAGAAAGGAAGACCCGCGGGTTGAAGCGTGAATGCCTTTAAAAGGGAATCAGGAGGGCGAAAAAATTCAATAATTTGGGCACCGGAAGAAGAACTGGGCTGGTGAAGAGGGGTTCGGTTGCGATGCCAGGGGAAGCGTGCCACGAGCAGAACGCGCGGTTTATTGCATGAAGAGGGAAAAAGGGAGGTATTTGACAAAAGACAGGCAAGTTAGAGGAAACCTCAGCTCGCGCTCACGTCAGGGAAATCTTATCACTAAAGACGAAACCAGCATTCTCAGTGGACCGAGGGGGGAAAGTCGAAAAAAAAAGAGGGGAAAAAAACGGAAGAGGATTTCTCGAACAAAAAACCCTTCGCTTTGTTCGGGGGGTGTCAGTCCTTAAGGGGGGGGATTGGGCGGTAAAGTCTAAAATCTGGGGTGTAGAAGCGCTACAAAAAGGGGGAGGGAAACATTTAGTTTTCGGAGACGAAAAAAAAGAAGGGGAGGGAGTAACGCCGAAACGCAGAAGAAAGTGGTTGGTTAAAAAAATACGCAACACCCGGGCGCACGGCAACCAGAAAGCCCGGAGCCAGAATTCCGGAGGCACATGTAGAGTAAAAAACAAGATTTTCACAAAAAACGCAGCTCAATATTAATTCTAAAAATGGAAGGAAAAAACACGCGATAAGAAATTAAAATCGAGATGCGCTTCCAGGTTTCTGGACTAAAGGGGATCGCTCTCACCAAGGTGGGAGAGCAGCTCAAGTGCACCGGACTAGGGAAAACGAACTGGGGGGGTGCAAAAGGTCGACGGTGGGCCGTTAGCTCATGCGGAGAGTCGCCAGCGGTCAACATAAAGCAAGCTTGGACTTCCGAGGGTCCGTTTGACACCGAAAGCCTCCGTTGGAGAAGAAAGAACTTTCCAAGAAATCAAAGACCGGCAAAATCAACTCATCTTGGGTCCATGTTTCAAATCGCTCATCCAAAAGAAGGGGAGGAGAGCAAGCGAAACACCCACGATCGAAGACGAACAAACAAGTTCTCCTAAGGGGCGGGGCATCCCGGCGATCGACTAAAGTCCTCCTAAAAAGGGTCGGCGGGGCAACACGTCTTCAATAGGAAGTCAGGAACCGCTTGCAGCACTTGGGCGCATAAAAACTGCCGGCGGGCAAACGAATCAAACCCAATGGATTCCGGGGTAGGCCTTACTGAGGGGCCAATTGCAACGACCGGCCACCAGACCCTTCGGGGAGTACGAGCTCCGAATCAACAAAAAGCCAAATCGGGGGGGGGGAATCGCAGGAGGATAATACAAACATCTCAGCGTCCCACTGCGAAGACGAGACAAGGGGGATCAGGAAGATTGGACAAGGACGTCCCCTGTGGGAAGGTCCGGGGGCCTGATACGGATTTTGGGGGAGTGGAACCTTCTGGGTCTAGTAACCACAGGAATCATGTGAGGGGAGAAAAAGAGCCGAGAACTTATAACCTGAATTCTCACACAAAAAAAATGAAAATACTGAAAAAGAAGAAAATAGACCCAGGAATGGGTGTCAGGCGGGGTTCGCGAAGCCGTAAACCATTACAACTCAACAAACAAGTAGGGAAAAGATAGAGATGTGTTGGGGAGGACGAGATAAAATGAAAAACGGGCCGTAATTAAGGGGAGGAAAAGGGTGATCCAGTATTTCAGGGCGCGGAGTTCTAAGATGAACAATTCTCAGGCTCGTTCGGCAATCCAAGGGGTGACGACGCGATCAGAAAGGAGGCGAGTTTTCACAAGAACGACACCCTTATAGGGAATTAACGGGAAATCGGGAAAAACTTGTGGACTCCACAAAGGGACGAAGGGGTCGAACGCTTAAGTAACGGAGCAAAGGCTGGCGGTTGGGGAGGAGAGAGGTAAAGTCATTTGGGGGGGGTGCGGGAGGCTGGGGCATAAAAACGAGGTAGGGAGACGTCTAAATTCTGGGGCGTTGGAAAGAGAGTAGGGTTAATGCCAATCGGAGGGGGGCTAGGCAAAAAGCTGTCAAAATTGAAGGGGAGATGAGCAGGAGTTTGTCTCCTAACTGTGAGGGAAGGTAACGAAAAAAGGAAAGTCCACTCACCGGTCGGGGGGGGGGAAGGGGAGAGCGCGGAGGGGAGCTTGGCCTGCTGAAAACGAATGAAAGGCGTACATCAGAAGGGGGAGGGAGTTTGGCTGACGTATTTCCTTTCCTGCGGCGGCGGAGTGAGGACAATTCAATTCTTGAGGGGGGAAAAGCTAGAACCATCGCTGGTGTGGGAGGAGCTGGCGAAAGAGGGGGGTCTAGCAAAGGGAGGTGCTAGCACTGGGGAAGCAAGAAAAAAGGGTGTGGAACGTGAATTGTCTCGAAAAGGGGGGGGAAAGGTTGCGAAGAGATTGAGCAAGAACCTGGAGAAGACCATGTACGCGCTGGGGAGTAAGTGATGTCCAAGCGGAACTGGAGGAAATTTTAGACTTGCACGAGAGCTGCGCGCGTGGAGAAAACGGAACTGGTGCGAAGGAAAAAGAAAAGGGATCGGGAAGCTTACTGAACTCTTATCCTTATCTCAAGCGCGACCGGGATTGACGACAACAGACGGGCGGGGGATTTAGCGTTTCAGGTGAAATCACGGAACAATCAAGCTTTAGGAAAACGTGTTCTACATGGGGGAAAAACCGTAACGTAGCGAGCGCTTCTAAACAAAAGTTTAGACGAATGAAAAAAAAAAGAAACCTCGAAGGCGGAGAACGAAGATGATCCTTTAGGCGTTCGGATTGCCGCAAGGGGGGGAACGCGGTCAAAAAGAAACCCGCGAAGGAGGGGGGGGGTGGAAAATCACCGCGCACGGTATAAAAGATTTCCCTACGTGAGTTATCTGTAAGAAGGGAGTCAGCGCATTGGCGACGTGGACGAAGATTATTACTTTATCCGCTTTGAAGACAGATGAAATGGACCCAGAGTAATTCAAGTGGGGCACGCCTCGACGGCAGGCGCAACCGAACTCCTTAAACAAAGGATTTCGCTTTCTTAAAATTCACTGAGTGGAACGTGGGCAGGGCTTCCGAACGCGAGTCTCAAAGGAAAAGTCGGCGGCAAGATCCGAAAAGGGGTGTGAGAATAGGGAACCCGCGAAAAAAAGTTTTGAGGACCGGAAGCGCTAAGCCACCTGGATCAGAAAAAGAGGCCAGATGCTTAGTCACTAATCACGATTTGGGAAAGAGATTTTGCGGCGAAATGAATCACTAAGCAAAGTCGACGCGAGGGAGGTCGAAAAGGGGCAGTCGCTTATATCGCGAAATCGCATAAACGCTAGAAGGACGAAACTAACATGACGCGCTGGACGGGGAACCGGCTACCTAGTCGAGGAGGAAAACTGAAACTGCAAATTGGGTCAAAAAAGAACCGCGGGGGAGCCCGGGCGAAGCCGGAAGATGAAGAAAAGAATAGAACCGTTCCCGGGGTCCTATACTAATAATTGCCTTGTAAAGGGCGCAACCATCGGAGTGGAAGCCTTATTCTTCCGTGGGGGAAGGGGATGGAGAAGGAAACTAAACAGGGGAGGGGACAGCCACGGAAGACGCGGTGGAAGACAAGAATTACATTCTCTCTCAAACGATTGAAAATAGATGTAATACGCGTGACCCGCTCTTCCTGGGCCGCCAGTGCTAGTACGAAAAGAAAAACTAAAGGGGGAAACGCTGAAGGCTTTCACTCGGACGATGGAAGAAGGCACCGGTGTCCCAGCCCGCACCGGCCTGCTTCAGGGTAAATTCAAGGATTATGGTCTTGGGCATCGGGCACCGGCTGCCAGTCCTGTTGTTAAAGAGGCAGTGCGGGGCAAACAAGCGAAGAGGTCGCCGGGCAGCGGGAACACGTCAGCGCGTTGAAATGTCCCAGCGAACAGAGCCTTGGGATCCGAGGATCAGTACACAGCTAAGGGTCGAAGTTCATTGAAACACCGCAATAAACGTCAAACCAATCCAGCAGACTGTCGACAAAAGGGGGCCCCTGGATTCTGGGGGTCGGGAGTGGGCCTGAATCACGGGGGAGGTATCCTTCCTTCGGAGTCCAGGGGGAAGTTGAGAACTGCGTTGATTACCCCAAATAGGAGCTGCAGCCTCCAGCCCGGAAGATTGAAAAATGCGCAATCCAAAAGCGGTTTCCTGTTCCCCCTTGAGGCAGATCACCAATTGGTTCAGGACACCCTGCGAAAAGAGAACTTGGCTGGTAGGATGTGAGTGAGAACTGTCGGCAAAAGAAAAATGCAGGTGACGCGCGGGAAATTGACGGAGTGCATATCGACATCCAAACTCGTAGGAAACGTCTCCCTCGAGGGAACGTGCCGGAAGACACTCTCGATCTCGCGAAAGGCTATAGAAAGAGATGGAGTCGCAACCAGTATTTCCTTTGGAAGTCGGGGGATAAGAGAGCGCTTTCCAAGAAATTTCTCGAAGAGCAGGCGTCGCTTTGGTTCGTGTGGAGGGGAAACAGCCTATTTCGGTGAAAGCTCACTTTGGCGGGTAAACATAGGAAGAGCGACGGAAGTCCCCCAAAGGAGGTAGAAAAAAGGTTTTTCCTTAAATCGGGGACGCAGGCCAGTGCGTTCTGGCAGAACCTGAGCCAATTTCCTCCTGGGGTGTTGCAAACGAAACAGGGCCGCGGGTTCAGCCTTCCAAGAAGGGGACCCGCTCAAAGCGCCCATAATTTTTTCGCGAAACAAGGGACGCGTTCACAAGGGAAGTGGACAAAAAAAGCGCACTAGTGATCAGTTCGCATGCAACGGGGGGAAAGTAAAAGGCAACTAATCACTTCCGCAAGAGCGGAGAAAGCGGCAAAGTTCTGCTCTGCCCAGAGCTCAACAGCCGCAGCGAAAGAAATTGAGGCATCGACCTGTGGTGCAATTATTCTAATCTGCCTGTGAAAAATATGAAAGTGAAGAGAGCGTAGTCCAGCGGAAAAAAATCGAGCTGGCCTGAAGATGGGGGGCCCCTCCCGAAAAAAAAAGTTCGGACGACCACTCGGCCCTCCGAAAAAAAAACTTCCGTAACTGGGGGTGCAAAAGCCCAAACCAGGGCCCAGACGAATTCCGCCTCAAAACACACAGCGAACAAAAAAGAAGAAAAAACAACACTCGAAAGGGCTGCGTGGCAAAGAAGCGCCGCGGAACGCGATGCGGAAAAAGCAAGAACAAAGGTACAACGCAGGGCTGCACAGACACCTTCAATGAAGCTTCCCGCATACCAAAACGCTGGAAAACGAAAGGGAAAAAAAACCCAAAGAATAAAAATCGCGTAAGGATTCAAAGCCACCGCGCGTGAGTAAAAGATACGCGAACACCAAAAAACTAAGTTTTACGAGAAAAAAGAACAACGCCTCGGTCCATCAAGGGGGCGGAGATCCGGCTAATCTGAATTTCGCAGGAAAAAACGACCGGTGAGCAACATATTCCACATGATTGTAGTCAAACAAAAGGGGTTGATTAATTTCCCAGGGGCTTAGTGTAGGAAGTGGCACCAGCGCAGTCACTTGATGATCTTCCTCACACCAGGTTAGTGGGGGGGGGGTCCAAGCCAAAAAGGGTATAACATTAAGGATCTCCGCTCTCAAAAGGGGGGGATATAACCTCAATCAGATACCGTAAACTAGAGAAGAAAAAAATTGAAGATCTAAAAAGAAAAAAACACACAACGAGGGAGGGAGGGAAAGAGAGAGAGAAAGGGGGTTAATGACGCGAAGATAGTCCCCTGATGACGTATTTTCAAAGAAGAGGGAAGAGAGACGAATGGAGAAAAGCTTTCCTCGAGAGGGCGTCTACACACCCGGTTGACTTACATGTCCAGCGAGCGAGTTGGTCAAAGTCCTACCACTCAGTCTCATGCCGGGGCGCTACAGGCAATTAGGGAAGTACTTGATGGGGACGGCTCAACGGAGGGAAATAGCTCTCAGCGCTAAAGACCCTGGACGTGTTGGTCGTAAAAACAAGGCCGAGGGGGGGTCTGGGGGGGAGGCGGGATCCGGAATACCGCGAGGTAATTTGGGGGCTTACCGCGGTCTGATTGTCCCACGGCCTAGGGCAGGGGGTGAATCCCAAAAAAAAAAAAGGGGAGGATGATTTCTAAGGGAGTGGCTGTAAATGGGGCGAATTGGGGGAATGTACGCGCCGGAAGGGTTAAGATCAACGCATCCGTCGCGATGTTCTTCTAGAGCTGGGAGTTTGAGAGTACTGATAGAAAAGCGGAGGCGGACACTGGGGACGCGCTGGAGGGAAAAGTTTGGCAAAATCATCCGGGTAAAAGTTTGTCGCGAAAAGTCTTGCGAAATGCCGGGGAAAGCTTGCAGGGGGGCAAAACGACGGACGACGGAAAAGGGCCAGAGCGGATTTGTGTGACGCTGGCCAAAGAAAGCCGCAGTCAAAAGAAGCACTTATTTCACACCAATGGAAACGATGTCCGAACCGTGCCACGTTGAAGTGCTCGGCAAGAAGTTTGAACGAAACGGGGTAGGGGGGGGAAAAATGGGCTCAGTTTTCCAAGCGCGAATTTGGAAGAGTCAGAAAAAAAATTCGGACGGAAGGGTGGATGAAAATGTGGTCAATGATTCACTATTTCCAAGGATCGAGGGGGAAAAGCGCTTGTCCATCACAGGGGGCCCGAGCTGGGACGGATTAAGAGCGGACAATCGCGCAAATTGCGGTGGCGAAAAAACGATTCCGAATTGGCGGGGGGAATGTCGTGAAAGAACACTGTGACTATTAAGACAACGGGGTAAGGATGGACCAAAAAGTAGTGCGAGAGTTCTACACGCAAAAGTGGAGAAATGAACTCAAAAAAAAAAAAAACGAAAAAACTCCCCAAAGCAAATGACGCACTCTAAGTACCGAGCCTGGAGGGGGAAGAGAAATTGAGGTCCCGATGTAAGATCCCGCGAAGGAACGGGGGGTGCGACATCACCGCGCACAGGTATCTAAGTAATGACGCGAGGAGAAGAGAACGAAAATGGGTCCTGAACTTGGAAACTTACTCGATGCCTGGTATAATCCGTACTAAAATAATAAACCCGCGCGTCAGGAATTCGTGGCCACGCCCGGCGATCAACCACCAATAAGGGGACATGAAGGAAAATTCAACGGCGGATCACCCTTATCTTTCATGGAAAAAAACGCTGCACCAGACGCGGCATAACGTTGGCGCTGATCCGCCAAATAGGGGGGGAGAAAGCAGGGAACCAAGCAAAAAAAAGTTTTACATGCTCCTCAGGGAAAAAGTTCCAAACCGCGGGGTGAGTAAGGACGAAACAAATCCGACTCCAAAAGAAAGAGGGAAAAGGTTAGATTTTGTTACTCGGAGGTGGGGGCGGAGCTGATGAGACAAGAAGTCTCTGATTTCTAGCTGCACAGGAAAAAAAACTGCCAGCGCTCTGCTCTAGGGGGGACGTCGGATAAGCCTTTGTAAAAAAGGAAAGAGAACTCTGAGTGATGCAAAGCAACCTGCAAAAAGACTTTTCGACACCGAAAGCGGGGGAAGGCCCGGGCCCCGGGGTAGATTAATAAAGACCTGAAGGGTAAGGCCTGTGAAATGGATTCATTACCTAGCGTATTCAGGGAAGAGGGGAAGGAAAAAGCGGGTGCGTGCTGGGGAAGTTCTCTGCTCATCCTCGCATACGGCCAGGAAAAGTGCGGCGGAAATGAAACTGGGATAATATCCAGAAAAAAAGAAAGAGGAGGAAAGGGCGGAAAGCACCGCCTCCCGGAAATCAGACCGGTGACGTATACGAGGCTAACGAAGGAAGCACAAAAAAAATGAACCCGGAGATGCTTTCACTATGCACGATGGGGAGAAAGGGACAGGCGTTCCGCCAGCAAAAATTTAGAAAAAGGATCGGTTCGAGGATTTCTTTAAAAAAGCGCCGGCAAAAAGCGGTGGGTCGTCGGGAGGTAGAAAATCACGGCAAGAAGCCGAGGGCGGGAAGGTAGGTTTACCCCTAATCTCAAACGCCTGGGGGAAATAGTGACGCCTCAAAAAAGAAAAAATGCGCTGAATTTCCGAGCGTCAGGAAGGGGGTCATCAGCGCCGCCACAGAGAAGGGTCACCAACTCGCGCAACTTATAGAAACTGGGAAAAAGGAGATTCAGGATTTGATTTTTCTACTGTCGTACCAAGAGATCTGTTGATAAAAACAGCGGAAAAAACTGGTGTGCACGGGTGTCCTCCCCTGATTCTACCAAATGAGAGAGCAAGCACGCCCGGAGGGATACCCATTCCTCACCCTAGGGAACAACATGGGAAGTATTAGTTGGGGGGGGGCTCCACAGCAGAAAAAGGTATGCAAAAGGGCAAAAAAAAGGGCTGAAGGTTCGGTTGCGATGCAGGGGCGAGGCGTGCCACGAATTCAGTAAAAGTTCCAAACTAAAAAGAAACCAATGACAGTCAATCCGTTCAACTCGCTAATTTCCGGAAAAAATCATCTCAGACGCGGAAATCTTAGAGAGACCATGCGACGGGGTGAGAAACTTTCGGATCTACCATATTTCACAAAAGGAATTCCGAAACAGCAAAAGGAGGGCCAGAAGATCAGCCCAATCTTTGTTTAGGGGACGTGAGAACTTTTTGATTTTGGCTTAAAGAGAACTCTTCAAAACGTCTCTAAGGGACGTAGAAAGTGGGAAAAATCGACTTTGCTGTCTGATACGCACCTGAAAAAAAAATTAAAAAAAAACTGGGTTGTTGAACCCGACAGACAAAAAGAGTCATGGTTGCAGCGACAGAGGAAAAACACATAAATTTTTCGCAAAAGGAAAAGTTCAAGTAATCACCGAGCGAGGCGCTCAGAGAGTCATGAAAAATGCCAAGGAATAAGTTCGCCGCACGTTCAGACTGCAATCAATTCACGGAGCGAACTGCGGAGGTCTGCATCATTCCAGAAGGCTCAACCGTTGCAGGAAAAGTCAGTGCAAGGGGGGAAAAACAGACGAACAAAAAAAGTCAAAAAATTCGTTTGTCCGGAATATGAGGCTCGGGCCAGCTCGAAAAAAAAAACAAAATCCGAAGCTGTGACCTTACCAAGTCCGCGTTTGCCAACTCACAAAGAGCATTTTAAGACCGAACTGTACAACGAATGCCATCACAAAAACAAGGCGAAAGGACAGAAAAAAGACGCCCTCCTCAGAAAAGGAGGTCACGCCTCCGCAGGGGCAGGAAGGAGAGGAAAAACCCCTCGCGATACGCAGGCACCCTCTGATCTGCGAAAAAAAAAGCGAAGCGAAACTCCAAAAAGTTCGCGAGGGGACAAACTACCGTCTACTATCCTTCAATTCAAGGGAAAAATTTCGTCGCGACCACCATCCCCAACGAGGGATCTTCACAAAAAAAGGAAATTCTCGTAGTCGCTTATGGGCCGGCACCGACCGCGCCACCAACACCATACGGATTGGGGAAGAGGCCGAACACCATAAAACAGGTCCCGCGGAATCGGAAAAAGAAAGCAAAAAGTAAAATCCGCCAGGAAAGGGAACATAAAGTTTTGAAAAAATAGAAAATAGCGCCACTTGGGGGAGCCGATACGGAAGTAAGTGTCGCTGGAACAGAACCAAAACTGGGATGGGAGAAAGGCGGCAAGGAGAAAAGCCTGGTATAAAAATAGCAATTCCTCCGAAGCACAGAAACACTGGTGAATGAACCTCGGCCAGGAAGAACGGCCCGCAGGGAGCTTTCAAAAAACGCACCGAGCATCCTCTAACAACTTAGGAGAGATAAAAGGAAGAAAGTTGGGGGGGTGGTTCAGGGGCTGCGCGAAGCATATGAAAATGCACAAGGTGAAAACTTCTGAAGAAAAACGCGAGTAGTCAAGGACAGGCGGTCGAGTCATGGTTAGAAAGGAGAAAAAAAGGGCGTGATATCGCTCTGTGGGCCGGACGCCCGATCAGACCACGCGCGAGTTGTGTGAGACACTGGCAATCTGAAAAACAAAGGGGACGCCACATCATCGAAAGTTTTAACTTGATGGGCCAGCTAAAGTGGGACCGAACAAGATGTATGAAACGCGGGGGCGATGACCGAGGAGGGGGTGATGGCGGAGCGCGGTAACGTCCTTCATCGTTGTGAGGGCGCGGGGCCTGTGCAAAATAATACCCTAGGGGGAGGACAGAGGACGGTTTGGACAAATGGAAAGAGATTACGTTCATGGGGTCGACATCGAATGGGTGGTATTGAACTCTGAATTCTAATGTTGTCGCAGAAAAACGGTAGTTGGGAAATGGGGCCGAAGTGGTGTGTGATGTAGGGAAAAAAACCGCTGATCGAAGAAACGATCGAAGTTTTGCCGTCGCGATCAGGGAGGAGGTGTTTCCGCTTGCCGGGAGAAGCCGAAAACATCTCGAGTGAAAAAGGTTTTGGCTGGCACATGAGAGGGCAGGCCGCGGGATGCTTCGCGGTACCTTAGGCGGGAGGGGCGGAAGGGGGCCAGCAGAAGGTGGTGTGAAAGGGGGGGCTACGACTCACGCATTCCAAGTCTCGGAAAAGGCGACTTTGCAACAACCGCCTTTCTCTTGGCAAAAAAGATGCACTTGACCCTGCTCGATTGAGCGAGAGCACAACTGGACGAGGCGCAATTCAGCGCTTGGATGGGGGAGGGAAAGAATGCCGGAGGGGCGACGTTTGTGAAGAAAAGGTGATGGAATTCTTAAAAAACGCTCTCCAACGTTACTCAACTTGAGGGATAGGGGCCGCGCAATCCGGAGCTGACCAGCGCGCACGGTGGTGCGTTACGGAAAACACAGGTTGGAGGGGAAGGTAAACGAACTGAGAGATTAAAAAAGGGGGTGAGACAGGAAAGATCGGAGGCTGACACACGCAGAAATGGAGAAAAAATGGAAAACAAAAAATCAAAAACGGCGTTAACTACCCACTAAGAAGCTCAAGGAAAGTCAAGCACGGTGAAAGCGCGTGGAGAATTCCCTTGATGAAAAAAGCGGTCAAAAACGAAACTGGGTGGAAGCCAACCGGAGCGGGGAGGAAAGTGTAGTGCGAGAGAGGGGGAAAAACTTCAAGCGCCTTTAATTGAAAATACAGATGGACGGGCCGCTGTAAATGCACACGATGAAGCAACCCGCGCTCATGAATTCGGAACTAAGAGTACTGTCAGCGCATCCTGAGAACCAAGCTGGGATACATTTCGCTTCTGGAAGAAAAAGATAATAAAACGTGATGCCATAACTCTGGGGGGAACCCGCGCTGGAGAGACAGGTGGGAAATGAACGGGATGCTGATGGATCCGAAAGAAGGTTAGAAAAACCCGCCAAATTTTGTTCCGGAATTAACGCGAATGACACAAATCGCCTACACATCAAAGCCAAAGACGCCAGCAAAGATGTCGAGAAGTTGGAGAGTTTGGTGACCGATAGGGTGTCGTAGTAGGAAAAAAAGAAAAGTCGACCTCACGGAATTTGGAAAACTACGCTTCCGGATAAAGAAGCTGCTCAGACGATCTGCTTATATATGGACGGCAGAAAAGAGGAAAAGGAGACTGAAGAACGGCACCCTAAGGAGGGTTACAGAACCTGCAAAATACTTTTAGGCACCGTAGTGGATGCCCTTTCCGTGGGCGAGAAGAAAAATCCTCGAACGGCCAGGGCCGATCCTTGCGAAAAAAGAAGGGGCAAGAGGGGGAGAGGAAACGGTGAGTCGGAGTAAAGACTGGGAAGATAAAGCCCTTCACATACATTTAATATATCTCTGGTTCCGGTCTAAAATCCTTTCTGGGGGAGTGGCATGAAACCTGTGGCTTAAAGCGA
>Ga0179593_1567097_pt1 | contig 14423 bp, 11 predicted proteins | sample CZODoug2_1_08_16_FD_185931 | JGI IMG/M metagenome (GOLD analysis project Ga0179593, IMG submission 185931) | Vadose zone soil fungal communities from Angelo Coast Range Reserve, California, USA - CZODoug2_1_08_16fungal (PacBio error correction) | ecosystem: Environmental > Terrestrial > Soil >...
GATGCACGGTCACCGATCCTCTCGGCCTCCGCAGGAGGGACACCGGAAAGAAGTGAAAAATAGCAAAAAACCTCCGAGATCCGTAAACATACAGGGGAAGAAGAAAAAAAAAATAAGCATCGGGATTTCCCTCGTGAGGTGCACGCGCGAGGAACGAGCACGGGAACCGGTGAACTTTCTCGGCCGCAATTCAGGGACCGACCTGCAAGGCAGGGAGGGAACATAAGAAGAAGAATGACACTCTGCACAGATGGAAAACCCGTCCCCCGCGATGGGGCAGTCGCCTAAAGGGGTAGAATGGTTTCCCACCTACGGACGCAAAGATGGATGAAATTACCCTCGAAAAAAAAGACGCGCGCCGGTCCACCAAAAACCGGGTTCGTAGAGAGGAGCTTATCGGAAGGGACACTCTGATCTTGCTTACTGGGAAGAGATCATCGGGGTCGCCATCCGCCACCAATCCTGTCGACTCCGACATAAAAGAATGAATTTTCCGGAGAGAATGAGACTGTCAGGAAGATGGAAGGCTCGTCGACTGGCGCGGTGGGGGCTGTAAAGGGGGAAAAAGGCCTCTTCCTAAGGGGATATCTCTAAAGAACAGTTCAAATGGGAGGACCAGGTCCAAAGCACCAACGACATTCAACATCAATCGTCCATAGCTTGGAAAGAAAAAGCAAGACGGCCGCGTGACGACGCCTAAGTACAAAAGAAGAGGGAACGAAGGACGACCCGGCCCGGTATTGGAGACTAAAAGTGAAAAAGGAGAAGTCGGGGAGACGAGTATAATGATCGCTTGAGCGTAAGGAAAACGGGGGGCCGAGCGTTTTCGAGTTGGAGCGGGGGGAAAGCGGCGTCAAAGGGGAAAAAAAAAAATAAAACCAAAACCGCGACCGGGGAGAGGAAGCCCCTGAAGGAGTGACATACCGAACAGGATGGGCCTCGGCGCTGGCGGGGCTTGGAACGTAACTCGATCGCCTTTGCGACAGAATGCGTCTATCTGGAAGAGGGAGAGAGGAACGAAGCCTTAACCAGGGACACCGAACTACGTAGCTAAAATGGGGAAGAACTTGGGTCGGTCTGGAGAATACGCAGGGGGGGGGGGGGGGGGGGGGGGGGGATAGTGGTTAGGAAGCGCCTCGACACAGGGTCAGAAAGCAGATCAAAAACCAGGCTTAAAATTCCGAAGAACGCGCTGAAAAGGGAGAAGTCGTCCTCACGGCGGGTGGGGGGGTCACGACGGAAGCACGAGGAATGGCAGGATCAGGCCTCTGCCCATCTTTTACGAACGTTTCGGCCTTGGGGGACAAAAACACCTACTTGGAAGAATTCGTCTGGGGAGATCCGCCTCCGGCGGAAATATAGGGAAGCCCATGGCCACCATAAAAGCTCCACCTGCTCAGCCCTTGCAGGCCACCCACCCGTACCAGTCTAGGAAAGGACTCAGGAAGTCCAATCAAAAAAAAAAAAAAAACAGCACGACTTGTAACCGCCCGGGAGCCACCTACACGCCTGAGGATCGGGGGGGGTTGGGCCTCGGCTAAATACAAAGAGAGAAAGCACAAAAATGTACGCTGCTATCAAAAGAAAAGGAAAGCTCCGAAAGCCGAGCAGGGATCGTCTCACTGCCTTCCTTGCCCTATCGTTTAGGGGAAGAAAAAGGTTTTGGAAGTTAGGCCGTAACGAGGTCTCGAAAAAAAAAGGAGAGGAATCACTCCCTCCTGTCTCTGTGCTGGCCTAGACAAGATCCGAGAACTATGGAAAAATCAAAAGAAGAATGATCAGGGCTCCGGTAAAGGGGAGGGGGGGAGAAGGCAAATCCTCACTTGGGGGTCTTCGGTCGCGGGCAGACGATGGCTCGCTCGTGTGGTGCGCCATAGAACGAAGGTTAAGATCGGCCTACACCATCGACGAGAACCTTATAGGGGCACGACATATCTAGCCAGCACTCCAGGTCTAGTTCACGAGAGACGGAAGCGGGAAAGTCACGTGGAAGAGAAATAGGCAGCGCCGATCATACTAAAACAAAGAATTCGAGGGCGAAAGACCGGAATTCTTTATCCACAACAGTTCAAGCAGTCAAAACCCGGTGACAGCGACGCTCGAAGTCGATTAACCAATAAATACTCGCAAACTGAGGTCTTTCATAAACGGCTGGATCGCGACGCATAAGGAGAAGAGAAAAACACCGGGACGGGGTCGAGGAAAAAAAACTAAGTACTCGCTCAAGATCTACTCTCGAAATAAAAAGACAACGCCGGCTCTTATCGAGACGTCGAGACCGGAGGATGGGTAGGGAAGTACACAAATCCCCTAAAGAGGGGGCGGAAAAAAAGTCTCTCTCTTTTTCGGGCCCATCGGCTGAGGAAGGGGGAATTGGAAGCTGCAATAGGTACACAGCAACGTTACCCCAAGGAAAAGAAGAGCAAAATACTATCGATAAGGGGAGGGAGCGCACTGCCGTAAGAAGAACGTTCTAAGGGTAGCAGGACATCCTTGGAAAAATACAGCAAGGGGGAACGCCGAGACCGGCAGAGGTTTAATAAGAAACCGTCTAACGGGGGGGAAAAGGAAATTTCACAAATAGAAAGGGTCACGCAGGAGGACCATCACCGGGCGGGGAGGGCCCTAGCTCCGGCAGAGGAAGACTTTTCCGAGAAAATCATATAACGGGAGGATGTAAAGAGGAAGAGGAAAAGCTGAACCCGTGACCAGATATTCCTCTAATGAAACTCGTCCAGAGGAAAAGAATCTGGCGTTGTAAGGCGTGAGCAGTTTAAAACCAAAGGAGATTACTCGACCTGTGAGGACCCCAAAGGAGGCGGTTCTCCGGCGAAAAAGGAAAGAAGGTGCACCCGTTAGGGAGTCCGGCCTTAACAGATACGACAAGATCGTCGTACAGAGGACCTAATATGTTTAGAGCTCCGTGCGGTAGAGTGGGTCTGGGCTCCTTCCTATCAAAGAACTAGGGGGAGCGAAAGATAGTCCGGTGGCGTGAAAAGGGGGGGGGAACATGACTGCGCCCATCCGCCAGAGGGCATCAGCTTAGAGGCCTTGAGAGGCAGAGACCTTCCAGGGGGATGTGTCAGGGGGGGGTCTTCGGCTGGAAGGGGGGGGAAGGAGGAACAAAGCAAAAGTTAGCGGGCCGGTGAGGAGGCCGAAGCAGCGTCACGAGGGACCGAAAAATGGCCGGGGCCCTCTCCTAAATGGGCTGAGAGAGAGGTGTCCCGAGTTAAAAGGGGAGAGGGGGGTGGATCCGAATTCGTCTTTGAGGGAAAAAGGAGTGGAAAGAGTCGCGCTCGTATCGAAGGGAAGGGGGGCCCTGCCGCGGAGAGGTTTAGGGAGAGCGTTAAACCGACGACTCCTGTTGATGGTGGGAGAAGGGGATGGCCCTCCCTTCATAGGAAGCGAATCGAGTGGTGTCGGCAGACGACAGGACGATGGAGCCGGGATCGCCGAGAAAGAAAGAAAGAATACCGCGAAGAAAAACGTGAGGAATGCCAGTATCCGACGAGAAACAAAAAGAAAACGATCCAGTAGTAATACAGAAGTTGGGTGGGACCCGGGCTGAAGAGAAGAGTTCGAGGCCAGCAAGAAAGGGGCGTGAGGTGAGCCGGCGATTTTGAAGGAAGAAGTACGCGCCAGGCGCCAAGCCCTCAAAGAAAAACGGAGGACGCCACATCGGGAATAGGCAAAAAGCGTCGTTCGCGCGACGGCGTTAATGGAAAGCAGGACCTTCAGGCAGTTGAGCCCTGGTCATGAGGCATCCGATGGAACTAGGAACCGAGGCTCAAGCAGAGAGAAAGGCGGTTACACTGGGAGAAGCAGTTGAAGAGAATATATGGGTAAGCTTGGGAAGGAAAAAAAGAGGGCGGTAGAGGGGCTCTCTCTCTTCTTGTAGGCGAAGTCAAAATTCCGTATTATTAAAGAAATTAGCGCGTGGTAGGAGAAGAATGTTCCTTCTTTCAAGACCTAGAGACAAGGCCGGACTGAAAAAAAATTGCCGTGGGCAAAAAAAAATAAAACTCGTGACGAAAGGGGGGGGGAAAAAACTTACAACAGACTAGCTACTATGCGGAAGGAGAAACCTCGGTCTTGGATCCGTTGAATCCAAAGAACTTGGACCTTTTCGGGCTTCCGGTCGACTTAACCCGTCTGTGCCAAAAATAGCAAAGTTGTCGGAGGGGGAGAGATAGGGTCCCTAAAATTGGAGGTGGGAGGGAAATAAGCAGCACCTTACTGATCAAGAGGGTGGCGGGGGCTATCGATTCTAAGATTGGGGGGGGACCTCAAGCCAGCAGCAATTATTAGACTTACCTCGTTAATGGAAAGAGCCTGTACGACCGGCTTTTATCCTCACTTACTCGATGCCGTTGAAGAACTCTCCAAATCTGCGCGAGGGGCCCCCGGTATTGAATCCCGGCAAGAGAGAAAATTAACTCAAGCACATCCAGGGCTTATGAAAAAGTTTTAAGGGGCCATACCGTTCCCATCGCAGATGTGTTAGGAAGGGGCGCCGACTAAACAAGATCAATGAGGGAATGGGAAAGACAAGGTCTGAAAAAGCAATATGTACGAGTAAACTCTCGGTCAGGGACTGATAACTGCTAGGGGAAAGAAGGAAGAAGCTTTGCTAGACTGCTTCCCTGGTCTCAGACGAAGTTTCTACGAAGGAGACAGAAGACCTAAAATCGGCCTGGCTCAATCTGCGAACCGAAGAAATCATTGAAAAGCATTCTCTTGTCAACAGGCCGGAGTCAAAAGGAGATAAGGATGGAGATTGAGTCTTCTGAATATGTGGAAGGGTACCAAGTCTATCAAAAGGACCCTGCGAGCTACTACGGGGGGTATCGGGGGGTTACTTACGACGGAAAAAGCGGTTTGTCAAAAAAAGGGTAGAAAGAGCGAAGGGCCCGCGGGCTTATTTACAATCTCTCAAACTGATCAACAAGGGTGCCCATACTGTGAGGGCGGTGCTGGAGAGACTCCCTTAAGGACAGGTCTCGGGTCCTGTGTCCCCTGCGCATGAGAAACGGAGAAGCATCCTGGACGTACAAAAAGGGTTCATGAGGAGGGGGAATCTGCTTCTTACTCTCCGAAGTAGCCCCGGAGGTGAGGTGAAGGGACTCTGGGGCTCGGGGGGATAGCGGTCAGAGCAACGTCGAATCCCTGGCGGAGGCGCTCGATCGAAAGAGGAAAAGGGACACTTTAAATGCTCTCAACAACACAAGGAAAAAAGGATGATGCATGTAAGGGAAGCGAGCCCGAAAAGGGGGTCCACCCACCCGGTGCAAAAGTCCTTCTATAAAGAGCAGACATAGAACATCTGGGGGAGGACCCTAATCGGGTCAGCGATCTGGAAGAGAGGCGCTACTCCTCAAATCGAGGGCTTCGCCGCGCCTTAGTCAGGAAGAATAAGGGGGCACATCTCCACAGATCAACGGCGGCAAGGAGGGGGAAATCTACTCAAGACTTCTACCCGCTTGGAAGGCAGAGCAGGGAAGTTGGGATTCCAAAAAAAGACTCCCTGTTCGGCCAAAACCACCAGCGCCCTACGGACGAAAAATTACCCAAAAACGGAACCTCAGAGGCTGCGGCCATACCAGAAAGGAGAGAAGACTTGATCGGGCCAAAGCTTTCGACAGGAAAGATCCTCCTCGGGGGGCCGCCGGCAAAAAGACGATTATTCAAACGAGGGCCAACGCGTAAAGTTAACGAGGGAGATGTATAGATGGGACTCCCGCGAGCCTAGGGAGACCTCTTCCTTCGAACGAATAGAGGAAGAGACAAGGGTGGAAGTCCCGCTTGGACCAGGAAGTCCCCAGAAAGTCGGAAGGACTTACGGTGGAATGACATCGGGGGACGACCCGCTAGTGCGGCGGACAAAAAGAGGTCAAAAGACCTACCCGAGGGGCATAGAGGAACTAAAGTTGGGCTAACGGTCAAAAAAACAGTTCTCCGATCTAAAATTCTCATTCGCGGGAGAAGGAGGGCCATCATGGTCACCTATATCTTGAAGGGGGGGAGCTGGCGGAAGAGGCATGCGAGGATACCCTAATGAGTCACAAGGAGACTTCTCTCACGATACAGAATTTCCGGAGGGCTAGTTTCTGGAAAGTGGAACCGACGGATCTCCTCGTCAACTAAAGGGAAAATTGATTCAGATTTCGCAGGCTTCTGAGAGACCAACTTCGACTGCAAAAGAAAAGAAAAAACTCAGCGTTGGGGGCATTTATAAAATCGGGGAGGGTTCGTCCGTAGAAAGAAAAACATCGAACAGTGAAGGAGGGAGTTGCAGATAGCCGAAAAAAATAAAAGCGAATAAGCGCGGAAAGGGGGACTACTGGGGCATCTGGGGGCGGGATCGTCCGCAGATTTGCAATGCCCTTAATCACTATGGGAGGAAGACCGAGACGCGGCCACCTTCTTGGAGGGGGGGGTGGAGGGACTTTTTCTAAAAATGTGGAAGGCACCTCGTCGGGACCTTCGAAGTGGTCCGCCCTCATTCTCAGTCCCAAAGGAGAGAGATGCTCCACAACTATCGAATATAGGGGGACCATTAAGGCCACAGCTGGGCAAGTTAACTAAAGTCACAGAACAGTCAGACAAGGGAGAACCTACAAGCTAATTGCGCCTAGGATAGCGGGGGGTAAATCCGAGAGCCTCAACGCAAAGCTGAAATCATCAGGAAGAAAGGTGAAGTGGCTAGCCACGATGCGAAAAGAACGACTCGTCATCGTGGGAGCAGAAGGGGGGCCCCGCGTGGCGGGACGTGGGAGGGGGGTTGGAGAACTTAAGGATAGGCGCCTTTAGGACAGGCGGCCTCACGCCAGACCAATAAAAAAAAGGGCTGGCCTCGGCACCGTTATCGAAAAAAAGATTGACAAAGAAGGAGGGAATACAAGAATAAGACCAGATCGTGGTGGCTCCGGAAAGAAAGAAAGCCTCAAGGGTGTGGTTCTCAATCGCGGGTGAAGGAACCGGGCCACTCGGGAGAGGGAGATATCGTCAAGGACGGGACCTGTCGCTCAGGCCGACACAACTAAAGAGGGGGAGACAGGGGGGGTGCTCGCTGTATCGCAACCAAGAGAGACGCAGCAGGAAAAAGGGGATGTCACAAACCGCAGGTGCGCGTCCGCGGCTGGACCGGGAGAGATGGGGAACGCTCTATCGAAACCTTCCAACCAGGGCGAACGAAAGCCGGAATCGGGATCAGGGGAGAATCAACTTGTAAAACCTCGCAGTGTAAGGGAGGCGATGACCAAGATGTGATAGCTCGGCCTTATATGTCATCAGCGTTAAAAAAACGCGCGGCGCGCCTAGCACAATCACCGCCATGCGTGAGGGGGGGGGCAGGTACCCGCGCCGACATCTCGCGGGGAAAAAAGGGAAAGGGTCATCACCAAAGCTCGCCAAAGGAACGAGCAAAAAGCTATCTCTAAGCAGAAAAGGAAAGGGACGCCGTCACAAGCCAAAAGAAACCCAAACTGATCGCTCGTGTTCGAGAAGACAGACGCGGGAGCTGATCGGGGGGCAAGGGAAGAGAAAGCCGGACCAAGAGAAAACTAAATCAAAAAAAAAAAAAAATAACACCGAGGAGGCGAGCCTAGCGGCGACGCGGGGGAGGAAGGGGTCCACTATCGCCGGTCTACAGCCCGGACCGCCGGGTCGTCCGCGAGACCGCGAGGGGGGGGTCGGCCCCGTCTATAAAGATGAACACCAGGTCAACCTACTCTAACAGCAAACTAGGAAAAGCACCGCCGGAAACGCCTGCAGGACAGCGCCTGCTGAGGGTGAAACAGAATGATCGCTCGCCCCGGGGAGGAGGAAATATATCAGGAGCAAAAGAAACGTGAAAAGGAGAGATTGAGGAGGGTCGGAGCGAATTGTCCGGGTCCTCGATCCGTGAGAGGGGAGGGCCCTCTGGCCCCCTTGAAAAAAAATTAAAAAACTAGGGGCCGGATCCACGCTCAGAGAGTTGTGACTCTCTAGGAAAAAGAGGGGAAGGGCAAATCCTGCGACTCTTGAAAAAGTAGAAATCTTCTGGTCCCTATAAACCTTCTCGGGTAGAGCTCCTTAGGCAAGTTGGGGGAGAGGTGGACCGAGGGAAGAGATGCAAGCGGAATGAAGACCGCGTCCGCAGATTAGAAAGCGTATCCTGAGGAATTGCACGTTACGTCTAACGGGGGGAGTTTTTCCATTGAAGATAGGCAGCTACTACGCTCGAGACAATAGGGAGGAGGGGGGGGCGCGTCGACGGCCCGGGGGTAGGAGAATCGTCGGCAGGGGGAAAAGGGGGAAAAAAGCGGTGTCTTTCCTAAGAGTCAAAAAAAAAAGGCAATGATGACCGATCATTCCGGCGCAGGGCCCTCTCCTCCTGGACTATCGTCCGTAGGGAAAGGAGTGCCAGATGCGGCCTGGGTCAAAGGAAAACAGGGTCGTGCAGCCAGAAGGGGAGTGAGGAGGGGGCGGAGGCTTACTATCGGGAAAAAAGACCGCGGGCGCCGCAGCAGGATGACCTCGAACGAAATGGCGTCGTGACGCGATGGGAAAGGCAGGGCCGAGAAACTACCTGGGGGGAGGTGTCGGATCCGACAGGGCAATCGTCAGAAAGGAGGGGACCGTGATCTCTGAGGGTGCGAACCAGGAAACTTAAGGAGAGGCGTCCGAGACAGAAAGGGGATATGACCGACCCGAAGCACGCACGAGCCGGACAGGGGGATGCCCGAATGTGAACACGACGATAAGTGAAAGGAAATCAAGGCGGGAGGGGGGAGGGGGGCATCCGGGGGAACGGAAGGGAAGGGGACGCCGAGAACGTAAAGGAAGACCGACGAACACCACTTCTGAGACACTACTGAAGAAAGGCGACCACATGCCCTTCAGGTCGGTCGCGGGGAAGTTCTTGGCCACGATAGCAGGGGGGCCATACCACGGGGAAAGGGGCTGGACATGGGAATTGTTGGGGGAGGGGGGAAGGGGCAACCCTTCGATACGTCTACTTAAGGCGTGGAGGGGCGCAGTCTGGTAAAGAATGAGGGGGGGGGGGGGGGGGGGGGGGGGGGGGGGGGGGGGGGGGGGGGGGTGGGGGGGTGGGGGGGGGAGGGGGGGTTGTGTTTTTATTCAGGAAGGGGAGGGATCTCGAGTCTTAAGGCCGGTGGAAGCGAATTATTTCTGTCTGTAGTCTCTCTCTTGGCCAGGATTAGAATAGAGGAGGCCAAACTGAAAAAAGGGAGAGCCGGAGCAAAAAAGGGTGAGTTCAAAGAATCGGAATCGGGGAAGTGCAGAGGGGAGCAAGACGGGTAATACGAAAGGATACGACGCACTCGCTTCAAACAGGGGGGGGGCCAACCAGACAAAGTAGGAAAGAGACGAATGAAAGCCTTCGATCTCGGGCGGAGAGGGCCGGTGGGGGAGGGGACTTCCCGAGCCTGAAAGTAAAGAAAGGCGGGATGTCGGAACAATCAAAACCCGAACCTCTGCAGATCTCAAAAGGGGAAAAACGCGGGTCGGGACAAATGGGGTAGGGGCTGGGAAAAAGAGCTGTTTTCGTTAAGGAAAGCCGTGTACAGAGCGCCTTCAGGAAAGTCTACTCCGGAGGGGGTAAATAACGACGAGGCTACTGACAGGGAGGAGCTGACTCGTAGAAAGAAGGAGGGTCGATCCCGTTACTAAAAGACTCACGACCGCGAAGGGAGGCAACTACTCAACGAAGCGGGCGGCGAAAATTTATTTCCTCGGAAAGAGGATACTCGTCCCTCGGCCGATCAGAAGAGGGTCGCCATACCTTGTAGTGAAAACTAGAAAGGCGGGAAAGGGTAGGGGAACCTATGCGCGAAGGGACAGAGGAAGGGATTGGCTTCGAAGGGGGGGCAACTGCTTAAAAAAAAAAAAAAAACGACACGGCCTAACGGGGGGGCAGATAATGTCCTCGTTGCATGTCTGACGGTTCGAGTATCATCGTAGGATCGCAGAAAAGAAAGTCGGGTGTCGCCGAAGGGTCGAACGAAGAGAAATCCGCCTCTGCCATGGAAGAGTGCCGCCTCTCCTCATTAGAGCCGAGAAAAAACCAGTTCGGAGCAAGATAGAATGAAGGGGATCTTGCGTAAGAGAATAGGGGGGCAAACGTCGCAAGTCAGACGAGTAAATCCGTCGCTACAAAAAAACAAGGGTCTCGTGGGGTACGGGGTCTAAAAGTTTTGTGGATGGATTGGAGTCTATCGCAGACCGCGGAGGGTCGGTTTACAATCTCAACCGTAAAAAACTCGCGCCATCGCGGTGGAAAACCCCAGATGTTGAGTCAGGGGCCGGAGGGGCAATCGCTTAAATTAGCCCTCTCGAAAGGGAAGGGGGGATAAACGAAGTCGCGGAGGCCGGGAAGACTCCCTGGGGGGGGGGAGCTCGGTGCTAGATGGGCAGACTTCCTTACCAGGTCGGCCCTCCAAATAGGAAGGGGAAAGTGTTGTTACCGGAACAGGAGCTCCAACGGGGGGGATAGCGGTAACAAAGCGTAGGGGTTGACAATAAACCGGATGGGGGGAGCGCAAAGAGTGGAGGCAGAAGAGGTCATCTCTCACAACAAGGGGAAAAAGAAGAGAATGAGGAAAAATAGTCACTTGTCGGCTAGGAAGCCTCCGCCAGCCAAAACACACACGCCACAAAAAACCAAAGACGCCAAAGTCAACAAACGACAAGACCAACAAATACCTCTATGAACTAAAAATCTCCGAACAAGGGTCTCTGACCGAGGGGGCTAACAAAAAATGTACTAAGGATGCCAGACGAGGCACCTACGAAAACTAGGGATGCGAGATGATGCGTGCCTCAAGGAGCGGCATTGTGAGCGAAGAAGCCAATCCGGAGAAACCACTCTGAGGCCAAGGGGGGAATTGGGCGGTGCCATCGACGCCCGGCGAAAAGCCCAACCGCTATTCGTCCAAAAGAGAGGAGATTGTCAAAAGATCAGAAAAGGAGGAAGGAGAGGAAAGGGGGGAAAAGAGAAACCACGCGCGACGGGAGTCCAGGTACAACCTGTGTCTTCTCTAAGGCCGAACGCGGGGCCGGGGGCTCATTTCCCTCTTACGAAAGGATAGCAGCGCCCATCCTGGCTCGCAAGGGGGGGCCCGATCGAAATGATTTAGGAAGATGACATCAGGGATGACGAGCTAGGGATATAGAAAACTTCGAGACCCGAAAAAACGTCACGTAAAATCACGATATAAAAAAGACCGTCCGGGATAGAGAGGGGGGGGTTCGTCCTCGGGGCAGGAATGAAATAGTTCTTGGATAAAAGGGGACTTCCTTACTGCAGGGACGACCGCCTTTCGCTGACGAAAAAAAGGCAAGAAAGAAAGGCTCTGAGGAAACGTATGGCGTAAGGCCACCAATTTTAGTCCTATCTGGTCCTGGACTAAAAAAGGGCGGCTCCGGAGAGTGGAGGAAGCATCTGCGCGGTCGGGTAACTGGGGGCGCCCTCCTGACCAGTCGATTATACCCAAAGGAAGTCCTGACAACCTCCTTTCGAGGAGGGAACTCAGAAATAAAAAAAATCGAGGGGGCTCTGGCGAGGGGGGGACAAATCAGGGTAGAAAAAATCATCCTTTGACAGAAGCGGCTGCGTGTCCGGGGGTCTTGGAACGAAACCGCGCACGAACGAAAACCCGTTTTCCAGCCAAAAGAAAAAACTGGACGCGGCCACGATGTGGGTGCGTTAAACTGACGACCCTCCCGCCGGGGCATAAGGGGAAACCAAGAAAACCTCGAGACTCGCCAGTCGAAAAGCCTCATAGGAAGGGCAAGTCGCAGGAAAGGTAAAAAGAAAACCACGGGTGGGGGACACACCGCCCAAGCCGATAGGGTCGTCCGGATAAGGGGGCCTCTGAAGGGACTGTTCTACATCTGGGAAAATAGGCTTGAGATATGGGGGGTTAAACGACTGGAAGAAAAAAAAAGATCGCCGGCCCTCCGGAGTCATAGTAGTCCTCCAAAGGAGGAAAAAAAGGAGTCATAAGGGACAAACTCGTGGAAGCCAAAAGAAAATCGATCCCTGCCATTACTGAAAACTTCATCCAGCCGGATGGAAAAAGCACGGCTTGCGCCTCGCCGTCTATGAAAGAGATGATCTCAACGCATCCGAATCACTGAAGAAGGTGGGAGGCATAGCCAGGCCGTCGCTCTAAAAGCCGACGCGTCGTGGTCGAAGTTAAAGGAGTGGGGGGGAGACCGACGTTGGGACGAATTGCCTTGCGCCTGGCTTAAGGAGTAAGAAGCGGGCACTCGCCGGCGGGACTCAGACCTCAAGAAAAGAAAAAGTACTACTCGGCACTCGGAAAGAGGTCCCGGAAGGAACTTCATACCTAATACGTACCTTCTGAAATCGTTGGGAGGAAGTATCGCTGTGCCATAGTGTGGGGGGCTTCTCGATCTCTAAAAAGGAAAAAAACGGCGGGCGTAGCTCTGCAATGAGATAGGAAGAAGAAGGGGACGGGAGACCCTGTCCCGCATAGCACGACTGGGCTCGCGGTCTCGCACGCGAAAGCGGGGGGGGCTATCATCGAAGACAATCAACACAGAGGTCAAGCGCGCCCCGGGCGCGCGCGGCCGGGGGGCAGAAAAGAACTCGAGATCGAGAGACGCTCAGCGTAATGAAAAAAAAAAAAAAGAAATTCAAGGCGAAGCCGGAATTAGGGATCCCAAATTCCGCAGGTGAAGGGAAAACGCCAGTTTCACAAATAAAAAAGGAAAAAAAGGACATGGAACCACGACTGCATGGGTCGAGAGGCTTCGGTTTGACCAATCATGTGGACTGCTATCCGGAGGCAAAGCCATAACTGCCCTGCGTGCAGGGGGGAAAAAAAGGTAACCGGAAGAGCTCTCTTAAAACTCAGGAAAAGGAAAAAGGAACCTCGCGCTCGGACTAACGGGGGACAAAGAAGAGGAAAGAGGGGTTGACGAGAAGGAGATGGACGCCGTCATGGAAAACCTCCAAAAAGGAAAGAATGGAAAACAAACTGCTTCGCTCTTTGAGCGAAAAAAAAGCTTCGCAATGGACCGCAAAAAAAAAGTAAAAAAAGAGGGACAAACAAAAGCAACCGCTACTATCTCCAAAGGAGGAGAAGCGCCAGGCAAGGAGACGGATCTTGGCTAGGGGGAAGGAAAATCCCCATCCCAAATAAGAAAGCAGGCTCTTAAGGAGCCAACTCTGAGGGATCGGGGGCCACCGTCGAGCCGCAATACTCGAGGAAGGAATAGACGTTCCCCATCACCGGGGGGCCGAAGCGCCGAGGACGCTCAGATACAAAAGGGCAAGGGGCATTCTTCGAATTAAAGAAGGAAAGAGAGATCCGTAGTCTCCCGCCAGATCTTCTGCTGGAGGGGGAAAAACCTTTGAAGGGCCTGATAGAAGCAGCATGTTGACCCACCGCCCAGATCTAGAAAAGGGGGAATCAAAAAAAAGATCCTCGCGTTTCTCGCTGACACCAGGGTCAAACTTCGGGGATCAGGCGCTAAACAAAAAGGTCTTCGTCCGGGCGAGAGAGATGTAGATCTAGTCGGGATGGGGGGGAAACGGGGTGGGTCCGCGACCTCGAAATAAGCGATCTCGACCCTCTGGCCCCGAGACAGAGCGAGCCGTTGTCTTCATGCAAACAGAAATTGGAGGTGGGCACATGACGTCATAAAATGACACTCGCTCCGAGAAGGGAAAGCTTTGTGAGCATAAAGGGAAGGGTCTTTCTGTACGCGGGGATCGAAAGTACAGGACGCCTCGAAAAGAGGAGGTGCGGGATGGGAAGCGCGTTATCAGGGGGCAAAGATGAACCGAAATCCGCCCGTCGTGGTCCTCGCCTCAGGAAAAGGATGGGAAAAGTCGTAACAGGTAGAAACTGCTGCGGAGAACCGACCGCTTTCGCCATCATAAGAGGAAAACTACGCCATCGGAGCGTCCACTCCGTCGGAATCCAAGAAACGCGACGGCCAAAAAGCGCGTAACTCGCCAGGATGGTCGATTATAGCTATGGGGGGGGGAAGAGAAAAGCGCGATCAGCGACCGGAAAAGGTGGGACGTAGGGGAAAAAGAGCGCGGAGGCGTAAAAATATCCTCTAGCAGAGAGAGACGCCCTTGAGAAGCGAGACGAGAAAGGAAAACAGGGATGGGGGAAAAAAAAAAAATAAAAAAACACGAGAACAAGCAAAGGAATTCGAAGGAAGAAGGGGGTGGTGCCACTCCGGCTGAATCAAGAAGGAAAAGAGGGCAGCATTTCGGGCGGGGATTAAAAGGGGAAAGAGCGGCGCAGACTTACGCCCATTAGCAAGAGAAAAACAAAAGGAGACAGGGGGGGGGAAAATATCAGGGGGGACAGAAAATTCTAACCACTTGCTGGGGAGGAGGGGCGTTATCTACTTCGGTGTTAAAAAAAAAAAAGGTG
>Ga0179593_1290976_pt1 | contig 14421 bp, 13 predicted proteins | sample CZODoug2_1_08_16_FD_185931 | JGI IMG/M metagenome (GOLD analysis project Ga0179593, IMG submission 185931) | Vadose zone soil fungal communities from Angelo Coast Range Reserve, California, USA - CZODoug2_1_08_16fungal (PacBio error correction) | ecosystem: Environmental > Terrestrial > Soil >...
AAAAAATAAAAAAAAATGGGGGGGGGGGGGAAGACCTCTGCGAGAGAAGGAACAACCTATCATTCGTCTAAAAAAGGAAAACGAATCCTCATAAAGATATCGGGAGGGACTTGAAGCGAAAAAGAAGAGACTAGAAACGGCAAGAAGGGGGTTGGGGAAGGAGGCAGACCGTGAGGGGGGAACTTCGCTTTGACAGGCAAGGGGACAAAGGAAAAGAAAATAGGTAGGGGAAGTTGAAAGAAAGAACCAGCCTGCGAGCAGGAGAAAAGATGTAATGGTCAAGCGAGAAAGGGGAGTGAGGACGGTAAGTAGGCTACGGCAGGGACAGAGGGAACCGACGCGGGTTCAAGAGTAGGGGTCATGCGCGTCCTAAGAATCCTGTCAGCACTTAAGCATGAAAAAATTTACCCTAGGGCGAGAAAAGGAAGATAATCCAGAGAAAAAAAACAGTTTGCATTCCTAAGGAAAAGAGAATTAGGACGGAGGTAGAGAGGCGGCTTACTTTGAGGAGAAGAAGCTGATGGGGGGAGGAAAGAAGGGTTTGGAAACCACGCAAGGTATACCGAAAAAAGGAAGGGAGGAGGAATTCAGTAGATGAACAGGAGCGTCTCAACAATCCAGGCTCCGTAAGAAAGGGGCCCTTTTGGTCAGATGGTCAGGGGGGAACGGATCACACAACTTTAAGGTTGAGTCTTCAAAAAAGGAAAATGAAAGGTAACGTCCTCTTCGGGTCGCCGGGAAATGAAGAGCTATCTTAGGGATAAAGGGGAAGGGGAAAAAAAAATGATTAATCTAGGAACGTCGGACCTTTTCACTTATGGGGGCCCGATGAAGTTTTGGTTCAAAAAAAATAGGCCGAGTAGATCTCCGAGTGGTCCCCGGAGGGTCTACAAAAATCGCAAAAGGAGGCATGAAAAGGGGTATGTATGCACTTCCAGCGCAGAAGAGGGGCAGAAGGCACGACCAGCTTCCCAGGGGGGAAGTCGAGGGTGTTTCTCCCTAAATGAGGGAAACGCGTTTGAAAAAGAAAAAAAAAAAGCATTCATCTAAGGGGAGGGCAGGCCAAGAGGGTGGCTTCAGCGAGTCCCCGGCAAAATTCGTGAAAAAGAAGGCTTAAAGAATGAGAAAGAAGGGAAGAGCGACATCATAAAGCCTAATGGGGGGACTAGAGGTGGCTGGAACGAGCGGATGCGATGATCCGTTCGAAGAATTTGGCGCGGGTTGAGAATCAAGGGAAAAGGACAAGTAGAGAGAACGCCAGGATGTTCATTTCTCGGACTGCCATCAATTTCCGTCGAGAAAAAGCAGTGGGACGCTACCAGGGGGGTGAGAAAGGATTATAGGAGGAGGAAGAAGGTGCTATCTATAGCGGGATTGGAGTTTGTTTTTAATCCTCTTCTCTTTACGCTTTTCCTCTTCCTTTCAGCGAGCAGGGGGACAACTCTGGGTTTCCTACAATCGAGGCCATTTGTGAAAAACAAGTTCGGGGCATTACCTCACCTTTTAAGGGAGAATCCAGCACAAGTTAATGTCTTCTCAAAAAGGGTATGGAGACACGAACCAAAAGGATGGCGAACCGGGCCCGGAATGAGCCCGAAGGGTCCAAAGTTCGAGCTGGCTGCGGAGGCAGAAAAGGGAGGTGTCGGTGATACACGAAACCAGAAAAAGGTCGTTCCTTGGAAGTGGGGCCGCGTGCGCCTGAGAACGGCTACGAGTCTCAGAACATACCGGCGATCCCACAAGTGCAAGACACTCTGTTTTGAGTCGCGGCGCCGCGTCATAGGATGCCCGGATTTCTTAGTCACATGTACGCGGTGCACCCGAGTGCGCGGGCAGCATCTCGGCAAGCGGAACAAAAGCGGCCTTAAAAGAGGTTTTTCCATGGCCCAAAAACCCCCCGTCACCATCCGTCCGCCCCCATTTTCTGGGAAAACGACATGGTGGCGAAATCATGAAACAGGTGATGGAGCGCGGCAAGACGCCGATCGCGGTGCCAATCTAGCGCATCTGAAAAAAGCGGCCGCCGCCGCGAGCAATGGCTGTGTCAGACAGGATAAAATGACACTTGAAAGACCCAGGTGGTCGAGGTCACGTCCAGCCGCGTGGAGGGGAACTTATCAGGGGCGGTACGCAGGGCTCAACCCATCAGGGCGTCCAACTCTGGCGATGCGTTTCCATCTGCGGGGCCAGCCCTCAGCGAGAAGTAGGCGCATCGGCTGGCGGGGCTGGGAACGAGAAATCGCTAGCCAAAAGCGCGCGGATACGACCGGGGCCGATGCCAACAAGGAGGTCGCGCACTATCGGGAGGAGGGTAACACACCCCCTCCGGCGAAAAACAGTAAAGATTTATTATCTCTCAAAAACGGGGGAGTAAAGAAGAGGGAAATCATTAGGTCCTCGCAGTCGGTTACCAGCCGGCGTAAACAAGCGAGTTCTCGAAATGTTTGGCCTCGGAGGTGCGTAGATCAGCTTGCGGACCGCGGCAGTTCGGCGCAAAAACTCAAAAAATCAAACGACGCAAGCAAATGCGCCAGCTGCGTTCGGGGGGCCGAGCTCTATGACACATCGCAAGCGTGGAGCGAATTGGCGCGCAAAGACTAGGCACCTGAAAGGGAAGTCCGACGCGCGGGACTTGAACCTCCGAATGAACATTGTCCATCGCTTCTGAAAAAAAGATTGCCTCGCAGACGGCCCGCTCTTGTCCGCCCTGATCGAAGGAGGGTCACCGTAGACGATCTTCAAGGCTTCTTGGCGCTCAGGCCATGTGAATTTCCACCAGGTCGTGCAAGGGTCCGGAAGGATGGTGAGATTGTGGGCTGCCTGAGATGCGGGACTGGAAAACTTATTCTATAGGGACGCTGGGGTGACGGCCTGCCGAGATCTTCCGGCGCAATCGAGTCCCAGAGTCCTCCGGGCCTCCTTGACGCGACGCCGCGGATAAGAATGGGGTCTTGCAAATTGGTGCCTCGCCGCCGATGTAGCGAGAAACGTGGTCAGCGGCACGCGGCACGAGGCCGAATTCGCTTATTCTCGTTACCCCGAGCCACACCGCTCTCTGACGGAGAAGCCGCCAGCGCCGAACTTTTCCCGGCGGGCTCATTCCGTCAGGCAGGGGGTCGCGTCTCCAAAATACCATGAGCCGACATAAATAAGGGCGCCGATGCAGAAACTTAAATAACTGGGCGTGAAGCCCCGAACTTGTGCCAGAGACAAGCAGGCGATTGTAGACAGCCCGAGTGTCATTAAGGCAAATAATCACCAGGGAGCTTCATGAGACGGTGTTTCAGAGGACTCTTCTGCGCATTCGAGCACCGAACTCTATGGCGGCAATGGGGTCCGCCCGCAGCAGCCACGGCGAACAAATCGTCTCGGGATCCATCTGCGGCATCCAAGTTGGCGCCACCAGCGAGCTTCGGCGCCGCCAGCCTGCCAGCGTTTTCATGAAAATCGAATTCTTGAAGCGGCCTAACAAGGGGCCGCGGAATCGGGGAAGCCCCGATGGCGGCCGTCCAGACGAATGATGCAACTCCGCCACACGGGAAAACTTCGGGTACACATTGCGGGCGAAACCAGAGGATGGACGGCACCTGGGAAGCACTGTGCCGTCGCTCCGAATCACAGGGGCGCAACGGCCGCCTAGCTGTGTCGCCCGCACCCGCGGCGCCACTGTAACGGCGGCTATTGGTGGAAAAGGAATCGCAGAATAACCTCCGTGAAACGGCGCGGCACGCGTTGACCATCCTCGTCATCATGGGAGACCCAAGATATTTGGCTACTGATCGCGCGGAAGGTCTACATCTCGCGTGAGACCCCGCCGCTTCGAATTGACTTTTCCGGTTTGCCGAAAAGTAACCGGCGGCGAAAATGCACAATGAGTGCCCCCTGGCACGGAATGGACGCCTGCAGAAGCGTGAGCGCCACTGCTGCGCAGAATAAGGTCCTAGAGAAAGAGTGTGGTCGTTAAAAGCTACTGGATAACGCTGACGGCAGATCCCATCCATTCCTGTCCCGCAGCCTTCTCAACCTACGGCCTAGGAGCGGTGCGCTGCGTCCTGCCCCCCCTGGTTATGTCAAGAGGCGTCTATAAAAAGAAATCTGCGGGAGTTGATGGGTCGACGGATTGAGGGCGGAAGGCACCCCCCGGTGCTCTGCAATTGCCGTAGACGAAAGATCAGTGCGCTTTGCGCGAACCAAGCTTATACTTCCTTCAAAGAAAAAAATCGAATCAGAGCCGGCTGGGCGGGCGTAAAACGGCACCGACCTCTAGGTTTTTCACGCGCGGCGCTCCACCGGAACGAGGCACCACACGTCGGCCGGCTGAGCTCGGAGTCTCGGCCGGGTCACCCTAACATAGCGTGCAATGTGGAGAACAGGTTCTCCGCCTGATCGGAACGCGCCGGGGCGAACCCTTCCACCAATGCCGCGTCTGTTGGTGGAGGAGGAAGAGGAAACAGAACGCGGCATTGTGAAGAGTCCTCTGCGGACATGCTCTAACGCGAGCAGCGTCGACGCCAAAGCTCAGTTCACGCTAGAGGCAGCCCGTCCGAACACGCCGCCACGGCGCAGGCCGACGTGGTGCCGAAGGAGCCGGCCGTGGAGAGGCCAAGCAACCGCAAGTCAACGTTTCTGAGGCCGTTTTCTAACCCCGCCCAGCGTGCGCGGCGGCGCCGTCCGCAGAAAGAGTGGAAGGATCTTATCTGCGATCAAAGCGAATGATGACGTTAGGGCGTCAGGACCAGGCCACGGCGCGGGGCCCGTAGAGGCCGCAGAATACCGTCAGCCATAACCACTTGCCGCCTTCGGAGACGTCATATCCGCCTCTGATAACGAACAGGGGGAAAATACGCACCGACATTCGGCCGTATTGAGTCGGCGGAGAAATGGGTGGATGGCCCGCGAGGTATCCACGCCCAGGGATAAGACTCTTCGGCGCTTAATTGCAGTGCTCAGCATAGCGGAGAAAAAAAAGAAGTCTCCGCGCCGAATGGACCTTGCGGTTGCGTATTCAAGGTCCGAGCCCGGTTCCTGTTCCGTCGGCAAAACCGGAAAAGTAAGGAAAATACCCTCTGGCTGTGCGCCGTGGCGAGATAAAAGCAAGGGACGATCGTAATAGTTGGGTGCCGTTCCCAGGAAAATCGACATCGGATGGCAACGCGTGGGGCCGCTCCCGGGCAGCAGACGGAGGTATTGGGCCGAGAATTAAAGCGTGTTCAAAAAGCCAGTACAGGTCGCACGGCTGGGCCACGACACAGCGAATACGGGCGTTCTTTGTGTGTGCAGCACAGGCAGACGCTGGGGACAATCGGCCGCTGTCACAAGCCCGCTCCGGGAAAAAAAGTGGCTGTCGGGTCGACCGCATGGCGTAGTCCCCCGGGATGGTTCGGTCGGCGTTGTGCATCATAATAGGGGGACCGTCCAGCTCGCGGGATGGGGGGCGGCACCAGCACCCGAAATTCGGTCCATCCGGCTTCAGCAAGAATTCGATGTAGCGCCTGGCATTAAAACGCGCATCCCGGGCAAATGAAAAGCTCCCAGAGGCTGCTTGGACCGATGCGCGGCTATTAGTTTCGAACGAGTGACGCGCCTTGGAGACCGCATGAGCGTCCCAAGCGCCGAAAGTCGTTCCGGAAGAATGCGCAGCCGATAAAGTCGAGAAAAACAGTGACATGACGTCTCCTTGGTGAGATATACGGGGAGAGTAAGCCAAAGTCAGGGACACTCAACGAAATGGAAAATCGCCGGCCCTTTCGCCGACAGTCGGAAGGCTCACCCTGGAAGTTGTAAGTTGAGCACAGAACCGCCCATCCTTAGGGTGCGGAGAAAAGGGGGGTGGAGACAACGAACCCACTTACGAAGCCGAAGCCGCCGGAAATCCCAAAGGCCGCTGCAACGTCGTCTCCCGAAAAGTACTGGGGTGGGGCAACTCGGTGTAACCCACGCAGAGCCGATCGGCCGTGCGCAAGGGGGGGTCCGAGTGCGCAGGACTAAGGAGACGAGTTCTCGAGCTACTCACGAAGGCACAAGTGGCAAAAGAAAAACGTTTAGTCATCTGAGGGACCGCAAAGGCGATTCGGGCTGTCAGCGGTGGTTGCGCCGCGGCGTCGGCAGAAACTTACAATGAAGCGAAAAGGCGCAAGAATAAGTAAAGGGGGGGGAAAGTAAAAGCATAGAGCATCCCCCATCTCACAAAAAAAAAACCAATTCGGAAAAACGAGGGAGAAATCATCGTGGATGGAGCGCTGCAGGGCCGAGAATCGTCTAGGTGCCATCGATCGCATCGGCCTGATCTAGTCTTATAGTGCAATTGCATGGTGAAAAGAATGAAAAAAAGGGAAAATCCCGACGAGGTCAGTCGCCCCTTAGAGGCGATCAGTTGAACCGGGCGAAGTGATAGCCAATGAAAAGCAAATCATGGCGATTGGAGGGGGTATAGAGACGGAAAAAAATGGAAAAGCGGTAGAGGCCTGGCGCATGGGCTTGCGCTGATTAGGCGACCGGGTCCCAAGCGCGAAGTAGAAACGATGGGATTTACCAACATAGTGAGGACGCACGATAGAGGGTAGGCCTCCAGATCCTCAGGCGCTACCGCAAGGATGTAGGAGACGCAACAAAAAAAAAGGAGAGAAAGATAGCTCATTGAAGCCTGAGATGAGGTCGACGACCGCGATTCAAGCGACGACCAACGCCTGGTGGGGCCGCGGCCACGGGGAGGAATAGGAAAGGGGGTGAGGACAGAGGATAAAGTCTCGGCGCAGAAAGAAATGGAAAACAGGAATAGCGCAAATGGATTGATCGATGCTTGCTGGCCAGAATGCCCATCGCAACAGAGTTTGGACGGCGAGGGGCGATCATTAGGAAGGAAACTTAGAAGGGGAAAGAAAACGAAGGAGTTTCGTGAACTACTAAAAGGGCATTGACATTTCCATCGTCCTCTGCACAGGACAGCCGAAGAGCGGAAAATGGGTGGAGCCTATGAGATCGAGGGAAAAGGGAAATAGGCTCGAGGATGAATTCGGCCTGAGATAAATAAAAGGGGGGAGGTTTCTCCAACAGGGAAAATTGACGAAATTGGGGTCCGGATGTCTATGGTGGCTGCTTCTCGCGTACAATGGAAAAAATGGGTATGTACGGAAGGAAGTAGGGGAGCAAAGTCTTTGGGCGGCTTGAGAATCTCTAGGGATCGGGTGGAACAGAGAAAGGGTGAGCAGAACAAGGAGAAGAAGTGGGACGCGACCGAAGGGAGGATATCACCAAAATTGGTGAGTAAGGGGGGGTTTCAGGAAAGCCGATTGGAGCTTAGAGATCTTCCAATGGACGCGGCACAAAACGGGCAAGAATAATTCTGAGGCTGCAGTAGTGTATTGGGAACACCAAGGGAAACACACATCGAGAAGAACTACTGAAAAGGCACAGACTAACTTTGGTCCATCGGGATACATGACTTCCGGGGAGAAGAGTTTTGGGGAGGGAGGAGAAAAAGATACATTTGTTATTCGAAAAAGAAAGACGGCCGGAGGCTAAGAAAATTAAGGCGAAGAAAAGTTTTGCCCTGAGAAAAAAGGAAGGGGTATGAAACCCGGGAGTGTAAAGGTAATGTTGAGGAGGATAATGAAGACAAGAGGGTAGGAAAAAAGAGAAAGGGTTTTTGTCGAGGAAGGGGGAGACTTAGGATCAATCAAGAGCGCCCTTAGGGGGAATGTGGTTCATAAAGCAGTATTCTAAAAAGAGATGAGATTGGTATAGAACTTGATCAAAGATCAGGCAGAATAGTCAAATCAACCAGAGAGATTTGGGTCTCAGACAAAGAGGACTTCAGAGTCAAAAGTTGAAAAGGGAAGGGAGAGGCTTTAGATCTCATTCGGGGGAAAAGAAGGGTCAAAAGAGGGGAAAGTAAGGTGAAGAAAATCAGAGGGTCCTCCATACGTAGGATGAGCTCCTCCCAAGGGAAAGGGAAAAATCTTGTACGAAAGAAATGGAGGGCTAAAAAACGAGTAAGAAGAGGGCACAATTTGAAGAACTCAGGGAGGGCAGGGAATATTTAGGGCGATGAAAGGTTAAAAAATAGGGTAAGATAAGTTAGATTTGGACTTGGTAGCAAAAGCCGGGGCACCAATCTGAGAGACTTTAAACGGAGAGAAGTTGTTGGGAACAACTAGGAATCGCGACCAAATATACTACAGACGCGGCAATAGGTACGAAAATGTCTGGGGTAGAATGGGGGAGAAAGCAAAAATATATTTTAGACTAAAGGGCGGAGAGTAAGGGCAGCTAAAACATCTCTCTGAAACGTCGACAACCTAAGAGAGTTTTAAGAAAAAAAAAAGAACGTTGGAAAAAAGGGGGGAAAGAAAAGAAAGACGGGGATTGAGAAGGGGAAAGGGGGAATCTGCACTGGACAATTCAACTTAATGGCTTCGGAAAGTATAAGAGGGGAATAAGATCTCACTTTGCTAGGAGAAGGGGACGAAAGACCTGGGTTCGTTAGGCAAGATGGCCTGGGTGTACCTTAGAGGCAAGTGATACCAGAAAGAGGAGGGAAAGCAAGCAAAGTCCTCTAAGAGCAAATACGGTAAGGAAAAGGGATAGGGGGAAGGAGGGAAACAACAGGGCTGGAAGGGGCCGGAGAATATTCACTTCAGTAGAAAGGGGGATCAATCTGGGGTTTGGGAATGTGCTTGAAAGTATTCATAGGAAGAAAGGAAGAGGGAAAAAGGAGGAAGTTTTCCAGAGGAAATGAAAAGAAGAAAAGAAGCTTTTTCCTCCGAGGAGAAAACCTGTCCAAAGGAGAGGGGGGAGAAAACCCTCAATAGGCAGGAGTGGTCTGGCGTAGAACAGACGAAAAAGAAGAATTACTGGGGACTTTCACTTGAACGGGAAACGGAGAGCTATCAAAAATGACGGGAGACCAAAGAACCAACTTCTGCAGCTCAGGGGAAGAGAGGAGTATCGGCTGGGAGGGAATTGAAAAACAGAAAAGAGAGAAAGATGTAAGGAACTAAGAAGGGAACTCCGGGCTCTTTGACTCTGAAAGGGAATCAGATTCCGCTGAAAAAGAGAAGGGAGGAGGGGTATCTAAGAAAACAAAAACAACGAGGAGGAAGTAAGAATAACCCTAGAAAATTGGAGAAAAGAAACTCCAACTCGACAAAGAGACAGAGGAGGAAACCTTACGCATCTCAGGGAGAAGAGATCTGTGAGGAGGATCCCGGAGGGAGAACGTAAAAGAATGAAAGGTCTCTTCCGGGGTTTGAGGGGAGATTAAGAAAATGTTTATCTCCTCTGCGTTGACAAAGATTGACCAAAAAGAGTGGGGGAAGGGGGGCTAACACAAAAACGGAAGTACGTTTGGGAGGAGAAAAGAGATGGTGAAGAAGAGAGGGAGACGACAACGCGATTTTAGGAAGTTCAATGAAGGAAGGAAGACCTTATTTTCCCTATAGAAAAACCTAAAAGGAGAGCACATGAACAAAGGGGAAGACCAAGGGGGAGGAGGAAAAGGAAAGAGCCTCCCCTCGGGGGCGGGGGTCCGTTATTTCAAGAGATAATTACCTGGGATAGAGCGTGACGGAGGGAGGGGATTATGGGAGCGGAAGAGAAAGTTGAAGAAGAGAACCGGGGATAGTACCAAAGTCAGAAGGGAGTAAAGGATCATCAATCTGCTAAGACGATTCCCGGAGGGAGGAGTTAAGGACGTTGTAGGTTAAGGTATGAATGGTTTAATCCTTCTCAAACCTTGGTCAGGGGTAAGGCAGGGCTTCAAAAAAAGGTTAAAAAGTAGAAAGGGAGGGGTCAGGGAAGTTCCGGAATGAGTAGACAAGGAACGCGGAAAGCGGCTAAAGAGATGGGGGGGGAAGGGTTTCCCTTAGGTAAAAGAGGAAATAGGTGGATTAAAAAAGTGAAGTCGTTCCTCGAAAGGGTAAAGGGGAGGGAGAGGGGTGCAGGAGGGGGGCAAAAAAAAAAAAATAGCGAATTTACAGTCTGAGAGAAGAGTGGAACCTTAGAGAAAAAGGAGGAGAAGAGGAAGGCGAAGGACTTGATGGGAGACAGCCTGTGAATCTCTAACTCGGCCGCTTCACTCTAAAATTTAAAGGCCTTGAGTGAGAGGTGTCTACCTCCTTGAGGATGGAGAAAGGGGGGTCCAAAAAAAGGTATGAAAGGGGAGGCTTCGTGGACGAGAAGAACCATCAATGCGGGATGTGAGGAACCTAGGATGGTGAAAGAGGAGTACAAGTAGGTTAAGAGAAAGGGGGGAAAAATGGGACATAAGGGAAAAAACTTGGGAAGTAACGAGAAAGACTGTTCCGGAGGAACGCCTAATCTTAGATGGGGGATAGGGGAGCTTTTAAGGGACGATGGAATGGTGGGGGAAATCCGTGGAGGAGGAGACGAATGTTGGGCGAGGATCTTTGGGAATATGAGGGTCAGTACAAGGCTAGAAATAGAAAGGGCTGTTCTAACGGGAACTAAAAGGGGAACTGGAGAAAAAAAAGGGGTCAGGGGCTGGCTACCCTTGTGGGGAGGGATGGACCGTTCTTCTGAGGTCAACAAGTAACCGGAAAATAAAAGTGAGGGTTCCTACAATAGAAGAACTTTGTATAAGTCAACAGTAGGGGGGGGAGAAAGCCCGGGAAAGGGAAAGGGGTCGGACAAATCGACTTGGGGTGCGTAAGAAAAAAGTAGGGAGCGCCAAAAAAAAAGGGACAAAAAAGGGCGAAAATAGGGGGCCTAGGAAAGACAGGAAGTGTGAAAAAGGGTAATGAGAGGGGGGAGGCCTGGACCAAGAAGCGGAGGGGACTATTGTAAAACCTGAAAATAGAAGAAGGCGAAGGGATCAGTGGTGGTGACCCGAGTCTCCTTACGAAAGAAAGGGTGATAGGGTCGAAAAAAAGCAGGAGAAGAGGACAGGGGGGGCCGAAAAAGAGGGTTGATTATACCTCTTCGGGACAGAGAAATTATCGGGATGAAAGGGGGAGGTGTCTTGGTCAAAACACGTTGACCCTAGGGTGCAAAGAGGGCGCAAGGAAATGTACATAGGGTAGCTTAAAAGGGAAAGGTTGGACCAATTACTGGGGCAGGAAAGATGGAAAATAATAACTAAAGGGGGTTGACAGTAAAAGAAAAACATAACCCAATAGCAACCATCAGGGCAGACAAAAATTTCAGTCAACAACAGGGGAGGGGGAACAAACATTGGGGATTTAACGGCAGGAAAATTACAAGAACTATAACTAGAGGCGAACGGTGGGGAAAAATAGGGCATCAGCTTCTAAAAGGAAGGCTAGGATCAAGGGAGGAGGATGAGTTTCTGTGGGGGGGAAGTCAAGGGAAAGTGTCCAGAAAGTGGGAAAAGGGGGTCAAGAAACCCTCGTAAGAGAAACGGAATAAGGGGGGAAGGAAAGTGGAGCGAAATCGAAGGAAATTTCGGAATGAGGACGGGGGGGACATAGAAGGAGAAAAAGGGGACCCGGAAAGTATAAGGAAGTTCAAGCGTGTCTTTTCGTCAGTATTTCTTTATTCCATCACACGGTAATCACTGCTAGGGAAGGGAGGGGGGGGGAATAAAAGCGGGGGGGTCTAAAAATACTAAGAATTTTCCCTGTGGAAAGGGCAGAGATCCTAGAGATGGAATCCAGCCTGGGCGGGTAATAACTAATGGAGGGGGGAAATTCATTGGAAAGGGTATCGCTCTGAGAAAAAAATAAACCAAAGAGAGGAGTTACAATATATATGGAAAAGGAGAGACAGGGTCTATCCTTCTGGGACGACTGAGGGGCATAACAGCTATAGTGAGAGGAATCATTGGGGTTAAAAAAAACAAAACCCCACAAAAACAACCCCAACCAACAAACAAAAACAAAAAACCACCAACAAAACAAAAAAACACCAAACAAAAAAACCCACAAAAAAAAAAAAACCCCAAGAAAGAACACAAAAAAACAATTTACAAGCTGTGCTGGGAGGAAAGGTTCTACCTCGGGGGAAAAAGTCTATTATCTTGGGGGGGGGGGGGAAGAAAAAGAAAGAAGGAAAGAAGAATTCTCCAAAAATGTATTCTCTAAGGCTGACGGTGGGGGGGAAATTGGAGAAAAGGAGAAAAAGAGATCTTCATCGGGTGTGAGAGATTGAAAATCAAGGAAACAAAAGATTGGGGGTTCAACCACTCTTGACGGGACTGTGGAAAAAAGAGACAAGTTAGTGAAACAGGTGGAAAAAATCAAAGGGAAAATGTCAAACAGCTTGCCATAAACGAAGGGAAAAGAAGCTTTGGGTAAAAAAGGCTAATGAGGGGAAAGAGACAATCTTCTGGAGGAGGAGGACTTTCTGTAAAGAAAGACACAGGGGAGGACTGTTCATGAAAAGGGATTGGGGCCTACCTTTGGGGCACAGGAGGGTTTCTTAGTTGGGGATGAGGGGGTAGCATATTTAAAAAGGGGGACTGGTGAAGGCATGGGACTGCCTTAGGTGCTTGGAAGGGCAGAATCGCTTAAGAGAAAAAATACTATGTGGGAAAAGGGGAAAAGGTGATAACTAATAAGGGGAGAAGTACGCTCATCCGCTTATCTAAAAAAACAGCGGGGGGGGAAAAGGGGGGGGGTTGTACTGAGACGAAGGGAACGAAGAGAAGGATGGCAAGGAGAGTCAAAAGCGGGGGAAAAAAAGGAAAAGGCCTAAGGTCAGGCTTCTGATGAGGGGGGCTTTTATCAATATTTCAAAGGAGATGATTGACTCTACGAATGGACATAGGAAGGTGCAAAAGGGGGTTCACAGGGATTGAGAAGGTCATCAAGTGCGGGGGAAGTAAAAGGGGTCAGGGAAAATAAAAGAGGGTAATCCAAGCAGGAGCTTCCGGGTAGGGGAGAAGTAAAATTACTCGGGGGAGAACCAGGAATTGACCAGGACAAAGGCACAGGAGGGTAAAAGCCGCGGGGGGGAGGTCATGCTTGGAGGATAAAAAATGTCAAGATAAATAAATCTCAAACAAGGAAAAAAAGTACAAGGTGGTGAAATGAGAATCTGCTGCAGATGAAGGACACCGAAAAGAATAAAGGGCGGCATTTTAAAACCGCCCAAGGAGTCTCCAACGCTAAGACAAGGAGGGGCTGCGAGGGAGAAAGGGGTCTCGAGACCAGTCCATAGGAACCACGAGGAGGAGTCAGCAAACCCCGCGAAAACCAAAAAAGGGAAAGGGTCATTAACAGTAGAGAATTCATGGGGAGGAGGGAGAAGAATTGTTCTCCGAAGGAAATCTAGGTTAATCATCACAGGATTGCACTGCCATACGGAAAAAAGAAAGAAAAAGCAAGGGGAAAAGAGGGGGGGGACGACTAAAGAGGAAGAAGATAGGTCAAAAACCACGGAAGACTGAGAAGGAAGTGGGGGGGTGTGGGGGTGGGGGGGGGTGTGGGGGGGGGGGGGGGGGGGTTTGTGTTGGGGGGGGTTGGGGGGGGGGGGGTGGTGGTTGATGGGAGGAATAATGAAAGGAGAAAACCTGGTGATAAAAGGATCATACTTGAAAGGGCCTACGTTTCGTCTTTGGAGAAACCCTGCAAAAATCGGAAAAGCGAAACCTGAAGGGAGGTGGGAGGGTTTGTGTGGGAAAAGAGCAATCGAGGAAAAAGAGAAGAAAGCGAGGAAAGTGGGGCCGGAATCGATGTCGGGAGCATGTTGGATTCCCCCAAAGAGTTTCTCGACTAGGGAAGAGGGGGGACTAGAAGGCTCGCGGCCCGAGAAAAAGAAAGTATTCTGAACTGGAAGGGGAAGGGGGGAACCAGAGAAGAAACCGGGTTTTCAAATATAAAAAGGGAAAGAGCCAAAGAAAAAGGAAGTATAATGCCGGCGCCTTGCAGGAAGGGGTCAACTAAAGGGGAGGAGGACAGAGGTCTAATTTCAAGAAGGCGAGGGGGGGGAAGGATCCCTGGGCGGGGGGATAAACTCGAGGAGATCCAACAAAGAGTCTTTCGCCATAAGAAAAAGCAACTCTCAAGAAAAAGGCGTGCCTGCGGAAAAACTTCCCCCCCTGTAGGTAGAGAGGCGGCACAACGTAACGAAAAGGAAGTGGAGTTACTGAAGTCGAGGACGAGCAGAAGAGAAAACAAGGAAGAAGGAGACAAGTGCAGAGAACATCATCGAGGTTTGAAAACCTCGAAGAGGAGAAGTACTTCCACTCTTAGGCGTAGGCGCCCTCAAGAAAGGGATTTTGAGGAAACGGGCAAGGGAAAGAGGAGGGAAAGCCAGGGCTTAAAAAGGGAAAGGAGCCACTTCCTACAGGCAAAACAGGAGTGAACTCGAAGGTAGCAGCGGGAGGAAAAAAAGAGGGCCCTTCAACGAAAAGATAGCGTGGAACTACGAAGTTAAACTAGCGGGTTTAGAGCAGTTAACAAAGGGAGAGGCCTATTCAAAAAAAAGAAAGCGTGTCGTGGG
>Ga0179593_1301835_pt1 | contig 14421 bp, 13 predicted proteins | sample CZODoug2_1_08_16_FD_185931 | JGI IMG/M metagenome (GOLD analysis project Ga0179593, IMG submission 185931) | Vadose zone soil fungal communities from Angelo Coast Range Reserve, California, USA - CZODoug2_1_08_16fungal (PacBio error correction) | ecosystem: Environmental > Terrestrial > Soil >...
ACCGTCCAATGGACAGCACAAAGCAGGACAGAGACTGTGAAGTTGGTGGGCGGGTGGTTGTTGAGCCGGGCATCAGATGTAAACACCCTGCACCGCCTGGCTTCCCACCACGACGCTGAAGCCACATCTGGAAGGGGAAACCCTGAGCTGAGGACGTCCGGGGCAAAGCTGAGGGCGTAATCCAAGGCACACCTGCGGGATAAGTCCACGGTGAAAGTAGCTTGATATCGGATTTCGGTCATATCGCCAACCCACTGGGTGTTCGTGCGCCGGAGCGAACCGATTACTCTTTTCAATGGTCCATGTAACGGCAACCGTGTCGCCGAGTGAGATTCTTAGCAGTTAAGTTGAGGACCGTGAACGCAAGGCAAACAGGCCGAAGGACATAGACCACTCCAGCCGTCTTCTCACTCAACAAAAAAAAAAAATCACAGCAACCAGACCTAGTAAATAATGAACGAATCTCGCGGGAGGAAACATGCAAATCTCGAGAAGAACGCGGTCGGCCACCGCCGAACATCTCAGCTCTCATGCGCCAGAGCACGGGCTATGCTTGCTATGGCACTTTTAAAAACGATCCCGACCCAAAACAAAACTACCGTCCAAAAAACCGGTGGCGGCACAACTGGACGACTGGTCCTACTGCGCATGAAAACGAACTGCCATGCTCACGTAAAAATCCATTCAACCCACCTGACCCGGATCCTTAGGACATCACGCTCCATCCGCAACTCAGCGCTGAAAAACTCCGCCCGCAACCGAGCCAACTAAAAAGAAACCTCCGTCGCCCGCTCACCGAGCGACCTCACCACGCGGATCTTTTCCTGGTTCAAACCGTTGGCCCCGTTGCAGATTTACCAGTCAGCGGCACCTGATCACAGCGGAAAATCGCTCACCAACGTGAACCACACAAAAAGCACGAACTCCAGTTTCGAACCCCCCGTCGCTCTATCGGCATGGCCCATAATTATAGGACCTCCCAAGATAGGGGGAACTCACCCGGCCGCGACATGCAGCTGGTTGAAGGGTGCTCGATGGTGTGCTCCAGGCAGCCATCGTGCACGGTGGAAGAGACCCTCCCAAAACCCCGCTCAATAAAGGGAGGGACGCACCTGGCGGCATCATGCGAGCACCATGCGATGTCAGGACAAGCTGGGAAAAAATAACCGAGCGTGTTGGGGAACGAGTCAACTGCGCCCCCCCCGGCCAGGATCACACCAAACACGTTGACCTGCGGTTGGAAATTCTCAAAGAGAGGTTGGATCCAAACAGCCGCAGTAGGTCACTGTGGTGCCACGGGGCGCTAACCTGGGCGCAAAGTTGGCGACCAATCACAGCCGTCGGAGCACCGGATAACAAAAATCTACGCGCCTGGCTAGATGAGGTGCAATACAGGGGTGTTCGGAGTCGAAAAATCGAGACGAATGCCGAACACTAGAAGGCACCCAATAAACTAAAATGACCATACCCCCTGCAAGATAGAGGAAAAACCATCCATCGGCGAACAAAAGGAGTGGGATGACCGGACGGGAGGTCCCCCCGCTTGTCACACCTTCGTGCGAAGCTCATGGGTGTCGTGCCCTCTTCCTAACTGGGGTCGGAAAGGGACCGAACCCCCCTTGGCGGACGTTAAACCCAAGCCGCCAAAACATCAGGGGGGGGGTGGTCTGCGGCGTGATCTGTGGATCGGGGGAAGGACCTATCCGCGCGCACTCTAGTGGGGACCCACGTCAACTGGTCAGAACGCCTGCAAAGCCCGACGCAACTATACTGAAACATGTGTAAATCCCTTGTCCGGTGCAGATTACACTGACCCAGGGTAACCGACCGTGTTTTATGGCGGCAGCCGGTGGGAAAAGGATCCCGCTAGACCGTCCCATCCCTAACCAGCGGGAATGCCAAACTGCCACCAGCGGGTGTTCTCCCACTAGGGTACAATCTGGGGGGTCAAGTTGGGGACACGCAAATATCTCTACTGGAACAGGCCAGCAATTTTGACGGGCTGCCACCAAAGGATCGCTCAAACTTCAATACAAAGCATCAACAGAAGAAAACTACCCCCGCCGGCGGTGAAAAGGACCACATGTACAGACCCTCGTTTTCCCGTCCGTACAAAGTGCAGTCGGCCGAAACCTGTCCAGATCAAAGTGAGATTGCTGGGATATACACGTCCCAAGAAAAAATACACACTGAACACATCCGCTTTTAATGCGCGCAGGGGGTGTGCTTAGACAACGTGCCAGCGGGAACACCTCGAGGTATCCCCTGCCCGATCCGAGGCCCCGGGTTCCCAAAAAGGCAAGGCCAACCACTGAATACCAACCGTACCGTTGCCGCCAGGAAAAAACGTCTGCCAGGTTGGGTGGACGGCAGAGCGGCGCACCTACCTGCCATGAACGAGATTTCAGCCGTCAGTCCGTACGTTGAAACAACAGGGCCGCTGTCGATGGCAAAATCAATAAACTAGCCATACTTCCAAAGCCGCCAGTCACCAGTATTGGCGCGGTCTGACAACACGGTCCACAGATGGCTTATCCCTTGACTAAAAAGTCGAAGACCCACGTCGAAAAAGGCCGCCTTGAACAAAGTCCGACTCGGTCAAAACGCCAAGAAGACGTGTGATATCGCCGTTGCTGTTGCTGAAGGTGATGCCCACGAGGACAGAGGTCCCGGGGAATGACGATTACTCGTCCAAATCATGAAGCCGAGAGGGAAGTACGGTAAAAAATCGGTCTCGGGGACTGCTAGATGCATCGTGGCCCTCGGTTCGCTAACCGGCCTGTTTGCTCAAGAGGGATAGCCCAAAGACCGAAAACCATGGTCGGCAAGCACCACCTGCGGGCGAACGGGCACGGTGGGACCGAAGAGGCAGAACAAACAGTTTCGAATATGTTACGACCGCAGATCGGCGGGAAGCTCTACAACAAACACGAGTGATGAAAGGATAAGAAGGAGCAAAATAACACATCTGAGCCGAACCACTTCAGCCACGGGGAAGGTGCTCCGGGAAAAAGCCCTCAACCCCAGAACTGAGACAGTAGGAAGGGAAACGCCAAGTGGGCATCTTGACTCGAGCAACATGAAAGCAGAAACGAGCGCACGGAGTCCACGCCTGCCATCTTCCCGAGGTCCGCCCAGGAGTGGCAGACATGTGAGGGGGTGGAGGCGTGTTTGGGGGCGTAGGGGTGAAAAACATCGTTCTGTCCTCGCGGACGATTAACACGTCTCGAAAGGGAAACACAGACTCCGTACAGTTACACTTTCTACCTCCACAAATCCATCACAGCAACCCCAAGACAGCGAAAGCACTTCGGCGGCGGTACCGACACGTGTCGGAATAGTCGGTCGACTGGAGTTCTTCAATCGCAAATGCTAGGAACCTCTTTGTCCACAAGTGAAAGACAGACGCCAAAAAAAACCGGTGACGGGGCAGGGAGGGGGAGTCGAGGGCCCGGCTTGGCACCGCACAACAGACCGCGGCGATCAACGCGACGGCCCAGCAGGGAGATTCTTACGTCCCGCGCAACCGAGGCGCGACTCATGCACACCTGGACACCAAACAAAGGGCGCAACACACTGGCAACGGATTGGTAGCACTCTGTGGAGCGTTAAAAACCGTGCAAAAACCTTGTGGGCCTCAAATGACGGGCAAACACCAAAAAGTGGGTCAAAACAGTCCTGCGGCACAGGGGGGGTCCAGGTTTACAAAGACGCCACAAAAACCGCAGAGGACGGTGTCAGGGGGGAGGGCTGGGAAGTTTGTTCCACATCAAATCCTTCGGAGGCGGTCACTCGAGCCCAGCCTGGGCACGTGTGTCCGACAATAAAAACAAGTGGTCACCATTCAGTGGTAACCAGACGCACTGGTCGGGCTTTTACCCCCCGGTCTGCTGCGCCAATAGCTAACAGGCCAAAGCAACGACGTTCCGTACTGGAGATCGATCCTTAAAGACACACTACAAAAGGACACCCATGGACCCTAATAGTGGAATCATCTGTCGGAAGGGCCGATCTACTAACATTTCTCCCAAAGAAAAAACAAGCCATCAAACATACACTGTCGTCACTGGGTCTAGGGGTCTGTCAGCGGCCAAAGAAAACGGGCTCTACAAATGGTGGCAGGCACATCGGCTTGGCGGGCTGGGCCCCCTGCGGAAAGCCTAAAAGCTCCAACGTTGTGTGGGCCCCAAAGATGACTTTCGCCTGTTTTTGAAGCCGAGTCACCAGCTCAACACACCTGCAGACCACCCCAGGGCTTGTCAAAAACTGGCAGGGGGAGAAGGGTTACACACTGTGGTTTGCAATTAAGACAAATCGGAAAGGGCCAGCAAATGGATCGGACGACGGTTTGAGGCTTGAAAGTCACCGGGCTAACGGCCTCCACAGCATGGATTGGACTCACAAGGACAGGGGTGGTTCTTTAGATTAGGGTTCTTGGTGTGAACTGGACGAGGTGCGCAAAATGAAAGGATCACAGCTCGAGCTAGTAGGCCGCACCCTGGACATCAATCTGGCCGAGAGAACTGAGCTTGGTCGGAGGTCGACCGCGACGGAAAATTTGATCGGGAAAATACAACACTTTCCGCCCAGGAAACAAACGGAGCACCCATTTGTATCACTGCGACCGTGGTATGCAGTAGAAAGGAAAAAGGGCAAGGTGTTGAAACTGAAAAATGGTCCCGCCCAGGTACTCGAACCCGAACACGCTGGGTTAGAAAGCCGCGGTAACGAACGCATCGGGTGTCGCATGAATATCAAGCCAGGTGTCCGTTTCCCCGACGTAGTAGAAAAGTCGCACATCACACCGTCGATGACGCCGCACGGCACCCATAACACCCTCATCCCCATATCTGAATGGGTCGGCCGGGCCCAAGGGAGGGTCCCCCCAAATAAACGTGTAGGCATGAATATGAAGATGAACATAACGGAGAAGCGACGGCGGTTTAAGTGGAGTTCGGTGAGGGATCGGTTAATCCGAAAAGGCTCGAGCAGCCTGTGTCAGGTGGCCGTGACCTGGGGGATCAAGCCGCGCTGGGCACTGGGACCAGACAGATCATCGTGGTTATGTCGAGCGGCTACGGCGACGAGCGGAAATTATGCCTCGGTTGCGGGCGAGCTGCTATTTGCGGATGGCGCGTTATGAAAACCAAGTCGATCCGTGATTGTTTTTTTTTTTTTTTTGGGGTGGTTTTTTGGTTTTTGTGGGGTTTTTGGGTGGGGTTGTTTTTTGTTTTGGGGGGGGGGGGGTGGGTTTTGTTTTTTGTTGGGGTTTTTGGGTTATGTGGGTGAAGGAGGCGACGCGGGTGAAAGTGGCGGACGCCGGACCCTAGGCAGTCAAAAGTGGCCCCCAGGTCGGGTGAAGGCGTTGGTTTGTATCATCGTTGTTTACAAGGAAAAATCGGCAGATCAGCACCGTGCGACAAGCGAGACGCTCTTATGCGGTATGGGCGGTGCCGAGGCGGTTTCGGGAAGCGAGAGGGATTTTTCGCCGCGGATTCTCAAGACGTGGCGGGGGGTTGTGAGTTGAGAGGTAGATGGCTCGGCAGGGCTTTCGCACGGCCGAAGAACTGCGGAAGAAATAATGACGGACAGCTTGCTTGCCGTTGCCCGGATCTGGTTAAGCTACTTGTCGCGGAAACGGCAAGAACACCAGTGGGGGTTGGAATACCGAATACCGACTGAGGAGGGCACGACTACGCGACTCGATCTGATCCGCCGGAAATGCTTCTACGCAAGATAGCTGGGACCACAGACGCACGTACAGCAGGATGCGTCAATGAAGGGGGGGGAACTTCCGGCTCGTGGGGGAAGCAGCGGGTGGCGTGGAGGACCGAAGAAACGAAAATCAGAACAACAAGACGAAACACTTCACCAGACTTTGAAAGCTTGGTTCTGTCAATGGCCGGACCGGGGATCTCTCACACAACGGAGGAGAGGAGGATACCGGCCTGCCCATGGGAAAAACAAGCACGAGCCGGTCCAAAATACTGTGAAGGGTTTTGGGCGGTGTAGGTTGAATTCTTAATGAAGCTCACCCCGCCACAAAAGCTTCCCAAAAGAGCCGTGACGGAACATATACGGTCCACCTGCGAGTTCGGCGGAAGGGGTGGGGAGCAGGTTGGGCTTAGCCAATCATCCTTTCGGAACAGGCGATCACGGTAAAATAGGCTTGCCATAATCATACGTGAAGCTATCGCAAACTAAAAAAAGTTGTACGGACCGGCGCGGAACGTATACACCAATCCAAATGCACCGCCCGCTTCCGTCCGAGGGAGATGATGAACTAGCGAACGGTGTCTACCAAAAATCCCCAAGAGCCATCGCAAAACCAAGTAAATAGAAATCTCAACCCCCCCCCAGCCTAATAGATGATAAATAAGCGGCGAACAACCATGAAGCCGCGCGCCCGAAACGCCTCGGCCACCGGCCAACATCCAGTCATCTGCTTTACCTCTTTCGATCACGGGAAGGAGCTGGCATTTAAAAAAATTGTAACCAACGTCTAACACACCCAACGCAAAGCAAAAACGACAAGGGTGAGCACACGTTGCTGGTCCTCGTCTTCTATTACAGCCACGAGAAAAAAGCGGCAGCCTCCTTCACCCCCATTAATTATAGAGGTACATCAATCAAAAAAACCAGAAACGAAACTCCGACGAAGTCAACTGTCCACCAACGAACCATGACAACTCAGGACCCGAAAGAAAAATCTCGCAACTCGCACCCTCACCCAAGGCCAGATCAGGGAAATGGGTGGGGAACCCAGGTGCCCATCGTAAACCCAGTAGCCCACTGTCGCGGAAAAAGTTATCTCAAAGCTGCTCGTAACTCCGCAATCCACAGCTAACCCTCACGAACTCACGTCGAACCGGGGGACCGTCGCTCGGCCGGAGGGGAAATCCAGTATAGTCCCATTCATCCACTCTGGTGAAAACAACGTCCGCCGAAAGGAAAATCGGTATTATTGTTCTCGGTTGGTTCTCCTCTGAACGAAACGACTGTGAATGTTTGACATGAAACCTCGCAAAACGGGCGATCCTGGCGGCATCAGGCAACACGTGCGTTCATCCAATCGGGCTCAGGACACTTTTTAGGGGTTCGAGCCTGCCGGCGCACCCCAAGGAAGCACCACGACCTTCGGTTTGACGCGCAACAGCTTGGGTTGATCACGCAATGGTCATCAGGTAAAAGTGTCTTCAACCGTGGATCTGGGATTAAATGGGTTCTGAGGACAAGATCAGGCCATTACGCGGCGAATCCTGAAGCTCGAACGCAGCCGGCCAGATGGAGGTGCTCAAAAACAGGTTTCTTTTTTGGTTCCGACTTGAACATCCTCGAGCTGATCGAAAACCTCAACTTCCAAAAACACATAAGACCACGACACCACCTGACGGTCTGAGTCCATCCAGCAAACGAGTGTAGGACGTAGCAAGTCGGTTGCCCCGCTTTTATCAAAAAAGGAAGCGCAAGCCTTTGGGGTGCGGGCCCTTGCGACTGTCGGCATGGCACGCACAAAAAAAGGGGAACAACGGGGCCCAGCCTCGACAAACCTCAAGCCGTGAAGAAAGGTGTGGGGGTTGCTGGGGGCAGCGCAGAAACTGAATCCATGCGCACGTATTTTGAACAACCCCGGTGGGCGACGGGTAAAAAGCGTGCAAAGGGAGAAAGCAAAGACCAAGCTTCCCTATGAATGAACAATTTTGGAGAGCCCGTTGTCGGTGCCGAAAGAATAAGACTCCTGGTGGCCAGACTGGTTTGGGCGAACCTGTTCTGTTGAGAAAGACGCACTAGACCACCCGCACACAGAACAAGAGAGCCACCGAAGGTTCTCACAAATTGCACATCTGGTGTGGTTCGGAATGAAGAGAAAAATACTCGTAGTTTGTCATGGTGGAGAGAACCTTATCTAGATTAACTCATCCACCTGTCAGAAAAACCCTGCCCCCCAAACGGCTTTGAATTCAACTTTTGCCATACCGACGTGTTCGAACAGTCGATGAACACGTGAAAGAGCTGGCCCATAATCACCAGGATTGACTGTGGAATACCACATTCCATCCAAAGGAAAACATACCGTGAATAGAGGGCGGGAAGAAATTTTAGTAGTCCTCTGTACTACAACCTCGATGTGCCCCCTTACCACTAAGAGGAAACCAGGGAACCGTAAAGCGAAACGAGTGGAATAAAAAAAGGACCAGTGTGCCGGGAACGAAAGATCGAATGCCGTGTGGCACAGAGCAAAAAGGGTAAGGTAGACTAATGATATCAAGCGGACGTCGGCATTTCTGATGCCGAGGTCAGGGGGGACCGGCGCCCTGGACCAATAAGCATAAGGAAAAGTCAACACCGTGTCTGCCACTGAACATATGGCTTAGAATTGAGGAGGAATAGGAAAAGTCTAAACTTAACAATTAGATAAAGGGCGGCTAACAGCCGAAAGGGTGGGGAATCTAGGGGATGAAGTTGCTGTTGTGATGTAAGGATGTAGCCCAGAGCAGAGCGGGTACAGTCGATTCGAGTAATATAAAATCGGGCAGAGGTCCTGAACTGTGTGGGGGTTACCACCACGAGAGGGAGGGGGACTTATGGAAGAATTCATCCGACCTCGTGAGATCCGGCGGGGTTGCTCGTGCCACCGCCTTCCACCAGGGATAAAACGCCTACGGGTCGTCGGAGTGGGGGCAGCATACCTAGTGGGCGAAGGGCTAGCCATCCTTTTGCTCGTAATAGACAGGAAAAAAAAAACTTATTACGGAGGAAAAGAGAGAGAGGGACCAGATCCCCTGCGGGGCCCGGTCACAGAATTCGCACTGACTGCTCCAGGCTGATGGCAACGTGGCCCCAATACGAACCCAGGGGTCGGTCAAATTGTTTTGGGCCTTCAGTGGAAGAGGAAAGAGAAGAAACAGCCCTTAGCGAAAGAGTACACGGCTGATAAAAATAATTACTCCTCTAGTGGGACTCGGAAAAAAGGCTCGAAAGTCAGATGTCGGACGATACTCGGTCATCGACGGACCCGAAAGCTTCCAGTCTTGATACATGGCACCTACACAAAAACCTGCCAGAAGAGAACAAATCTTCTCGTTGGATCCGAAAAATTGGAAGGGAGGGACGGTCGAATGATAAGGCGAGCAATTCTAGCAACATCTGGCTAACAGTGGCAAAAAGACCGGAAATGACTTTCAATGTGGTGCGATGAACGGGCGTGAGCCAAAAGAAGTAGGCGAGACTACGACGGCCTTCTTAGATCCTTAGGGCACTTACCGTCCGGACGCGCTCTGGCACAACTGGGGCGATAGCGTGCGGCAACTGGGGCCGGTTGGGGCGAATCTTTTTCTCTTTCCTGGGGAACCAAGGTGCAGCCTGGAATTCATTGGGGCCCAGAGTTTGACGTCCGAGGAACAGGGAGGACCACCTGGACCCCTCCTCAAGCTAGCATAAAGAACAGCTTATGGTCCTTTTTTAATTTTCTGGTACGTGGGTCAAGAACATAGTTAGTATGGGGGAAAACGACGGCCTGCCGAAACCGTGTTCGAAAAATAACAACGGAGGGTATTGCACAAGTTCGATTTCAAAAAGAGGCATCGGGTAGTGGGGGTAACACGCCGGGGAGGGAAGGCCAAGGCGAGAAGGTATCAGCAAGATAGAATACGAGAGGCCGACTGGGAGAAGTCAATCAGAAGAGGAAAAAACGTTAGCCACCATTTTTGGAACAAAACTCTTGTAAGCAGCTGGGGATGTCTGGTAAGAAGACTACGGAAGGAAACACAAACTCGCCATCAAACATAACAAACGGTATTTCTTCGGACTTAACGAGGGGACTAACACATGGGGTCATGCATCTGGGGAGAAAAGAAGGGGCACTTGCTCCACCTGCAATGCGGGCTGACCAGCGGACCCGGATGTTTTTTTGACCAAAATAATGACGCGCTGTGAGTAGCGCACAGATCACAGCAAGCACACCTTTCAGACCACCCTGCTGGAGGTGGGAGCGGGAGGTCACAGATGGTGGTAATCTTTTGGTTGTGGGTAGGGCCCTTTCAAAACACTTCTGAAAGGGCAAAGAAGGGATTCTAAGAAGTGGGGACAGCATACCGAACCTATGAGCAAAAAAAACTCGTGCTTCTACAAAGAAGTGCAAGGGTGTGTCTTATATAGGTATTGGGGGGGAAGTAGAGGTCTGACCTTCAGAGAACAATCTGGTACTGAATTCGGAAGAAAGTATAAATAAGAGGGAAGAAAATCGTAGTTTTCAGGATTACACCACGAGAAATTTTGTATCTTGAAAGCAGACCCAATTCAAAAACAGGAGAGCCCCAAAGAATCACCCATGTTACACTGAAAAAATGGTGGTGGATAAAGGAGTGGATAAAAATTAAAAACGAAGTAAAAAAAATTGTGGGGGTTGACCTGCGCTTGGGGCAAAAACCGCCGTAATCGAACCCCCCCGACTGGTTAGACAAATGTCCTGACATCGATCGTGTCGAAATCCAGGGAACGTGTCCTCACTTATTAGGGAAAGGGGTATGAGAATGGCAACACGTACCAGTCGATATCCGCGGGAGGAACCCATCGAGCACCCAGTCATAGGCGAAACCCGTTTGGCCTCCAGAGCGTGGAGGCATGGAACTATAAGGATGGGAAAGTCCGGAGAAGCGACGGGTAAGGTTCTACGCTTTAGGTCGGGTTAGGGAAGGTTAAGGTGAGGGCGTGAAAGAGAAAAAATTGTCTCCGGTGAAAAATAGGACATGGGGATACATACCGGGCGAGATGGGCCTGTTAACCAGGACAAGAGCAAAAAACGGAGGTCGGCTTCTTACGGCGAACGAGACGGATGATGGAAGGTTGACTTATATCTCTGAGTTGAAAAAGAAAGGGGAGAGTTTAATAAAGAGGGATCATGCAACTGTGGTGTTAAGGGAACGCCTTGTAGCCTGTCCGGTTCATCGCGCGCCAGTATGACAAGGGGATGTGCCGCAAACTTCCGGGTGCCGGGCGGTTTTTTGGGCATCTCTTTTTTGGTACAATGGGAAAAAGCGAAAGCAGAAACTTGAGAAAAAGAAACGCGAGGGGACTGTATGTGGGCAGTGGAGTTGCTTGGCCGCTCCTGGGTTGATGGTCGCCGCGGATTCTCCATCGAGTTTAAGTGTCGTTTTGGTGAGTGAGACGGGAGAGGTAGAGGACAATACTGGTTCTCACTTCAACGGAAAATAAAAGAAAAGTCACTCGGGAAAAAAAAAAAAGGGTCGGTGAAGGAAAGGGTTTAAACTCGCTTTGTGGTCGCAGCCTAAAAACATGGTGGTTGGATGTGACAGATAACGAGAATTCAAGTGGCGTACGCTTGAATCTATATGTTCTGAAAAAAGCTGATGGCAAGCACTAGGAGGGGACAAAAAGAAACCATCAAGTGAGACAAGGGGGGGAAAAAGAAAAGTGGCCTCAAGGATAGTTTAGCGGGTCCGGGGTTATTAATAGACGCTGACTCAAACCGCAAAACCACTTTAACAAGCTCAAGAAACTGTCTGTGGGGCTTGGCAAGGGAAGAAGGGTATCATAAGAAAAAATAACAAAGATATGGTAAAAGAGAAAACCAGGGAACATTGGACAGCACAAGCCGAAAAGTCAAGACTTTTGAGTGGTGGGACGGTAGGTGACCGCGGTCGGATGGAAAACCGCCACCCGTGTTCCCACCACAAGACGTGCGGTCAGCTTCTCGATGAGGGAGGTCCTTTTCATCATTTGCTAGCCAGAAGAGAAAAAATGGAAACAAGTAGAGAAAAAAGGTAGAAAAAAAGTCTTACCCATCTCAGTCGGGAGAAAATATCAGTCCAAAAAAGGGGGTGGCGCGGCCGACAAAGTCGCGGTGAAAAACTTTAACAAAACCCCCCGCTTCAAAAGAGGTCGGCCTCAGTTCTTCAGGCCGGGAAAAAAACCGCAAGAGAAAGGTAGAATCGCCACAAAGGACTCCTCAAACCCCCAGCCTCACGTAATCGATGAGACAGGCGAACCATTCAATCGCGGCCCGAAACGAACTCGCTCACGCCAAATGAACTCATCTCCATCTCCGATGAAAGGGAAAAAGAAAGGAGCTTTGGGAGATGGAAAGTAAACAAACGGATCTACAAAAAAACTCCCGTACCAAAGACTTGTGCTTCACACGGTGAGGACTCTGGAAAGGAGGTAAAATGAATGAGAACCTTTCGTCAGGAGTAATTAAAAACACATAAAACGAATAAGGGATAAAGCACTACTCCTATCAAAAACTCCGTCTCTCCTACAGCACGCCCTATCCAACTAGCCCAAGCTTCTCATCTCTCGAACCCACAACCGAGGTTCAGTTTGGATAAGGGGAACAAAGACGTACCGTTGATACCATGAAACTAAACTGGAAAAACTGTCTAGTCTCAAACTATCGGCGAAAAAGAGCCCTCACCGAAATCAAGGGAGAAAGTCCGTCTCTTCTCCGGAAAGAAACCAGATATAGACATTCTCCGCATATGGGGGAAAAACCGGGATAAGACATTAAGTATCTTGTTATTATTTTATCGAGGGGGGAGGAAGATCTTGGCGGAAGAGAAGGCTTGGTGACATGGTGCTAGATAAACACTCCTAATACTTTCGCGGAAAGCACCTGTCAAAGAATTGCGACACGAGCGTGGACAGGAAAAAAAGGGATACGTTCGTGGGGTTGCGAAGAAAGGAAAAATCACCAATGAAGAAGGACAAGAAAAAAGTGGAACTTCGGTTGTGCAAGGGGTCTCAAAGACTTGTGGGGTGATCCACCACATTTGCAAGCAGGTGCACAGTTGGCGATCCTTGCGAAATGGGGGAAAAAAGGAAAGAATGGAAACAAAGACTAGAGGAGGGTACCAATATACGGACGCGCCGCCAAAATTTGCTTGAGAAATGTCGGCCGACTTAAACGAATACGAGTAAGAATTCCGAACTGCATAGAACCAAACCCCAAAAAAATCATCTAAAGACCCACCAGGAAGGAGGTATACAATACCATGAAAAGAGTTTCAGGGGGACGGGTAGTTTCTGAAAAACCTTGAATCAAAACCGTCGGGAGGTACCTGTCGGCAACGTTATACGTGTACTAGGTCCTCACACCACGTGGGAAAAAACAACAGGGGACAAGACAGATCACAATACAGCCTGTTAGTCTGAAAAGGGTTATAGCTGTGATATGTGGAACTGACAACTTCCAGCGAAACGGAAATAGTGGGGGTTTTGAACCAAAGGGGAAGGGGAGACCAAAAGGGGGAATGAGACCCATCCCTCCAATCTTCCCGATGCCGACACATGTAGAAGTTGTCGTGGGGCCGCAAGTACTAAAGATACCGTTTGCCGACTCGTGATGTTGATGGGTGAAGTGGTGGGATGGTTTTATAAAGTCCGACCTGAGAAGGAAAGAGAAAACTTCAAAGATGATTTCCCGGAGTGTGGGGGAAGCTTTTGTGGGGTAAGAATTGAGGTTTTCTGAAAGAAGGAAGGACCGGTGGCAATTTTTAATTCTTATAAAAGATCGATCTTGACTCAGAACCAGGGGGTCCCAGCAAAGACAAAAGACCGGTGAACTGGCAAACACTTTTTCAAACCACGTTGTGAGACGTAAGAAAAAAGTGAAAAGGCTCTTGAACCAGAGAAAGAAAAGAAGGAAGTGAGGGGTACAACAAGGTTCCAGACAAGAAACCAGTACAATCCTCTTGTTCGGTGAGAGCTGGACGGGTTGGGAAAATGTGTCATCGTGCCGAACGAACCTCGAGGGTGCAACTGAAAAAAAGGAACACCGGTTTGACCATCGAGCCACAGAGTGATAACAAAATTAAAAGTGTGGAAGAAAGGAGGCAGACGTTCAAGTTTGCCAGACAAAGCCGGTAGGTGGGACTCGTTCTAATATCAAGCAAAGATAGTCGTTGAGAAAGGGGAGTAGGTGGACCGGCCAAGAAAAAAGGAAAAAATATACCTCCCATCAGAAAAGTACACACTTTGGAGAAGGTCAGGCAAAAACTTTTGGACCAGTGGGTCATTCTTGCGCCATTCGACTACAACTCCAGTCTACCTATTCATTATCACGGTAGGCTCCCAAAAAAGTTGAAGAGTCGATTGCCAGTTTGGAGGGGGGGTTCAGAAAAAGGGGGTAAGGAAAGAAGTAAGATCTGGGGGGAAAGGAGAATGGGTCTTTACCGACATAGGAAAAAACAAAGATTCCTTCCTTTCCACCATCAAAGCGTAGTTCTGGAAGAATGCAGCCGACTCTTCTGCTCACGGCCTGTGGGAGGAAAGGGTCAAAACCGGACGGCACCATTCCCCTAAGAAGGTATGTGGGGGTAAGAGGGCACGTGGGGGATCGACAAAGCACAGGGAACGGAGAAGACCCTTCGGGCGAAGTAGGTGACGGCGCGCAGTTTCTTAATA
>Ga0179593_1326224_pt1 | contig 14421 bp, 16 predicted proteins | sample CZODoug2_1_08_16_FD_185931 | JGI IMG/M metagenome (GOLD analysis project Ga0179593, IMG submission 185931) | Vadose zone soil fungal communities from Angelo Coast Range Reserve, California, USA - CZODoug2_1_08_16fungal (PacBio error correction) | ecosystem: Environmental > Terrestrial > Soil >...
CCCTTGGGGTTTGAGGAAGCCGTAGCAACGGGAGGGTCTAGCTGTCACGGTCGGAGAGAGTCATGTCGCGGGAAAAAAGTTAGGATCAGGAAATGTATTGCCAAAGGAAAGGGGGGAGTGTAACTTCCACTAAGCAAAAAGCGTTTTGAAAGTCAGCCGGCTTCAAAATGGAAAAGAAAGGAAAAAGAAGAGCTGGTGGGTTTTTCTATCAAGACTCAGCCAAAAAGAGCCGGCACGCAAAAGGTAAATAATTTTAAGGAAAGTAAAGAAATAGTCGAGGAAACGAACAAAATGAATTTCTCGTCAAACCCAACGGAGAGGGGAGTAGAAGGGGGAAGATGCGAATTTCGTCTAAACCTATCCTTAATTGATGAGGGAAAGGAAAACGCACCCTTGACGGGCGGGGGTCTGAGAAGATACAACCGGAGGCGTAATCATGGTAGTAAAAATAACCAAAACTTGGGGAGTTCGTGAATTTGATAAGCTGAAGTCCGAACACAACTTTTAACAGCCGGGCCTTAAAGAAAAGGGAACGGTGACCGCAATGGAAAAGCATCGAGAGGAGGGTCGTGGACACGAGACAAGTCTCGAACGAGATGGCGACATGCCACGAAATAGCCGTTGATAAAAGGAATCAATAAACGCTCTCCCAAGCTCTTAGGCGAAGTGGGGTAAAGCGGGTCAGAAGTCAACAAAAAAATGGGTTCGGGGGGTCAAAAGAATGCCAGGCCTGGAAAAAGAGATACTCGCTGAAGCGGCACGGGGTAAAAGTAATTCATTCGGTGACACTGGGGTGCGGCGAAAAAGGGACATCTTCACGAACAAAGGGAAAAATTGAGAAAAACCAGGACAGATATCGACGAAAGTGCCGATTAAGGGTTTTGGCATCACCTTGGAAAAACGGGGGAGGATGGACAGGATGACAGCATTACAAAGTAAAAAAGCTAGGGTCGTAAGCGTCATATACAGAAGGTTCAAGTGAAAGAAGAGGCCTACTGCTGCTAAGCGCTTGGGGGGAAAAATAAGATACTTCGATTAACAGCTAAAAATAAAAAAACAATTCGGAAAGGAAGTATCCTATGGGGGAGGTTTGGAACGGGAGTGAAGGCAAAATTTAGGTGTCAGAACTCAACAACAGAATTACCCGACACTGTCACGTTGCTGCGCGGAGAGGGTAAAAGGGAAAAAAAAAAAGTCGGCGCGAGGTTTCAGCAAAAAAAGAGGGGGAGGGTGATGGGGTGGGGAGGAGTTAATGGTTTGGATAAATGGACTGGTGGCACTGGGGGACTCGGGAACATTCAAAGGACACAGGTGCGAAAAAAGAGATCGAGTCCCTCTCTAATACGTGGATACGCCGATTGTGATCATCATCCTAAGCGCCACGGTCGAAAAGGTGAGTTGGAAGGCGATAACACTGGTGGTTCAAGAAAAATGTTACGCATAAAGGTGTGTTAAAATACGAAAGTAAAAGGAGACAAGGGAAGAATCTGGTCTGGATCGGAAGAAGAGTTCATCAAAACTTAAGGACAAAACCATGCAAAGCTGGTAAGAACCTATATCGCAAAAAAAAAGGACCGCCCTCCGTTCGTGAAGCACAAGTCAAAAAAAACAACGTCTAAACGGCATGCTTCAAACTTTTAAAACCGTCCTGAGGAACAAAGATACTTGTTGAAACAAGAAGAAGGGACCTTAGACGGGGGAGAGGCTAATAATGGAAAGGCAACAATCCCTTTCTGACTCCAGAGCTGGGAAGGAGGGAAAATGTCCAATCAAATCTTTGGAAAAAAAAGGTTTTAGCGGGGGAGCAGCAATACGCGACCTGGCATGAGTAGCGGGAAAAAGAGGGAAACGTGGTTAAAAAGAGGTGTACTTCACAACAGAAAGGGATGGAAGAACAATTTGCATTTTAGTATCCCGAAGGCGTTTGGAGAAAGTATCGCCATGTCCGCTGGAACGAAAAAGAGTGGCAGCAAGATGAAAAGCGCGGTGAGAAAAGGGGACAAGAGCAAAAGTAATTGTGAGAAAACGAGACAAAAGATGAAGCGAGCAAGAGACTAGTAACGAAAAGGTCCTGGGACGCGACGAAAAAAAAAAAACAGCTAAAGTGGAAGGCATTCGCATGACATGACTGTGCGGGGGGGGGGGAGGGCTGGGCCGAAGCATGGGGGTGCGGTTATCGCACTCTATTGATTGAACTGGGAAGAGGAGTGTGAACAGACCAGCGGAAGGAAGAGAAAAAAAGCAAGGAAAATGGACTTCGGCCCAAAGTGGAAAGAAAGGGGGGAAAGGAAGTAGGAGGTAAATGTTTCTGGAGGAAAAGATATCTGGGAAAAAAAAGGAGGAAGTACTGTTGGGTCTGGCTAAGAAGGGGAAGACGCCCTAAAAAGTGGCGGTGGGGTTTCAACGGTTGTCAAAACTCGTGAACGCGACGGCCCGCTTTAGGGTTTATTGGGTAAAGAGCGTGTATTGGGGGAAAGGGCGGCATGGGCAGAGGAAGGAAGGGGGACATATTTCACTTCAAAGAGGGCTTCACAGCGGCCAGCTACAAGCAAAATTCGAAAAGGAAGAGTAAGAAGCGCACTCGGAATCATACAAGAAGGCAATCTCTGAAATCAACAAAAAAGGAGGAATCTTCAAATATATTCAGGCTTGGGCGGACAAAAGGGAGGATGTGCAGAGGAAGGGATAGAGTTCACTTCCGTACATACGCGCGCTGTAAAGACTATAAGGTGACCATGCCGTAAGTGAAAAGGGGAAACGCTTACCCTCCCACAAAAGCTGGGAGTGTCGGTGACCCTCCACCACTGTTAAAATACGAAAACCTGGCGGGTTATGGGGACCACTGTTTACCTATTCAACTCCGCAGTCACGCATCAGGGGATATAATAAGAGGTATACACATAAACCCTAACATTCAATAGGGTGATTCAAAAGAGTTACTTGAATACTCATTTCAGTGCAGGTGGGTTTATAAGACATGGGATGGAAAGCTACAGGTATATGGAAGAAAATATCCAAACTCACCAAAAAAAGGAGGAAGCAGAAAAAATCAATAGAAGCTATTCAGATGACATTATAGTTTCTTCAAAAAAGTTTTCAGGAAAAAAAGGATGGGGCCTCGATTAGGATGAAAGTCAGAATTTTTCTGAAATAGTTCACTCCACCTGAATGGGTGGGGCCCTACATCATGCCCCCTTAAAATTCAGAGTGACAAAGGCGGGGTAGCTGGGAAAAAGTCTCTCAGGGCATCTTCTCATCCAATAAGACTCCAGCGGGATGGGAAAGGACTCTTTACTTGACCTACGCAGTGGTTTGAAAAACCGCAATAACTTAAGAAAGTCTCGCTACTTTAGGAAAGGGGACGACGGGATGCTCTATCCAAAGAGAAACTGTAAAAGAAGTGGAGAGGTCGTGGCCACGAATGGGCAGAAAGACGGATCACCGAGGATTGGGGGAAATTGGAAAGGTACTTTGCAGGCGACACAAGGGGGGAGGGGAAGTGTCCGCTCCTGCGGACTCACAAAAGAGGGGGGAGTTCCTTCTTTGGATAAGAACAGGAGCTGCTGGTAAAACGTTGGGGGGGAAAGGGTGGCGCAGCGATCAAATGACTTGCTCTGAAAGCTCCGGGAAGTCGGACAGCTTGCAGGGCAGAAAAAAAAGGTTTGCTTGGCCTGAGCAGGGAAGAGGAAGAAGTTCATCACTATAATTGAAGTCCCGTTCCGGGGACCAACAACAATGCAGGACATGGGGGGAAAAAAACAAACGTTACCGTTCAAGGAAAGGTTGGGGAAAAAAGGGGGGGAGCGGCGCAGGGTAAGGGGACATCGGCGGGAGAAAAAAAGGGATGCGGGGCATGAAACGAAACATCTAGAGAGGGTGGGGGGGAAGCCCATGAATTTGTCAGGTGCCTTGAACGGGGAGGAAGAAACAAATGGCAAAGAGACGTAAAAGGAAAGACAGCCCACACATCAAATTCAAAGAAGGGCGGAGCAGGGAAACTCCCTAAACGGTTTATCATTGCTATAGAAAAAACAGAGCGTAGCCGAAAAAACGGTGAAAGGGGGGAATCATGGTTTTGGGAGGCGAAGAACAAGACAGGGAGGGAAACGCAAATAGCGAGGTACAAAAGGACAAAGGCGACGCATGACAGAAGGGTTTTGAGAAAGAGGGAATCGAAGTCAACTGAGGGAAACCCAATACATGAAGACAGGGGAAAGAAAATCTGGAAAGTCGAATTGAAAAGAGGGAAGTGCCATGCCAACAGCGGGGATGAGGAAGGAAAGGTCGGGGCGAGCCCAGGCCTCAAAACATGTTGAAAAGGTGATGCCAAAAAAGATTGAAGAGAGGGGAGGCAAGGTGAATGGAAGGATCGAACCAAATGGGGAGGGGCTTAGACTCATTGGAGGGAAAAAGAGATCTAAACACTGAGAAGCTAAACAGGGTAACAAGAACTTGTCTAAAATGGGAGGGAGTAAAGAAGTCGAATTATCGAGTTGACTGTGCAGACTGATTAAATGAGTTGTGGAATTTGACCGTCCAAATTGGGGGTCTGAAAGGGAAAGGATAAGAATAATTGGTTTAAATTCCCTTGGGATTGGGATGCAGGAAAGTTAAAAAGGGTTATGGCGATTAAAAATCAGGAAATTATTATCATGTAGAGTTAACTTACCATTTATGAGAGAATATGCAAAGGTAAAATTCCAGGAGGAGGTAAAGGGGGCCAGTCAAAGTCATGACTGGTACAGGGGGAGAATTCGCCAGATTCGAACTCAAGAAAGGTACCGAAGAGGAGTGTTTGATAGAGAATTATTAAGAAGGGAGGGGGAAATCCGCAAAAAAAAAACCCTCTGATCATGACGTCGTAATTTGAAAAAGCCATCTCATCTTGAACCCAAAAAAGGAGAAGAGATACTAAACAACAAAACTGGGTATATCTTGAAAGAAAAAAATGTTTCTGGACAGGTGGGCGACCGAGCCTGATCACGATTTATTTAGAGGTCCAAGGAAGAAAAGGAACCTCGATTGATTGTTGAACTCAATGATCCACAAGATCCAAGAAGGGGAGGAAAACCAAACCATGATAAGGGAGGTTAAACAGGAAGGGGTAAATTTAGAAGAGTCGACTTTCTAAAAACACCCAGTGGGTTAAACTTTCATGGGGAAGTAAAATCATCATGTGGGGAAAGCCAAGTTTAGGAGGAGATCAAGGGGGAAATGTGAAAAAGAACGGAAAGGATCTAACATCCTTGGAAAAATCGGAAAGCGCTGGACCATAACCAGCACTGGGGCGAAATGCGTATAAAAAAAAATCTTTTGGAAGCCTCCAAAAGCTAGTCGTCGAGGGGCAACTTTCAGACTTTCAAAAAGTCGTTGGAATAATTTGCCGAGAAGGCCGAGAAATACGAGAACTCTTGGAGAGGCACTGTAGGGTTGAAAAAGAGATGGTTCCAAGGTGGTTCTTCTTGAGGAAGAGCATATAGGGGGTCGAGCAAGAAAAAGCAGCGGCCTAAACCCGAGGGTTAAGAGTAGAGGGGAAAAAGAATTGGGGGGAAAAAGACCTTCGCTAAAGAACTTTGGGGAAAGCACCGTTTAAAAAGTGTGAGGACTGTAATGCGCGAACGGTAAGTAACTGCATGAAAGGAAAAATCTATGGAATTAGCAATTAGAAAGACGGGTTTCAACTTGAGATCTTACGATTCAATGGTTTGAAAACGGGCTTCATAGGTTGGGGAAATCAATTAAGGGTCCTCTTTAAGAAAAAAAAACGAAAAATCCACTCAACAAGGGTCGTGGTAATGAAGTCGCCGAGGGGAAGTTTTAACCCTAAAGCAGGGTTCGGGGAAAGGAGGTTCGGCGGGTAGCGCGAAAAAAGGATGGACCAGAGAAAACGTTTTCGGAGAGAGGATTAGGGGGGGGGAGGAGATCTGCAATATAACCTAAATTCAGTGAAAACCCCCCAGGCAAGATGTTCAAAAACCGACACGAAACTGAGGTGGGGAAAAAAAAGGGTGTTTTGGGGAATTTAGGGGCTCTTCGAGTGGCCAGCTGTTGACTCTGTCCGCATCGCCAAGCACAGGGACCTTGAAAACATAGAGTAGAAGACATGCCTACGGAAAGGTGGGCGCAAAGGGGAAGATGGAGGGCTCTCTACAATCTCACGCAGGAGCAACACTGGGGTCGGTTCTTGGGCTAAAAGGTGGGGTACATAAAGGGCGTTGGGGAAAAGAAAGTTGAAAGCCAATAAAAGGTAAAAGAGGAAAGAGGATAAGCTTAAAGTCCAATAAAAAACATCGTATCAAGGAGGAGGGTCGAATAACTAGACCAGAGATACGAACAAGGGAAGAGTCAAGGGATTCGCTAGCACCCTGATTCGCACCAAAGGCTTGTAAAAACAGGTTAAAACCTTAGGAACAAAGGGAAAGAAAGACAGAGACTTTTATGACGCGGGAGGGGGGCCGGAGAGGGGTGAGAGGTTTCTAAGAATCCGGGGGCTGCTTAAAATTCGCAAAGCTGGCGCTTCAAAAGTCAGGAAACTATCGAAACTCAAGAGGACGGTAAGATTGTGGGGGAGGGGAGCAAAGAAGGAGGCCACGTGTTGGGTTATGCGGACGCCATTGATTAAGTTTGATACGATGTAGGAGGCCAAACATCGCAGGAGGCAATCCTAAAAAGTGTGCAGGTGGGTGGCAGGAAGAACCCGAGGAGAGTATTGAGGGAATTCGGCCAGTAATAACGAGTGGAAAAGGCTCGACAGCTGGGGAAAGTAGCAGGGCTTCAAAAAAAAGGGGAAAAAAAGAGATTTGGCCACCATTCGTGGAAGGAAGAGACCGAGAAGCAGCCGCAGCGTGACACAGAAGGGCACTGACAGCTACTCAGAAAGGAAGAACATGAGCCTACGGGGCTTCTGCACTGGGCCGCACGGACCGTTGTTAAGGGGGGGTGAGACAGGCTATGTCTGGAAAACAATAGCGGGAAGGCCAGCCAAGCGGACTTCTCAAAAAGAAATATAGCCCAGTGGAAATATGGGACAGCGCAAAGGCGTTCGGAGTGGGGGGAGGTATTCTCATCATATTGAGCGAGGCGGAAGGTATGGGAGGGATAGGAAAAGTCACTCAAGCCCAAGGGCAATTTAAGTTGGGAAGAGAACCGAAGCCACGGCTGAGGGTGCGGGTCCTTAACTCTTTTAAATTGGATTGCCGGCATGCAGTATATAGGTGAAATCAAGCCACCTGACTTAGGGAGGGGAAATACCAAAAGCTAGGACGCGCATTCTAGCAAACACCGCGCGAGCCAGAAGAAGAGAGCAAAAAAGGGATTGAAAAGGGTCAGAAGGGGGGGAGAGGGTAAGGGTAGGAAGGAGGCCACGGATGCATTGAGTAGAGTAAACGTGCCTCTGCCGAGAGTGAAAAATCAGAATAATAAAAAGCACTCAATATTGACAAATAAAAGAAAAGGAATGAAACAAAAAACAAAAGAGGGGCGGGGGGTTAAGAACAACTAAATCGAAGTCAAGTGGCGGAGTTGCTGCTATCAGGATCACCACGAACCATTACTGACTGGCGGATAAAATAGGATTAGAAAGACACAAAGCCACGATGCCGACGTGTATTCCATGTCCCCGGTCCGAAGCAGTTGCGTCTGTTTAGTCATCTTGGGGTCAACTCACAAAAGGGAGAGTTAAAGCCAGAGGGAAAGAAACAACCTGAGGATTAACATCAAGAAAACAGGAAAAAGGCAATGCATTAACCACGGGTCCTGGTGAAAAAAAGTGGACATGACCGTTGGGGCCTAAGAGTGGCGGATACCTCATAAGGTTTCGACTAGGGAAAATCAAAAGGAAAAGGGGGGGGGCCAGAAATCGCTTGGAACAGTTCATCATTAGTTGAACAAGGAGGTCCGACTGGGTAATCAAAGTGGAGATAGAGAGTTATCAAAACAACGGGGTCCAGCAAAGGAACAGGGGAGGTAGTGAATTAACTTGATTGGGGGGGGGGGTGGGAAAAAAACACGGAAGAGGTTCAAACGAATCCAGAAAAAGGGAGAAGTGTAAAAAAGAGAATCGGAAGGCTAGAGACAAAGCTACCGTAAATAAGGGGGGAGTTCTGGGTTGGGGCAAGGGCAAGGGGGGGGCGACGCGGAAGAAGAAGCACAGATGGGGCTTAACGTACGGGGGTATAAGAGAAAACCGGCGCGGTTCCTAGACCTTCTTGGGGTAACGGTGGTAGATAGGGGACTTTGGGGACTGCAGGTAAAGGACAGTTTCTCTAAAGGGAAACAGAAGAAAAAACGGGAAGGCGGCTTTTCTCTGTATTTCTTTTACGAACAAGCGTCATTGCGAGAAGCTGGTTAGGGAATGAAAGCGGAAGAATCTAGGAACAGAGTCAGAGATTGGTCTTTAAAAAACGTCTTGGTCCAAAAACAACCGCCTGCGTCCATGGACCCAAACATTGAGAATGGGTAAATAACGTTTACGAACGGTGGCGGGGGGGGGGGGGGGGGGGGGGGGGGGGGGGGGGGGGGGGGGGGGGGGGGGGGGGGGTTTCTCTTTGTAAAACCCATCGCGAATAAAGTGGAGGCGGCAGGAATCTCGCGCTGTTTGGAAAAACTGGGGACTGGGAATTCCGGACCTAAAAAAAAGACAGGGTCCCAACTACCAACGAAAAGAAAAAAAATCACCGTAAGAAAGTTAGGAAAATCATTCAGACGAAGGCGGGGATCAAAGTGGGCAGATCCTCATCAGAAGAAAAAACGGGTGACCATTAGTTTAAGTCGGTGGGCAGGCGATACCCAGCCGAGCAAACGGCAGGGCCACATTAAAATAGTAACTGCATTAAGAAAGGGGGAGGTAGGTGTGGCGGAAAGGGAATGAAAAGACTGGTGTCCACAACTGAAGAAAAGGAAAGAAGAGGGAGATGAATGAGTAGAAGTGGTAAAAAGGATATGATTTGACAGAGGCGACTAGAATAGTGGATTTACGGGAAGAAAAGTCTTCTGAGCTGGTCCAGGGAAAGAAACAGGTTGGGAAAGGTGAGGCAAAGCCGAGGTAAGAAGTCATAGGGGAAAGGTGGGGCCTACAAGGAAAAAGACTTAACCTGAAGTGGGGGACAGGAAGAGATATACTCTCACTTCATCATAAAAAAACGTGTAATGGAGGGCTAACAAGAACCGGTGCCGAAGCGAGGAAAATGAAAGTTATCTGAAAGAGTGGGTGGAGTTGGAAAACAAAACCCATGTTGTGAAGGAAGTTGCAGCGAAGAAGAGAGTTGGACATTGATGTAGGAAAACAAAGGTAGAAAAAGAGATGTTACTTCACCCCGCAGTCACAAATATCTATAAGGTAGCGTTTCACAAAAAACGAAAAAGTTATTCTAGAAAGAAATAGGAGCACCGTAAGGGATGCATTTTAACTTCAAACACGGTCCACTTAAAGGCGGTTGGGTGGGGTTGCAAGTCGCCACGTAGGAATTACATAAACCTCCATGAGTGGGGGGGGGGATAGCGAAGGCAACTAGGAGACTGAGAAGAAAAAAAACATTCGAAGGAGAAAGTGTGCCTTCCCATAAAAGACAAAATAGTGAGAAGAGAATAAAAGGAAGAAAAGGGGAGAGAGATCAATCAACAACAAACACGTAGGGGTATTAAAATGCGGGAGCTGGGTAAAGGGGTCGCAGGGGGGAGACCTGAGAAAATGGAGTCGTGTGTTAACTCGGTGAAAAACTAGGGGGGTAGGACTCAGTATCCCCGTTCTTGCGTACCTAAGGGAGAGAGAAACAACAAAGCATAGGTCTTTTACTGTAAGTCTGACTTCTACTTTCTGGGGAAAAACAAAGATTTTAATAGCAGTGGCGGGGAAAATCATCAATGGGAAGGGCCAGAAGGTGAGTATGGAGGGACGTGTCTTGGGGATCAGAAATATCTTCTAACAGATTGACAGGGAGGAAGCTGGGCAAAAGTGGGTTGCGAAATTTCGAAGAAAAAACACGTAATAGCCCAAACTAAGGATGAGATTAACTTTGAGCCATTTAGCTCACTGACCCAAAAATGGGGTGGTGGAAGTATTCAGAAGAACCGGGAAGAAGTACGAATCCAGCTTGCTGAAGTCAACCAATCGGGAGGCACAAGTATGGTTCCAATGGTGAGAAACTTTTATATTATAGAGATCAAAAGCACATCAGCGTATCAAACGACAGAGGTTGTAAGTTAGGGAAACACGGTCTGAAATCCTATTCGGGGTATAAGGGGAAAGGCTTTTGGGGGAAATCACGGAAAACAACTTTTGGAGGGGACAGGAGATCGGGACAGGGAAATTTGCATGAGCAATTCTATTGGGAGAGAAGGGCAAATAGAAAAAGGTACGAGAAAACCGGATTAATTGACTTCTCAGCTAGGGGGGGGGGTGGACAGAAGAAAAAAGGATGCCAGCTTGACTAACAACCACACCATATTTCTCACTTTGCCTGCAGGCAGAGTGAAGTTGGGCCGTAGAAAAAAGGTGCACAGGGGAAAATGCATGGCTGGTAAGCGGAACACAAATGATGAAAGGTTCCAATTGGGTCGGAGAAAAATCGTAATCGGCTCGTGAGGAATAAGCAAATGTAAAACGCCCACTTACGAGAAGAGTTGCCAAAGAGAACAAAAAGCGTCGGGGCAAAGTGAGGGGGGTCGATCTGTGGAAACTATTTGGGGGGTCGGCCCTTCCTCTGTCCAAATTCCAAAACAACCATAGATAGGACCACTGTAGGGGGCCGCCGGGGGGATGAGGGGACTAGACAGGGAAAAAAAGGAGAAAAATCAGTGATACAATTTCTTTGTGAACGGAATAAAAATGTGTTAAAAAAGAAAAGGTACCAGATGGTGGGGGGGGAAATGAACGGAAATAGCGTAATAATTCGCTGATTAGAAGCTTCAGGACAATACAACAGCGGAGACCTGAGGGTCGAGCCAGAGAGTACTCTCACATCCGAAGGGACGGGAGTAGCAACAACTGATATAAAACAAAGAGGAAAAAATCCCTAGAGTAAAGAAACCTACATGAGAAAGATAGTAAAAAAGGGGAGGAATCCTGATAGATGTCCGTTTTAGCTGTTGACAGTACCAGTGGCAGGCAAAAGACCTGGTCTTCTGTATCGAACCTTCTGGCAAAAAACATCGGGGCAAAGAAATATCCAATACCAAAAAAAACGGGACCTTTTTAGAAGGGAGCAAGAGGGGCTCCTGGGTGGGGAGAAAGGGAAAGAGCTCGCCAATGGGATTCCAGGTGGGACGAGAGGGACTTAACAAAAAAGCTCAGGGGGAAAGACACAGAAAAAAACGGGGTCATTTCAGGAGCCCGAAAGGGGCGTATTGGGGTCAAGTATCGAAATATAGACTGTTTACGGTCGCGCCAAAGCGGGGGGCGAAATATTACATCGCGCAACCTGGGGGGTAGATTTAAGGAAAACAAATTCAGAGAAAAAAGAAAAGAGAAAGAGAGAGTAGGTGAGAAGAAAAAAAAAGGAGAGGAGGAAGGAAGGGAGGGAGGGAAGAGAAAAAGAAAAGAAGAAACTAAAAGGAGGAGGAGGGGTGGAAGAGGGGGAGAAAAGGGCTTAACCTAGACAAAAAGGAAAGACATACCTCCATCTTCGAGACTTGCATGAAACCGACGAAGAACCCATTATTCAAGAGGTCGCCTGCTTCTGGTAGTTGTCTGCGGCCGAAAGAGTGGTTCGGGTGGAGACGGACTATGTGCTGGGTGAGGATTATTAGCCAGCCAATGAACTTGAGAAAAACCAAAAAAGAAATCGGCCAATTTGGAAAAGGGGATCACAAAGAGGAATGTGGAGGGACGTGTGTAGGTTTCTGGACTGAACAGAGGATTTACCTCCGAGGACAGGGGGAAAAAGGAAAGGGGATGGCCTCAGGGACTGGGGCACCTCAACAAAACGGGCGCGTTTGTACAAAAACGGGTATAAATCACCGGAAGCACAGGAGGTAGGGGTGAGTTTCAAAGGACGAGGGGAAATGGAAAATCGCAAGTTGAGAGATAAGGACTTAATGGGCTACTCACAGCGGCTTCTGGTAGACCAAAGAACGATAGGATAAAAAATTCCGAGGTAACGCATTTAACGATACAGAATGTAGAGAGCAACAACAACAAAGGGATGAGAAGAAATAATGACTGGGGGCCGCGGCGAGGATTCCCCGATTTTTGCGATATAGGGGAGAGGCCGACAACAGCTGAAGGGAAAAACCGCAAGTGCATTCCTTCAACTATGTTTGAAAAGAGAAAAAGGGAAACGCCAAAATAAGCCGGGGCAGGGGGGGAGGGGGGGGGCAAACAACGTTGAAAACAGGGGAGTAAACCTTCTTACCGAAAATAATCAAACAGTACTTCCTGCAAGGATAGAAGGGATAAAAGAAAGAAACACGACCTAAACCAATGATAAACTTACCCCTGGTCCAGCAGTGTCGTGCGTGGGTTGAGGAATGGAAGGTGGCTGGAGAATAAGAAGGAAGAGATAACGATCCTTCTAAAAAAAAAACGTCCGGACAGCAGAAAACAAGAAAAAAAGGAGGGTTATGCCCTGTAAGGGGATCTGACGCTGGGTGAAGAACTTAGTAAAATTTCGCGCGAAAGGGGCGGTTGGGGCTCTAAGGGGCCGCCAAAACTTAATGCCACTAAAGATATGGGAAAAGGGAAATGGGGGGTGGCAGCAAAATCTGGCGAAGAAGGGGGGGTCACAGGACGGAGCATATACGGCTCAAGAACAGAAAGTGATCAGGAAATCACCGGGTGCGGGGGGTAGTGAAGTTCAGGGTGAAGACAACAGGAGTCAAACTGGAGGAAGGGCAAAGGAACTAAAAGTGGAGCAAAGGGAGACTTCAAAACTACTGAAAAATCGTCAAATGAAAAACGGGGAGGTATTGGCAGTGGAGTTACACACTGGGTCAGCGCACGCCGAAAGTCACCGTTCTGGGAACGGAATAAGGGGGAAGAGGGGGTAGACTTTTTGTCAACAGCTCCTGAGGACGGCAAACAGGAAGCTGTGTCAAGGACGTTGATAATAAGAAAGGCGGTGGGGGGGGAAGTTTATATCCTTGGTGCGCAACCGAATCAACGGTAATGAGGATGTGAGCGGATAAGAGGGGGGATGTAGGAAAATCTTCAATGAAGACCCGTGTTGTGAAGGGCCAGGAAAAGAGAACGGACAACACACCCCAAAAAATGTTCACGATATGGAGGGACAAGGAGGGAAAACCTACGCGAATCCGTGTCAACCAAATGGGTAAAGTGGGGAAAAAAGAATTGTGAGACCGGTGGAGCGGGAAAAGAGGAAGGGGATCCCCACGGTTCGGAGGGAAAAAGGGCGGAAGCATCATGTCTAGCAGGGGGCAGCCACATTTTCCTGGGCCAATGCAAAAGGGGACTGAGAAAAAAGGATGGCCACGAGGGAGAAAAACACACAACGCCGCAAACATCACAGTCAAAAAAGATTTAGTGAGAAGGGGAAACTAGGAGCGAATGGTTCTCATGGGAGGCCGAGCATAGGATGCCGAAAACGGTCCCATAGGGAATTAATGTTGTTAACGAACCATCGTGGCCTGGGAACAGGCTGGAACGGAAATCAGGAGGATGAAAATAAAAAGGGGAGTGGTAGTTTTAAAAGTGTATCTAATTGGATGTCAAAAAGGAATAAAGAAAAGGCTGGGGGAGGATTCGTATAAATTTGTAAATGAGGTAGATGGGGGGAAACTCTGGCGAAGAGTCACGAGTAAATCAAGTAAGGGGCGGACAATCAACATGCCCCTCAAAAGGTATAATGACCAAAATCATGTATCAGGGGGGACATTAGGGGGAAGAGTTGGGGCCTTAGGACGATTTCGTTGAAGACTGATGAACTTGCGAGAACTCGGAAGAAAGCTAACCTTGGAACGGGAGTCTGGACAACTGTGACCGGGAAAAAAGTCCTGATAAGGGGGAGGGTAGTTCTGCGGAGAATTTTTGATTGAAAAACGGGAAAAAACCAGTTTGTGAAAAATTGCTGAAAGGTCAAGAAGAAGAGAGGGGGGGGATAGGAACCTTGTTCTGAGGAATGGAGACAAAGGGGGAATGGGAAGGGGGAAGTCGCCAAAAAAGAAAGTGTGAGCGGGAATTTAACTTTGCCAAAATTTAGGAACTCGAAAATGCAAATTGGGGAGGGAAAAAACCAGGAGGCTGGTAAGACCACTCACTGCAGGAAGGGAAAAGCTTTGTAGAACGAGTCGCCCTAATTCAAGGAAAAACGTAAAAAGCAGATCTGGTGGGGGGTAGATCCATAATTCAAAGCAAAGGGGAATCGTGCTAAGAAACCCAGAAAGCGCAAGGAAGAGATTTTCCGTGAAAGGTAACAAACCAGACGATGCGCAGGAATCGTAAACCCAAGGGCCGAAAACAGACGAGAG
>Ga0179593_1394709_pt1 | contig 14421 bp, 14 predicted proteins | sample CZODoug2_1_08_16_FD_185931 | JGI IMG/M metagenome (GOLD analysis project Ga0179593, IMG submission 185931) | Vadose zone soil fungal communities from Angelo Coast Range Reserve, California, USA - CZODoug2_1_08_16fungal (PacBio error correction) | ecosystem: Environmental > Terrestrial > Soil >...
GTATTAGAAGCGAACATGGACCGGAAGCGTTTTCGAAAACCTGGGATTGGGGACGGAAACGGACCACGCTAAGCCCCTTTAACCAAAAGATCCACCGGGCGGGGGTTGGCGGCGAGGACGCATGGGTATTGGACTGTTCTAATGTCAGCGGGCAGAGGTGGGCTCTAGGGCTGGGGTGAAAATGCTGGGGTTGGGCTAAAAGGGGCGGCGGAACAAGCTTGGAGAAGTCAGTGAAAAGCGTTGGGTAAAAAAACGGGGCCATCTTAGAAACAATCGAAAAGACCTAGAAAACTCAACGTCCATCGCCAGGACGCACACGAAATCGGCTTCATAAGAAGCAGTCCTAACGTTCCACGTCACGAGGACGCAAGAGTACCCTCGGGTGTTTCACCAGGCAGGGATGGGACCGGAAACAAGCGTAACCACAGAAAGGGAAGGAAAAAAATGTTCTGAGCTAGGAAGGCCTCAGGAAAAGAATTCTAGTCCCGGCTGAGAAGCCGGACAATAAAGTTAAACGGCCCTTACAACGAAGCATCCAAAGTCAGGAAAAAAAAAAGATATGATTGGGGGGGAAAGATGTGTGTAGGACGGGACTATCAAAAAAGGCGACAGAAAAATAGAACGTAACATGGACAAAGAAAAGACAGATAGAGTCAAACCAGAACCGCCGGGAGTGTCACTACAGGCCAGGTTGGCTTAGAAAAAATGGTTAAGTGTCGTGCTCTGCAGAACAGCTGGCGGGAAAAAAAATAAAAAACTGGGAGAACACAAACCAATCACAATGGGAAAAACACCACAAACAAGAGATGGAAAACGGAGCTTCAGAGGAAAAGAAGGGTGTGTGTCAGACCAGGGAGAAAGTAGGGGCGAATTCAACTTAAAAAAAATCCGGCAAACCAGGAGTGAAAAGAAGAACTGGCCAGAGGGCTTCTGCTGAGAAACTCAGCGGCCAGCGGGCCGTTTCCACCTGGACCAGGAGACGGGAAGATTGGGGCGGCTCAGGAATGCGGCAAGCAAAAAAGTTTTGTGGGGGGCAATCAAATCAGCTGAGAAAAAAGAGTGAACAATACCCATCGGGGAGCCTACCCGAAACCCAGGTCAATAAGCCCGAAACAGATAAAAGGGACGATGAACAGGCGAAACCAGACGGGGCCAGTACTTCCAAAGGGTCGATGGACTTCGATTACTCAGGGGGAGCAAGCTTCATAAATCGTTATCCGCGGCAACGACCTGCTCAGAAATCTAATGGACCTTTAACCGGACCTGGGCATCTCCTTCCCCGTGATACAATTCTGGCTGTGTAGGCTGAGTGGCGTGAACCTGCTTTACAAAACAACAGGAACATTGGAATCTTCTCGGGCAAGGGGCGACAAGCGCTTAACTCTAGTGGTCTTACTAGTCGACATGGGGAAACCCGTTGGCTTTGAAAGCGCGATAATGCCTTCGCTTCTGAAACCGAACCCCTAACACCTATGGTCTACAAACCGGACAACGGTCGAGGCATCCTGATTAGATAAAAAGCGGAGCGTATATGGGAGAAAAGGCGAAGCAAAACGGCGTGGCCAATTACCTCCGAACATAGGGCGTGGCGAGCTGGACTCTCCAATCTGGATTAACTTCGACAGAAAAGCGAAGGAGCGGACGGGACTGGGGGGGACGCGCTGGTCGGGGGAAAAGCGGCCCCCGTTCTGTCAGTCAAGTGTTTTAATCGCAAAATTGGGGACAAAAACAAAATGAGCAGGGAAACCAAACAACGCGGCAAAAAACCAAAAACAAAAAGGAAAGCGGGGGTAACGATTAATGCCTTACAAAGGCAGCCCCGATTCAGCAATATACTCAGTTAACCCAGAAAAGTCTGGGATGTGTTGCAGGTTGTGGATGCAACAAGTGGGCCGCTGAATGAAATGGGGGAACTAGTAAACAGACGAGGGTACCGGCTGCAAAAACAGTGGGAAGCATGCGTCGCAAATGTTTACAAGGACGGGAAAATTAGGGAACAGGGGAACACCGCTAAGGAGGGTCCTTATCACGGGTAAAAAAGACTGGAAAGTTATCGTTCAACACGTCATTCCACGTGCTGGAGAAAGCACTAGGTAGAAAAAACTGGCGTGGCCAGTTGGGGAAGTTGCTTAAGTGTTTAAGGTCCGATCTCTGACAGAACACAGGGCGCCCTCTGGACTTTCGGTATAAAGAGACATATATGCAACTCAGCGATTACACAAAAATTCCTCGGAAACGTACCACATCGGGGGTACTCGTGAACATCAAAATTATTCGGGATCGTCAAAGGGTAATAAGGATAACGGCGAGTGAAGAGGACAAGTGAAAAAATCTGTATTTTGGCGAACGGGTCAGACTTGTTTTGAACCGTAAAGAGTTCCTAGGGTAAAAATTGGATTAAGGAGACATGAACAAGAAAAAAAAGATCACAGCAGACATGAAAGGGCGGTTCTCATCTGTGGAGAGATCGAAAAATGGGAATCGCCTTAATGACCTATGGAACAGCTTGCAGCTCGGGGGGAACCGGCGGTTTCCGCGTGAGGAGAGCAGGTCAAAATGAAAAGGGGCGCAGTGAGGGAAATTTGAACGGGGAACCAATTCCAGCAGAACGGGAGGCCGAAGAAAGTGAATACAGTGCCAACTCCTCGCGTTTTCAAGATTGAAAGCCTATCAGCGTAGGGAAAGACGGTAGGATTGAATAAAGAAAAAGCTGGCCAATCCTCCGATATGAAGGGCGGAGTCAATGCAATGGAACAGGAAGGTTCGCCTTTTCAGAAGACGGATTCGCGATCGCATAAAGACCGCGAACCAGGTGGCTGACGGTGTACGGGGAAAATGATAGCGGGCGGGCAAGCAGCGACTTAAGACACGCAGAACCAAAAAAAAGTGCGTGTAACCAATGTCGCCGGGATCAAGCCCATAGCGCCGCAGTGCCCGGGAAGCGGGCAGCTGCGGTAGCCGCGGAAATAGGGGGCGCGCCCGGCTAAGACGAATTAGAAAGGTCAGACTGTAAAAAGGATCGACATGGAGAAAAGAAAAACACTAAAGAGAGAAGTGTTGTTTACGTCACGCGGGTCTCGGCGAAATATCCTTCCAAAATTAAAAGGGAATGCAGGCCGAGCAATCGCTGGGTTTGACCGCGAAATGTCACTGGGAAAGTGATTCTGTTACCGGGCTAGATACGCCTAGGGGGGAAGCAAAGATCGGGTACGAGGAGAAGCTCCATTAACGATGGTTGGTGAGCCACCACCCAGATATGGGAGCCCAAGTTTAAAAAAAGAAAAATTCACCAAATGAGCCAAGAGAGCCTCCGCTGTGACTTAGGTGGGGGAAAGGCGAGCGACGTTTGGGCAAAAGAGTAATAGTAACCGTCATCAGAATGTCATCAAATAGCGGGCTTGCCAGGAAAGCTTCTCTCTTAAGTTGGACATTGGCGAACACCGACGATCAGCGAACCCCCAGGCAAATGCACAAGCCGAGGCGCAAGACATCCGTTTGAAGGTTACAGACTGGCGGCTGGTTTAAAGTTTTAAATTTATGTTGGCGCAATTCTGCGGCGGACGGGCTTCTGCCAAAACCCGTACTCCCGCAGAGCAAACGACCTGCGAAAAAGGAAGCCCAACTGCAGAGGAAAAATCCAGAATGCTCTGGCCAAGGAACGAGGCGATCGGGAGCTTGTGTAACTGTTCACGTTCGTAAACGGGCCGGCCTGTCCCGAATGGGGATAAGGTCCATCCCTGCCACAACGGCAGGGCAACACCGTATAGCAGAAGCCCTCCGCGCTGGGTAATGACAAGCTTGAGACCTAACTGAAGAACGCCCACGTTTTAGTTGACTACCAAAATGCCGTGAAGAAAGCTATCTCATGAGTAAATGCCTAGCGCAGCAAGACTTCCGTGCAATTGCTTGGGGGGGAGTTGTACGCAGTTTTCAGGAAAAGGCAATCATCTGGAACCTGGGCGACCAAGATAAAAAAGGAGGCATGACGAAATTTGGAGAGGCGAGTTCGAAGCGATTTGCGGGGCGTTCGATCAGGAAGAAGTCCGGAGGAACGCAAAAAGGACGAATTTCGAGGTGGAAACGCCCGTTGTTACGGGGGGGGGCAAAATGAAGGGGCACGACGTCGCAAGAAAGTTGGCGCGCACGTAACAACCACGGATAGGAATGGGAAACCGCAAACGCGCATATCTACACCCTCGCCCTCAAATCTAATCCACAGAAATAAACATTCTGTGCCGGGTCGAAACGGGCCGGTGAATATTTTTCTGCCGGGAAGAGGTAGACTAAAAATCGTGTAACACATTAAAAAAAATAGGCTAAACTCTTACCGGTCCAGGGCGCTCGGAAAAAAAAACCGTCCAACGTCCAAACCAATAATTGAGTAATTGCTGTTTTCATACACAGAAATGACTCCGTGAGGAATAATGGAAAGGCGGGAAAAATGCTCCGAAATGAAAAGGGGGGATGTGATTTCGCGTAGGCAAAAAGTGGGAAGAGGGTATTGAAAAGGTAATCCCATCAAAAAAGGTGCATGCCCAAGGATTGGGCGGCGGGGGGGTGGGAGGGCTTTTTCTCGAATAAAAACAAAAAGGCGCAAATGTCCCACAGCAGCCCACAAAACACGGAGAGAAGGTTTGGGGCAAGGACTGAGCGTTGGGAAGAAAAAAAAAAGCAAAAAACAGCCCAAGGAATCGCCAATCCAGCAATCAATGCGAGAGGGGATTAAAAGACAAGCTGATTCCAAGGACTGAGTAGAGGACGCAGAAGACAATCCCACAAAGATTCGGAATAAGAGGTGAACGCAACAAACAAATAAGCACTAAAATAACACGGAGAGTGATGAAAACAGAAAAGTCTAATTATTGGCGCGACGTGGGACCTTTTGAGATACGAGCGAACATGAAACTGGTAAGCGTTTACCGGGAAGGAGTTGATTTGTGAAAAGTGGTGAAGAGAACAAAGGCAGCATCAATATCCACAGAAATTTGTGTCGGCGATCAAAAGGAAGCATGGGTAGGCAAAGTGGGGAGATTGGAGGGATGGCGTGCGGTTCTCGTGGCGGGGGGGGTTCACATGCTGGTTGTCTCAGGAAACGGGGCGCCACCATGGGGAGGTGTTCAGTAAAAAGGCTTGGGGTGGCAAACCCCTGAACATCGAGGGGCCCCTCAAAATTCGCGAAAAGGAGCCACGGAAGCTGCAAGGGAACCAAAGAAAGGGGCGACCTCTAAAAGGGACACGAAGGAAAACCACGGGTAAGACCAGGGAAGAGAGGAATCGTCAAATTGGTCCCAGGAATCGCATGATTTGAGATCCGCAAAAGTAAAACCAAAAAGGCGTAAGGGTCTGAACGGAGTAAGCCTCTACCTCAGTAAAAGGATCTCCTCCCCAGGCGGCAAGTACGTCTCATCTCGCTCCCATAGGGGAGTTCCTCAATGTCCCACGCATTGAAAAGACAAAGCGGAGGCGGGAAAAGTGAAGTGATTGTGTTGGAACGTAGGGGGTCAGTACCAGGACTGCCGCTTAAGGCGAATATAGGGGAAAAAAATGGACCAAAGAAATACAGAGAGATGAAACAGATTCATACAAAGAATGCTCTGGATGTTTTGTTCGTGGCTCATTTGGATAGCGGGGCTAATTGAGGGGCGAGGCGGGTGGCCAGGCAGTCACGGGGCCAGCGGCCTCGAGTTTCGGGAAAGGACACTTCAGAACGGTCTCAACAGAACCCAGAAACACAAACTTCACAATAGGAACATGAGCATAAAAATAGAGGGAGGGCTCATCTCGTGAGAATGTGGAGGTACTGGAAGGTTCTGCGATCGGCTTTCTATAGCGAAATACGATCCGGGCAAAAAGGAAGTTCTTAACAGGGGGAATAAAATTGGAATCGTGCAAAAACACCAAGGGAACAACCGGAAGTTCCACCTTAAAGAGAGAGGCACCGGGTGGGGGAAAAGAAGGTCTGGAAACTGGGGGCCACAGAAGGGTGTGGGGTGCGCAAAGAGGAGGCGCTTTCGAGCTACTAACCACCGGTGCGAAAGGAACGAGACCAGGGGAAAGATAGCCCCGAAGAGAGCATAAGGAGAAACCGCCGAAAGGGAGTCTGCAATCATCCTAGGTTGAGGTACTGATATTCCGCGCAAATTCATAACAACCTCGTAAACCAGAAAACCCAAATTCGAAGGGCAGGGAGTAAGCCATTGGTCGGACGGTCGAGAAAAAAAAAAAAAAAAAGGGTAAGGGTGACTGGAGCAATTGAAAATCTGCATCATTATCAAAACGAGGGGAAGAATGATACGGGGGCGAGCAGCTAAGCAGGAAGAGGGCGCGGCCATGGAAGGTGACAAAATTTGCATTGGAAAGAGGAGAAGTCACCAACTTCTAAGAAAAAGCGGTAATTTCAGATTTCTCAGAACACGCAACGTCGCGGAGACTTTATGAGAAGCGGAAGTCCGTCCTCAGGAAAAAAACAAAAGGGAATTGTTGGCAAAGTAATCAAGCATTATCTGAGGATGTGGATGGCGGAAAAAGAGAAGCGTATTATCGCGAAAACAGCGAAGGGGGAAGGGAAAAACGACGGGCGCCGTGATCGGGGGAGACGACCGGCCGCCAAACCGGTTCTGCATGTAAGCCAAAAATTTCCTCAATGCAAACGAAAGCGAGTCCAGACAACGCGCAAAACCGCCAAGATCGTCAAGCTGTTAAAAGGAGGGAAAATAGGACGGACTAATACCATTTTTTCGAATAAAAGAGCGAGGAACCGGGACAGCCGCACGTCGAACTGTGATAAGGGGGGGTACCAACCGGGGGAACTGATGAAAGACAGTACGAATGTTACTGCGGAAAAAATAAGCAGGCCGAGTAACAGAGGAAAGATGGTGCGATGACTAGACATGGTTATCACATGCTACGAGACCTGATCTGCCGTAGCACGACGGACCTCCAACCCACGCTGGGAAAGGAGTGCAGTGGGGCCGAAAAGATGGAGAAAAAATAAATTGCAGTAGTGATCTCAAAAAAAACAAACAAGAGGAGGAGAATATTCAAGGGGCCAGAAACGGCCACATGCCGACGTCGAAGACAAAAAGTGGACAGGAACAGGGAAATCAAGTAGGTCGTGCTCACGGCAGAATCAGTTGGAGAATAGCGTGAAAAGGAGAAAGAGAAAATGGTAAACTTCCAGTAGTTGGTGGAAAGCATGGAAAAGACTTTTGCAGAGGGGGCAAGAAGGAAAAGGTGTTCATACAAAAAAATCAAGCAAGGGTAAAATCTTTCTGCAGCGGAACAAGTCCACAAGAAAGACACAGCAAAGCGGCTGGCGGTGTAACTCAGCAAGAGAGAAAACGAAAAAAAGGGGCTATCGCCGTAAAAAAAAACCTAGGTGAAAAAACAGCAAAACCCCGTTTGGGGACGGTTGTCCGAGCCACTTACAAAGGAGAAATTTGCGGAGACAAAGGAAGGCAGAAAACGGGGGGGAGAAAGGGGGTGAAGAAAAATCCGATCAATCGCGGTTTCCAAAGGTTCCACAGGAGGAGGGAAAGTGTCGCGGATAAGAATCGGGGTAATGAACCAGGCAAGATGAGGCGAATTGGCGGATAAAAAAAATTCAATTTTGTATTTCCGGAGTAAGATAGAAAAGGAGCCGCGACCGTTGGGGAGGGCTGCCGGTTCACGGGTAGAAGAAAGCTGAGCTTGCGGAAGATCGACAAGAAGTGTGGAGCTGAAAAGCGGCTGAGGTAGCCGTAGGCAGCCCCAAGGAAGGCCAGGAAATCGGAGGCCCGGCCCCTGGCAGCGGAAATTGGACCCCCCCCCCCGGTTTAGGGCGGAAAAGATGGCTCCGTCACCTGACTTTCAACAAGAATCGGAAGGAAGTTCAAACAGGAAGGACGAATTTTGGGTTTCAGGTAAAAAAGAAAGGGGATAAATAAAGTGGAAAAGAATTCGGAATGATGCCGATAGCGTCTGTTATGCTCGTCTGGGAAAGGGGGGCTATCTCGAAGGAGAGAAAACGCAAACCTCTGAACGCTCGCACGACGACATAGGGGAGGAAAAAACAAAATGGCTGTACCACAAGGGGACCAAGAAAAAAGTACACGGAAGCAGGAACAGCTGTGAGGTAGGGAACGAAAAAGGCGTTTGAAAAATATCGAAAGCAGGTACACGGGGGAAAAGTTCTCTCGTAAGGGGTCTTCGTCCTGGGGGGGGGGAGGGGAAGAAATAGGGATAGGGGGGGGGGGTTGAAATACGGCCAAGGGGGAATGGAGGAGAGGGAGGGAGGCGGGGGGGTGGGGAGTGCGAGGGAGGGGGGGGGGGGAGGGGGAGGTGGGGAGGGGCTAAGGTGGGAAGGGTATACGGAGGAAGGGAAGGGAAACGGTGAGGGGTGAGTAGCAGTGGAGGGTGGGAGGAGAGGATGAGGGGGAGTAGGACGGGGTGGAAAGTGGTGAGTGCAGAAGGGGGTGGGAGGGAGAGAAAGAGGGGATGGGAAGGGGGGGAGGATGGAGAGGGAAGGGGGGGAGAGGCAAGGGAGAAGAGGAAAGGGGGGGAAGAGAGAAGGGCGAGGGCGAAGAGGATGTGGAAGAGGGGGAGAGGGGAGAGCAGGGAGAGAGGGGCAAAAGGAGGGAGAGGGGGTACAGAAGGGGAGGGGGGGCGAGGGGTGTGGTGTGGAAAAGATAAGAGAAATAGGGGGGAGTCGAGACCCGACGACGCGAAAAGTAAGAGAACAATTCAGAAAAGCCGATGCTAAAAAACACGCCGGCGAGACATACTGAGGAGGGAGAAGTTGGGGGGTTTGTGGAAAAACAATTCCTTCCTAGGTCTGGATCAGCCCCGCAACGCCAAATACCAAGCAGACGAGACCTGCAAGACCCAACGGGCAAGTAAAGACATATAAGGGGCGGCAGCGGGACTCTCTAGCGGGATTGTCTTTGTAAAATGTGGGTTCAAAAGCCTATTTTTTCTGTCGCCTTCCGTAGAAATCCTACAACATAAGAAACAAAACATAATTCAGCATCAAGGACTCCGCTGGATGAAAAAGGGAGGGAAGGGCAGTGGGCAAAAGGGTTGGAGCTACACAAAAGACAGCTAAGGTACCCCCGGCGAAGTAATGAAGGTTCAAAGGCGAGGCTCCCCCCTTTACGACTTGGCCTGTCCATTCGTGGGGGATCGCGTTTCAGGAAAACCCAATCAGGAGACTAACCACGATTACTACTTTCAGTTCGTGGACGTGAGTTTAAGGAGACGAACGATTTCGGTGCGTTGAAACAAATTTCCGTGTTAGGGCAATGATAGCCAGGTGAGAGTGTCTCAAAGAACCTCAAGTGGTGGACAATGCTTTGAACAAAAGAGTTGGACGAGTTCTCACTGGGTAAAAAGGAAACAAAAAGGAAACCCCCCGCCGAGAGAAAGACTAGACGCAGTCAACAACACCCAAGAACAAGTCCTAGAAGAAGACACCAACTTTGGAAGGGAGAGCTTGCCCAGGAGAAAAAAAAACACGCTTAGGAGGTACAAGTCGCGCTGACAGCAGGTTGGATCGTAATACGCAAATCAAAAAAGCCCCACGGTCTGAGAAAAATGAGAGTCGCGGTTGGGCACAAAACGAAGTGGGAACGAAAGGTGAAACAAAAGGCAGGAAAAGAAAATCGGGGGTGGGGTTGTGATATTATGGAGTAACCAGCAATTGAATCAAGCAATTAAGAGAAACCAGACGCAAAGGGAAGAAAGGGATGGTGATAGGGAATTACGGGCGGGCGTTCTTCGACGAACCGGACACCATGAAAAGGGTCCAACGATCTCAAACAAGAAACAAGGGATAAACGAGAGGATTGGGGAAAAAAAGGAATGACCTGTAAGAAGCCAGGCCAAAAAGATCGCCGACAACCCAGGAAAGGGGGATCAGGATTGGGTTGGGAAATTTCATTTTCAAGAACACTGCGATTCCGATGAAGCTGCGAAAAGAAGATCCAAAAAGCACGTGTGAAAAAAAGAAGGAACGCATCATTTTCGAAGAGAAAAAAAGTCTTCCCTAAAACTTCGGGAAAACAACTTCAATTAGATAAACGGTGGGACCTTGGAGTCGCGAACATGGAGGCCGGGTAAGCTTTTTTCTGTCAATTTGGTAAAAAAGCGTGGCCGCGACAAGCACGGGAAGGAAATAGACACCGGCAAAGTGTGTGAAGTAAGAAGACAAGGGTTGCCGTGGATTCAGGGTGTGGAGGAGACGGGGGAAATGGGCGGCGGGTCAAAACAAACGGGGTCGTAACGGGCGCGGAGGGTAAGGGAGGGGGGGGGTACACAGTGAACATCGAAAAAAAAATCTCAGGCCAGGGCTATCAGCCAAAAAGTCACTGCCCGAACAACCAACGGCCTAGAAAAAGCAAACCAACTCCGGTCACTAGCAGCGAAAAGGGGGTACGAAAACGAGGATTGAGGCGCCGAAAAGGGGGACGTAAACCCAAATGGACAGGCAATTACTAATGTTTCAAAAAAGAGCTAGCATAAACTAAGAGAAAGAATCTAGTCCTGGACTATAAAAGACCTAAAATTATTTGAAGGGTGTGGTTACTTGAAAATCCATTTTGTGGCAGACAAAAAATAGGGCGGGTTCTTACTTTTTGTGTGGGAAAGAGGTGTCAGACGGGACTCTCAAAGCGACAAGAACAGAGACTTAACAGGGACAGAAACAAGCAAGATAGAGAATTCAGGAACGATGGACAAGCAGATAGGATTGTCAACCGTGCATGGGCTGGAGGCAGGGAGAAGTGGAGTTCTAGGCGGGAAGGCGCGGCGGGGCATAAACAGACGGTGGAAAAACTGGGGGAGCGAAACAAAAACAACACAACTTTCTACACCTCAGTCTAAAACGCTGCAGGCATCGCAGATTGTTATCAACTGGATCGCGAGAGACAGGGAAAATCGCCATTAAGAGAAGAAGATCCATTGGAAAAAGAAAGGGAGTGACGAACGGCGGAATAGGACTAGTGAATCTTGCAACTCCGCGCCCGGAAGGGAAAAACCTCAAGATATATTGGGTTTTCAGAAAAGAGGGGAGAACCAAGAGTTTTGTGAAAGCAAATCGTCTGGACGCGTGGAAGAATACTAACGGGTTCGTTAGTACCGAAGAAGTCTAAGAGATCCCGGGAAAAAGAGAGAGACAGCGCACGGAGCGGCATAATTACCGAATTTCTATGAAGAAGAGAACCGCTCAAACCCACTAGTACCGAGAAGGAGGAGCGACCAGTAAGTCCATGGGACTCACATTCGTCTGGAATGGGGGAAAGTGCGTCTGCACGGAGGAAAAAAAGGGGGCCGAGGCTAAGACGGGCATGAGCAAACAAGATAATAAATTCGAGCAAACGAAGAAATGGTTTGTACAATCACGTAGTTTCCAGTAGGTGCTCCGAAAAGTCTGAAGAAAGATCGCGTGTTCCTAGAAAAAGAAAAAAAGGAACACACCCCGCAACTTTAATGAGAGAAGAACGACCGTAATCGGAAAAGGCGCAACCGTGCAAGGGGAACAAAGTATCAAAATTATCGGAGGGGCCGCTGGCAAGACAGCAAAGAGTTGGACAAAGAGCGAGGAGCTACGGGAAAGAAAATTAAAGCGGGCTCGGAGCGAACGAAGAAGCAAAAAATTTGAGACAGAATGGCACAAATTTTAAAAAAACAATCGCCAATGCGATCAAAACAAAAGCTCTGAAAAAAAGCAGGGAGGGCAGAGTCAACTCGTAAAGAAATGACGGCTACTAGCCCCTTGGACGATCTGAGAAAGAAATCGAGGAGGAAAGGTCGGGGGAATTGCATGGTTTCAAAAAAGAAAAGAAAGAAATTGAAACTAGTAACAGTCTGAAACAAGTCCTACATGCAGAGAAAAGGGAAAGTGAAGACAATGAGCGAGAAAGAATGTGGAAAAATAAGGCTGACCGATTCCGCGAACAAGCAACGAGGATGTTTCCCCGCAAGCAGAAAACTACGGCATGTGGGGGCCGTCCGCGTATATCTCATCTCAACAAAGGAAAAAAAGATATGCAAGTATCCAGACGGAAAAAAAAGAACATGCCGACGTGGGGAAAAGCGTGCAAAGGGGACCTAGTCGGCTGGCATATCAGGAAGCGGTGAAAGAGAGTCACTCGCCTCATTTGATCTCTTTTGTGTAAAGGAAAGGTGTTCAAAGAAAAGAGTACTCAAGGGAAGTCACATCACACTGAGGAACAGCAAACGCCGCAAGAAAAAAGGACGCGTGCGGCAGATAACTCTATTTTAGAATCAAGGGCTATCAAAAAAAAAAACGGTTGAACAGCCTTCAGACAGACGGGCAAGGTAACTTTTTTGGCGTTGGGTCGCGACTTGCGGCGCATGGTGCAGTGCAAATCCTCAAAAAGTGTGGCGGCCAGGGGCGATCCGAGAACCAGAACGCGTTAATGGAAGTCCGAATAAAAACGCCGGGAGGTGGAAATAATCAGATGTTAGGAAGAAAAGCGCCAAATCCTCGATGGCGGAGTAATTCGCCGGCCAATGAGTGTCGCCCGGGGTGGGCGACGCAGAAAGGACCAGCGACCGTTGGCCTACAGGGGGCACGTTGTAAAATAACTGATCTGGGGATGAAAAGAGACGGACGCGCGATCAAAATAAACGGGTGCTACATCGCAGTGAACAAGGAAGCCATACCTGCAAATTAGACCAGCACACTGCAAAACAGAGCGGGGGGGAGGACACCCCAATTGGCTCCAGAAAACGGAGACATTATAGAAAAGGAAGTCCCTTCGAATGGGGGGGAGGAAATAGAGCGGCTCCGGAAGTCACAAGACATTCTTCAGATACCAGAGCGCGTCATGTTGCTTCTTCCTTGATCTGTTGAATCCCGATAATAGAGAAAATTGGGGGAGGTGTAGTAACGCAAGAGGAAAATTAAGGATTGACGGCACCACAAAAAAGAGTGGAACCAAGGGCAAGAAAATTCCGACCGCAAATCGCCTATTACTGTAATTTTGAACGGCCCGTGCGCGGGGGGCAAAAGAAGAGACGGCAAATCAGCGGGGATCACGTCCTGCTTTGAAAGGAAGAGGACTCCGAGGGACTGGGAAGGACCGAGCATCTCGGGACTCAACAGTGAATCACAATGCTCCCGATAGAAAAAGGGTTCTGCTCAACAGCTGGGAAACGTGTTTCTTGTTGGGTGGCGCACAGGACTGTTCCTGGTGGAGCGGGGAGGCGGCCCGCCATCTCGGAAAGAAAGAAAACAATAGGACCTGGGCAAAATAACAAAAGACTTGAAGCGAATAAAAAAGTGGATAACTGGTAACTCTCTATCGGAGGGTGTCTTTTAGGGGGGTGAAAAAACTGGTCACAGAAGGAATAGTTCTTGTAACCAGGCGGGGGTAGCACTCAACATATTCACCAAAAAAAAAGATCAGAGCAGAAGCCCGAATGAACTTGGGTAAGAAAATGGAGGGAGAAAGTAATCAAAATGTTCGGACCGGGAAGGAAACAGGACGAAAGAGAGAAGGAGGGTTAAAGGCTAGCTCATTGAGCAGTGCACGTTGCAGGTGGGTGACCGGTGCTCCTCCTCAATCACAGCTAAGAGGACAAAAGAAAATCGTCGTGGGCGTGGAAAACGAGTGTGGCGGCTCGTTGGCGAAGGCCGAGTACAGTTCGGTCCGTTGACGGGAATGAGAGAAAGGAAAGGGCAGTGTATCCCGAGTTCAAGAAAAAAAAGCTTTCACTTACGGACGAGAAATAGAGGGGACGCCACAGTAGGAAACGAAGTTGAAAAACACCAAACGAAAGCCGCCCACACCGAAGCCCGTCAAATCCCCAGCGTCCGGATGCCGACCGAGGGCCGGGTGGAAGGAGGCTTGATGTTAATAGAAAAGACTTCGTCTTACAAAAGAAAAGCGCCGAAACCGCTTACAAAAGGGCCAGGGACGCCGTAAGAACATACAACCTCCCCCGGACGAAGATAAGCTGGCGGGGAGAAATAAGGGGTGTGTCGAGACGAGGCCGTCGAATATGCAGACGGGCAAAATATCCTTCCAAGAAATGGTGGGGATTTTGGGTCTACCAAGACAAATTGGGGAATCAATAACGGGTTTATTGGGGGAAAAGAGGAACCCCATAACGCAGGGGGGCTTGAACCGGGGCGGGATTGGGCTTGACGGTCCTTCAAGCAAAAAGCAGGCCGGGGAACCAAAATCTCTCTCAACACCCGGATCATTGACCAAAGAGAGAAAAACTGGGCTTAGGGGGTTGGCTAGGGAAACCCGCACAGCAACAGGACCCTCGACGAACAGCCGACAATCGTTTAAAAGAGGGGGGTAAATACACCACGCTGTGACACTTCTGCGGGGGGCGGGGGCCGAAGATCCCAAGCCCACACGAGGTGGAAGGATATTTTGCCCGACAGAATTTCGAACAATATCGTCTTGA
>Ga0179593_1684914_pt1 | contig 14421 bp, 21 predicted proteins | sample CZODoug2_1_08_16_FD_185931 | JGI IMG/M metagenome (GOLD analysis project Ga0179593, IMG submission 185931) | Vadose zone soil fungal communities from Angelo Coast Range Reserve, California, USA - CZODoug2_1_08_16fungal (PacBio error correction) | ecosystem: Environmental > Terrestrial > Soil >...
CCACGGCTCTCGACTAAGGAAACGGGACTGGGTCAAAATCTTGGAAGTGTAGCCATGTCCGCGTGGACTCGACGATGAAGGCCTGCACGGGGAAAAAAAAAACTGTTCGTGTAACCGTCGGCATAAGGGGAACTGCGCGTCAGCACTACCAACTTTGAGCACGATGTGAAAGACAGGGCTTTGATGATCGCAGAAGAGAGCAGGTCGTCCTCGGAGATAGGGCGACCCATCCTCAAGAGTGGAAAGTGGGAGGAACGGAATCGAACCGCCGGAAAGTGGATCAATGGCAACGCGAAAAGAGCACACCGACTCCCGTCGGAGGAAGGGGGGCGCGGTCGTGGCCCCGGCAAAAGGGGCAACAACACACGTATTGCAAGCCGACGGAGTGATCGACAAGAGGAAAAAGGCGTCTGACAACCAGGGGGGGCTTATCGACTTCCCGAAGGTACGCAGCAACACCATGGCTTTCGGCTAACAGACCGAGTCCTGAGGAGGCGTTGGTCTGACAGCACTCCGAATGACCCTGAGAGGCCAAAAGGGATAGACAGAGTCAATCGAGGGAAGAGGAAAGTTCCGTTGACGGAGATGGGGGAAATCCTTAAGGAAGGACAGGGGAGAATGATCTCATTCAGGAAAGAGTTCCCTCCCTATTGACAAGCACACATTTACTTCATCAGGGGGAGGGGATTATTATATTCTGAAGCCTTCATTATTCTTTAGAGGGAAGGGAGACTCATCCTTTCCTCTCAGAAGTCTTCCTATCCTTCCGAAAAAGTGGGCTCAACTCTTTTTTTTCCAAGGAGGGCCTATCATAAACGGCCTGAACCTCACCTTGAGAAAGGGCGTGGGACCTCCAAGTCACATATTTACAAAACCTGTATGGTCTTATTCCCCTTCCTCTGTTCACTAGGAGAACTCCTGCTGGAGTTTTCCAATAATTTGAGGGCAGGTAAAAGGACTATTCGCCCACTGGAACGTCAACAACCCGGAGAAGACTTTCGTTAAGGGAGGCAACTTGGACTGACTCTCATATTTTGGAAGAAGTCTACTCTCGAAGGGGTCTCATGCTCGGAGGAAAAAAAAAAAAGTGCAGTGCTTCGGGGTTCCTGGTAGAGGGAGACTTCAATTCCATCCATTCGGAGGTCTTATTTCTAAGAGGAGGGAATCTTCTTAAAGGTCCCTCGCGCATCCTTTTTTTTTGGAGAGTTTTCTCCACTTACTAAAGGAACCTCTTCCCGAAGAAACGGAAGGCGTTTGGGAAAAAGGGAAAAAAGGGATCGACTCCCAGGAGGGGACTCAGTCGGAAAAAGAAGGAAAAACGTCACAGGTCACTAACGAGGCAGCGGGGGGGAGAAACTTTCACCGTTCAGGTGCAGGACGGAGAAGGACGGCCGGTCTGAGTCGGGGCGGCTCGACCAAAAGGGGGGGAACCTCGGCGCCTGTCTATGTGGTGCTCCGGGGAGGAAAAATCCCCGAATACAACCCACGCAGGGCAAGAAAGAACACACCTTCCAGTCCGGCTTCTGCCAGAGGCAGAAAGTTCCAGAGCGAAACTGTCAACCTGAAGCGCTGAAGGAAAAGGGCGTCGCTTACACAAGGGGACGCCCGAACTTCCAAGGTCAAGAGTTCCGTCGTCCCTCCAAGGGAAGGCGCACGGTCACCTTCACCACAGAAGGGAACTCCCAGACGTCGAGGTACCAGGTCCCTTGGGCAGAAAAAAGCAGGGGAAAGGAAATCCGCCCTACACCCAAAGGAAACCAACTGCCCTACTTCCAGCCGTAGAAGGGGAAAGACTCGCAGAGTCCCCGAGCAAAGGGGGGGCAACAACATCACAGACTTCAAGACAGATCCACAGGAAAGAAGAAAAAAGTGATTAGCGTCTATAAAAGAAGGACCAACATGTCTTATCCGTAGGCAAGAGACGCTCAGTTCGAGAAAAGACGCGCCCAGCAGACAGGAACACAAAACCAATGCTCAACCACGAACGCCCGACGCTCAATTCTAAAGAACCAAGGCGAGCAAAAAAGAGGAGTCCATCCTCGCCGCCACGGTCGTTGTCAAGAAGCCTTCTTCACCGAGCAGAAGAAAGAAAAAAATCTACTGAGAAGAGCTTCACCTCATGATCGTAAAAAAGGGCCCCCAGGCCCTGCTGACAGAGAAAGGACAACATCTGAACCCGAGGAAGGAGGGGGTCGTTGAGAACCGGACCGGGAGGGGAGGAGAGACGCGAACGTCCCAGGGGGAAGGGGGAAGCGTTCAATTTCAATATGAGAAAAACATCCATCTCAGTAGGGGCTGGGAGTAAGGCACGCTCTCCCCTCTTCTTTTGGGGGTCGAACTAAGAAGGGAGAGCCCCTCCGATCAAGTTAGTGCGGAAAGAGGGAGGCGCCCGTGAGGGGGGACTTCGTCCTGTTCTTCGGAAGAGGCCCTGTCCCCGGCGCCGGTCAGGGAAAAAAACTCTGCATCTAAGGAAACGGGTTCTTTAACGGGGAAACCGCAGGTATGTTCCTGGAGGGGGGGGACGCCGGCGTAGCGTCTTCGTTTGGGCTTTCCCGAAAGCTGCCTTGCACACGAGGAGGGCGCCTCCCCTGTCCACCCTCCGGAAAAACCACCTTCCCAAAGGGAAAGGAATCCCCCCAAGGAGGGAAAAAATGAAGTCTTGGGTACCAGGGAATATAGGTGTCTCTCCCTCCTCAAAAGATACCAGGAGGAAAATATCAGCAACAACATCAAAGAGGGGGGGAAGGGGACTTGTATCCTTTGTATTAAAGAGGGAGACTACTCGCGTGAAGGAATTGCTCTTTCGGGAGAACGGTTGTGGGAGGTCTTCGGTCGGACTGGTGGAGTAAAGGCACGTCCTCGAAAAGGGGGGGTGCGGTTTTCAGGGGGAAAGGGCGGTGCGGCCAAGAAGGTACGCCTCGAAGGACCCTTGAGGAAAGCGGAACTCCCTGCGGGGGAACGTATCTTAAGAGCAGTGTCCCTTACCAAGAAAGTGTGGCGGACGGGGGCGGGAAAGGAGGCGAGATCGTCTGCACGAAAAGGATAGGTATTCCGAAGGCACTAACAGTTGCGCCACGAAGGGGGAAAAGGAAAAAATGCTGTAGTTAAGGACCCACAGAAGGGGTGAGAGCGAAGACTCTTGATGTCGGGAACCTCCTTTAGTGGGAGGGGAGGGGGGAGGAGGAAGCGCCTTCTTGACCGGGGGGAGTCCCTCATTTTAGGGCTCGAAATCGTCCCTCACAAGAAGGCTCAGCCGACCCAGCAGAAGGAGGGGACAGATGTTGTCCTTGAGACGAAGGGGGTCTGTCGCGAACAGAAGGGGAAGAAAGTGTCCTATCAGGCAGAAAGAACCATCCACTTTCGGGAGGGGAAGAGGGAGGCGACTACTTCGACAAGAAAAACGAGAGGGACGGAAGAATGGGGCTCGTCTTCGTTTTGAAGGAAGGTAGACGTGAGCGTCGGGGGGGAGGAACGTGGTTTATCATGTGTGGGGAAAAAGGGAGAGGATGGATCTACGTCGCGAGAACAGGGGGGGGGGGGGGGGGTGAGCGTATATACACAACAGGAAAGGTGGGGCTCCTTCCAGGGAAAAAGACAGACTCACGGGGTGTCGGAAGAGGGGGGGAGGGGGATGTTGTTGCAAGGGTAGGGAGAGAGGGAGCTCTGCTATTACATGCCAAGGAAAGACGGCTGTACGTTCGTTCATGGAAAAGAAAAGATTCCCACCGAGGGACAGGGTCTGAGGAAGGTCAAACGGGGCCGTTATTTGCACCACGGCGACCTGGTACCGAAAAGGGACCCTTGCCGTTCGGTTCCAAGGGTGAAAGTGACCTTTCGCCGGGGAAGAATGGACTTTCGGTGGAAGCCAGAGGAAAGACCTCGGGCCGTCCTCCCTAAAGAGGCGCGCCTCCCATTCAGGGAGAAGAAAGAAGAGAGCGCTTCATGGTAGACGGGGTCGCTAGAGGAAAAGGCCATGAACGTCGGCCAGCAGCTCGGAGGGGGGTAGTTGTAAATGGCCAGAAAAGGAAAGGGTCATACGCGTCTCAGGGGAGGAAGGGAAGAGGTCAGCCCGACCGGAGATCCGCAAAGTGTACCCCCCACGCACGTCGACCAGCGAAGAAAAGAGGTGGACCTTACTACCCCGGAAAAAGAATGGACGTCGTAAAACATCAAAAGAGATTACCGACCCCGCCCGGGCCTGGGAGTCTATCCCGTGGGAGGGAGGGGAGCCACGCCCGGGGAGGTCTTCGAGGGTCTGTGGAGCCTTCACCATCTTGAACCACAATCCCATCTGCAACGCTCGGGAAAGCCGATGACTGGCGCGTCGACCTACCAGAACGCCTTGCTGGCGGAACTGAAAAAAGTTCATCTGAAGGGAAAGAAGAACAGGGCAGCAAGCTGGGCAAGCACGGCTAGTGCGCCGAGAAAAAGGATAGAGTCCGCGGGCCGCAAAGCGAGAGGGGGGAGACACTTTTCCTGCTGGAATCAGTCTTCGGGAGAAGGGGTTGTGGAAAAAAAAAGGGGGCGCCTCGGCATGCGGGAAACCTTGCTTCCATTCCCCGGAGAGCGTTCCGGTGGAGGGCCCTTCCGGGAAACCGGGGCGACGACGAGACGGTATCCAGAAAACGGCGTGCGGTACTGGGGAACCCGCCGTATACCGAAAAAAAAGGTGCTTTAAGAAGTCTGCGCTTTCCCCGGACGCGGCGATCCAAGGAGGGAGAGGGGCGCCTTCTTGCGCCGGGGAAGGGAAACGGGCCTCAGCAGAAAGAGCTGCCCGGTCAGCAGAAATCATCCACACCTGCTGCCGAAGAGGTGATCTGAGGGAAGCTGTCCACCGTCTAAAAGGGCGGAGCATCTCCCCTAGGCGAGGACCCACTGGCTCCCAGAAAAAATTCTCCGGAACGAAACGGCAGAGGACTCCTCTATTACAAACACTATAGGCCGGAGGGTGTAGGAAGGGGTCATGGGGAAGGAGGACGCCGCCCAAAGAAAAGGACTCGTTCTGAGAGGGGCCGCCAGCCCTGATGCGACGAAAGAGGAACCGCCGTTGGTGAATTTGGAAAAAAGAAAGGTTTTCGACTCTTGGACGGCAGGAGGGGTCGATCACTTCCGTCGCGGGAGGGGGAGGCCCAGGTGGTGTGGCCACCGACCGAAAGAGAAGACGGGCGTCGGTGCTCCAGGAGAAAGATGAGACACGCCGAGTCGAAAGGTCAGGAGGTCGACTTCCGTGAAGGGGGAGGTCTTTGGTACGCCATAACCTGGAGAAGAAACTGCTCTCTTATTGGGGGAAAGGAGTGACGGCGGATAAATCAGGGGACGTCGTCGCTTCGTGGAATCGTGCTAAGGAGCTGGCCGCGCAGTTCAAAAGGGTTCATTCCTCGTTCCCAAGACATGTGGGGGACCCTGCCCACGCCTCCGAAGGAAGAAAACGAAACGCTACATGGTAGGAAAAAAAAGAAACTCCGTCCCGTTTAAAAGAGGGGAGTCCCCCCGACCTAAGAGACACAACAACAACTTATGAGGGAAGAGGGACTCCTTGGGTACTCCACTGCTCTGAGAAGGGGGAGGGAAGGGTCGGAAAATCTCGAAAGGGGAAGGGGCGCTCCTCTTTCTCTAGAAAAGTAAGGACTGAAAGGAAAGAGGCCGTCTTGTTCATGGAAAAGAGGAAGCACACCTCACCATCCGGGTCGCCGTTCCACCCTAAAGGAGGGAACACGAGCTACTACACTGTCGGTGGGGGGGAGGAGGAACCGAGCAGGTTCCCAATCACAGAGATACGAGTTTGAACATGTTTATTGGAGAGAGTTGCATTGTGAATTCAGCGGAAAAGGAAAGGGGACGACTCGCCGTGAGCAAAAAAAAACGATGCTGTGAGAAAGGAGCCACCGACGCCCGTAGAGAATGGACGCGTCGGTTCCAAAAAATGGGCACCACACGTAGGGGAAAAAAGGAAGAAGACGGAGTGATCTACAGCAGACTGCCGGATAAAAAAGTCTACATCCGGGATCTACATTCCCAAAAAGGCGTTACGCGCCCCAAGAAGGGCGCTCTTGCTTCGGACTCGCAGACCCATCTCATCCCTAGTTAAAGGGGGTCTTCGCTCATCACTGAGGGGGGCAGATTCAAAACCTCCTCCTATATTGGTTGGGGGGGGGAGCGGAGTACCTTCGCGAAGGCCGAGAATGGTGCAGCGGGGAAAGGGGAAAGCCGCTCTGGAGATCCGCGCGTGAAAGGGGAGCCGGTGTACATCTGCCCGCAGGAGGGGAGTGGGGGGGGGATAGTGGGGGTGATGAAAGTTGAAGGAACCCTTCCTCAAGGGAAAAGGTGGAGGGAGTCTCTTCGGTTCTCCTTGAAAGAGGGGGGAAGAGGGGAAGTTTCCTTTCTCGAGAAGGAGTCAATAATTCTTCCTAGCATCGGGAGAAATCCTTTTCTCTTCGAGGGGGGGCCCTGACCTGGTCCCGAGAGGGCCTCACCGGAAAGGGGGTCCTGGCCAAATTCCGAAAGCCCCCGGGCCGTCCATGAAGGGGAAAGCGAGGCCCCTTCCGCGCAGGGAGGAACACCTCGAAGGACTCCGCTGTACTCGATGTTAAGAAGGGGAGAAGAAGAAAAGGTGGGGCCACACTTTCAACTTCTGGGGGAAAGAACCTTCTCCATCAGAGAAGAGAAGAGGGGAAAGCGGCATAAAGGGACGCTCAATATTTTTTCGGAAAGGGCGATCCCTTTGAAAAGGAGGCTCTGCTCACTAGAAGGGGCTTCTTTGTAGTTTCGTCAAAGAGAAGGCAAGTCCATCAAGTCTTAATGTCAGAAGACCGTCGAGGAGGGGCGTCCAACTGAAAGGGCCGTGTTTGTTCGGACCGAGGGGGGTGAACCCTCGGAAAAAAAGGAGTTGGAATCCTTACGCCATCAAAGGGGGGGTGGAACGGCGTGGTGAAAAGTCGGTCATCTAACATTTTGAGGAGAAAAGGTCACTCATGAGGGAAAGGCAGTGCATGACTGCCAGGGGGAAAGGAGGTGCCGGTCTTCGGAGGTACAGGAGGGGGCGCTCGAAACCTCGGGGAAATCTTCTAGAGGGAGGCGCCGGTCTGACCACTCCCAAGGGGGGAGGGATGAAAACGACAGCTTGATGCGGACACAAGGAGAACGAGCTGCTGCCTCCGGGGGAAGAGGGCTCATATCTTACCAAGGACAACCTAACGCTGGGACGGGACCACTTCGTTAGGACGGGGGAGCTCTTACACGGGGCTGACTCCCGGAGAGTCTTACGTTCCGGAGAAGGCCATAGCGTCCAAGAATAGAAAGAAAATTCACCACTACAGGGGAAATTCAATGCCTCCCGAGGAGAACCATTCCGTGGGGGGGGAAAGGGAGAAGGGGTACTTCGCCTTCCCGGAAAAAGCCAGGAAAGCGGTTGACCAACAAATGAAGAAGAAAAAGTGACATGTTCATTTACTCGGAGAGAAGACAAGTTCAACAACATCAACAGGTGGGAAACATCCGGGGAGAACAGCATCCGCCACCCCGGGGAGAAAAGAACATAGAGAGCAATCTCTGTACGGCAGGGAAAGGGGAGGATCCATATGCCGATCGAGTTGTGGGAGAAAGAGGTCGCGCGAGAACGTCGATCCATAGACAAGGAACGGACACCCAAAGGAGAAAAAAAAGGATCCGGCCATGCCAGAACCTCGGGCTGATCAAAAGGAGAACCACGATACTATCACCATCGGGAGGGGACGCCTCCACTTTCAGGGGGGGGCCGCCTTCTTCACCTAGGCGCAGGAGGGGGGGTCGGCTCCCAGAACGGAGGGGAGCAGCTCATCATTCACAGGGGGGACCCGCAGTCCCTGCTGAGGGGGGAAAGAAGGACAACATCTGGAAAGGGGAATGATCCGCCGGCTTTTTCGCTGGTCAGAAGGGGTGAGTGACGATTAGCGAAGGAAGTTTCTGGGAAGAAAGGGGAAGAATGCGCTTCTCAAAGGGAGAAAGAAAAAGGAGTTCTTGGGGAAAAGGACTTCGCTCTCACCCTCAGGAAGGTTGGGTCAGACTCAAGGTTCCGACCCTCCTTCATTCGTGGGAAGCGATCTCCCCGTTCGGAGAAAAAAGAATGTGACGTTCCTCCTACTTTCGAAGGGGGGGATCCCGCCGCCGGACTCCACCACCTCGCTCTTCGTCTTTTCAAGGGGATGGACTAATCCCGTCCACCGGAGTTCCTTTCCTCATGGAAGGGGCGACGGCGACCGCTCGTGAAGGTTTGGAGGGAACGAAAAAGAACTGCTTCCCTGCCTTGTCACAAAAAGAGGGCACAACTGATTCTCGGAAAAGATCCACCCTCCTACCGGAGGAGGGGAAACCTATCATCACATGACCTGAGAGACATCTCAATTAATTCTTACATTTAAAGGGGGAAACGACGTAACCATTCACAGGGTGGAAAGAGAACGAGTATGATTAACATATATTATATGGACGGTGGGAAAGGGTGAGGCGGGAGACCCTCGTCACCTGTAAAGAGGTCCTTTGCTCTTTTCTCCGGGGAATCTTCTCTGGGGGAGGGAGGGAGCGGGTTTTCGGAGCGAATCCTTTGGGTTTGCAGGGGGGGGGTTCAATTAAGGGAGGGGCTTTCCCTCCACATGGGGGAGGTACCCTGCTCCCCGGGGGGGGGGACCTGAAACTCCCGGTATTTGGGGGAAGGATCAGTCCATCCATTCCCCGAAGAAGGGAAAGAACGAATATTTCCTATTTTTGGGATGCGTACATGCAACTTCGAGAATAGGATGGGAAGGGAAGGAGGGGATGCCTACCTTCTCTCGAAGGGGGGTGCTCCATACCTTATAGGAGGGGGAGTATTCAGAAAAAGGGGTGAGAGCGAAACCTTTAGGTGAAGGGGGAAAAACGCCCCTCCTTATTGTTATGGAAATTTTCTAATCTGCCTGAGGAGAGTCGGTGTAGTCCGCCTGTGGAAGGAGGAGGAGTACCTCACCCTCCGGTCAGGGCTCATGCCTACCCCATCATGAAGGCGGTTTCCAGAAGGGGGGAAAATGCCAGCCCTTTTTCAGACAGGGAAGGGAGGAGGAAAATGAAATTGTTAAGCTTGCAAAAAGAAACAGGGGGGGGGCGACGACCATCCACTTGCGAGGAAAAAGACGTCGACCACGGAAAAGAAAGGAAACTTGCCCTATTGGTGCAGAGGGGAGGGAGGGTTTGGCGGTAAGTTGGGACCTTGAGGAGGGGGAGCTGGCATTTCCCTTAGCACTTTGGGGGGGAGAAATGTTTCCTTTCTTCTGGGAAGAGGGGGGAGAGGGGAGCGCTCTAACTTAGCGGGATAGAGAAATACGGAGAGACCTTGTTGGGGCAGAAGGGGAGGATGCTTCTATGTATTAGAAGAAGGAGTGGAGCCCGCTTTTGGGAAAAAGGGAAAAATGTTTTTTCCGCTGGGGGAAAGGAAGGAGAGTACATGCCACCTTTCACCTAGGCTTGCGGAGGGGGGGGGGGTCACCGCCGAACGATTCCACCGAGGGGGGGGTAAAACTGTCCCGTTCTTCTCAAGAATCACTTCTGGAAAAAGAATCAGGGTCCGTTTGAGGGTTACCGGGAGAGGGTGCCGCTCAGGGGCCGCCGGGGGAAGAGGATCTCTTTCGGAAAGAAACCCGCATGTACGAGAAAAGTCCGACTACTTTTTCAGGGGGGGAAGTCAGGTTTGGGTGTCGCTCTCTCCCAGGGGAGGAAAGGGAATCGGACTGAATTTTGCGGAAGATCCGTGGGAGGAATGCCCTGCTTTTTTTCCTTAGGGGGGGGGGGAGAGCGTGCACATAGACCGTCTGAAGGGGGAACGCTGTCCGAGCAAGGAAAAGAACGGCACGCTACAACATCCCCGGAAAACCTTCAGGAACACTTTGTACCTTACTCCCCTGGAAAAGGACTGTACTTCTGATAAAAAGGGAGCCACTGTTTCCCCCGCACGAAAAGAGAGGCGATCCCTTTTAATGGGTGTTAGGGGGGAGAAAACTCCCTTATCGGTAGAGGGATCCTGTTCTTACTTTGGGGGAAAGGAGCCAGCGGTTGCCTCCCACAAAGGGGGGAGGTTTTACTCCGAGAACTTGAAAAGCGTCCTACCCTCAAGAATTTCTTTCCTTTCAAGGAAGGGAGGGGGAAAATCAGCAGCACACTTCTAGGGGGAGAGGGAAACGTACATTAATCTAAAGTAGGGGGAAGACCCACATCTTATGCGGAAGGGAAGCGGTCCACTTACTACAGGAGTTCTGCTTTCTAGGGGGGGAAAAAGCCGTCCGGTCGCAGAGGACCTGCTGACCTGGGGAACCTGAGGAAGGCTGTCCTGAAGTTCGCGGTGGGCCTAGGCCCTTCTCTCGTTTCCGGTGATCCCCTCAAGGGGGGGGGACGTCCTCAGGAGGTTGGTTCATCCCTAATGAGAGGAAATCGCCCTTTTCTTTTCCGAAAGGGGGGGAAACTTTCCTTTCCAAAAAAGAGGATTGTTCTCCTCCCTTCTGCGGAAAAGGGAAAGTAACGGATTGCCTCAAAGTCCAGAGACCGCCTTCCTTCTCATCATATGAAGCCGTCACCTTCTTCCTTAAAAGGGGAAGGGGGATCTTCTGTCCGACGCCCACTGACGGGCTGAGGAAGTACCCGATTCTGTCATCCTCCAGAAAGGAGGGGGAAGACACCATTCGCCGGGGGGGGATTCTCCTCAGAGGGGATATAAAAAAATATAGGCAAAGGGGGGTCTTATCTGAGGGGTGAATTTAGAGAGCCGTCACTGAAAGGGATAGTGCTGAGATTTGTAAAGGGGGCAGAGCCCGCAGCCGAAGGGGAAAGGTGGGGGGGCGCGAAAAAGAGGAATCCGCCGGCGATGTACAGGGGGGAAAGACGGACTGTCGATCACTCCTCGGGAGGGGCGAGGGGGGGAAATACGTGTGGTTCCTCATTGTTGGGGGGGAAAAAAAAAGGAGTCGGATCGCCGACTGGCGGAGGAAAAAGGGGAAGGGCGAACAGAGGGGGGGGGGAGTGGACCTTGCCACTCTAATTCTACGGAGGAGACTTGAAAGGGAACCACTGACTTCTATGCTTTGGGGAAGAGAGGAAAAGAGACGAGGACGACCCTTCTTCGGGGATGGAAAAGGATGAGGGCGTATCAAAGCAGTTCGTCGAGGGGAAGAGAGGGCTCAAGTTGGTATTGAAAAAAAGAGGGAAAAAGTCAGTCGTTGGTGATTGGGGAAAAAAAAAAAGGGGCCCTCCCACCGGACCGCCGGGAAGAAATAGACACTATCGCGCAAAGAAAAAGGAGCGAGATTTCCGACCCCGTCCCGGGGGAAGGAAAAGTGGAGTACCCCCGGAAACGCAGGGGGAGGGAGGAAAAGAGAAAGGGTTGTCTCGGGGGGGGGAAGAAAAAAGGCTCTCGACTCCTACTTCTTCAACGTGGAAAGGAGGGGGGGGACCATGTCCTCGTTTCGCCTCTCTAGTGACGAAAGAAGAGGGGAGGCCTGCGTTTTCATTTCCCAACGGGAGGGGGGGAGGAAAGAGCACCAACGTCAGGGGTGGTGAACTTCTCTTCCCATCCAGAAATGGAGCACATTTGCCCACTAGAGAAAGAAGGCTTTGATCGCCCTTCACCTATAAGGGGAAAAAAAAAAGAGTCTCGGCGACGAGTTGTACAGGGGTTGCGTAAAAGCCGCGAGTTCATTTTTAAGGAGGCCGTACCGTCGACTTGAGGAAGAAAAGAGGGAGGGTTCGCCCTTGTATGCCACCGACCGAAAAAGGTCCCGTATCAGGGGGGGGAAAACCACCTTTTCACCGACCCACAGAAAAAAGAGGGAGACACTACTTTAAGGGAGCGTCTACAACAGGAAACCAGTCCTCCACCGGCGGTTACGAGAAAAGTACGCCGCTCGGGGAGGGGAAAAAAATAGACAGCCCTAGTCCCTAAGTTTTGCAGAGGGGGGTGCTCTCTCATCATTCCAAAAAGAAGTGCAGACACCCAAGAAAAGAAGGGGGGTGTATATACATTCCATAGGGGGAAGGGGGAAGGGTCCGGAATGGGTGTCAGAAAGGGGGAAGGTATCCGTTTAGGAGGGGAATCGGGAGAAAAGGAATCCGCATTCAGCCCGTTTGCGAGGCCCTCGAGAACTCGGGGAAGGAGCAGGTTCCAGGGGATGAGTATCCGGAAGGAGGGTTCTCTAGGGAAGAGCAATCCTTGGGAGAAAGAAGGCGTCCTATCCGGGGACCCCAATCCTGGGAATCCGGGAAGCGTACCTCTCTAGTACTAAAAGAGGCGGTTCCGAGGGGGGAGGGTTACTCGCATTCCCAAAAGTCGATCACCGGGAATGATTTATATCGCGAGTCCCCTAGAAAAGGCAACTATCATAAATCGGAGCATTCTTTCACTCATGCAGGGGGAGAAAATTTCTCATTCCTAGGAAAAAAAGGCAACTTCTTTTCCAAAAAAAATTATGAAAGCTCAAAAAGAGGGGGAGGACGTCCGTGGACCGTCGCAAAGGAAATCCGATTTGGCTTAAGCGCGTCCTGTTTTCCTGAAAAGCGCACTAAGTCTCCTTTCTTCTGCTGGAGGGGGTCGTCCAAGAGAACGCAAGGAAAAGAGGGACGGCGGAGTTCGACGCGGGTCTTCAAAGGAAGCGCGGCGTCCACTTCCCGAGGGGGTGTTTGAAAAAAGGGGTGAATTTGTTTCTCCAAGTAAAATAAAAAAGAAACGAGAGGAAGGTCCTTTGAGCCGTACGAAAGAAAATGTTGTTGAACGGCAGCAGGGGGAGGGAAGAGGAAGCGACATGGTTATTATAACACGCTCCATTGAAAGAGAGAGGGTCTGGAGGAAAAGAAAATTTCATTAACGGGGGAAGGGTCCGCCGTGCCTTGATGAGAGGAGAACATCTTTTCTTCTCGAAAAAAGAGGAGGACCGCTCGGGGAGGGGAACTTCTCCTTCTGAAAAAGAGACCCTAAGACAGAAACATGAGGAACGACACGTATCTGAGGCACAACCTTCCATTCCGAGGGAGGGAAAAAGAAAAAGCTTCAGGTCCGGGAAGGGAGCAGAGCTACAACAGAGATATCCTCTTCCCTTACAAGGTAGGGGGGGCTTCGCGTACAAAAAGTTACGGTGTACGCCCCAAGAAAAATACGTATTCCTACTTTCCGGAGGGCCATATCTTCAACCCAGGAGGCGGGAGGGAAACCACTACCCTTCATTAGGAAAAAATCAATCCTAAACTTCCTATTTACCAGTAAAGGGGAAAAGAATAACTTCCCTTTGTGAGTCAAATCTACCCCTACAAAAGCGGTTGTATCTTCGGCAGGGGGAGAGGGCAGACGTTCCATGGAAGGGACAGGTTGTCATGGACGCGCATAGTCCAGGAGGAAGAAAAATTGCAACAACATCAACAAAAGAAAAAACATACCGTCCACCCGCTTGAGTGAGGAGGAGGAGAAATCGCGTAACTTCTTCCCCAACGGGGGAAAAAAAAGACAGGGTTGTGTATATCGTAGGGACTGAGAGAGAACTTCGATCCATAAGAGAAAGAGACAGGAACATTACACCCACATGAGAAAGAAGGGACAGGCCCTCCTACTCCTCAAAGGAAGAGCTTACGCCAACCATAGGCACGATAATAAGAGAAAACAATCTTCAATCCCTCCTCGCAGGGGAAAGAAGGGGGAGACGTCTTCTCCGAAGAGAGACGAGGCTCATCTGCAATTTTGATGGGGAGGAGGAAATGAGAGGGGGGGAGGCATCTTCAACCTTCATGAGAGGAAAAAACAGGGCGCCTGCTTACCAGGGGGAAAAAGAAAGCAAGGACAAACATCTGGAAGATAGCCGCCTGCTGGGAGAGACAGGCGGTGGGTGCGTACGATGAGAGGAAAGGGTCAATTTCGGAAAGGAAAAGGTCAAGAATTCTCTCTCAAGGGAAAGGGAAAGGAAATCCCCTCCAAGGAGCTGTGGAAGAGAGACATCAGGTCTTCTCTCAGAAGATTCTTGTGGGTCATGACTACAGCCCCATGGGAAGAAAAGATCAATGTAGGGAAGGGGAGGCTCGCACCTTGCGGCATCCCAGTATCTTCTTCCTGTTCGTGCCTCCTATCTCTCCTTTGAGAGGGAAGCGCCTCCCCGGGTCAGGAAAAACCTAGGCATCTTCCGTCTGGGAAAAGGGAAGGCGGTACTGGTGGAGATCCCGGAAAACAAGGAGTCCTGTCCGAAAAGGGGAGAGTATCACCACCGCTTCGTCTTTTTGCGGAAAGAAAAAGAAAGGGCCGCGTCACGTCAAAGAAAACAGAGGGGAGATTTCCTTACCAAGGAACCCTCTCCTTACGAAAGGAGACCTTCCCCCCTAGCAAGAGGAAAACCACTCCATTAATTCTTGAAGGGGAGAGGGGTCCTCCCTCCTCATACCAGGAAAGGGAAA
>Ga0179593_1694765_pt1 | contig 14421 bp, 13 predicted proteins | sample CZODoug2_1_08_16_FD_185931 | JGI IMG/M metagenome (GOLD analysis project Ga0179593, IMG submission 185931) | Vadose zone soil fungal communities from Angelo Coast Range Reserve, California, USA - CZODoug2_1_08_16fungal (PacBio error correction) | ecosystem: Environmental > Terrestrial > Soil >...
GGGCAAGGGAAAGGAAGCGTGAACCCGAAGGAAGGGGAGACGAAAGGGCTCGTCGTGCTGGTGCTATCAGTAGAAGTTTTATAAGGGAAGGTCAGCTATTAATCTTTATTAGGGGGAGGAGTGCCGTTTGTCGTGATTTGTGGGACAATGCAAAGTAGGGAGGGCGTCCGATGTATTCTCATTCATCACGCGTTTCCGCTGCGTAACGAGGTTATTGAGGGAAGGTTGAGCTATGCTGCAAAGATTCTATATCGGATAGATTACGTCAAGAGGGACTATTTGATTGAAGAAAACATCGGGGATATGTAGGGAATATCTTGGGATTGGAGACTAATTTGCGTGGCCGAGGCGTCAGGCCCCGGTGGAAAGAGAAATTACATAAACGGCAGGGGGCTTTTTCAGGCAGTCAGGTGGGGGAGCCGTGAACACAGCAGTCTAGTCCTGAACTGTAACCGACATTTCTGCACTGAGAGTCCACCTGGGGAGGCCCGTTGAACCACATCGGAAAAATAGACGCAAGTTGCAAAAAAACAGCGATGAGGAAAGAAGGGCAAAAGCGGTTACGATTATTGAGGGAAGGCTTCTCGGGATGCCTAGCTAGAAGGTCCTCGAAGGGAAAGGGCGGGCACCGGGCGAAAGACAGGGGTGTAATGCATTAAAAGAACAAGAAAAAAAAACGCGAGACGAAGAAATTACCCTCAAAGCCTGTCCAGTAGCGGGGAAGCGCTTCGAGCGGGGCGGGAGAAAGAGAAAGGAGAGTTACTTTGGAGATGGGGTGGGTACGCCGGCTTGAGAAAAGGATCTAAAACATAGCTCAAAACAGAGGGGGTACTTCCTTGCTACTGGGTCAAAAGCACTTAAGGGCTAAAGGGATTTGCACCCCTGGGGAGGGTCGGATCGTCTCCGAAATAACCTGCTCATCGTTCTCTCCAGGAGAAGACACGACGGGGGGCTCTACCAGCATCGGGTAGGATGCCTGAAGGCTTTACGTAATTAATTGTCCCGGGCAGTGGCCGATGGGCTGAAGAACCGTAGTGGGGCTAAGGGCGGAAGTTCTTAAGTGAAAGGCTAAGCGAGACACTAAATCCCTGCAGGCTCTTCTAGGGGGGAAAAAAAGAAAAACGGGGGCCCGAAAAATCGGGCGTACTTTTTCGGGAGATTGAAGGGAGATTTCTGCAGTTGCCGTATCGACAAGCAGCGCCTGTGAAATTTAGGGTCGGCAATTGGTGAGAAGCCCCTTTATCCAAAAAGGACGATCTGGCAAAGCCGTGTCAGCCCCCGTTTAAAAAAAAGGGGGATGAAAAGGCTTTCTTAGGAATTCCGGTTGAAAATCTCTCGGGTAAAGTGCAAAAGCACCGAGGAGAAGGGAAGCAGCGTCCCAAGGAAAAAAGTCCCAAAAGAAACGGGCTTCATTGGTTCATTCACTCTAGTGCGCGGGCAGTTAAATTTCGGTCTCGTGAGAACGGCGAGTGAAGCCTAACAGCGATCCCCACCTTCAATCACTTAGAAAGGGAGCGAGACGAGAAAAAACAGCCGGATCAAGAGATTAAGTCACTAAAAATGAGAGTTTCCTGGAAGTGCTGGGTGCTCTTTCCCCGGGATTTATCCCTCATCCTCCACGACAGAAGAGAAAAGAAGACCTGGTCCTCTCGCACTCAGGGTTACCTTTATTCCCTTCGGGGGAAAACGGAGGAAAACCTTTCTCTTCCAGGTACAGCAATAAGGTGGTGCCATTTTGAGAAACGACAGGGTGGGGGGTTATGAAAGAAACACCGAAGGGGATCATAGTTGGGAGCCAACCGTCAATGGTCAAGCCTACAATCCTCAGAAACCAAGAAAAACCGCTACATTGCAAGAGAAAGGCGAGTTTGAGACTTAGTTTTTTACAGTATCTTGGGGTCAGAAACGGGTCATTTTCCGGCTCAGGAAAATCCGGGAAACCCTCGCTTGACCAAAAGGTACGTATGTTAACAAGTTCGGAGAACCGTTCGGGTCTAAGGAATTATTATGAACAACCAGGGGGGAAGACGCCTTCAGCTTTAAGAGGTAATCGGGGGAGATCGAAAAGGAACCATCCGAGACTCATGGCTCTGGGGGCAGTTGCTAGCCGTGCCGACACCAAAGGTGCGGGAAACCTAGAGGCAATCCAGAAGGCCAGACTCTTGAGGAAACCCTATCTCAAGAACTAAAAATATTACGGCCCAAGAAGCCCGGGATAGGGGAAAAACAATTAGTCCTTCCATGAGGTGCAGAGGCCTTGGAAAGAAGGAGCAGGGGTCAGTAAGGCTAAGCAATTCGGTGCCGTGTTCAAGGGAAATTACGCAAGGTTAGAGAAACCTTCTTGCCGAGAAAAAGTCGGCGGATCGATGTCTCCACAAAAAAACTGAGGTTATTGTACAGGATATGCATGTGAGGTGGGCGGGTTGAGCCAGCCGAAGCAACAGTTGCCATGGAAAATTTCCGAAAACGCAAGATAATTAGCTGGAAGTAACTCACTAGGACCAAAACTCCTTAATCGCTATGCGCGACTTGGGTTCACCAAAAAACAAATAAAGGGGACTTGATATAGATTCCTCTATGAAAAAGGATAAGGGGGGAAACCATCTTGTAAGGTCTTAAATGGTAGAGCTAAGGAAATATCTATACCACCATGAAAAAAAACCCCATAGACATATCTTAAGAGACATTTAGAGAGGGCAAGTTGTTCTCGCTCCCACAAGAAGGATGAAAACCGAACGACTGGAGAGTAGTAAATACCGTCAGGCAGCAGGGGCCCGAGCCTATTATACAACCCGACGGTTATATACCTATGGAATACGACCTGGTCGAGGTGGGGTGAAGGGGTCAGTCCTTAGGACGGTGGCAGAAAAAAAGGAAGAGTGTTTTCCAGACGCTCATGAGAAAAACACGAGAAGACAAAAAAAAAGCCGTTCCACTCAGGTGTAAGGAGATGGCGCGTTTGCTACGTTTTAGACTTAGTCGATGCTTCGTTAACTCTGGAGAAAGTTTTAAAAAAAAGTTGGTCCCTCAGCCGCGGGGTGTTGATATGTCTGAGAGGATTTGCTGGGAGATCTTTGGGGAGGAGGGGGGTCATAAAATCATTGTCCACTCTCGGTCCAAAAAGAGGACAGAGGACGAACAGGGGCCTTTGCACAACAAACAGGTAAAGCTATGACGGGGAGTACGCTTCATGATAAATAGGGTAGTATAGTTGAGCTCGTCTCGGGGAGAAAAAAAACATAGAATTAATCGTGCCGGCCGAATGGATTAGGGGAGCAGTATCAACCTAAGGGCCTGATACTTATGAGAAAGGGTCGGGAGGATTAGACCGGAGAGGTCATCCTGAAATAAAGGGGGACATACGACACTAGGGACCCAAACTCAAAAGTGGAGAAATCGGCCGGGGCTCCTGAGCCAAGGGTGTTAGGGACGGGGAGGGCGACGAGTGATTTAAAAAGAAGTAGTAGAAAGTAAGGGAGCCCGAGAACAGGAGGTAATTGCCCCTTATCAGGAAGAGATAACAAAACCAGGGGGGCTTTATCCTTCAATTGCCGGTCAAGAACGTTTCAACAGAGATGGGCTAAGGGAGGAAAGAAAGCGAAAAAAGAACACGGGACCTCGAAAAATGAAACTCCTACGTCAAAAATCATCGAAGGACTTAGTTCGGTGAAAGAGAATGGATCCCCAGCTCCGATTGGAGCGAAAGAAGCAGCCCTGGGGCTCTTCTTTTAGAACGAGGCCACTGCCGACAAGGCCTAACAATTAATTCAGAAAATATGACGTGCCGCGACATACTGGGGCCGCGGAAAGAGAAGCTTGGAGAGAAACCGCCTGCAGAGATTACGGGGGATCGTCATATTGAAGCTGAAAACAACTTTACTCCGCAATGATGGAAAGCTGCGCAGGACGTAAGAAATAGAGGGAGAGGATTTTTGTGAAAATCAAGCACGGTACATCCACATCCTCCACCAGGGCGTGGGGTCTTGGTAGGATCCGGCTTGCGGGAGTAGCTGAGTTAAATATAGTCTCCTGCAAGATCAAGGGTCTGAAGAACCGAAAAGGACGGGACATTGGGATAGCCACCTGAAAAGATGACCTCGCCTTTCGCTTCTCCAGAGAAAAAGAGGGTCGGCCCTTAGCCGCACTTTAACAGCTTGCGTATCACGCGGCGGAAGATTTTCAGAAAAAAGGCGGGGAGGGTTTTGCTGAGACCGGGCCCTCCCAAGGTTACCTCGGGCCGAAAAAGGTCTGGAGGAAATAACCTAATATGCCTGGGGCTTAAATCATCCTGGTAAAAACAGGCTCGTCGCAGAACATTGAGTTAAGGAAAAGAAAAAAGGGAAAGAGTTTTCGGTTCTTCTCACGCGACGGAAGCCTGACAAGCAATCTTCCTAAAAGGGAGGAAAAAGGAGCCGACATCTAACAGAGTGGGGAGATTCAATCCATCGAACCCAGGCGGAGCCAGGATACGAGATTCGAGCGATCTGAAGACGAGAAATCACCTCAACCCCAGTGAAAAAAAACGGGGAAACCGGCTCTTGCTGCATGATGCCTCTAGGTCTAAAAACGGGATTCGAAGCAAAATCTAAAAAGACATTATCTCTGCCCCCTCTCATCGACGACAGCCCATTACGCCGAAAGACTAAAAATTCCTATAAATCGGGATCACAGCACAAAATATCGACCGCCTCAACCTGCCTTCACTTGAGCTTGCACAGAAGAAAAACACACTTCATCGACACGAGAAGAAACACAGGGGAAACCACGTTGCGTGGGCTTAGAAGTGTGTAATTGTACAGGCTGGGGAACTCAGTTGATAACCCTAGGTCTCTGAACACAAGGGGGGGGGGGGGGGGGTGACGGACGGAACAGGGGGAAGGAACATCCAAGGGAAAGCGTTGAAGCAGTCGGAAATTGAGGGAGGCTACGATTTGGAAAACGAAGCCAACGCTAAGTAATGGGGCTTTCTAGGGAAGGCCGAATTACCGGGGGGAGATGCTGGTGGGCCTAACAGCATGGAGACGCCGAAGGCTGGGGGATGCTCAAGCGAGCCTCGGCGGGCACGAGGGGAATGACCTATATGCTCTCGCTCGAGGCGTCGCCGGAGAGAAAATCTCCTTCGACAACCATCTGTTAACTTTCTTTCTGGGTACCGTTCTCGCCCCGAGAAAGGTGTCGGCCTAGAAAGGAAAACCTGTTTATCGAAATGCAAGGAGGGGGCGTCAGGGAGTAAAACTAAGTGTTATCCCTAGCCTGGCAATACGGGCCCCCTGATGAAAAGAACAGGGCGCGGAGGAGGGGGTGATCGGTCCTGAAGAGTTTGGGAAGCCGGCCCCCGGAGAACACGGCAAGGGTGACAGCAGAAAGAAAAAGCGAAGTAAGAAAAACGTTACCGTGCGGATCGGAAAGCGAATTACGGGGTAAGGGGCGGCGAGGTCCTCGGCATGCAGGTGGGGGGGAAGAGAAACCTGGAAGGAGGGCGGTTTTGAGGCGTGAACCTTTCGGGGACCGCGGCGCAACTACCCGGGGCAAGAAGGGGGAAGCTCGCGCTAAGCGGAGGGGCAGGGGGAAAAAGAACATCTTGGGTTGCCGATCGGGGGAGGATTTATGTTCTACAATGCTGGATACGGGAGGGATGGGCACGTCTCATGTGCCTTGAGGTTCCAAAACAGAAAAACGTATGCTGTACGGGGCGGGGGGAAAGAAAGAGGTGCTATTAGGATAAAAAACTGGCTCAAGCAGGGTCAAGGGCGATCAACGGCGGGGCAAAAAAAGGCTCGAAAAAGAGAAACTTTCTTCGTCACGTCGGATATTAAAAGGAAGGGTGGTATCCGGCGGAAGGGGGCGCCATCCCGAGGGCAAAGCCGCGCGCGACGGAATTAAGACGTGGCCAGGGAAAGAAAATTCACTGGCGGAGAACAGGCGTTGCTCATCTCAACTAGTTGACCTTCTTTGACCTGGCGGGGGGTTCAAAATGTCCCGTGGAAGTTTAGTTTTCAGTCGAGGAGGTTGGCGATCGCAAGGGGGACGGGTCGGCGGCAAGGGAGCTCAGAAAAACAAAAGTAGATAAGATCGCTGGCAAGCGGGTAAGAAGTGGTAGAGGGCGGCCTTACTCCCTTTGGAATCTAAATTCAAAGACACGCAACCTGGACTAAGCAAGGGAAACAAGAACCAAAGGGACCTTAGCTTGAGAGAAAGCCGCCATCTCTGGAATGCAGCACCACGCGGGAGGATTGCGACCAAGCCGTGTCGATGTCACCTGCTGAGCAGAAGGAATCCTCGGCAAACCCTTGGAGAAATGAGGCTCGTGGATGTACCAGAGCAGCCGGAAGGTCAGGGGGGGAAGGGCAAGAAGCGTAGTCGTCCGGGGTGGCGCTTTGAAAGCGCAACGACTGAAGCTCCTAAACCAAGAAAAAAAATACTCCCCATCCCCGAAAGAAGCCTTTTCACATGGAAGGTGAAACGTTTGACAAATAACCGGTCTCGCGCATGTCAGACATGGGGACGCTTGTTGGCCAAAACAAAGTTGTTATGGTATGAAAGGGACACCTTCCAGGCTCGGAAATCGGGTTGGCCGGAAAACGTACCACCGCCGACATGCAATCAATAACCTAAAAACCCAGTAAATGCCCGAGCGGCCCAAGGGGGAACCTGGAGGCGGCAGGAGACTGATGTTTTGGTTTGACCAACCAGTTGAAAAACTGTAAGTTCAAAAAATCCACTTCACAAATGAGACCCTCAACCTGATACCCAACAAACAAGACAAAACGTATTGACCCGGTCATAGACGTCCTTTCTCGCAGGGGGGTAGGAGCTGTGAGGTGAGGGGCAGTGAAACTAAAAGCATGCTTTAAAAACTGGATTGTAGGTGGAGCAGCGAAGAACTTCCCAGGACAGAAAGGATCTGACTCGACAATGCTCGGGGGTGGGAGAGGGGTGGATACTCTATCGCCTAGGATTGAAAAGGGGACCTCGCCTATACTCAGCCTGAACGGGCGTACCTATCCCAGATAGGGGTACTCCTGGGACGCCCCCGTTCTTCTCTGTGAAAAAACCAGTAGCCGGCATAGACGGACCGGCGGCTTGGGGGGGAAACGATCTTGCCTAGTCGTAAAAAATAGATGGTGCTTGAGGACATGCCGTGCAACGCTTGCTAAATTCGGAGCCCCATTTATCTGGGGAAAAATCTTAAAGCATCTAGAACTCAAAAACAGAGGAAGGCGGAGATCGGTTCGGGAGCATCCTTAATGCTGGCAAAGGTTCCATTCGAATCAATGGACAGCGAAGAAGGAGGCTTAAGGGGAATCTAAGAGTCCCCGGCATCCGGTCTAATGGGGTGTTCCCTCCACACCTAAAACCACTGGAAAAGGGGTTTCTTAAGTCATGTATCGGGTAGGGGTACCATTGACGGAGCAGAAGCTTAATCCGACGTAAGCCGGCGTGGGATCCCACGGAAAAGAGAGGTAAAGAGATCAAGGAGGCCCCGCCACAAGGGAAAGTGTGAACTCCCCGATAAGCCGGAAAAACGGCTTATGCAACCATGCGAAAGTGTTCATACATGCGTATAGGAACGGGGGGTTCCCCCTTCCGCCAAACACCCGGGGACGTTTCCTCTAACATGGAAGGCATGGGGGGGTATGTTCTCAGCAGGGCCGCGGAAAATTAAGGGGGTCCATAAACGAGCCTGGGGGAAAAATCAATCACCGACAAAAGCCTGAATTGTGATGGACCGAGGCCCTGGGGTTATCTGAGGCGTCGGGAAAGGTCTTGCGTAGTGCAAAAAATTCAAAGGGAACCTGAGGGCGTAAGCATGTTGCACGACCCGAACGGCGCACGGGAACCGCGTCCCCAAACACAAGAGGTGGGCTGGGGGTCAAAGTAAAGACGAAGACCAGGCTAAGGATCTCGAAGGGGCGTATATGGGGGTCATGGAGATGATGAGAGGCTGAGCTGGCTCGTAGGCTCCCTCACAGAGAAGAATGACGGCCTTAGTATCCGAGTGTACTACCCGCCTCAGGACCAAGGATTACAAGGTGGGCGGAGCCTTGAAGTCGGAACCATGGCATCCTACACGCTCCGCAAGAGTGGGGCACCGGGGGCGGAGAGCTCAAAGGGGCCCTCTATAATTGCATGGTAGTTCAGGTAGGCCTAAGGGTACTAAGCAGGTATTCGGGGGGAAAAAGACCTATCAAAAGGGATGGTAGAAGGGGGAAAACCAGCGAATATGGTTGGAAAAACGTCCCGTGCCTCCCTGTGCAAAAAGCTGTCTTTGCCTTGATAATGGAATCGGACCGCGCACCGGACCAACTAAAGAATTCTCCGCCGGAGTCAACGTCTTCCGAACCTGGTGAAGAATAGGCAGGAGTTCGGCTACATCAGATCCTCCTTATGAGGACAGACGCAAATCAAAGGAATTAGCCGGCTCTTAGTGAAGAAAAAAACGGGGGGGAAAGCGCACTGCAGATAGACGAGACAATGAAGCTCGCCTAAAAGATCATCTTGCCTCCGAAAGGATAGCGGAGGGGGGAATGCACGGGAAGCGAGAACCCGAATAGAGATATAATAAAAAAGGGTAAACTATACGAGTCGGGATCACTCACCTCAACCTGCGCATCCCGAACTGATTAATTCGTAACGAGAGGAGGCAGCTACATTTTGTCGAGAACTCACACGGGGGAAAAAATAACATCCCTCAAAAGTTAAAAAAGAACCTGAAAAACAGGTACTCTAATCGTCAGCGATTACAGAAAAAGGGGGGGTCCGGGCTTAGGCTTGGGAAGCGCCCAAGGTTTAGCGATCAAACTAGGCCTCTGGGTGTTCTCGCCACCTTCAATAGGACAGAGACTTCGACGGCTCCGAGCTGTCAAACATTCGATACAGGATCAGCACGTAACCGCTTGGCGTCTAAATAAGAGGGGGACGGGAGGGCTCTCAAACCTGGAGTCCGAGTCGCGTTCCAAGAACCGCCCGGGGACTAGGAAGGCGAAATGTCGACCTCAAAGGGGGGGGGAGAGCTTCGGAAGAAGCCGGTTAAAGGCTCGGAGCCTCCCGGGGGTCGAACCACGACCGCAAGCAGGGGGATGGGGCTGGGGAACCCGGAATGAAGCACAACAAATTCTGACGAAAGAATCGATGCCGAAAAGGAATTGAAGTGGCCTGCCCAATTCCGTATAAAGAAGAGTCCCGAGAGAGGAAACGTCAAGGCCCATTCTATATCAACCTCGTAAACTCCCGAGGCAGGCGTCTTCGGTATGCAAGCAAACCCCACTCAGAAAGGAAGATAACGCAGGGAAAGGGTTCAACCATCATCTCCAATACGGGATAGGTCATACAGCTAACATCCCATTACAAACAAGAAGAGACAGCAGCACGCCGAGATCGAATGCACAACAAAAAAGGACCGGGATCTGAACGGGACTTGAAAAGCTCTCTCACAAAACGTAGTGTGCCCATGAAAAGATTCTAGAGAAAGAAGAAAGCGTTAGGGGGGCTATCTCTCTTTAGGCTGCTAGGGTAAAAAGACGGCGTATGGGAGGTGAGCAGGTTATCTGGAGTCCAAGATACTGGTAGAAGAATTGGGTCTGCACATCCGAAAGAAAAAATGCGACTCCGCCGATGCGATAAATGAAAAAGCAGAGCAGGGTCTCCTTTCAAATGAGGGAAAAAAGAGTCAGCGCGGATCCTCTTCGCTAATCGCTAACTCCTGGAGATGTATTGAGTAGGGGGGTGTGCGGGCAATCTAGGACGAAAGCTTCGACACGGACTGGAGATGTGGGGAGGGACAGGAAGACAGGGAGAAAAAAAATGAATGGGCGGGAGCGTTTTCAGGAAATCAGGTTGTACCGGCCCAAAAAACAGCAGCTGGGAACGAACCGGAGCGGGGAGAGGGGGGTGCAGTGGATGAAGAGGTCACCGACGTCACCTGACCCGAGAAATCGGCAAAGGGAAAGGTTTTTGAAGCAGCGCCGGGCCAGGGGAGAAGAGTCGGTTTACCGTTCAGGGGCGGCAGCGCAAGAAGAAGAAGGGCGGGTCTTCGGGTCAGGTGTGGAACGCGAGAGGGTTTGCCTTCGAGAACAGCCCTCGGCGACAAAGGGAACATCTTAGATGCTCGTGGGCCGGAGCCAGAGAGGCTCGATTAGCTTGGACCCACATATCCGGTGGTCCCGGGAATTACTGGTTGGTTGGAATGGGATTTGAGTGAGCAAAGGAACCTTATATACAAAAAAAGTAGCCGCTCAGGGGCCGGCAAAGGGTAAAAAATTTAAAAACAGCGGGGGATCGTACCGTTGTTCGGAACGCTTGGTGAAAGAGTCGTCGATTCGAAAAATAAAGGGGAGATACGACGCAGGAGTTGAAAAAAAGGTAAAGCGGTCAACAATCGAAAAAGAAAAAACCAGGCTCGGCGAGCGTCGTAAAGGAAAGAAATGGCTTTGCGAGGAAGTGGGGAAAAGCGACTAGGGCCGAGGGGGGAGACCAGCAGACAGAGTGACAAGGCTGATGAGAGACCGAAACATCTCGAGGCGCAGGCGCAACGTCAGCGCGCTTCATCAACGTCCATCAGTCACGACCGGGTGACGGGGAGTCCCAGATTGTCGAGGTTGCTGCGATGTTATGGCGCGAGCATAATAACAGCAGCGTGTTTGCACCGGGGGGAAAGGAGCCAGTCACCATCCAAGGTATCAAAAAAAAACGTCGCTGGCAGCATTCTTCCTATCCTGGGGGGGGGGGGGCTTGCCCTTAATTAAGTTGAGACTGGAAAAAAGGTAAACACCTCAGGCAGGGGAAAACCGTCGCCGTCCCAGAACAGGCCGGTAATCGGAGAGGAGCGTCCGTGGGGGGGGGGACCCAACCAAGGATGGGAGACGTGTAGATGTCACAAATGATTCGCGATGAATAGAATCCTCCACCAACTGTAGGAGGGGGTATGCGGGCTTGTCTTCTCAAAAACCTGAAAGATACGGCAAGCACCATAGATGGAGATCCGTGGAGGGGACGCTGGGGGAAAAAAACGGCAACGAATTAATCTTCCAGTTCCATACTCCCTCCGGTCAATAGTGGGTCTCAGAGGGACCGGAGGGATCGCAAGGAGGAAGGGGGGGTGGGCCCATCCGCGGGGTTTAAGGGCGAACAATTCCCGCCCTCATGGTGCCGCAAATTCCACCTACAGGGGAAAGCAGAAAGATAACCCCGAGTAAAGGAACCGCAGCGCAATGGGAATCTATGGAAATTATTAAACGGGTTAGAAGGGACTGGTGTTCAGGTTTTATCCCAACAGGCGCGTCGAGGGAAAACAAAGGGTAGAGTTGAAAAGGTCCGTGAGTGGGGACGGCACACAGATTCTACCAAAGGAGACAACCGAAACAAAATAAAAAAGGACGAGTAGAAACTGAGGGGACGGGAAAAGGCCCCCGGGTCTATACTCTTGAGATGGGAACAATGGCCAGGGGTCTGACTCCTACAGTAGTTCGGTTCTTGAAAAAAGTGGGGGGAGAAACCACCCCGGGTCATTGCGCATCCCTTAATAAAATGGGAAGAGGGGGGGGAAATGTTGGAAGCTCTCAATGCTGAAGGGGGCGCGAAGCGGGGACCGAAGAAAGGGGAGCAGAAGGCGGAATATCAGGGGCACCCTATTCCTAAACAGGGCCTTGCAGTAGGTGGGGAATTCCTCCGAATATACTACATGGGGCCCTTGGAAAGGAAATCCGCAGGGGAGGTCCGTCATCTGTATTTCTAGGCCGGGGAAATGTCAATGCAACAGAGGAATAGGAAAATGCTCCACGAACGGATCGAAAAAAGAAAATCTCGAAACAAACAACGGGAAGTGAGGACCGGGAGATGTTCGGTAAAAGTGCGCAAGCCGGTCAGCTTTTGCCATGGCCAGGTAAAAAAGAAGAAGGATAGCTGACCAATGAAGCAACGAGCGGAAGGAATCTTCTATGCAGGTCGGGGGGCGAACACCTATCACCGGGGGTTGCGTAAGATTAGATGGGAGCAGAGTTGATATGGACCATAATCCTAATGGAGGATTCTTCGCGCCGGAGGCCGGAGTCGTAATCGAGATCCACACGGACCACCCATATCCATATATTGGGAAGGATGCTCCATTGGTGGGGTAAAAAAGAAGATACGAAAAAACCTAAATACGTCGTAGCCACCTAGGTTGGCATCAATCAGCGTTATCTACGGAAAAGGGGGGGAGCGAAAATATAAGCCGAAGGGTCCCTACTAACCTGTTCGATTCTTGGTTGGGGATCGTGGCGACCGGGGGTTCAGCAATGGACATAAAGACGCTCCAAGGGGGGTTATAAAACCAGAACTCATGCCTCATGGGAAAGAAGGGAAGGAGATTTGCCGGGGTGCAACTCGAAAAGGGGGAAGGTGGTCGCCTTGGCCTGTCCGCGTGAAAAAAAAAAATCCTGAGCGGAGTGGTGGAGGAATACCTCAACCGACGACTTTCCAACCAAGGAGAAAGGTAGAGGCCGAGCAAGTAAAAATCAAACTCATAAACCAGGAAAGAGAGGACGTCGAGAGTTCATAGGGAAGAAGGGATAACTGCAGGGAAGGTCAAAAGGTCTGGAAAAAGAACGATCGACCGGTTCTTCCGGGGAAGGATAGTAGAGGCTGTCTAGGGGTCCGAACACACCGTTATTCCCGGGTGAATGGGTGGCGATGAGGGGACAGAAGAGAAGCCATTGTGAGCGACCTAAAAAAACCAACGCGGGTTGGTCGAACCGGGGTGATAGCTGCGCAGGCAGGAAAAGGGGTCCCCGCGATAAGCATTGTCCAGGGACGGAAGGGAAAAAAGAAGGGGCCCGTGGTTAATCTAGTGTAATTATGTCACGAAAGAAAAAAAAAAGATAAACTTCTTGCACCCGATCTAGGAAAGCCCCTGGCAGGGTACTGGACATCACTGGAAAAACGCTTAGGAGAAAAAAATCATAAGGTACCGGCCTAAAAAAAAAAAGGGATCATTCAAATATGGGAGAAGGGTGAAACTGATGTCGTTCGCGATCCTGTCCTCCTCAGCGCCGCTGTCTACGCAGGAATCCTCTCCTGGGGGCTTCTTGGGAACCTTCTCCCTTAATAGCCTTAGAAAAATGGCTGACTAAAACTATCATAGTAGACAGGCTCTCTGGATCTCCAGTGCTGGTAGACGAAAGGGTGATAACGGAGAAAAATCGAGCTACAAGTGGGGAAGAATCTGACTCTAGCGGCCATCAAAAAACGGGGTACTCAGACCGAGGCTCATTACTTACCTTATAGTGCTCTTCAAAAGGCTGACAATCCGAGAGAAAGAAAAACGGAAATAGTTAACGTAAGCTGTACTCTACTGGTATCCAATTCGAGACTGGCTTGAAGGTTCTAGATCCGCGTAATCAAGGACTGAAGGAAGAAATCCTCTATAGCCCATGGAAAACGGCCCACGAGCGACCTCTGCCCGTCCTCTTCCTGCTGAAATTCAGCTGAAACTGAAAAAAAAGGGTACCTGCTGGCGGTGGAGATGTCTCAAAGTACAATTGGTGGGAAGAGTTAGAAAGGTCCACCCACGTGGACCTCTTAGATAAATTCGACGAAAAAGGATCCGCGCCGGGTCGGGATGAAGCCTGGGCAACACTTCTGACTCCACCTTGATTAAAGGAAAAAACCAGAGGCGCCGCCGATTGGCAAGAAAATCAAACCTGGGGGGGCCATGCGCCCGAGACCTCAAGTCTTCGTAGGAAGAGTGGAGGGCCTGACATCGCATATTTATCTAACCTGGAGAGGCGAGGGCAAAATCTATCTAGACAGGAAAATCCACAATCGTTACTCCGGAAATGCGCGAGGGAAGCAGACTCACCAATAAGCGCACGAGGGGGTAGGCGATGCCAACACAAGGGCCAAAAAATTCTACCAGAGAATAGAAAAAACAAGACAGAAATACGCCCATGAAAGCTTCGGCACCAAAGGGATCAGCAACAGACCGTCTGGACGCTTCCTTCGGCGGTCGTCCGAACCAAAAAAACGGAGGATTATTAAAATGAGAACAAATGCGGAAGGACCGCCTTGGGAAAGTCAGAGCGCGATCTGTGCGAGGTGGAAAGAAGGTCCGGGGAACGTAATGGTTTTCGTCTGAGTCAGAAAGAAGGAGTGTTAGCCCTGGTCTGCTTTGACAGAGAGAAAACATGGGGGGTCTACGCCGGCCGAGAAAGGATTATCAAGCACCCGAGAGGGTGGGAGTGCAACTTTGGGTTGGGCCGGCTAAATCTCAGCCTAGATCAAAGGGGGTATAGACGAAAAGCTCCGGGAGATGTATTGGAAACATCTGGGGGATTTCTGCCAACTCGATTCTTGAGCTGCAGGAAACTGAGATGGGGGCGGGAAGGGATGCTAGGCGAAGGGGGTTACCATTCCCATGCTCTCTTTCAGTGCTCACCATTTTCT
>Ga0179593_1606538_pt1 | contig 14419 bp, 11 predicted proteins | sample CZODoug2_1_08_16_FD_185931 | JGI IMG/M metagenome (GOLD analysis project Ga0179593, IMG submission 185931) | Vadose zone soil fungal communities from Angelo Coast Range Reserve, California, USA - CZODoug2_1_08_16fungal (PacBio error correction) | ecosystem: Environmental > Terrestrial > Soil >...
CACAAGGAAAGAAAGGTGAACAGACCTTTTTAGGAGAGAAAGGCCAAACTTGGGGCAGGAATTCAAGTATCATAGGATTGCATACAAACTGGAAAAAAAAGACGGCCGAGGGCCCTAAAAGGGGAAGCGTACTTCTTGAGGAGGGGGGTGGGACGGAAAAGTCTGGCATCGAAGGACAGCACGCACTGGGGGGGGAGGGAAAAACTCCAGTCGCTCGCCTAAGAAGCAGGAGCGTAAAACGGGGCAACATCGAAAAAAAAAACAACCATTCTAAAAGGGGGAGAATTAATGAGGCCTTTAATCTTACTCCTGTTAACGCTTGGGGAAAACGAGCGAATAAAAGTCATTCGAGCGCTGTATTGGGGGGGGGAGAAATCTCATCGGGAGCACGCCTGGGAGACGCCGATTTGCGATCGACAGCCAAGGAGCGGGGGGGCGGAATTGCGCTTTTCTATGGGAAACCGGAGTCTACAACAGTCATTTCAGACTTCATATGTTTTTGACATGTCCACCCTTCGGGAGAGAGCTCTCCCACGGCAAGAGTTTGCTGCCCGTGAGGGGGAAAAAAAGGACCAAAGGGAACTTTTCAGAGGGAGTTCTCTAGGGAAAAGATTTGGGGTTATAAACTTGGGGGGAAAGGTGCTGAGAAACTAAAGGGGGGGTTTCAATGTTACACCAAAACCGACTACGCACCTATTATCGGGACGAAAAGAGGGAGTTGCGCGGGAAAAAGCGTTTTGGTGCCCCGGGGTTAACGTGAGGTCGGGAAGTCCAGGTCACACCCAAAAAGGGAAAGAAAGGGGAGGTGTACGGCCATGTGGGTCTAGTGATTGAGATCGTAATGAAAAATAGCGAAACACTCGTCTTCTCTACTGGGGCATACACAGGAAGAACAAGGAATCCCGGGAGAAAACCTATAGGGGGGACATCATAAACTCAAAGACTTTCAATTTGAGTCCGGGCGGGGAAAAAGATTTCAGTCAAAGAACCTAGTTTCCATCAATCATACGGAGGGGCACAAGTATGCTAATGTTCAGGTATAGCAAAAAGAACCGTGGAAATCAAGCTTGGGGGAAATGGTCTCTGCTTAAAAAGGGGGGGTTTAATATTGGAAAGGAGTTTTTGTACGACGAATCGAGTGGGGGTACGGAGGGCGGGCGCCTTTAACCCTAGAGGTGCAGATGTTTCTGCGCGAGATCCTTACACAGGCAAATTGCGTCAGTATCGCTGTGAAGTCTTATCGACACGGGGGGGAAGGTGGTTGATTGTCATCGATTCCACGAGGCAGGATGGTGCAATGGGCCTCCTAGTCAATGGTGCTGTTGAGGGAGGGTAGACTTTAATCTTTCACGCTCGGAAGCTTCACCTATATCTCCCGATCATAGGATTTTTGAAAGCAAGGGGCGCGTACAGGGAAGATTCTCTACCTTGGAAGGAGAAAAAAAAAACAATTTTTTTTTTCCCACTGGGGGGGGGGTACGAGCCGACGCTAAAGAAAATGCTATATGTCCAAGGGCCGCACTAAAAGGTATTCGAACAACTTCACGGACGGAGGGCCCGCGGGGAAAACGGGTCTCTTTCGGGGGGCGCAGGGGAACCATAAGGTGACTTTCCTGATATTCCCCGGAAAAAAAAAAATCAATAGCAAGGGGATGCCTGATGGAGGCGCAAGGGAAGGTGGAGAGTCCACAACTTGTTGGGGAGCAAATGAAGCGGAGGAAAAAAAACCTGGGCGGCCAGATAATACTTCCTAACTCACAAGGTTCAAAATAAACGGATCTCCCAAAGGATCTGGGACGGGCGAAATAAAAAATCCAGCGATCAATTCAGGTTTGGTTATTCAAGAAGTTCAGTGTTCCTAAAAAGAAAAAGAGGGTAATGTTGCAAAAGAGGAAAGCTATCACTTCCGGTGCGGGCTGGTCTTTCAAAACTCCGAGGGGAAAAAGTCCTGACCCAAAAGGATTCCAAAACGCGCATCGTCTCGGGTTGCAGGCGAAAGCTACACTATGGGGTCTTTACGGAGGACATGTGTTGCGCGGTGGGAGAAATGCAGTCAAGGCATGTTGTAAGTCGAAAGTACGACTATCAAGGCACCAACAAGAGTAGGGGAGGGTAAAGGAGGGTCGGGATTCCAAAGAAGGGTGACTTCGAGATCTAACAGTAGAAAACTGGTCAACGATTAAAGACTTAGGAAGCATTAAAACTTTATGGAAAAAAACTGGGAGAGAGGGGGGGTACAAGAATTTTGGTGAACTCTAAACCTCTCTTTTTTAGAAAAGCAAACTGGGGGTGGTCAAGCCACTTAGCGTAAAAAAAAAAGGTCCTCTTGAAGTTGGTTGAAAAAGCCCGAAAATGACTACCTTATCGGAAGGGGGAGAACCAGGGCTTTGCGTTCTTCTTCGGGAAAAATGGGGCCAGACATCCTTGGGGGGGGCCAAGGGGAAGCTTCTCTGGAGGGAAGCCGTTTCCAATCTCCTTGCAGAAACCCAGGAAATCCTCACTTACTTCAGTGGCGTAGATCATCTTAACCAGTCTAGTGAGAACTTCTTCTCCTGGGGAAGAATCTCATTATAAGACGGGTAGTGCTCAATTCGCCAGAATACTCTTACAGGGTACAAAGTTTTGTGCGCTTTACATGTATTAACTTTGGGTCTACCAATCTCTGTATCTTGGGGCCATTCGCTTACCATTGTGCATTAACTTACCCGTCAGGTTGTGTAGTTAGGAAGTTTCTGGAAGAAGCACTACTAAGTACCCTCTGGTAGGAGCAACTGGAGAAAGAAATAATAGAGAAGGGTTCCCTAGGAAATATTTTCTAAAAAGGGGGGGGGACCAATGAGAAAAGCATCAAGAGGGAAGGAACATTTTAGAAAAGCATGAAAGGGGGGGAGGGATATTTATATTAATAAAGAAAGAAAAGAAATGGGGCCTGTGCGGTCTCTAACTTAGCTGGCCAGGGGTTGGAGGCGTACAAGCAGAGCAGCTGGAAAATACTTTAAGCCGCTATGGGTGGAGGGGACCGCCTCTTCACCCAACGTAATAAGAAAAAACTGACTACCTCCGAGGGACAACGGAAGCAGACTTCCTACCTCGGGATGCAACGGTGTCGTAGGGGATAATCGACACTTGCGCATCTAAAAGTATCAGCTATTCAGGGCAAAAAAATCCTGCGAGTCTGTTTTAAAGGGGGGGTGAAACCTTCGGGTGGAGGCAATAAGGTCCTTATCAAAGGTTGGCGTGGAAGTTTCAGAAAATCTCCATCGGGATGCATGACGGGAAACTAAATATCTCAATAAATATTACAAACATGATAAACTACTTGAAGGGGAGTGGGGATGGGTTCCTAAGACTACTCAAACTAGAGGAAGGGTCAACATCCTTAAAAGCGATGCAGCGTCTTACTTAGAAAGAAGTAACTTACTGATGAAAAAAATGATTTTAAACGGACCACCGGCTTAATCTAGGAGGGCCCGGTGGCAGTACATGCTCGGCCTCGACAAATATCATCAAAACTCTCCAAAGTCCTTGTGAAGCCAGGGTGACCGCTCACATAAAGGTCCGCTTTTCGTCCAGGTCCGTTAATGGCCTTCACGGCGAACAACATAGGTCCGGCGGAGGCGGGGCGTCGATAATGTGGGGGGTAGGAGGGTTGGCGCCTCAAAGACGAAGGGGGGAACCTGTCTTACAAATCTCTGCGACTCATTCAGGAATAGGCGGGGGGGACTCGATGGAGAGTTGAAAAAGAAAACAAAGCAGAATCGCGAGGGCCATTGGGGTAGGGGGGGGCTGGGTGACGCGGGAGGGTAAAGACAAAGAACGGCGCCGAAGGGGATGAGGTCCATGGGCTTTAAGTCATAGTTGAGAGCTCACTGGAATAAGACTCTCTTCACTTCTAGGGGGGTCAGGGTAGGGGAAACATCTAGGTCAGTGGTTTTTGACCAGGAAGAGGAAGCAGTTTATTCACTTCAAAAGACTCAAAGACTTGCATATTTCGAGGATTTCCGTAGTTCCAAGTCTTGAGAGAGATAGACTGCCTGTCCATTTAAACGTTAAGGGAAATTGGTCTTAATACCGAGGGCCATTTGATCGAAGAAAAAACCCATTCTGTTGACGAGATATAACCCCGGAATCTAAAGGGGGAGAAAACACGTTTCAGATAGAGTAAAAAGAAGGGGTGTTGACGGGCAGATTAAGGAGAAAGCACGAGTTTGCTAAAAGAGGGGAAAAATCCTTCAGAAAGGGAACACGTAAGCGTACCGAGGTTTAGAGGTTGACGTAAAGAGGAGGTGAAGAAAAGGAAGACATCCACTGATGGACGGGGAACTAACTTCGGAGGAGCAGCAAGAACTAGTGGTCTCCAGCCACCTCGGAACCAAAGACTAACCAGAGACTCAACTTCATTCTCATTGGGAAGGGAAAATTTCTTTCCATGTACATCCCTGGGGGATCGATTCGAAACAAAAAATCCTGGAGAGTGGGCGGATTGTTTGGGAGGAAAGACAAGAGGCAAACCTCCCTTAGTTGAGCTAGGAATTCTATATCAGCATTCTTATGTGGATCGAAGTGGCGCTTGCGCCCACAAACCACAGGAGGAAAAACTAATGGGTTTCTGGCTATGGTAAACTGCAGGAAATACTTTCACCGGGCGAGGCTCTGTCTTTTGAACGCGAAGTTGGGGACGAGAATGGGGGGTGGGGTCTTCGGGGAGGAAGGGGCAAAAAATGCTCTCTCAGCTTGGTGCACACAAAAAAACTATGAGAGGTCAATGTAGCTCAATGGTAAAAAAGGGGCAGTAAGAAACTATCGTATTTTTGGGGAACTGTTCGTCGACTTTGGTCGTGTGGAAGGAAAGAAAAGGTACAGAAAAAGCTTCCAAGAAAGGAGGGAAAGGGGGGTCAAAGAGGTTAAGATGGAGGAAAAGGAGGAGACTGAAGAAAATCTGGGAGGAGTAGCCAAATGACAAAATTTCAAGACAAACGATCTTTACAATCAGACTCACTACTTTGGAAAAAAGGGGGGGGCGTCAGAGAAGTTTCCTGCATTGAACCGTTTTGTAGTGAAGCAACGAAAAAGAATGAAGGTCTATTCTACGAAGGGGGCCATTTCGCGATCCACATTAGCCTGCCCAATGCTGAAAAGGTTTTATCATTTAAGCTTTTGGGGCGGCTAGTTGTGAAACCCTCTTAGGGGGGGAAAAGGTAACAACCGATCGGGGATTTGTATTACCCTGAAGTCTACGGACGCCAATGGATTGAAAGTAAGCAAAGGGAAAGGGAGGAAGTGCCGGGGGGACAAATCTCTCTAGTACCACTCCTGTACTTAGGGCTTGGAGTCTACATGGTAAGGGTGAGGCTGGGGAGGGGGGGGCTCCGTACGCGGGACTGCTAAGGTCTAGGCAACTGGTTCGTTAGACAAAGGAACAAAATCGGAAGGCGGCGAGAAAGGTTACCTTGGAGAAAAAAAAAAAAAAAAATTAAGTTTTTTCCGGGAGGTGTCTAATCCCTAGGAATGGTTCTCCAAAAGGACGGGGAAAAAAAGATTACCGGGAGGCCAAAAATACTTCTGTTCCACTAAATGGCATGATAGGGGGGGTAAACTACCCAAAGGCCTGGGGGAATGATCGACCTCTCCCTTAGTAAACTGTCGCGATTTATCTGAAGCCCCCTAACGGCCGGGGTTTGATTGCGGTTGACTTTGACTGAGCTAGGGGATTACAGGGTCTGGGCAGATACGTTCAGGGGGCCGGGGGTGTGCCAACAAACAGCGGGCAAGGAGGAGGGGAGTGAGAAAAGTCGACCTAAGAAAAGGAGTAAGGCGACAAGCCCTATTAGGGGGACGGTCCGATAAAAAAAACTCGGTGGGTGGTCAGAATAGCATGTGGGCTCAGAGAGGCTGGAGGGGCTTTCAAAATAATGGGTGTTGCGTACGGCACAAAAAGGGCGGGGGGGGGCAAAAAAAGGGATCGTTGGTGTCATGCAAGCGAAAAAGATGGTAATTATTCGCAGGAGGGAGGGGCGCGTGTGAGAGGTATTCAGTAACTGACCTTGGGGGGGGGAGCGATAACAACATCTTCCTAAAAACTGAGCTAGAAGAGGGGCCTGCAAATTAAAAAAAGGAAAGTGGAACTGAGAGAAATAAACGGCAATCCTATGGTAAAGACGGGGAACAAAGGGCAAGGGGGGATTGCCACAGGCGAGAGGGGTGTTGAAAAGATCCACACTGTTTGTGCTTATAGCAAACTCTGGTGGGGGGGAGGAAAATCACAATCCACTGTATGAGCCATACTCGGAATGGGTAAAAAAGGGTTGAGTTTTTGGAAAGGAAAAAAATGCATCGAACTTATCTGGGGACGGGATAAAAGTCATTGCGAGTCGTGGACAAATAGGGAAGAAGAAGCAAATGAAATTTCCTGGGGAACTTTCGCCACGCGTTAAATAAGCCTTGTTCCGCAAGGAAACAGGATCTCGTGTCCTTTGGGGCTATAGTTACGGGCAGAAGGAGTAAGATGCGCCGGAGAGCGAAAAGTCAAGGGGTGGATAAGTCTGGCAAGTCGAAAAAAGAAATACTGGACTAATTCTGTTTGGCTGAGTACATATGGGGGGGGGACAGGGGTAGACGGATCTATTTGAGAGAGGAAAGTCCTTCGCCATTCAGAACGCGGGCAACCTTAAGTGGTTTCGTAGAGGGGGTAAATAATCCTTATCGACCGCTTGGGATGAGTACAGACGGAGGAGAAGGTGAACCAAAGAGTTTTCACATGAAAGGGGGAAAGAAATGCAGATCCATCACCATTAAGTCGCACCAAAGAAAGGATGTCATCGGTGATGCACTGAAGGGTAAGATATAGAACGAAGTTGTACTTTCATCAAGTGGGGGGGAGGGGGAAAAACGTCGGATACTCTATAAGGGACTCTCCGGGTGAAAGGTTATGAACAAGCAATATATATGACTGAAGCCAAAAGCCGGCATTGAGCACAAAAAAGAGTACACAGATAAAGGTATAGACCTGGAAGTTTTTCTGCGAAACCTAAGGTCTAAGGAGTTAAGAACAGGAGATGAGCGTCGGCCCCAATTCCTGGAAGCCTCGGCGCCGGGTGGAAAGGCTTTGGCTTCAATGTATAAAATAAAGAGGGCATCATGGGTTTGGAACGTGGATGGGCAAGAAGACAGAAAGGGGGGGGGGGGGGGGGGACTGGTACTACTAGTCTATACAAGCAAAAGAACCTTCATTAAAAAGGTGCGGGGGTCCAGACTAACTAAATGAAGAAAAAGTCCAACAAGACGTTCTCGCGCGCCACGAGTAGGGCGACCTAAGGAAATCAGTAATATGTTGCTTTGAATGAACTCGCGACGCAATTTCACAAGACGCACTAGCCGAAAAAAGTAGCCACTTAGTTGCGTTGACACTATCAGAGCCGGTGCGGGAAGGCCAGGAAATGAAGGTCGGACAAATTCTGACGTTAAGGGGAAAGAGGGTTGTCAAGATGTTGGTCCAGGAAAAGACAAGAATGGGTCATCTGCTTGAGATCGAATTACACATCCGCTCCTTGAAAATGGAGGGGGGCGGAAAAACTGAGAGAAGCCCCCAATCCAAAAAGAAGAGGGGGAATTTTGTGTAGGCACGGTCCCAACTGTAATTGGATCACAGCAAAGCCGGCACTAGAGAGAGGGTGGATTTACCTTTACTAATTGAGGGCTGGTTTCTTAAAAACAAAACCCTGAAGGCTCAAACTGCATGAGCAGCACTGACTGTTTGGGGAGAAAAAGCATCATTATGTGTAAAACTCATGAGATGTATAATACTTGGGGATTAATCCTCAGCTCAACGGGAAGGGAGTCGGGTTTTGCGGGCCTGGGGTTACAAGGCTTTAGGAACTATTGGAGGGAAGAAGAAGGACCGTATTAATACTCCGAACCGGTTGGTAAGAAACGCCGGGTCTCTAGTAGGGCGAAAAGAGAGAAAGACCCCACTGGCAAGGAGACGTGTATTACAAACGGTCTAGAGACTGTAAAAGAAGGGGGGGGGACCAAGGGAAATATCCAGATAATCGCTACAAGACGGGGAAGACGGAACTCCTGACAAGCGGAAAAGGGCGTGGGGGTAAGGGGGACGTGTAAGAAAATTCGTAGATCATGGAACGGAAACGAGCGGTACTAATACAGTCAAACACAGAAAAGAAGGGACGGCCGGGGAAAAGACAGCGCCTATAAAGGGCCTTCGACCACAAGATCTCATATCGAGTGGCAGAGCGCGTGATTGGGGAGGAAACGAATAACGATTGACTTATAAATCATGGCTAGTCGATGGGGCAGACTCATAGTAGAAAAACATGGAATGCGCAGCCTGAATGCGAGAACGAAATAAAGAGGATTGAAGGAAAATTCAGAAGGGTTGAGGATCAAAAAAAACTCTGCCAAAGATGGTCAAAGGAAGAGGGGGGCGCGGACAGGAAGTCACCTTCCCCGCAAAAGGCTGCTTGGGGTGTAACGGGACAATGGGGACGCGCTTGCGGGGGAAAGGGAGGTGAGAAGTAAAAGCGATGACAAAGGGGTTTTCAAAGGACAAGCAACCTCGGCGGGTACGGGTAATGCGGGAATCCCCCGGAGAGTATCAACTAGCATGGGGGGGGCCCTTTTGATGGTCGGTGGGCGTGTATGGGAAAGCGGGGAAGAAAATTCAGTAAGTTACCTCCTGTTTTCCGAGATGTGGCGCTTAGAAGCAGAACTACGGTCTAGCGAAGAAGGACGAACGACACAAAAATGATCAGGGGAAGATTATGCCAAGAAGAACGCCATACTTGGCAACCGGCCGGGCAGGCATCCGCTCCGAGCTTTGTATCATCATACTTGGAAAATTTTCAAATTGCTGGAAGACTAAACCATTAAACCTTCGCCCCTATGAGGTAAGGGACGTCCTGAGGGGGGTGCAATTTCCTGCGGGATGAAAGAGTACGATCTCCGTGTTGACCAGCGTCGGGCACGGGAAAAAAGGGTGGGGTCCAAGATCTTAGATCTTCCAGAGCGACTGCCGCCGGGGAGGGAAAAGTCAATCAGGAAAGGAGATGGACCGCTTATGGGCATAGAAACCGAGAGAAGGGGATGATATCACATCGCTAATTCAGAAGTGCTGCAGGACCTTCATTAGGAACAATGGGGGAATGGGAAATGAAATCCGTACTCTCAACGGGAGGGGCATAACGGGGTACGATTCGGGGCGAAAGGATCAAAACAAAAGGAAAAAAAATAGGGGGTCCCGTTGGTCCAAGGGAAGGGAAAACAGACCACACGAGATTGTCAAATTGATTCATTGAGAAAAAAAAGACTGGAATGCCTCACACCTCTCGCAGAGTTAGGGAGGGAAAGGACCAATCTCAGGGGTAGGGGGAATCCCTAGGGGGATTATGTCCACGTTTCCATTAAAGGGGTGGTTGGCTCCATGGAGGCAGGGGCGAGGATCGCAGAGATTCGTTTCATGGGTTCAAGGGGAGGAGGACAGTGGGTGCTTATTAAACCAAAGGGCTTTTGTAGAAAGATAGGTAAAAGACTTGTCATCATTCGATCTATTAGAAGAGGGGGGGGGGACCATGACCGCTTCAAATGAGTAAAATGGGGGTGAAACTATAGGGGTAGGAGGGGGAAGGATGTACTCCCCGGTTGGGGTGAAAAAAGAAGTAATTCTCCGAGAGTTTGTGCTTGCTAACAAAAGCTGTAGGAGGGGACCAGTCCACACCGGTTATTCTTTGGGAAAACAAAAGTCTAATGTGCAATTATCGAAGAACGAAAAGGTAAGTCTTAGCGCAAAAGGGGGGAGATGGAGAGAATTAGTCCTTCCACTTACCTTTGAAAAATGAGAGCGGACATACTACCCTGAGGGGAGGGGAAAGAGGGGTCACTGTGATCGAGATTCCAAAAAAACATTGGGAAGGCAGAACTTACACGCTACAACGGCCTTATAGAACTTCAAAAGGAGAGTGACACATCCTGAGGAGATTGTGGTGACAAGATCCGGGTGGGGTGACGCAAACGGAGTTTACCATCAAGGGCAGCACTGGACATTCCGGGAGGTTTTTAATAAACTCCGACAGAGAATGTATAGGGTAAGGGTACTACCCCACTGGATGGCGAACGTCGAAAGAAGCAGGGTTGCTAGGTTAACATGAGAACGTACTGGGGAGCAAGGGAGGTCCTCTAGGCCCTGGGTGGGGCACGGAAAGGAGGTGCCTTTGGTAAGAGAATCGCGGAAATGGCGACGGAAGGAAAAGGGGGGAAACAATATCATCACGACATACGGGGGCGTAGTGCGAAGAATTCTCTGCAAGGTGAGGGAAAAAATCAGGGTTTGTGGGGGAGGAAAAGGCGTGGGTAAGAAAAAGGTTTGAGACTATTTGAAAAGTGAAACTTCTACTTTACAGGGGGAAAACTTACCCCGCCTGGTTTGGGTCCTTAGAAGTAGCTCAGCGAAAACCTCTTGTAACAAAAATTCTACTATACGCAGGTGACCTCCGAGTTCCATAGGTTAAGGAAAGGGAAAAAAGCCAGCCAGGGAAGGCTAGGACAGTTGAGCCATGTCAGATTTAAAAAGGACCTTTCGATATCTCGTTGCGGAGGACTGGGGCGTGCGCATGGAAGAAAGAGGAGTCTGGAACTCCGGGGTAAACCATAGATCTGTGAAAGACTCTGTCAAGAGAGCGTAAAGAATTCCATGAAACCTGGGAAATGAGCCAAAAAAGGGAAAAGAACCTCCTCCTACAGATGGAAGAGAAAAAAGTTGACTGTAGTATCATGTATAGACGAATCCTACGCATTCTAGGGGAAAACATTCGATCTGTCAGTTCCATGGACGTAGAAGAGGAGCAATGACCAGGGGAATTTGACTGTTTATCCGTACTAAGAGGTGGGTTTGTTCTTAAGGCAGAGGAAAAAGAGAACAAAGTTTAAAAAATCTCCATGAGGAACCCCCTTGATAAACCCCCTGACTGGTGTAACGAGAAAAGGGGGAGCACGAAACCCATAGGTTCAAAACATCCTTCTCTTAAAAGATCGAAACACCAAGGGACATTACCTATAGTGCTTGGGTGCCGGGGAAGAAAGAACGTCAGTCCGGCACATTTAGAAACATCAGGAACGCAAATTAGATCAAATACTTGGGAAAGGGGAGAAATGAAGCCCTTGGGGGAGACGGTGCATGATAATCACAAATGAAGGGGCCTTTTCCGGAAACAGCTTTGTGGTCAACGAGGGTGGGAGAAGAAAAGACTACTTTTCTTCAACATTAGGACGGTCGCAATGGTAAAAACGCAAAAAGGGGAGGTAAGCAGATGAATTTGTCCTAACCAATCCAGAAAGAACCAGAGGGGAAGAAGAAATTTCGGGGTCTGATCGAAAAAAGACGTCCGCCAAGGACCGGCAAAGGAAGTGGATGGGCCGGACCTTTATTTCCTGTAAGGGATCTTAAAAAAAGGAGGCTAAGCTTCTGAAGAAAGTAGGAAAAGAGGCTGTAACTGTCCCTAAAAAGAAAATTTTCATTGTACACGTCAACGACTCAAAGCCGGAAAGACAGGGAGGGCGGGGGCAGCCGTATGTTAAAGATTTACACTACTCAAGTGGATAGCAAGGGAAAACACTAGGTGTAGGGATCTAGAAAAAGGGGGGGGCGGCAAAAAAGGGGGAAATTGGATCTCGCAAAAAACACAACGGAGGAAGAGAGATCAGGGCACCGAGAAAGTTGACTTAAAAACTCTCGTACAATACGGGTTACATGAGAAGTCAGTTCAAAGAAGTGAAAGGGGAAAGGGAAAAAGGGGGGGGCGGGTCCGAGCCTACAATGGTTCTTGGGGAAGGGGAAAAAAAGGAAGAAAATGCTTAAAATAGCAAACATCACAGCACTAGGCTGTCAGAAAAAACGAAAGTCATTCTCAACGTCAAACAAGGAGCCCTCGGTAGCGGGAACTCTAAACCACTCAAAGCCGTGGACATAAGGGAGAGCGGCTCGGTTTAACTGAGCCACTTAAATCGGAAAGAGACGAATAAAAAAATATGGAAGATGTTTTAGTGTCTAGGAAATCATCGATTCCCATGGAATAGGAGAAGGGGAGGATCAGAACCAGGCGAAGGGTTAGGGCAAAATCGGCATTGAAGCGGCGTACCAAGTATGAGACAACCGGACACGGACCTTGGGGTCGCCGCCATCACTGACTTCAAAGAAAAAGTGGAGTCTTCGTGTGTTCAAACGGCCACTGAAATGGAATGGGCTTCTATGGGGTGGAGTCCCCTGGAGTGTCTACGCGAGTCAACGGAAAGAAACTAGGAAGGCGGGGTAGGCTTCCTTGCTCAATAGGTAAGAAAGGGTGGCGGAGAAGTCAGGCAGGGTTGTTGGGGGCCCTTGGTCTTAGGTCGGGTATAATGCGAAGAACAGGGAAGAGGATGTTGAGAGTTTCCTCAGTCTAGCTTAGACCCAGCCGCAGCATGTCGAAGGAGAGGAAGCACTCACAGGCACAACGGAAATGATTACGCAGGTTGTGCAATCATCTCAAAACTTGAACCGGGCGAAGAACATGCCGAGGGGGGGGGAAGACCTTGTCTCTAAGGCAAAATTGGGGGGGGATCATCAAAGCCTAGAGCTAAAGGAAACCTTCGAGTCCACTAGGGAGTGGGGCTTCCCTTTTTCTCACAATTTGCGGGGCTGGTGTTTATGGAGGGAAGAGCGTGGGACCATCTGCGGGAAAGGACCTATCGAGAGGGGGGGGGGTAGAATGGGCGAAGGAAACTTCCGCAAACGGCCCAATTTTCTCATTCCTAAAAAAGGGGAACAGTTAGTGGGACAAGGGACTGTTATGCATATACCGAATCCTAGGGGGTAAATTGGTTCCAAAGACAGAAGTTTCTTTGATGTGATGAGGAAGGGGGCGAGAACCATTTTCTTCTGAAAAAACAGTTCGCGCAACGTAAGGCATCACAAGTGATTCCAGAGATGACAACATTATGAAAAACGAAAAACCACATAAAACAGTGGGCTGGGGGTTAAGGATTGGACAAGAGGAGGGGTCCGCACTCAACTATAGGTTTAGAAAAAAAAGGTCATTGAAACAGATTTACGAGCGCTCACCCCTTAGCCACGGTTGATCTTCGATTATGGGGAAACACAATTGGGAAAAGACGCAGTATCAGGCAGATGAAGGACGGGGATCCGTAAGTCGACATTGTAGGGCCGATTGACTCGCCAAAAAAGGGGGAATTTTCCCGGGTGTGAGGAGCAAAGTATGGGGAATTCCGGAGGGGGGAATAAATAGGCTGGGGCCGGGCACAAGACCATGAGGGTCTTGAACGTATACGGCGGTGTCCAATAAATCGCCTCAAGTAGCCAATCCCAGGTATAAATTTAAGGGGGGTCGTGTGTGGGAAAACTCAATCTTGGGTGGAAGTCAGCGGGGACGACCCCTATGGGGATAATCCAGAGTGGGTGGAGTCCTTCACAAAGGGGGGGAAAGGAGGACACTAGAGCAGTCGCTTTTCAATTCTCAATAAAAAGGAGGACTTTAGAAAGCCTCTTGAGGATATAGGATGCATACCAGGGAACCTTTGGAATTCCGGAAAAAAGAAACTAACCAACACCCTAGGGGAAGGAAAGATGTAATGTTAGAGATAAAAGAGTTCTCAGCATAAAAAAGCAGGGCCTGAGATTGGTTCACAAAGGTCGGCTTGATAGGGCCAAAGGGGGGAAGGGCGCAGAGTGTTAAAGAAACATTTTTTGGGGAAGTCCTGGAAGAGAAAGCGGGAGACAAGGGCTGAGCAGAGAGACTTAGCTGACCGGAAGATGGGGAAGGGTTGTGTAGGGACACCTACAATCTAATTAAAGATGCTTGCTTGCAAGGGCTTATGGGAAAACCGGAAGAGATCAGAAGATTTTTGCACCAGGAGGGAGTATGCTCAACTCAGGGGAAATCCTACTAATGGGCAGACCTGAAAAGAGAGAACTGGGTGCGGCGAGTCATCTGGGACAGTGGACGAAGGAAGGTTAATTGGATAAAGATCATCGTGATCTTAGGGGGCTGCACTTGCGACGTACCGTGAATCTTAAAGTGACGAAGGCCAGTTGGAGTATTCTGGGAGAAGTTTTCAAAAAGACAGATTGGGGTCTCGGGAAAAAAGCTTGACCATGACGTACCCCAAACGCTTCATTTGGGGGGGTGCAGTAGAAAGGGTGAGCGCTCTCCGGACACGAAACGAAAGGGGAAGGGAGACACGGGGGGGCTCCTGAATCAGGTGCAAGAAAAGAAGGTAAATTAAATGCAGATCAAAGCAAGGAAACTTCGGCAATGTTATCCGAAGAAAGAAGGGGGGAACGATGCATCCCAGGGGCAAAACATCTCGAACACCGGACCAGGAGAAGCACGACATGGCGGGAGAACGAAATGCAGTT
>Ga0179593_1610484_pt1 | contig 14419 bp, 19 predicted proteins | sample CZODoug2_1_08_16_FD_185931 | JGI IMG/M metagenome (GOLD analysis project Ga0179593, IMG submission 185931) | Vadose zone soil fungal communities from Angelo Coast Range Reserve, California, USA - CZODoug2_1_08_16fungal (PacBio error correction) | ecosystem: Environmental > Terrestrial > Soil >...
GGTGGTCCCTGCAATGATTGAACGTCCGGGAGAGATGTACGTGACCCTGTCAAAGGTCCTTCGGCGCGAGAAGTTCAGAAAAAAAAGAAGATGGGGTCCAAAATAAAATGTGTCGTCGCAGCCTCTTGGGGGTTGACTAGAGATTGTGGAAGGATAAGAACCCGAAAAAAAGGAGGTTCGGGGACATACGTAACTGATGGAAGCTGAGCCATGAAGTGAAAAAAAACCGACGCGCAAGAGAGCAGGAAAGGAGTTACGGTGGGGAGATATATCAGGGCATCTCATAAAGACCCTTGAGCAATAACCACGGGTTTGAGACTTAATGCAGCCTCTGATGCCGTCATGTCAGCAGGGAGGCAAGGCGGCTGTTTCAGAGACAGCTACCCAGACCCGAATGAGGGACAACCAACCCTTTCGCGCTCTGGGGACAAATGGTATTCTGTGAGCGGACGAAGCGTCAAGGGAAACATAAGTCTAGTTTCTTTCTCCGGGGGTCCTAAGAGTCCTTCCCAGAAATCGTCCACACGGGAACTGGGAAACACAAAAAAAACCGCTGACCGGCTTGACCGTCCGCAAAGAACCCCACCATCTTAAGAACAGGTGGGGGGCTGGCGTAGGGAGTTACCTTCTTAGCCGACAGGGACATTCCATGGCAAAAAAGTGAAAAACCGAAGGGGAGATTTCCGGAGTCATGAAGGAGGATTTACTAAAAAAAAGGAAGCTAACGTCGCACGGTAGTAGGAGGGAAAACACACAGCAAACTATGATAAAACATCGTAATGAAAAAGGAAAAGAGATCCCTAAACGGCGGGTGCTCATAGGAGCAAGGGAGATCTCGCAGGGCTATGAAAGTAACGAGGTGAGCATGTGGGTCCGCAGGCCCCGGGTGAGCGCCACGCCCGCAACAGGGTAAAAAAAACCGGGGGAGGCCGGTAGTCTGACTAAAAAAACAATATCGCTCACAGGAATGGAAACGGCAGGGCATTATCATAATCAGAGGGGAACTCTCTTCTCAAAGAAAAAAAAGGAGTGCAGGAGTTGAACACGTGAACTAGGGGGCCTAACTGTGTCCTCTAGGGAATAGCCCCTACCGATCTCCGAGTACCAAAAAGGTGCTTGATCGGAAAAAAGGAAGGGGGGAGAGGGCAAAGTACGGATATATAGGGCCCGAACAAAACGGAGGGTGGGGGGGATATGTCCGGAAGGAATCGGGGAAGAGGGAAGCGTAGCTACGTGCCAGTTGTGGCAAAGGCAAAAGCTGCAGAAGGGAGGGGGGGAGGGGGGGGGGGCTCGGCCTGAAAGTTTCGTAACGAACTTTCGCGTGAATGCGAAAACTAAACACTTGGACAGCTCCTGAAAAGGGGATTGAGGGGATGCCGGTCTGAGGAGGGAAACCTAATCCACAGGCCCGGGACATAGGGAATCTAACAAAGTCGAAACCTAATGAAACGAAAAATAATCAGATGCGGAAGGAGGGGGACAAACCGGAAAAGGGGAAAAAGGGTAAAAGGTCCCGCGCCTCCGTAAGGGGGCACCGTGATGCGTGGGATTGCAGCCGGGGGGGAGGGGCGCGGGATGGAAAAAGAAAAAACATAAGATCAGAAAAGCAACACCAGCTGGCAGCACTATCGGGGGGGGGGGAAGAAACTTAGAAAAAAAACAAAAGTAAGTAGAACATCCAAACATTGATAATCAATAAATCACAAAACAGGGGGGGGAAGGGATGAGGGCCGGCAATAGGGGTTGTCAAAAGGACACGCAAAAAGCCGGTTAGGAGGACACCAACCGGGAAAAAGGCTCTCTAGCTACAAAATAGGGGTAAAAAACGCCACTGAAAATATGTAAACGAAGAAGCGACATAAAGGTATGAAACGAGGAAATAAAGATGAGGGGGGGGGGAAGCAAAGAACCTTCGGACTTCTCACGTAAAAGTCTTCGTGGGGAGGCAAAAAAAAACATAAGTCCAAAAAGCGAGAGATGCATGCGATAGAGACATCTGTGGGTAATGCAGAACGGTCAACAACAAGGGGATCGCGGGGCGGCGGAGGGAGTAATCCCGCGTTTCAGAAAAAAAAATGGGAAGCAAAGGGCTCGATAGTGATAGGGCGAACAGATCGCCCGCGGGTGAGGGTACAGGGGAAAGACTCATCAGGAGGGCGTCACAAGGGGGGAAAGAGAAAGTGTCGCCGTGAAAGTTAAAAGCGCGGCTCGCCACATGACGAAAAAAGGAAAAGGATCAAGTTGGAAGATCAATTCGCAAATAGAAGAAGAAAAGGGACAGAAGAAAAAACAAACATGGGGGTTGCGACAAGGCAACGTCTCGGGGGGAGAAAGACATTTTGGGATCGAAAAAAAAAGAGAAAGGCGAGCGATGAAACTATCCAAGGAAGTGCTCTGCAACTGACTAGGGAGTAAGTGGAATCTCAGAGGTTCGTGTCGTGAAAAGAAAAAGTAGACTTCTGTATCGTCCTACGCTTGGTACGGATCGGGCACGCGGGAAAGCAAGGTGAAACAAGCGTGAAAAAGAACAAAAAAACCTCAGGGCAGGGTTAGTAGAGAGGAAGGGGTCGGGTCTGTCTCAACAGAAGAAAATGGTGCTATTCGTATCTCAATTCTAAAGCCAAAAAAAGCGCGACAGTTCTGATTCAAAAAGTGACAGAGAAAGGGATTAAAGGGAGATTGCAAGAACGAGTGACTAGGGGTGGAAGCGAGGAAGGAAGCAGTAACGGCTCGAGACGATGAGGGGCCGTGCAGACCGTCTCTTATCCCGTTTTCAGGTCTAGAGCAACAAGATACTTTTGCAAGGTACCTAAGCGCTCACAAAACACTACAATAATCGGAAAGGAAAAAAAAAGAAAAAGAAAAAAAAAAAAAAAAAAGAACATCGGTTAATAATAGAATCAAACGTGTGTTTAAAGACGAAACAGGAGCAGAAAGAGGGATTCAAAAAGCTATCAACCCGGGGAAGAATGTTGGGCGGAAGAAGTCAAAGTAAAAAGTCCCTACTAGGGTCCCCGGTTCTAGTGGACTTTAGGATTCCCCAGCGTCCGTGTTGCACGCGGGTTGGTTTAAAGAAAAGTTCTTTGCCCAGGCGGGCCTCTATGGGTCTCCCACGCGAGGCTCCTTACATCACTGTAAGGCGCGGGGGGGACGCGACCGTCCCGTTCACCGTCTGGGTGATTGGGAGTCAGTTGCGGGGGGAACCGGGGATGAGCCGAATATGTTACAGGATTCACTCCAAAGTGCCCGGTGGGACAGTTGGGGCAAACGTCAAGTCTCTGGTTGATGACACAAAGATATCTAATTAGCTAGTAATCCGAGGGGGGGAAAAAAGTGCTTGTTTGTAAAAACCAGGGGGCTAACGCAAACGGTCCAGGTTAACAAACCGGTCCAAAAAGTAGAATGTAACACACAGATAGATGCTTGTCGGTTCGAAGGGCCCAGGCGTCAGGTGGGCTACGTTTTTCAGAGTCAAAAACATTGGGAATTTCAGAGAGACACTCTTTCCAGCCGGGTTTGATCCCGAAGTCAAAGTTGCTTTATTTCCGGAATCATCGCCTTATCGGTTCTGGGGTACCGGCCAGTCTCTCCCACCCCTTGTGGTGTTGGGATCAAATAGCGTCTGTTTGGTGTTCTTTTTTTCGCTTTCCAGAACGGGACCATTGCTCTGTCACGGAGGGGAGGGTTGAGAAGTGATGGGAGGTTCGCGTCAAGGAGGGGTCCGATGGGGATGAGTTCCCTTCACCCGGGATTTCCTACATAGTCGGAAAACCAGAGGGGGGGAGTGTTGGGGGAGAGAGGCAATTGAATCCGGGGGCACGGCCCCCTCTCTTGTCGTCAAGAGTGGGACCGGGGGAGAAACGTGGGTCCCCTACAGTGTTCGTAATATGGAGTGAAGTGTGCGACTTGGGAAGGTTTCGCTCTCGCGGTGCCTCTGAGAAGCTGCGCTGGAGAGGACGGTGAAAAAAAAAACCGGTCAACGATAAAGAAAAAATCAAGATTGAAAGGAGGGACGACCAAGGATTTTGAAAGGGCGAGAAAAAGGGGCAAACCAATACGTTGGGGGGGGTTGACGCTCTTTGAGGGTGATAGGGAATGGGAAATTTGGGTGAAGAACACGGATCACTCCAGGGAGGGCAACTCGACTGACGTGGGACATGGAAGCATGGGAAAAGGGAGAATCTCCCTACATCGGAAGGACTGGTACGAATGGAAGAAGCGCGATCTTTGGCCCAAAGAAATCCGCACCTCAAGGAAAGTTTTGGCACTTGCCGCGCTTCCTACCAATTCTTGACGAAGTCTTGGAGACTGGGGACACAACCTGAAAAATCGGGGGCAAAGCGGCACGCGGGCCCTGGGGGGAAGGGGGAGAAAAACAAAGACTCAAACGTTTGTTATGTGAGCAGCTAAATTAAGGGTGTGGGAAAAACGGGGTACAACGGCAGCCGTCGTGTAAAATTGAGGGGGAGAAATACGAAAAACCGATGGGCAGCCAAGCGCCAGCGAAACACAGGTGGGAAAAGTTGAGGAAACGGCCCGGGGCGCGTTTCCGGGGGCCGACGGGGTTTACAAATGAGGGATAAAATTGAGACGGGACAAAATGGGACTATCTACTGAACCCTCCAGATTGGCCGACGCCTCGGGGGTTTCGGGACCAGCCCGACTAAGTCCCTATATCGTCAGGGGGGGAAACGACACGGGCATTTTTGGACCAAATACCTCGCGGTGGGTCAAGACGCCAGGAGGGCTGAAATTGGATTTGCTATTCTTGGATTGGAAAAAACGCTGCATAGTCAAGTTCACCAAAGAACCCTAGGTCAGTCCCCCTCGCTCTTCCGCCTTCATCAAACCCACAAAAAAAAGAAGCGGACTAACTCTCTATCACTTGGACGCTTCGAAAAAAAGTTGGGGTGTCAAAAGCCTCCGAGTTAGGAAAGGCCGTATTCAGCCGGTGGAGAAAAAAGACGCGACGAAGTCCGGAGACACACCGCGCTCGTTTTATCAAAATATTCCCGAAGGGAGCAAAAATAAGGGGCGATTAGTCGTAAACTGTCAGGCCATTATGGCGAGGCTCTGGGACCATTTGCGCGACGTGCACCATGTAGACGATTGTGAAACTCGCCCGCATTGAACGCGTGTGGGCATTGTGGGCACTCAGTAAGGAAACCAAAACATTAAGGGGTGATGGAGCTAGGGCCACACCAATCGAGAGACGGGTTTCAAAAGAGGGGGTTTCCAGGCGCCGGGGGGGGAAAGTTTTTCCAAAACCGCCGAATCTGCTCAAAGAACCTAGGGTGGGGATAAGGGTCAGGGCCGAAGAAAGAGCAAGTTTCCTGGACCTGGCGGGGGTACAGTCTCCAAAACCTTACACGGCTTAGGATGGCAGCCAAAAAAACCAAAAAACAAACACAACCCCAACAACACCCCCCCCCCCCAAAATGGCGTGCAGCGAACGCTCAAATACAGAGTATGGTTGATAGGGATATTTAAAAACATATCTCTTCCATGGCCATTTTCAGGACTGATGGGTCAGTTAGAAAGAAAAAGGATTGTCAAACACTTAGTTCATTTCCGGGGTCGCCTAGTGATTTTGTTCTTAATTGAAAACCAGGGAAATCAAATTGGCGCTCAAATAGTGTTGGTATGTTTTTGTTAAGGTCGCGCGAATGTCAAAATCCGGAAGGCTCGGCGGAACTTCCCTACATAGCCTTCGAGCAGCGTACTTGTCTACCCTACCCCTTTCGAGACCTGCCTACCTTTGTCGTCGCATCTCTAAAGAAAGTCCTCGGGCCCCTTCCCCCGTAAGAAGTCTGTCCCCTGTTTCCAGGCTCTTTTGCTTCTGAATGATGGCATGCCGAATCTCCCCTTCGTACACACTGGTGGATTTGCCCGGACTGGCTTTAGCAAAATTTGTACACAAGCTTTCGGTACCAAATAAAAAAGTACACCTTGCTACGACACTTGTGGTTGGCCTTTCCCGGTACACATTATCAGCAGTGCCTGTCGCCATCAGAGCCAACCTGGTCCTTCTTTAGTCCGCGCGTAAAAAAGGGGAAAAAAAAAAAGGTCAACGTCTGAATTGTAATGTCATGGGCGAGCGCTAAAAAAACGAAGCCAGCCGATAAGTTAAAGCACGAACAAAGGGATCCTCTGAAATCCATGATATATTTGTGAGTTAAACCCTTTTCTTAAAAACATGTTAGATTTAGGAGTCGGGGCCGGGCCCCTGTTTCCAAGAAGAGAAAGATCAGGGGGGCGCAGCGGGCGGGTGTAAGCGCGCAAAGAGGGGGTTGTTTATCAACGAGATGCGGGCCAGCACCCGAGGAAAAGGGGCCCCTGCGGAGGTGGCCGACCACAAGGAAGGACGGCTACCTTGACGAGGAAGTAATCTGGAAAAAGAGCTGAGTTGTCAAGCCATTGCACCTGATGGTTTCATTCTGCATCAAGAGACCGCTTGTGCGCCCAAGGGATATGTTTGCGGGGCGGAAAAGAAAGCGGGTGCTTGACTCAAAGAGGAGAGCGCCAAACTTATTTAGTTTTGACCTCTTGGCCGAGTGGGAAGGACAGGGAAAGTTAGGCCGGCTTGAAGGACCGGGCGGATTACGGTATCAAGAAGACAAGCCACGGTCAGATAATAAGGGGGCTAAAAAAGAAGAGAAATCCAAGGAAAATATAACAAAGGTTGATATGAAAGGCGGCCACGAATGTGAGAAAGTCAAAAGAGATTTGGCACCTCCTGAGTTACAGCCGAACCTTTTGAGCGGGAAGTCCAGAGGTAACACTCTTGGCTCATAGAAACAGGCCCAACTATTTTAAAGGGTGTTGGCGGGAAGGTTTTAGGATCCTCATGAAAAAAAAAGGCCAAAAAATGCGTTCATGCCTTCGAGGGATCTTCCTATGCTTCAGGGGGCCTCTTAAACTACTCCAATGGAGGGGAAAGTTTGTATAAGGGAACAAAACCTTTCGGTCATGCCAGTTTAGGCAGACCAGAGACCAAAGGAGATAGGGCGCAACGCTATCAAGAAGGGATTTAAACACTGTGCATTGAGCTTCGCGCGCAGGACGTGATTTCCGTCGAGAGAGACGGACCCCTGTCTTCAAAAGCCCAAAGCCGGGGCACTAAGGTCTGGCTGGTTCATACACCAGGAGGAAAGATTCCAAAAGGAGAGGATAAAAAAACCCTATCCAAATGACTCTCCCACAACAAAGAGGGAAAAGACTGTCTCACATTGGGAGTAGGGTTTTTGGACGCTTGAGGGAGTGGGTTCTGAAATTGAAGAAAAAACTCAGCCACTGCAGGTAGAGGCCGCCCTTCGAGTGGAAGCGCCTGACGACTCGAAAATCCATGAGGAAAGGGGCTATGAAGAACGTTCAGAAATTATCCTTACGCGCCAGAAGCTATTGGTTAGACTGCTGTCTTAATGGATCGGCTTGAACAGACAAAAGTTGGGCACAGGAAAAAAAAAAGGCATTGGCGGCGGAAGAAGGCCAGACGGGCCATCCCGCACTCGAGGATGACCCTCATGGTTGGAAAACGGAGCGGAACAAGGCACGCGGAGGATACAACAGTTGGGAAATCTTTGGAATTCACAGAGAACAGAGGAGTGTAATCCTCGGGGACTGAGAACGCCCTGAATAGGAAAGAATGCGTTTCCACGCCTGAAAGGGGGTGGACTGCTCAATTGGCCGGGAAGGCAGCAAAACAGGGAAGATCAACTAAAACGAAGGAGGTCAGAGGATTTGAATCACGAGGCATCAAGGTGCAGATTGAGACCACCAAGACCCACAGCCAATCAGGGACTCATGTGGACGTATCCCCAAGACGGGACAAACGACCTCCGACAAGGAGAGGGGGCAATGGGCAAAAAGCGAATCACATGAATATGTCTGGTGTCGAAAGAGGTAAAAACGAGAAATGGGGACGTAAAGGAGTGGGCTGTAAAAGGCTGATTTCACAAGGGGGGGGCACCACGAGCTTGGCCGCACCCAACCGTCAATCCGGGTAAATGACAGGAATATATTTCAGAGGGAAACACATGGCGAATAGTCAGAAAAAAAAGGGGGTCAAAAAAAATCTCGGGGGGGAGTTGGGGGGAACAAAAACAGGTCCCAACCTGCAAGCTGTTCCAGCCGTCTAGCAAAGCGCTGCTACTTGCGTGTGGGGGGGAAAAACGGGGGGGGGGTGGGTGGGGGTGTTTGGTCCCAGGGGATCGTCACATCGTCAGTTGAAAAAAGGAATTCAACACATGGGCATGGAGATAAAGAGACAGGTTGAGAGGGTCTCTGAGCACCAAAGGAAGCGTGGGCTTTAACGGTGTCGAGCTTACAATTAAAAAATGATGACAAGGGGATAGAAATTGACCTTGGGGAAAGGTTTTAGTTAAGACGAAGGTCAGTGGAGGCTCGATTGCGAGAGTCGTAATAAGCAACTTTGGTCGAGTCAAGGAAAGGGGCAGTGGCATGAGGGAAGGAAGGCGGCAGAAGGGAACTTTGTAGGGGCGAATCTATTCGGACAGCGCCCGAATCGTTATCAGGGCACGGGTGAAATTACTGGGGAAGGCGCTGGACGTAGGGGAGAATCTCCTAAACGAGGAGGGGGGAGCTGCAAATTCGGGGGGGAAAGGAACAGGCCGCGCGATCGGGAAAGATATTTCTTGTGTGGGGGGACTTAAGACTGAAGCCAGGATTTTTAGCTTCGGGGACCAACCTACCCATTTTTGGAGTAAGGGGAAATCATTTGAGGCATAGAAGGGGGGAAATTGAACACCCAAGAGATGCCTAGAACAAAAAGGTTCCTTCCTGAGGACCTAGAAAGGAAAATCGCCGTACTGTCGATATTATAGAACAAGCTTCTTTGTCAGTCCCTATCAATAGAACACATAAACTTATGTTATTGTCAGGGCGTCCTGCCGCGTCCAGAGGAGCCTTTACTGGCTCGGGGAAAGGGAAAAGGAAAACGATATTCCGAGGTGGCAAAAATGAGGTCGGGCGCATCTCGCCATTCATAAAATCAATCGTTTGGGGGGTCTCCTCTTCTCTTTTGGGAAAAGGTCAAAACGATCGTTTAACCATCATGGGGGGGGGGATCCCTTTAAAAAAGAGGGTGGCCATAGCTCCATCGAACCCGCAAGGTGGGGGGTGAGGAAAACGCCCGACCAAGTTGGAAAAATGGGACGGTGTTTTACAAATCGGGACAAGGGGGGGGAAAAAACATACCTGACAAGGGAAGAGGGAGACTCCCAGCTCGTCCGAAGAACCCGACTTCCCTATATCTCTTTATGTTAAAATCGGGCAGAGTTGGGGCTAGCCGGGGGGGTTCAAAGACTACCTTACGGGGATTCTTACACGGGAGGAGGCCTGGGAAGACACGCGGAGGCCGCCCATAAACACTAGAAAAAGGGAAAAATCACGCTTCCGCCTTTCAGATATCTAGAAAAAACAACGGAGGGGGGAGGAATGAAAGGCTGAAGTAAGTGGGGGGCAGAAAGGAAAGGGGGGGACATGTCTAGAAAAAAAGGTGAGAAACCAAGAATAACGCACTCAAGGTCATACCGAATTCCTCTGAACACGCGCTTGTATTGGCCAAGGGACCTGAGCGGAAAACAAGGAAGAAAAAAATCTTAGTTGAACTAGTAGCCCAAAGATGGCTGTATTTCTCAGTTCGTCCAGGGGGGGGGTCCAAGGAAGGGGGAGGGTTTTGCAACCCAAGGGCGAACCGGAAATACGCGGTTTTCGGGGCGGGGGGTCCCCCCAAGGACCCACGATGGCAGGGTGGGTGGAGATAGGTCCAGGAAAGCTGTCTCCGGTTGAGCAAGAGGGGTGTGACCCAGGCCTTTGTGTGAGACAGGTGGGTCCACACCCCGCCCGCTGGAAAAAAAGGGTCGGGATTTGGGGGGGGAGAAAAAGGCATTTCAGAGCTCAAATCAGGGTGCCGCCATCAACCAGCGTCAAAGATCCTTCTTCCATTCTCGGTGATCCGGCGAGCGCCAGAGAAAAAACTGTCCTTCAGGATTTCATCGGTGAGGGGGACGACCACGATCGCGTAGGAGGAGCACGAAAGTACGGCAGGGGGTCTCAGACCTTTCCCTTAATTAAGCAACACTAAAAACTCTTCAGTCATAGGGGGGAACTGAGCTCTTGGCCTGTTCCCTTGCCAAACGTCAATCAAATCAAAGTGAAAGGTCTCAACCAGGAAAAGGGGGGGGGGGGAAAAAAGGTGTGGCAGGGGGAAAGAGAAGTAAAAATCCTTCGTAAAGGCTGACATCTCAATCGGAAGGGGACCCGAAATCGCTGGGGAAAAAAGCCTTGGTCAAAAACAGAAGCAAAAAGAGAAGCAGAAGGGGGGAGAAAGTAGATTCAACCGTCCAAAGAAGGAGTCCAATTCCGTATAAATGGTAGCGGCGAAGAAATTGATAAAGTTGCCCCTTAGGGAAAGGGTGGGGACGGCCGCACTCTTCCCTGAACATAAAGACCAGCAAAGGGGAGAACGGGGGGTTGGGCCCTCGATCGTCAAAATGCCGAAAGATCCATGAGGGGAGGTAGGAAGCGAAACCTGGAAAAAGGTGATGGGGGCGACCTAATCCATTTCTGGGGAAAGCCGGCTGGGAAAAAGGGGGTCCCAACAAAAGGAGGGGGGGAGAAAAAGACCCGAGATGGCGCGATCGTGTTGATCAGAGATCGTGGTGGACGTGGGACTGGTGTTAGGTCCCCACGGAACGAGTACGCTACAACCGCTCACCATGAAAAGAGAAGGGTGCGTCAAAAAGAGTCTTATAAGGGACCAGGATTCTGGAGCGAAGGTGCAGCCGAGATGGGGGGAACACCTGTGCAGATAAAAAACGGAGGGCCGTTGCAATGAATTTAGAGGAAAGGAGGGGTCTACAAGAGGCGAAAGGGACACGTAAGCTGGGAGGCCTGAAGGTGTCCCACCAGACTTTCTTTTAAGAAGGCCCCTTGTACGGTTGGAATGCTTACAAGCCCTACTATCTGTTGACCGCGGGGGGTCGCGGGTGTCTGACCGGAAAAAAATCATGAAAAAAAGGGGTTCGCTGAACAGGGGGGACGGACAATAGAGGGAGCGCAGTCGGGGAAGTTTGACCTCTTAAAGGATTTGGTGAAGGTAAAAAAAGTGAAAGGCAGCTTGAGCTGCATAGAGGCAAAGACTCCTCAGCCCTTATCATAGGGATACTTCACAACTAAGATCAAGGAGAGAAGAAAGGGGACCTTTCTTTGTGGGGGGGGGCAGGATGCGGCAACAATAGCACCTACCGAATTGTCAACTCCTTCTGGAAAAAAGAACATGCAAGGGGAACCGGGCCTCGAGTCACGAGGAAGGCACACGACAAAGGGGGAGCCGTCCAAGAAAAGTCCAAACGAGAGAGGGAACCCCCAAATTGGATTACGGTAAAGCCGGCTTTCCCGACGAGAAAAACCCATGAGTGTTGATTGACCTTACGTCTAGAAAAACCTTTTGAAAGGATTAACACAAACCTTCCCGCCAAGAGATGGGTCTGTGAAAAGGGAAGTCCGGGGAGGGAGGGGGATGACAAAGGAGGAAAGAAAGAGCTAGACACGTAAAAAGGAGCAGGGGAAAGGGGCCTAAATTGGGAAAGAGCAGAGCTCGAAGGGCAGGACGGGGTCGGAACAGGGCTATCCGGACTAGGGAGGAGAACCCCTGCGCAAGGGAAGGAAGTCAGCATTGACTTGGCTCATCACCCGGGCATCTCACGCGAAGATGGTACCCAAAAACTACCCAAAGGGAATGAGTAACAAAAAAAAAAGGGGGTAAATATATATCCGTGGGAAAGGGGTTGTGGCTACGAAATCTCTGGGGGACTATCTCGTGCAAACAAGAAAGGAGAAGGATTGCGGTGTTAAGGAAAGGCGAGTCCCGGAAGTCCCTGAACACTCCCTGAATACGGCGAGCGATCGGTGGGGACGACTGTTTATCCTTTATCTTGGCCGGCCATAGATTTTTTGGTCCTGGGAGTCTTCGACTCGGCATGGCAGAGGGTTACAGGAGAACAAAGGGGAAAAGAAATGGGGGGAAAAGGGGAGGGGGTAGGGAGGAAGAAGGCCAAAGACGCATAGAAGCGCAATCTAAGGCAGACCAGGGGGTTGGCCGGACGGCTGCACGGGTACTAGAAAACATTTTGAAACGAGAGGGGGGGGGGGGGAAGGAAAAGTTGTCATATAGCAAGGGAGAACTGGTACTTTCGACCCCGTGAAGCAGGGGGGGGGGGGGGAAAAGAATCTTTTCCCTGTGCTCTGGACTGCTCAAATGACGCAGGTCCTAATCACATAGGAAAGCAAGGATAGAAGACGCCGTGGGATTCAGGTTCCTCCGCGATTCAGACTAGGAGTGATGATTGAGAACGGAAAAACAAAAGGAGAACTGCCGCTCAAAGGAAGTAGGGGCGTGAAGGTATCACCCAAATTGAATAGGGGACAAAAAAGGGAACCTCGCCAGTGCGTAAGAAGTAGAAGTAAAAAGAGAAGTCCAAACACTGTTTCTGGGGGAGAAAAGGACAAGTACAAACGAGACCCTCTAGGTGAAAACAGGAAGGGAGGTAAAAGAAAAGAGACAGCAACCTTTTTTCCTCCTGAAAGAAAAGAGCTTGTGCTCACGGAACCCTTACGACACGTAGAAAGAGTACGGGGCCGTTCGATTAATCCACGCAGGTCCGGGAGCTTTGACACAGGGGGCGAACGCTTTTCTACCCAAGAAGAAGGAAGCCCCATAATGCAGGACTGAGAAAAAACTAGTGGGAAAAGAGGGTTCCATGGCCCAGGGTGAAGAGTCAATCGGTTCCAGTGGGGGACAGAGGAAAGAAAAAAAGACTTATCATTTATCTCCAAAAGGATTGCAATTGGGGTGATCGGGAAAGACCCACGGGAAGCGGGCAGTTGCCGGGGTCGCTCAAAAGGGGGAACTTTATTCAGGCAAAGAGGAGGGGTGCAAAAAGGGTTTTCGGGAGAAAGTGAATGGAGGAACTCGAATGCCGGGATGGAAATTTCTTGTATGGGAGGAGCCACGGGGGGGTCTTCAAAGGGAGGTTTATTGGGAGGTCGGAGGATGAGAGAAAAAAGATCTTTTCCCTTGACAGAGAAGGCACGGAGCAAGACACCAAAAAAAGTGTTGTAGAAAGAAAGGGAAAGCATTCTGGGCTTGGAAGGGCGCCTGACAAAGTCGAAGAAAGAGATCCTCCGGCCGGAAAATTCCAAGGAGTTGTACAATTGGTCAAGAAGTCATCTCTAAAAAGGGGAATATAGTCAGAGACGACACAAGGATGGTTTTAAGGTCTGGACTAGAAAATGCACCCCCAAGACAAAACTGGGTTGATAAAAGATCAAGGGGGGGGGGGGGAGGACTCTTTTGGTGGAAAAACAACGGGGGGAAAAAGAAAAAGCGGCAATCGACAAGCTACGGAACATTTTTGTACCGTACCCTCTGACTTGAGAAGAACGGAGGAGCATTACTGCGGAGAAGTGACATACTGAAACTGTGGTCAATTTCCCGGCACGAAACAAACACTCCTCCAAGAGGTATTGGTTTAGGGGAGGGGGGGGGGGGGGCGGGGGGGGGGGGGGGGGGGGGGGGGGGGGGGGGGGGGGGGGGGGGGGGGGGGGGGGTGGGGGTGGCAGGGGTGGGGGGGGGGGGGGGTGGGGGGGGGGGGGGAAGGTGGGGGAGGAGGGGGGGGGGGGGGCAGGGGGGGGGGGGGGGGGGGGGGGGGGGGGGAGGGGGGGGGGGGCGGGGTGGAAGGGCGAGAGAGGAGGAGGGGAGGGGATGGGGGGGGCGGGGGGGGGGGGGGGGGGGGGGGCGCTGAGGGGGGGCGGGGGGGGGGGACGGGCGCTGGGGGGGGGGACGGGGGGTGGGGAGGGGGGGGGGGGCAGGGGGGGGGGGGGGGGGGGGGGGGGGGGGCAGGGGGGGGAGTTGAGAAGCTCACCGAATGAGCTCGGTGAAACCTCACTTAGCGGGCGAGATCAGGCCGGCCGACACACGTGGTAGAATTCCTCAGCTTCGTCTGTGTTGTGGAAAAACGGGGAAAAACAAACGGCGCCGTCTTACCAAATCTGCGACTCAGTCTCTCGGGGGCACGCCGAAATCGAACCCTACATCTTGGTCGTAAGGGGTTGCAAAAGCCAACGCCGCAAAGGACGGGGCAAGGGGGTTACAAAGAAGCCTGGTCCCAGACCTGGACGAAATACCGAGAGACTTCCGCCATATAAATCGGACACAAAGGCCCGATATCGCGAGGTGGAAGCGCTCGCATATTTGGGGGAAAGAAGCGCGTGTGGTCATCAATACTCACAGGCCTGAGCTGACCTGGGAGTGGTAGTCTTAAAGGAGAAACAAACAGGGGGTGTCCTAAGCCAACCAGACAGAGAAGGGAACACCCAGAGATTACCGCCCGGGGTC
>Ga0179593_1289515_pt1 | contig 14418 bp, 14 predicted proteins | sample CZODoug2_1_08_16_FD_185931 | JGI IMG/M metagenome (GOLD analysis project Ga0179593, IMG submission 185931) | Vadose zone soil fungal communities from Angelo Coast Range Reserve, California, USA - CZODoug2_1_08_16fungal (PacBio error correction) | ecosystem: Environmental > Terrestrial > Soil >...
ATCACTCTAAAAATCCTCTCGGGAAAGCGCCAGAAGAAAAGGTTCCTGGTGTCTGACGTTATAGACCGGTTGTTCCCGGGGAGGGTTCTCTAACAAGCTTTAACTCTGCATCGGATCTACAACTGGGAAGAGGCAGGGAAAACTCAGTCCATAGAGATCCAATAGAACAACCGAGAAAAAAGTGTGGGAAAATAAAGACTTCAAGAAAACGGCAGTGCTAAGAGGGGGTAGACACGTCTAAGATTTTCTGCAATGGGCCCTCGAAGGCATTACCGTTATACCAGAACGCGGAAAAATTCCCATGCAGAGTGCGGAAGAAAGGGGCCAGAGCTAGACACGTTGGAGTGATAGGATCGGGACCGCAAGGCGCCCCCTCGCTGCCGAAAAGGAAGTCGATAGGTCGGAGCTCGGATGCAGGTTCACGCATGGAAGTTGGGAGGGCACCCACAACCTGGATGAGGGATGGGGTTCAAAAACATTGGAAGAGGGGTTGGGCGAATAAATCTCGGAAGAATAAGATCTTGAATCTTCTATACAACTTATCGACAAAAAAGGGGGGCTACTCTCAATAAGTGGCCGCATAAGGGAGGGGGGGGGGGGGGGGCGTTCTAAGGTGGCGGCTCATACTCAAAGAGGCTCAATCGGATCAAGCGTGTAGGGGGGAGAGGGGGGATTTCGCAAGCTCCCGCTGAGAAAGTTATTGGGCCACCTTTAGGGAACCCTGGTTCAGTGTCCTCTAAATCCACACAACGCCAACTCGGGAGGCGAGCCCAAATTAGAGGGAAAAGAGCCTGCTCTTAGACAGCCGTTTTCACTCTCCTTCCTCAGCTGGGAAAAAAGTGGTCGTGTCGATTCCGATTACGTCAGGGGGGAGGAAAGTCGGTCAGTTCGGCATCGGCGGTGGGGGGCGCTGATGCGTGTAGTACAAGGGCAGGGGCAGCCTACGGACCGCGGGACATGGTCGGAGTATGGTCCCATGCCTCCTGTTGTGGGTCTGCTATATACAAGAATTTCGATACCTTCAGCGGGGGAAACTGACTTTGTACCATTGGATTACAAAATACTCAATTCACAGCAGAAAGAAGGATACTTTCATAAGAAAAAAAACAGCGCGTTCTTATATGAGGCGAAACACGCAGAGTCGAGAGGGTAGCGGTGTAAAGCCAAAGGTTTCGGCAGGGGGAAGCGTAGAGCTAGTTCGTAGGGCGAACAAAGCAGATTCCGGTCTTTCCCTTAGCCGTTCAGGACGCCAACCCCGGCCCACTAAGATCCACCTAATTTTCCCCCCAACGCCGAACGCCGGGAATGCCGGACCGCAGCCTGCCTCGCTACATTGGTCGGGCGGGTGGGCTGGGGGACAGGATAACCTGAGGGGGCCGGCAAGACTCAGTGGACGCACCAGAGGGACGGGCCCGAAGGCGCGAAGAAAGGGACCGGCCCCAGGCATCGCTCGCGGACGGGGCCTAGGCCACACTCGGTTCTAAAAAAAGACTCGGAGGGGAGCGGGCTGGCCCCGCCCCCGGGCTTCTGGGAGATGCCGCGGGGGTAGGGGGAACAAAACAGAAATCGCGCACGCACAAAAGCAGGCCCTGAAAAGCATTAAGGGTGTTGTGAAAACGTCTCCTCTCTCGCCGAGCGGTCCAGGGACAAGACGCCTTTGGAAAACCGTGACTCGGTCAGAAGGCTAGGAACTGTGAAGCTTGCGATGGCCGGGCGGAAGCGCCAAAAAGTGCGTTCAAACGGCGAGTCATCATCGAGAAGAAAAACCGTACGCGGGGAGGGGATTGTGCAATTTAGGGGAAGGGCAGGACTTTTTTGGTGATCTTTAGAAGCATAAGGACCGTCGTCCGGAAAGAATTCTTGGAGGCGAAGCAGTTTCCTAGCACTTTAAGCGGGGTGCATATCTCTTCGCAAATTGGGATCCCTGGTCTCGATTCGTCGTCCAGGGGCAGTTCTTCGCATTACTTTCCGGAGTTTATGTGCTTCTGGGCTCCGGTTGGTTTGCGTCTCGTATCTCCGCCGTCTATGGGCTTTCTTTTGCATCCTTGCCTACCAGACGCGGGGTGGATGAAAGATTCCGCTTCGAGAGGAAGACCTCCTCTCAGGCGAACGAATTCTGGACTCGAAGATTCCACGTGTAAAAGGTACAATTTAATTTTAACGGAGAGTGGTGCATAAATGTTGAGAAGTGAAGAAGGACACCGGTATAGGTCGAAAACTCAAACGGACGAACAATTGACTCTCATGCCGTCAAGGTGCAACTTAGAAAATAAAAAAAAAATAGTTTAGATCCATCTCAAGAAAATAGGAATGAGGGTAGATAGACCATTGTCGACCTTCGGAACGCTTATAAGGGGATGCGGGGGGGCTGTTCTGATTTCTATCATCAGGATGTCTTCCTATCGACTCGAACACCGTGGGGCCGTTAAGTCCTAGTCTTCACCTCCGTTTGGGGCTCTTTTTCGCACAACCCAGGGTGGAGGAGCAAGAAAGGATCGATTGTATTGCATGCTCGACACCGGCAAACACACCCCATGTCGGCATTAGGAACCTCTCTGGAAGGTGCCGGAATGGGAGTCCCTCCACCGGTGGGTTGGGGGATTGTGGCCGCTCTGGGCCGGCCGTGGTTGCCGAGGGTTTTCATGGCGTCTTGAGTGCCTATGAGGGTTTCCGTGAGGGACACAGGCTTTTTATGCTTTCGGGTCAGTCGTCAATTTGGACAGAACTCGTCGATGGGAGGATACCTAACGAAAAGAATAAAAAGTATCCATCGGCTGGAGGAGTGGAAAGAAAGGTGTAAAATTGGTGGCCCAGCGAGGGGACCTATCTGGGCGCTGTATATTCGTCTCTACGGCCGCGTCGGAAGGACTCAGGTCTAGAACTGGAGGGCTTTCTAAATAATAGAACTTTGAAAAATCGAAAAGTGCATTACCAAAGCAGGTAAATTCAGGGTGTCCTTGAATGGGCAGCTATCGACGAATTATGGGGTTCCGTGTAGATATCATGAGAGCAAGAACGGGCAGTTCCGAGGGCGATGCAAAAAAAAGTCGGCTGGAGAAGGGAGGGGGCTTCATTCGAGGGGAACGGAGAAAGCTCGTGCTGGAACCCTGATTAGGAAAAGCAAACATTAAATACGGGTCCAGAGAAACCGCTAGAAGTATAAAACCAAGCTAATGTGCCCAGAATCTCTAGGCGGATTACAAATTGTGGTCAATTTACGTCTTCTGGTGGCATGCCTCATTTAGTCCGCAATCCCTGACTGGTGCGCAGAACACCCGGACTCCCCGAGAAGACGCTGCGACAGCGGAGAGCATCGGGTTTGTTGAGACAGGATGGCGTCGGCGCGGTAGTGGGCACGGTCGTTTAGCGGCTCCGACACGAAAAGACTCGTCAGCTTCCTCGCCTGGAAATAAGCCGGGTGTCACAAGGCGCGGTCGTACCTGCGGGATCGCGTGTCGGAGGCCGTGAACCCACGCTTCCAATTATTTGTGCTATGGGGGTTGAGGAACGTCTATATGCTTCCAATAGGCCTTTCAGCAATCGGTCTGCGCAAGAAGGTATAGGCTTTAGTGGCTGGGTGTTCTAGAAAAGAGGGACGAGCGTCGCAGGGGATTAGGCCAAAAAAAAAAAAAAAAAAAAGAATAGAATGTCCTTTTTTTGTCTATGGAAGGGCGGTCGGAAGGCGTGCGTCTCTTTTATAGAGAAAGGTATCTTAAATTTTCAGACGGTCAATTCAACATCAGAGAAAGATACACGGGATTATCGAGGCCTAGGTTCTTCGGAATGTTGGGACTTTCTGTGGGGGTGTCAAAACATTCTGAGAGGAGGGGGGTTCGGTGGGTCCGACTTCCGGTCAGCGACGGGGGTGGTGCTGACACGACGAGCTCGCGCACTACGGACTGACAATTTAACTGAGGCCCTGGTGCGTGCTCCGGAGAAAGAAGAAGCGGCAAGGTTCTGGTGGGTAAGATCCTTCAGGCATCATCACTCCGTGAATGCTTACGGTGTTCATCCTTACTTGCGATTGGTTTAATTTGAGGGTTTTACTGCCTCTTAAGATGTCGTAGGCACGTACCTCTCCTCTTCTCCCGGGGGCTGTCTCTGCCATAAAACACAAGAAACTACAACAGGTTTTTGTCACTTGCCCTGGGAATCTCACAGGAATTTCTGCTGATCTTCCGTTCTCTCTTCTTTCTAACCCCGCTTCTTGTTCATGAATATTAGGCTCGACGATGATGAGTTCGATTCACGAGGAAGTCGTAAGAAAAATAGAAGGGGGCACTTTGCGAAGTGACTGGACTTAGAAAACTGCTTGCATACTACGTATGCGCGTTTGCACAAAGAGGGCGCGGATGTTGTGGTCTCTTTTGCGGGTCTGTTCTCTGATCACGTACGCTTTTACAGCAAGCTTTGGAAGCTCGAAGAGGATTCGTAGTTCTTCGTTGATGAGACTCGGGTACGATCAGTGATGCACGGAAGAAGACGGATTTTCCACTTTGTCTACTCTAGGTAATCCCCAGGCAAAGAGCTGGATCGATAAACTGCCTGTCCGGAGGAATATAACCAGCTCGAAGGAGTGTCTCGCGACGGGGCGAAGGCCCTGACTCGTATGGAGGGAGGATAGGCTTAATCGGGGGCACCTAGCTGAGAAGACTTCAGAAGAAAGCGGATCAATCGGGGGACCAAGCCGTCGCGGGGGCACACCGTAAGTATGGAACTCGGCGGGGCATCGTAGTTGCAGCAAACGGTGCACGGGCAATAGGTACAAAACCATCACCAATTCTAGAGAGAAAATTGGTGCATGAGTCAGGCCAAGCTGGCGGAAAATAGAACGCCGTGAGGGGGGGGTCTGAACAGGGTCGTGTTCATAGGGATGGCCCCTGCGCAAATTAGCGCCGCGGTCACACGGATAGAGTTCCGGTGAGGGATCGTGTAAAAGCGTGGGGGTTGGCTTTTTCATTTAAGATGTCAAATTTAATGAACTAACGGGCAGGGAGGGGAAGAGGGGTTTCTACAAATTCTATCGGGAAAAAAATTGCTGATCAGATTCTCCACTAAACAGTGGCTGGGGCCGGAATTTGAGGGGGTAGAGGACGGTGGGGGATTTCGATGCCTAAGGAAAACCGAAATCTCTCCCGCGAAAAAAAAAAAAAACGTGATCGATTTGCTAGTTAATAAGCTAAGTATTTTTCGATTATCTAGCTACCACAAAGAAATCCCTAGTGGGGGGGGGAGAGAAGATAGAAAATCGGAAAAACCGGAATAGGGAAAAGTACTACCAGCACCGCGGCAACGGCAGGTTCTCAACGCGCGGTGTCAGCGAAGGATCGGGAAGGTGCAAAGCCTCTACCAAGCCTCCGAAAATCGCCCGAGAAACGTTTCCGGGTCTGAGGATCTAAATTGGGCCCTATCTAATTGGTATGGCACGCTTTCAAACTCCTCGCCCGTTTAATGCACGTTGTTCACGATTAACTGTACCCAGAAAACCTAGATGGCTAAAAAAGGAGATCACAGTACAGCTAATAAGGGGGTATCAAAAAGATTCTCTACAAGGGCGGACTTTTCATCATGTGAAACAGAAAAGAAAAAGTGGGTAGAAACAGCACTTCTTGAGGTGGAAAGTGTTCCTAGAGGGCATCCACTTCCAGGGGCATGCGTCCCTGTTTTTGTGATGCTTAGCTTGTCGGCAAAAAAACGGCGGAAGCGCGAAGACAAGCATCCTCGTGCGTTCAGGCGCGGTGGTGGGGAAATGATGTAGTCAGTACTCTCGCGTGTGTGAATTTCTAGCAGGTTTTTCGCTCAATCGAGGGGAGTCAGCGCGCCTCTTACTAGAATTCACCATTAGCTAGCCTATCTCTTTATCTTCAATTTCGGCTTCTTTATATTTTCCTGTCTGGGCTTACTCGTATCCCCCTGGCGGTGGTGGGGGGCGTGTTCTTAATGCTGTCGGACCGGGATGACAGAAGAAAAAACAAAGAGACCTCCACCCTGGGGGGTGGGACAGTACTCCTTAGTCAGTGTATTTCTATCGAGATTGAAAACGGCTCAACTAGCAGTACCTGTTCGTCTGACACCACATTGACGATGTACCTTTCCTTTCCAGGGGGGCGGGAGGGGGGGGGGGGGGGGGGGGGGGGGGGGGGGGGACTGACTCCCTTCTCAGAAATCACCTCAACCTCTCCACGCTTCGTCCCTCTATCGCACTTCTCTACATCTATGCATTTTGTCAACGCCGGGGTGGGTACAGAAATTCATCACGTGAAAGGTTAGATAGGAGTTCGTTGAATGAATCGATAGCATACAGCTGAAAAAGGGTGCTAATATTCGTCATGAAGGGCCTTTTTGCGAAACTTAGAAGACTTATCCCCTAAAAAAACCGAGGCAGGACTTCGATCTTTTCCAAACATGCCCAGGTGTCTGTTTAAAAGGGATATGAAATACGTTTCGATGATTATCTTGCCATCGGGGGATATCTTTGATCTGAATTGAAAAAGTTGGGGGTGTTAAGCCCTCCTCCTTAGATAATCTCTAAGTAGAAAGGGAATACCTCAGAATGTCTGGTGATAGGGCGGTACGCCAACATCATTTCGTCGTACGATCGGGAGCTGGGGGCAGCAGCTTGTGAAAAAAAAAAGGCTTAAGTCGTAGAGCAGATGCTTTGTGGACACAGCTTCCGAGGGCCGGATCTTAAGGAAAACTCACCAACAACTTATCCGCTGAAGTGGACAAAAACAACGCACTCACCTTGAAGAAGAATGAGGATAAAATATGGGGGTGGGGGGTCGGTTCGTTTGGGGGTGAGGTAAGAGAAAGGTTCAGGAAATAAATAAGGGTAGCACAGCTCGAAAGGAATACAGCTAGGAAGGAGGGGGGGGGGGAGAAGGGAGACATCCTTCCGCAGTCGGGGAGTGAGACCTCATTGAAGACACCTTCTTTTGGGGGGAACACGCAGATCTAAGGATAGGGAGGTCTGGCGAGAGGGGGCGATGCGGGGGGGGGGGGGGGGGGACCCCACACGGGGTGGGATCTTCTAATTCATTACCTTTGTATAGGAGAAATCACGCAATATTCAGTCAGGAACTGGATCGTTTGGGTTCTGGGTGCGAACAAAGCCAGCAAAAGAAGGACCATGTTTAAAGATCCGTGATCAACCTCGGGTGAGGAAAAATCCGTTGTACAATTGCGGCGTCTCGGGCGATGACTTGGGGGTAGGGGAATCTTTACTAGAGTCAGACAAAACCAGAGGTTTCAACGAAAGCACCAGGCAAAGGCATGAAGGTTCCAGAAAAAAAAAGATCTTGCTAGTGCCGATTATGTTTGAGTGGCGGTTTGGGCGTTTGCGCAATGAAGGGCCGGTCGGGGGAGCAATGCGGGAGGACGACGCCCGGTCACTTAGACCGTTTCAGAGTAGGAGAGTGCTTCCGACGCATGGGGTCTAGAGCCTGTTCGCCAGATGTATCGGCTTTCCGGGGGTTCAAGGAAGCTTCTTTGTGCACTTTTCAGGGATCCCTCTATCCTGCCTTTCCCTATTCTAGTTCCCTCGTCCGGCTGCCAATCCGTAGTTGTTTAAAGGCTACACGTCTTCCTGGCTGTATCTCTCAGGAATCGTTCGTTCGCTACCTATTACCATCAAAGGGAAATGAGGGGTCTCTCCACAGCGGAAAATCAGGGAACCGCAAGGGGGGGCATTGGCCTGCATAGGGGTAGAAAGATGTTCTGATACAGGTTCGTCGGTTGAGACCACTGAATTGTCGCAGCAATCAAAAGTCAGATTAAGGGCTAAAATCGATACAGCGCAACTCTCAGGATGGCTTGGTAAAATAACCGGTGGCATCCTTAAGCCGATGGGCTACTTTCGAGGTCTGGATGTACATCGCAGCTCGATTGCTAAGCGCTATCGTAAAAAATGGTCAAAAGCAAAAAACTGGGGGAACTCGAAGGACCCTTCGGGTTATAAAAACGGGCCAAACAGAGTTAAGTCATCGCTTCTGATACTAAAAACCAACAGGGAGGAAGAAAAAAAAGAACTGATCTCCTCAATTGGTGTAAAAGATCAACCCGGGGGAGGGGGGTCGGGGGAGGAAACCATTACCATTTTTTCTAAGATGAAAACAAGGCGATAGTATTGAGAAAAAATCAAGAAGTACTACCTGAAGACGGCTTCTGAAGGGAGTAGGGAGGGTTCAGTCAACGAGGTATCAGAGAGAGGCTGGAGTCATTTTGATCTCCGTGCAGCTGAAGCGGGCTATTGCACGACTCACGTCGTGGTTGCGGAAAAAGAAACGGGGGAAAAAACCCAAAAAAAAAAAGAACAAGAAAAACAAAAGAAAAAAAACCCCGGACGAAAGAGGCTTGAAAATAGGCATGCCCGGAGAATTGAGGTAAGGGGGGGACGCTACTCATAAGCACTGGTACGTGGTCACTTTCTCTATTAAACGCTCTCCGCCGGCCTCGGGAGCGAACACCATCTCTGCGACAGGCTGGACAAAGGCCAGGGAACGGTCCTCGGGATCTAAACAAGGATCATCCTGAAACTTCCCACGAATAAAAACGCTGGGGACAGTCTACGCCAGCGTCAGGGATTTCCTGAAGCTCTGATTGACCCCGCATGAGCATTAAAGGGGGGCTGCAGGCTCCGCATGGGTAAGACGACTTAAGGATGTTTGCGAGAATCCAACAACTGAACGTCAAGTAATAAGAGGGAAGAATCGACGCGCTCTGTGGGGGGTGGTTCTAACTTGAGGCAGAGGAGCGTGTCGGGAAAAAAGATATGGGTGATTCAGCGCCTCAGATCTCATGAGTCACGTCAGATCCTGCGACTCTCAAGTGTGAAAAAAAACGGGGGTAAGAAACTCTTACGAAAGTATTTTCCAGGGGACACCAGGGAGGTAAAATGATTTGGTGGTCTATGGTTGTTCTGCTCGGAGAGAGAGGGAGGGTCCTACGCTTCAAACAAGGTATACATCCTCTGTTTAGGCGCATGCTAAGAAAAAAGTAGAAGAGTGTTGGTTATAAACGAGGTTCGTCCGAGTATGCGCGCGATATCCTGTGTAAGAGGGGAGTCGATCTTCTCTGAGGGGCGCTTTGATAAGTTCTGGGCATGCCTCCTGTCTATACAGTGAAAAAAATCAAGGCAGCAACAATATCTCGGAAAAAGAAGGATCGACAGGGGGGAGGTTAGTTGGGGGTTGTTGAACGGAGCTGGGACGCGGGTGTAGGTGCAGGGACGGATACGGCAAGGAGGGAATTGGGACAGACCGTCAATAGTCTCAAGAAAGCGGACGTACTCCTACCACCTGAAACACGGGGGGGGGGGGGGCGGGGGCGAAAGGACGACTTGACTGGTTGGGGGTACCTTCGCTATCAAACCGCTGCGTGAAAATTCTTAAGGTCTAGTAGTTTCTGAGTGGGGAAGTCGGGAGTGGGTTGGGGCCGAAATGTCACTTCTAGGGGCTATCTCAGAGGTCATCAGAAGCCAAAAAGTCATGATAAAAAGAGCGGAAGGGGCAAGGGGACGGGGAACTTTTCTTTGAAAAGAGGAAAAAAAAAAACTGTTACTGTATCTTCTCACAGGGAATAGGCTGCAAAACAACAAACTCGCCAAAAAAAGGGCTGTTTCCTAGCGATGCGAACGCCGCGGCGAGGCGGTCATAGGGGAAAATCCAGATCAGAGACGCACGTTCCGAGACGCCGACCAAGGGGGAGTGAGAATCTATGCGCTTGGGGTGATCAGGCCGGGGGGCGCTGTAGATGGGATTCGGGTTCATGCAGAGGGGGGGGGGGGAAGGGGGGGATCTCCAAAACAAAAACGAGTTTCCAAATGTGTGGGGCTGATCCAGGGGGTCCCAAACAGCCCCCACGTCTGGACCAAAAAAAAAAAAAAACGCGGACACACAAAAGAGGCCTTGTGACTGTCAATCGCACGGTGGAATACTAAAACAAGAAAAACTGAGGAGCTCGCTTGAAACCTAGAATCCCCAAACGACCTTCACCAAGAAGCTGGGTCCTCTGGGTATCGGGGGGGGGGAGGCCTCCCCAGACCTCCCTGATCCTAATGGTAAACAGTTAATGGGGGAAAAAAGGATTCATCTAGAGCAACGATCTGCTAGCTACGTGGGGGGGGGGGGGGGGCGACTCGTCCAGCGTTAAAGTAAAACATAGTTATAATCTCACAAAAAGGACGAAAGGGACAAGCTGCGCCTCAGGAAAAAGCCATACCCAAAACTCCGAGCGGGGGGGGGGGCAGGGGGGGGAGACTGAAGGAGGAGAAAGCTGGACGGGTCAGCGTCGGTGCGGCGAGTGGACTCCAAGATTCAGCAAACCAGACACAATTGAGACGGCTCTAAGTAGGGCATATCTGGCAAAATTCTTTGACTCTACTCAAGGGGGGGGCGGGGAGGGGCATTTTAGTTCAGGTCGGGTCGGGACAAGGCCCAAGGGGGCGCCAGTACGGAAGAACAATAGCGGGAGGGGGGATCATAGGTATAAGGAAAAAATACGGGGGGTTTTTGCATGGTTGTTCAGGGGTACCTTGAAAATTGGGGGCGGGGGCAAAAAAGGCGAGAAGGGAAAAATCGGGGTGGGGGTCTGACAACAAAAATGTCGACATTCAAAGGCTATCAGAGTAAGGGAAACATGAAAAAGGGCTGGCGCGATGTAGCGAGGTGCGTGGGTGAAAAAAAAGGGAACACGAGACCAATCAACAAAAACGAAAACAAAAAACGAAAAGAAGAAAAAGGGGGGAGAAAAAAAGTAGTGGGCGTATACTATCGGGGGGGGGGGGCCTGGGAGAGCTCAAGAACAAAAAAAAAAAAAAAAAAAAAAAAAAAAAACAAAACAACTGAGTGGGGGGGGGGGACCGAGGGGGCGGGTAGAATCGGGGGCGGGGGGGGGGGGAAGATTTGGAGGAACGCGCCAAGTTCTGATCCGCTCGTGTAGCGGAGAGTGTCACAGCAAAAAACCACACAAAAAAAAAAAAAAAAAAAACAAACACCGCCTGACACCAAGAGACAACTCCTACCCAACTAAAAAACTCAAGCTGAAACAAAAAAAAAAGGCACACACAAGGGGAGCGTGCGGGGAGAGGGGGGGGGGTGGGGGTGGGGGGGGGCCTGTTCTGACCAGGGGGGGGGATGGCAGCTCCGGGGGTTTGTGCCGCGGAGAGAGGTGTGGGGTGTCAGGAGGAAACAGCGCAGGTGGGGGAGCTCGGCAGGGTCGCTGGCCTTGAACAAAAAAAACACCAAAAAACAAACTCAGGGGAGCCCGGAGGCGGAGGGCTGGGGTGTTTCCGATCTGGGTCCAAAAAAAGACACACAACACCAAACCAAACAAACCCTTCCAACTCCCTAATCTGGGTTAGACTAACTTCGCAGACGGGGGAGGAAAGTGGACGCCTAGGTAACAAACCCTATGTTAGAAACATCACTGAGTCGAGTTGAAAAAAGCAGGTGCATCTCTTCCTCCAATTATCGAGAGAAAGGGTTATGTGAGTGAGATATTTACGGCACGGACGGAGAAGAGGATGAAGACCTCCTCTCGTTCTAAAAAAGAGTCCGCGTCTGGGGGGGGGGGGGGGGGGACTAAGGGCGAATTAGGCGAGCGGTCAAAAGGAAGCGGGGGTGGATATCCATCTATTAAGACGCTAGGACGTCGGTCGAAGACCATTACGGTGCAGTGGGAAAAGGGTGGGGAGGGGGCGTGGCGGGGTGGCGGGGTTGGCCGTGGGGTGGTGGGTGGTCCACATTCTTCAAAAAAAAAAAAAAAAAACAGAAAGACGGGGGGGGAAAGCGGACGATGATCAGGGGGAGGGGGAGGGCGGAACGAGGTCAACGCGGAGGCCAGCGGGCGTCTGGGGAAAGGGTCGTGCGAGAGGAAAGGGAAAAAGAGCAATGAGAATCACAGACTGAGTTGATGGCAAAAACAAAAAAAAGAAAACGGGGTGTGTCGATGAAAAAGGTCCATGTCCTCACAGCCGCACAAAATCGAAAGCACAGACAAGTCGCAGAGCAATCCGAGTAGCCGCCGGGGAGACTTCAGTTCATTCTTCCACGGGGGCGATCGTCTGGAGGGGGTCCGATGCAAGACGGCAGTTCGGTTCGCAAGAGCGACTAACACCTGGGGGGGGGGTGGGCGGGTGGGCGGGAGAACGCAGCAGGAAGACGGAAGGAGGACGGAAGGTCGAGACATTGGTCTCAAAGGCCGCAGGTGGGAGGCGGGCCGAGAATCTATCGTCGAGGTCACGAAAGGAGGTATCAGCCGGGCATTATGATAGTGAGAAGGGCCTAACCTTTAGCAGAGTGGGGCGAGAACCACCAAAAAGAAGGCCAATCAAAGCCACAACAAAACTCGACAAGAAAAAATGCAAAAAGCGAGCTTCAACACGCGGACCATCAGAAAGAAAACAAAACGGCATTCATGTGGGGGGACAAAAAAAGCAAGGTAGTGGTCTGAATAGCGTGGCGTGAAAACCACGAGCAGCTGTTGCTGAGCTGTCGGGAAGGGGAAAAACCGCTTCTGAGTGGTGAAAAAAAACGACAAAAGGAACTCTAGCGAAGGAGCGATAAGGACCCATGCACACAAAGAAGGGGCCAGGGACTTAGGGCAAAAAAAAAGGACAACCTGCAAATACGCGCATGAAAAAAACAGCTCAGTGGTCTAGGGGAAGCAGGGGGGAAAAAAGTCACAACAATGGAATTTGGGAAAAAGGAAGAGACTCTGGGCGCAGAAAAAAAAGGGGGAGTCACACGAAGAAACTACAAAAAAAAAAAAACAGATATCAGCATGAGAGAGTAACAGGGAACTATCGATGGGGACACGAAAAGGAACGCTCTCGTCAAGGGAAAAAAAGACAGAGGGAGTAGCAAGAGTGAACACACCTCAAGGCGAAAACGCGCGAAAGAGAAAAAAAACATGATGCGGCGCCAAACAAAACACAGGACAGGGACGGGAAAGCGTGAAGAGGTAACTAACCGCGGGGAGTAAAACAAAACTCCAGACGAAAAAAAAAAAAGTGAAAAAGGACGACCTCGCAGAAGAACGCGAGAACTGGCGAGTCGCAGGCGTAAAAAAAAAAAAGGAACCCAGATCGACGGAGTCAAGGACAGAGAAATCCTCAGGGCATCTCTCATCACGACTGAAAGGGGGCCAGGCGAACATCTATGGGGCACAAAGGTCGCGGACATTTAGGGCGGAAGAGTCGGGGACAAACAAAAAGGTGCAGACAAAAGGGGGTAGTCTCAAAGAACGGGAAAGAGCAAAAATGCAATAAAAAGAAAAACTGTGAGTTCCGCCGGGTCCTAAAACAAAAAAAGGGGAGAGCGCCCAAAAAAGGGGGGGCCAGAGAACTGTGACAAACCAAGATCTCGGGAACAAACAAAAAAAGGTGGAAATGGCGCTGCGTGCGACTTCAGCGCACCGGACACTAAAAAAAAAAAAGCAGTATGGAACGACAACGACACTGCCGTAACATGGAGCTACGCGCAGATCTGCGAAAGAGAGGGACTCAGGAAGAGAGACCAGGACAGGAGAAAAAACGAGACAAAAACCCACAAAGACAAAAATAGCAAGGGGAACGGCACAAAGGGGAGGTCTGTCTACCTGTTATGAGCAAATAAGTGATGCAGGGTAGGAAGGAGGCTCAGGGCACCACGCATAATGGGAAAAGAAGTGCGTCAAAGATATCTCGTGAGAGGGATTAAGTGACTCTGCGACTATACGGTGGGCGACTAGGACTCACCAAAAAGTTTATGCGCGCAGCACGTAGACCATAGGGGGAGCGGACGGAACTGCTGTGAGACACAGGCAGGTCGCGGTGATACCAAAAGCAAGAGAAAAAAAAAAGGTACACGGGTAACAAAGTCAACAAAAACTCGCTCAAAATAGAACTGATGTATGGCGGCCGACTATTGGCCTTCCCTTATGCAATGCCGACTGACGAGAGCGTGAATCAGAGGGGGAGAAGCCGGATTTCTGACGGAAATCCTCTACTGTTCATTCGCGTGCACAGGTCCTTCACAAAGGGTTGTAGCGCAACGAGGATTCAGAGGGAAGCGGATCCTCTCACAACCAAAATGAGGGAAGCGCGGACCAGGGACACGGAAAGGCATTGACCGCATATGGTGAAGAACTTTCGTGCGCAACCCATTTTCTCTGGGCGAAGGACATTCCATCTCTAACGGGAATGATCGAATTTCCCGAGAGTCCCTACGGCTCGAAAAGGCCCGCGTCAGGGGAAGGGCTTTGGCAGGACGAGCGGCTTGACCTTCCTTCCGCAACATCTGGGGGGGCAAAGGGGCTCTGGCGTGAGGAATGAGGAAAGAGAGGAAATGCGTCAGCTCTCTCTGACCAAATGTAACCGGACTCGCCGCGGGAGGGGAACCAGTCCATGGTTTCTCTTTGCAAAACACAAATCGGGGGGAA
>Ga0179593_1488305_pt1 | contig 14418 bp, 11 predicted proteins | sample CZODoug2_1_08_16_FD_185931 | JGI IMG/M metagenome (GOLD analysis project Ga0179593, IMG submission 185931) | Vadose zone soil fungal communities from Angelo Coast Range Reserve, California, USA - CZODoug2_1_08_16fungal (PacBio error correction) | ecosystem: Environmental > Terrestrial > Soil >...
GCGGGGAACGAAAAAAGTGTGTGCCACTGACAGGGGCTGCTCGTCTGGACGGGAGGTATCGAGCAGGAGCGTCAAAAAAAAGAAGAAGGCTTGCAGTGTTTGGGGGGGATCGCGTACTGTTGCCGATAGGGGGCCGCGGAGAACATCGTAAGCCGGTAAGCTGCAGGAAGGAAGATTCACGAACGGTAAAGGCTTAAAACAGCGGCAGCACGTATGACGTAAGTGACATCCCGGGTTAAAGGGGGGTCCAGTCCAACACCTTCGGAAGTAGTGTACCGGGGAAGACTGGGGCAGGAAAACTGGGAGCCAAAACATAACGAGCTGTGCCCGCGATGCGCTCAGGCGTGTGACCGCCTAGCGGTGCGGGCAGGCTTACGTCCCAAGGCAGCAACGACAGCGAGCAGGGCCGGAGAGGAACGATCTGCGGAATCGTAGCAAAATCTCCGGGAACGCGGGAAAAAAAAAAAGGAACCGCGACTGCCAAACCGAACCTGCCGGTGCGGGACAACACTGAACGCGCTTAAGTCCCAGAAAAAAGTCCGCTGTCGAGTAGGCGAAAAGTCGAGTCAGGTCCTAGAAGAACCAAGTCAGCGCGAGGCTAAAGTCGTCCGCAAGCCCTTGGAAAGAGCTGGATTTCTCGGCGAAAAGGGAATGGGTGGAAGGGGCAGCAGATGAACTGCGGGGGTCGTATTACGAGGCCAGTGCACGTTCCAATGCTAAGCTCTGATGCGCACAAAAGCCTTTTTGAGGGGCAGAGGGGAAGGCATCGATCAGGGTCGTGGAAGATCTCCCGTCGACAAACCGCGGGGTTGTCACCAAAAGGAGCGGTTGAGTAGGACTCAGAGTTCACTAAGGTGAACTGCAACTGTAAGCAAAACCGTCCGAGGCCAGGCTACAGCCTTGTCAAGAACTCGAGAAAGAAGACCCCGTAGATGGGAAAAAAGATGGAAAAGAAACTCGACGAAACTATCCGCATAGTTAGTAGTAAAAGCAGGAGCCGCCGGGGAGGAGCTGCAAGATCGGCACAAAAGGGGAAAAGTCGGAAGACGGCCGGGCCAAGTAATGCGGGTGGAAAATGGGGGCCGAGGAGACAAGGGGGGCCAGGTAAAAAACAACCCAGAAACGCGGCTATGGGCCCGATCGGAAGGCAAGAAATGTTAGATATCCAGAAAGCGGGCGAAAAATTACCCCGTAATAGAGACGTTGGTCGCGCAGAAGCGTGTAGACCGCGATTGTGGCCTCAGCGAGGGAAGCGAAAAACCTCGCAAAAAAAGCGAAGCCGATTGGAAAGCTTCTGCTGAATCACGATCGCGACATATGAAAAACCTGCATCTAAGGTATCCACCGCTCCAGGTCAACAAGAAAGAGCAGGGGCCATGCCTGCGCCTTTCGAAATACAAGTAGATACCAAGTCAGAGGCCGAGTCCGACTAGAACGTGTGGATCGTAAAAGGGGCTGCAACGGGTGAGCAGCGTGAACTGCAGTGAACTCGCTGCAAAATAGCCGCTATACTAAACGAACCGGGAAAGTTTAGTCAGCAGATTGCGCCAAGAGAAAGGAGGATAAAAGCGTCACGCTCTCAACAACTAAAAGCAGACCTCGCACTAAGTAAAAGGAGGGAGGGAGTCGATAGGGGAAAGAGAGGACGGGAAAAAGAACTCGTCTGGGGCAGACGAAAACGGCACCCTTAAAAAAAATCCCCCCCCCCTCTCCGGTTTCCCAGGAGCAAAGACAAGGGGGCTACGACCCGGCATTCCTATAACGATCGGAAATTCAAAGGAAGGCACGCGGGTACCTCGGCTTAAAAAAAACGACGCGAAATGAACGCACCGCACGCGCAGTCAAAAAGGGCAATATGCGGCGACAACTCATGAAAAAACGCGGAAAACACCGCGCCGTCGCCCTGGTCTCAGGAATAGATACCGGAGATACGGCGCGGAGCCCAAGATCATCGGCGCGGTGAGGGGGACACTAGGAATGCCTGGCCCAAAAGCGAGGATACCTTAAAGTCTGGAGAAAAGACAGCGCCGTGAAGGGGACCAAAGGGTGCCGGGTTCGCCGTCACCCTTAAAACGAAAATCGAAAACCTGGCAGAACGTTCCTCCTACTTTATCCTCTCAATGCCCAGAGAACCGGGTCAATTCGTGCCGCCAGAGAAAACGACGAGTTGTGCGGGCTCGAAAGTCTAGCATCCACCAGACAATGGAAGTTGCCCACGACTAGACCACCCCACCTTAGAAAGGGTGTGGGCACCCAAACGCGGGGGGAGACGGAGATCAGGCACCCAGACGCTCAAGGGGTAAGCCCTGCTACACACTACAAGAAAAAAACTCGCAATCCCCGATCCAGGCGAAAACAAGAACTGAAACAAAACATGGAATCGATCGACGACGACTAAACAGTCCGTTCAACGCGTAACACTGTTCAGAGACCTTGTTCGTCAGCACTCGTGAGACAGGAATCTTCGCGCAGAAAAAAGAATCTCCGGAACGAGTGGGTAATGGAAGACGGCGAGCGGGGCAAAAAACTGGACAGCGCAGCTCTCCCCTTTTTGCCATGCCGATGTTTAAACAAGGACAGGGCGCTACGCCGGACTGCCGGCTACCCTCGTGCAAGAAAGTCTCAGAAGCAAGAACGCAAAAAAAAGGAGCGATCCCGCGCATAAAAAAGTCTTAAACTGTAATGGGTCCAGCTCAATTACAAAAAAGAAGTCGCACACAAGGTACGCCGAAAAAGGGCAAGCTCGGAAGACGGGAAAAGCTTCACGAAAGAGGAAACTAAAAAGCCATTGGAGCAAAGTCGCGCAAACTAGCAGCGGAGAGTATTGTGTTGAAAAAAGAACAGTGGAACCAGCACACCGTAGTCAGCCGGAGAAGCGCTCTAGCAGTCAAAGGTCGTAAAGGAAGAGGGAGGGCGACGCCGGGAGCTGCGCTGAAGACAGAATGCCGCAACCGCAGACAGAGTGCGAATAAAATCCGTACGGAGTACGTGGATAAGGACCGGCGATCGGCCAACGCGGTGAAAAAGCGCTCTGAGTACGCTTTTACAAAAGATACCAAAAGGAAAGGCGACGACGAGCACTTCCCCGCCGACGAGCCGCAACGTTCCTGGCAGACAATTGGGACAAAATGCCGGCGGTCCAGAGCTCTCGCAACAACAACAGGTATGCGTGAAGAGATATATGTAAACTGTTGGGGTACTAAGTAATCACAGCCCCGGTGCGGGAGACGTGTCGGGAATGATAGAAGAGGGTTTCAAAAGCGAAACACAGCGGCTCGACGCGCTTTCGGTCAGTAATGGCCAGCCCTCGAGGTACAGAGGAGAAAGACTCTGCATGGTAGGAGAGTCATGCTATCGAAAAAACGGCGTCCTAGCCAGAATGGAAGATCTGCCAAAGAAGGGGGGGAGCAAGGAAAAAAAATCAAAAAAACCCCAACAGCCAGGTTACATGTAAGGGGGGGGGCTTCCCTCGGAAAAAACCTGAAATCGCATCGCTCTTCGCGATCGTAAGGGGAAAAGCAGGGCGGAAAGAGCAAAGAATCAAGGCCAGGACTGCGCTCACCAGCGGGTGCAAAAAAAATACGACCGTCTTCGTCAATTCTATAAATCCTGCCCAATCATCGAAGACTCGTACGAACGCGTTCACGAGGAAAAAAACGAGAACGTCAAGCACATCGGGCGTCTTCCCCGTTAATCCACCTGCTGGCTTACAGGAAAAAAAAAGGCCTTAGGGGAAATGACACGGGAAGAAAACCGCGCTCCTGGCATTTTGGGGGACGGTACACAGAACCACCTGGTCAAGAGAGGGCTCGTGGCGTCAAACGCGCGCCTGGTCGGAAAAGCGAACGAACCCCACGCCGAAAAAACATCGGGAAGGGGCGTGTCGTCGATAATATTCAATGACCGCAGTCAAACGCCGTCGAAAGCTGCGGAGCCAAAAATGCGCAGCGGGGGTGGGCGTGTGCTCCGAAAGTGGCTCTAAGGAAAATGGAGATCTCTCGCTAAGTCAAAGAGCAGAAAAAAGGTCAAGTGCACCTCGGAAGTGGCTCGGTAAACTGGCACTTAAAACAGAAGGTCCACTGCTGGCGAAATGAGCACGAACGGTGTCGGCGGGCACGAAAACAAAGGGGCGAAGGGGCCATCCCAGAAGCGGTAACGCTTCGGAAAAAAGGTGAATTCAAGACAGGTGTAGAGGAAAACAAAAGAAGCCGATCGCTAAGCTGCCTGGCAAGAAATTAACAGGCCCGGGTCGACGGGGGCGCTGGCCCTCGAGCGGTAGCCCATCTGCGGATAGAGGGAATTCACAGAAAAGATGAAGTCAAGAAATTGCCCGCGCCGGAAGGGAAATCACGGACGCGCGCCGTTGATTAGTCGGAAAAAAAAACGGTAGGCCTGGGACAACGGGTCACACACGGGCGAGAATTCGATTAAAGTGGGAAAAACTGCCCGCGAATGGCCGTCGTAATCGCCCTTCAAAAACCTCGGAGAGCAAAGAAACCGAGTTAAGGGCCGAGAAGGCCGAGGCCGGCGCAGAGGTCAAAAGAGGAGGACAACGTAGTTGCTCCGGGGGGCCTAAACATAGTGATAAAAGGGGTGAACCTCGCCTACGGCGTCTACAGGTCCCTTACAAGGTAGAGATCCTCGAGGGGACTGTGTCGAGCGTGAAAGGATGATGGCTGCAAGTGAAGTGGAAAAAGAATCGAGTGCGACGTCTCTCAAAAACAAAAAAGTAGAAAAGGAAATAGCGCGACTCAAGCGGTGCGCCAGGGGGGGAGCGGGAAGACATTCACGCGCCGAACAAAAGTCACCAACGGAAGAACAAAAGAGCGATCAAGGATCGGACCCTACGCGACATGGAAGAACAGGGCAAACCAGGCCATTAAAAACCGCGGCCGGGTTGCACGGGCAAGGACGGATCCGACTGCTAAAAAAACGGGCATAGCGCCCGTCGCGGAAATGGTCGACTTCGGACCGGAACAAGAAATCTCGAGCCGAGGGTGAAAAAATAGCAAAGCATCCGACGGAAATGACGGTAGGGCAGAGCAACTTCAATGAAGAACGACAACTCAAACCTTGGAAAGCGGAACAAAGGCTCTATAAGTGGATCGCAGATCCTCGGAAAGGGGACGCCAGTGGAAAAAACCAACCCAAAAACCCCCTGGCCCAACGGAGACAAGTAAGCACCGATGGACTTCCCGAGAGGGTGACAACACTATACCCGTGAGCAAGTTAATCGTGCAGGAAAATGGAGTGCTCACCGTGCCTACATTTAAAGGGAATTTCCCCAAGACCGAGAGGGAAAACCGCTCGGGCTGACAGGAACGGGGTCGTCGGGAAAAGACGATGGCGGTCAGCGGAAAAAAAAAAAAGCGTACGGTTGCGACCTGGCGCTGTCTGACTCTCTGGAAAACGCGAGAAGGATATCTTCACCAGACGCTTCACGTAAGCCCTTCCCGATTAAAAAAACGAACAAATAGGAAGCGCAGCACTACCGGCAGGATTGTCAGTGACAAAAGAAAGAAACTAGTTCCGGGCAACTCTTCTAAAAAAGGATCGCAGGCCCGTGAGAACTTTTGAAGTCAGAGCTCTCGGTGAGGACAATTGATGGTCGAGACGCAATAAGAACCGGAAGGGACCTGCTTTCTACTGGCGAAACAAGATGAATGCAAAAAATCCGAACGAGGGCCGTTCAATCACCGACGGTTCCCAGTGCCCGCGGCCAAGGACTGGGACCTCCGGAAAGCGAAGACTATGGTGATCATCCAATCTGGACACGCCTATAAAAAAAAAGACGAAAACGCGAGGGACTGGACCGAGTCCGCAGAGGACGGGGAAGACGACGAACGCCCAAGCGAGTTCACGCTTAACTCGCTTCGAAAGCTCTGGACAGAGGAGGAAGAACCGGGAACCTCACCCTCCATTAAAAACCGCCACGAGGGGATTCTACTGGAAGGGGTTGGCGCAAAGACGCAAATTTCAACCCCCTTACAAGCCGGAGACATTGAGACCGCTGATGGGGAAGCCGCGAAGAAATTCGGAAACCTCGTTCAAGGGGCGACCCTCTGAACGCTTCGTGACATAACTACAAACGCCACGCATGCGGACGCCTTAAGGAAAGGGATACGGCTGGGCCATGGAAAATCGACTAAAGAACGGGGCAAGGCCCGATCGCTCTATTAACCACTAAAAAAGAAAATATGAAGTCGCTCACCCACTGAAAGGGAAAAATATGCCCGGGAAAACACGACGAAAAGCCGCAAATCCTGACTCTGTGACCTACAGATCTCGGAAAAACAACAATGCAGTAGAGTAACGCCGGCCGTGTTCCACTCCTTCTTCAATCAAGTTTGGAAAAAAGGAAGGGGAATGCAGTCGTCTCTTTGTGGGGTTCATCGGGAAAAAAGTCGAAAGAAATCACTCGCTGCACGGTTGTGGGGGGATCGGCGTACCTTTGGGAAACGTTATTAAGGGCTTCTAGAAACGCAAAGATCTCTGCTCTTGCGTCTATCGTTGCACGTCAACTGCACCGAAAAGACGAACTGGTACCGTACCGACGAGTCCGCAACCGCACCGTAGAGCGTCAATGTGAAACAAGAGAGTCAGGAACAACAAAATTCAGTCGAAGCGCTAAAAAGGGCCGACGACTCGTCTTGGAAAGAACAATGGCCAAAAAGGTCGGCCTGGCCGAAAAGAGCGGTGCCCGCAGGGGGGGTTCTCATTTACCGGCCATAGGTCAATCGTGGCGTCCACGTCGAGACGGAGCGACTGAAGAGCACGCTCGTCGGACAAGAACTCGCGGCCAATCTGCGAAATATATAAGAAGAATTCGTCTGGCCAAAAAGGGAAGCCGAAACGAGGCACCATCCATCAACTGCCCGGCCGTGGACGAGCGGGGAGGCCACCCGGGCGCCGCGCGAGGGAAGAAAAATGTTGGGGGGGGCGCTCGAGTCAGAGCAAAAAATCTATGAAAAGGGGAGGGAACTTCAGAAGCTGCAGGAAGCGACGAAGTTCCAGGGAAAAAAAGTTGGTGCCAGTGAAAAAGGGACGTCGTCGGCGTCGATCGAGCCAGGCAAGCGGTCCAGTCCTTGCAGTGCTGACAAAAAAAAAATGCTGGCGCCATTTGCGCTCGGGAGGTCTCTAAGGCGGGAAAGGAAGCGTTATGGGGGAAATCTCCGTCTCAAAGCGCGGTGGTGTTGAACAGTAAAAAGATCGGATGTCGAAAAGTTCGGAACTGGGCCTCTTATTCGTCCGCCCGGTAAGGAGGGGCCCAGTTGATCGCCCTGAAGAAAAAACGAAAGTGATCGGCGAAAAAAACAGTTCGCCCCAAGAGTTATCCGAGAAACCGGAGAGAAAAAGTGATTGAACGGTCAGAAGAAACAGACGATCTGCGCAGGGATGCGGCAAGATCGAATGCGAACGGACATGCGTCCGTGGAAAATACCGAGGGTGCTGTCGAGAGGGTCAAATTCACGAGCAACTTCGAGCCGAAAACCGGGATCCGGAAAAAACAGGACCGATGCTCCGGTGAAAAAAGGGGACACGGCCGCGGTACTAAACAACACAAAAAACGGTTTGTAAGGCCAGTTGATCTAGTATTGGGCGTCGGCCGCGTCGATCAAACCACCGGCGCTAGGAAGAAGGGTCCTCAGTGCACGTGGCACATCTAAAGAGCCAAAGGAGATTTTCGTGGCGCGGACTCAGAATCAAACAGTTGCTCCAGGCAACCCCGCACCTAGAAGTTAAGGATTGTGAAAAAAACGTACTCAAGGGAGCGCGGAAGGAAAGAACCGAAAAGGAGCTGAAAGAGCGGATGGCGAGAGTCAGGGAGAGGTGGCACCGTGTTCGCTCGAGCTACGTCCGCGCAAAACTGCGAGTCGCCTCCTCTCAAAAAAAGAAAAAAGGATAGAAGACGTCAGACAAGGAGCGGGCGCAAGCGTAAGCCTAACCAGGAAAAAAGACCTAAGCGACACGGGAAAAAAGAAAGGGGGCGGCGATCTAAATAGAGTTACCTATAACGCCTAAAGAAATTGAACAAAAAAAAAAAGCATGCTTCGCGGCCGTGCCCCCAGGAGCAACTTACAGGGGATAACTGGCGACGCCCCATCTAAGAAAAAACTCATCGGCGAAGTCAGTCACGGAGGCAAGATACCGCTTACGTCAAAAGGTTCGGCAAGCCGAAAACGCGCAGTCAAAGGAAGCCGTCGACGATCAAAGAAAGGCCTGAGCCCAACGGAGGCAGAAATCAGGGGGAGTGAAGCCGTCCCGATAGACAGAAGCCACTGAGGGACAAAAAGAAAGTGGCGAAAAAAGCCGCGCCTCTGAAGTGGAAACCTGGCCCAAACGGCTAGATAAACAGAGCTGGACTTCAAGGGAGAGGGTCCCGTTGCCAGCCGCTGACCCGGGGAAAGTTCACGATGCAGCCGCAGAATTCAATCTGAAAGGTCCTCTAAATTACAACGTTTTCAAAACGCTAAGGGGGGCTAGGGATCACCGCTCGGCTGCCCGAGGTGAAAAGGGGGGTCTTCGTGCAGCCCGATCACGACTGGGAGGCGCTGAGGGGTAGAGCCTCCGAGGAAAAAATTTGTTACAACAGACTGCGAGAACAGACCTCCCCCTGCTCGGTGTAAAAAAAAAAAGGAGAACCCAACAACGAACGCGTCACAAAACGTGCCCCTACAGTCCGAGAAGCACACGCACAATACGCCAATTGGAAAAAAAAAAAGGGAAGACCGTCAGCGAGCGGGGATGTTCACTGTCCGCAAATGAAAACGAGGCGCAGGGAAAGATCAGCCACACTGCCAGTTAAAAAGGCCCTGTGCGAACCCTGTTCGTCGAGTAAGGAGGGCGGCCAGTAGCTCGTCTGGGCGAAAAAAAAAAAGCGCGACGCGCGCATAGCAGGCTTTCATGAGGAACGGAAAAAGTAGCAAATCGGGAGCAAGGCGTGGCCTTCAGAAACGCGATTTGGAAATGTGGCCCGACTGCCGGGCTGTGAAGGAAAGGGCCGCCGGGAGTCAAATAGGAAGACGAGTGCTAAAAAAAGAGCCTTAAAAGAAAACAGCCAATCCCGGTCGGGGCACGGAACTCACTTGTGATCCGTAAAGACCGACGACGCCCATTCGTCCCGAGAACCTATAAACGTTCAGGCCCGCACGAGAACAGGCCACACGGGCCAATGGGGGGACGAACGTCTCCCAAACTAGAAATAAAAGGTGGGTTTCCGCTCGCGAAAATACCAAAGTTGAAGGGTACACCATACGGATACTTTCTGAGCGCAATATACAAGGAGGGGGAACCTCTGCAGTCTGAGCCTTAGAAAGTCAAGTCGACGGGACAAAACTGCCGCCGGGTAAAAAGTCTCTACCGAAGGTACCCTACGGATGGGCCAATTACCTCGAATGCAAAACCGGGGGCAATACGTAGACAGTTCCTCTTCAAAAACAACCAAAATTGAGCATACACACCCTACCGCGACGTAACAAAAAGTCCCCTACTAAGATTCAAAAAACAGAGTGGGGCGCCTTTTCAAGAGCAAAAGAACGGCCGGCCGCGGGTTGAGAACGTCTGCAGCCGTGCGGGAACCGCGGGGGTCTCGTAACGCGGTGGGTGGGTGGGGGGGTAAGCCGCTCATAGTCTGTAACTTTCATCGTCGAAAAAGGATCTCTTTCAAGTGTGGTTCAAAAATTTTCCCAATAGCAGAGGTAGTATCGAACTCAAAGGGCGCGAGTGCGGCGTCCTCTAAAAAAGTGCGCCTGAAAAAGGGATCGACGCTGTTAAATTCTTCAGAAAGGAGAACTCTCCGGGAACGTGACCCCGGGTTCTGGGACGTCGATAAAAAAACCTTCAGAGAAAAATCGGCGCGAAAAAGAGTCGGTCCTACCAGGGAAGGGACTAGTTGAAGGGAAGTAGCCCGACCTCAAAATATTGCTCAAAAAAACGGAAACGATATAGGAAAAAAAAAGTCCAAGGAAGGGGGAATACAATAGCGAATGCTGTCTGGGCAAGATCTCGCTGTTCAAAAATTATAAGACCAAAACATCGAGAAGTCTTTTGCCCGCGGGGAAGTCAAAAAAGTGCGCGACATTCAAGGGCACCTGAATGGATAACAATGTAGCGGATGGAGCGAAAATGGGGAGAGAGCGTCGCTCAGCAACAGTAAAAAAGACGCGAGGTCCTCAGCGGAAGCTCAAAGGGTAAAAAAAACAGACAGGGTGAAACCTGAGAAATGAAAAGGGGCTGACAGAGTGAAAGGAACGGGAGGAATCCAGAGGGAGGAAATCGAAAAAAGTGTCAAAAAGGGCGCAAGATGCTCAAGTCAGAAAAAATGTTTGGGGAGCACTCGGGAAGGGGAGGAACGGAAGACGTGCGTGGTGGGGGGGGAAGATCTCCAGGAATTGTTGGTAAACAACAGGTGCATGGTAAGGAGTGAAAAAGGTCACCGATCTCAGTTATCGTTTGAGAAAAAAAGAGCGGCGAAGATGTGCCAGCCACTATCAAAAAGGAGAAAGAGTAGGGGGATCCGGAGGGGAAAAGACCAACACAATGAGAGGGCCGCAGAGACAACACGTGAAAACGTTTCTACGGCTTTCCCCACACGAGACGCGCCGTCGGGGAGGCGTCGATGACAAAAGCGGGGGAAACCGGGTCGTTCTAAAGGTCCCTTAAAAGAAGTAACAGCTCGGGTTAGGGATTCTATCCCCGCGCAAAACAGGCGGTCTCGCCTCCTTGCAAGGGGAAGAGGATCAGCCTCCAGGAGGGAAAATAGGGTACCGGTAGTTCGAGGAGACTACTAAAGGGACTCAGAATGGCTCCGTTGTCCGAAGGCCGTGGAGGGGGAATCGTAAAACATAAATTGAGCGTGCGTGATGAGCCACTCGAACTGGAAGATCCAGCGTGCCGGGACCAGCTAAAGAAAAGTGTTTCGCGGGTTCGGAAGAGGTCGAAGGAAGGGGAGATCCACGTCAGTGGCTCAAGTGGGCAACAAGAGCGAGCCAGGGTTCTAAAGAAAAGGCGATCAGGTAAGGACGGCTAGAGGAGATCACGGAGACGGGGTCAGGGGTCAAGCGTGAAAAGGTCCGTGGGTAAAACTGAAGCTGGCGGGAAAACGCTTACTTAGGCAAGGAGCGCGTCTCCGGAGAGATCTAAACACAAACGAGAGGAAAAAGGGGCTCGGTTTCGCACGAAGCGAAGCTTCAACGCAGGAACAACACGGCAAGCATCCGTAAGAGACTCAGACGTCAAAATGTCGGCGGAAAATCTCCTAAAAAACGTGAGGGGCAAAAAAAGGGTAAAAAATAAAAAAAGGGAACGCTCGCCGACGGGGGGGTGGGTGCCCCCAAGGAGCCCAACGACTGTAAAAAGAGACGCCCCCAGCACGCCTAAAATCGGTCTGAGAAACGGGCACGCTGGAAATATGTCGGAAAGGCGGAAGAATCGGGTGGGGAAAGTCAGCAGGTACTCAGGAGGGTCTTCCGATAGAAAGAAAGGCGAAAAACGAAGGACCTGTGGAGACCGCGCACCGATCTAATCTACTGAAAAGCAGAAGATCCGAGGTAAGGAGCAAAGTCTGGTGGGGAAAAAACCGGGGCCAAAGTCCTCCGATCCAAACTGGGACTCCCGAGACTATTCCAAGCCGTGACTACAAAGGAAGATCTGGCAAAAGAGCAGGGTCAGGGCCTGACCTACCTGGAAGAAAGTCGTCTCCAGGGACGGGAACGGTATAAATCAAACTAGACTGATGAAAAATACCTTGTCTGAAAGACAAAACTTAAATTTCTGCTCCAATTAAGAGGGAAAAAGAAAGAAAGCGCCGTACAGGTGGGGGGGCATTTGAAAAGGGTAAAGCTTGTGACAAAGTCATAACACCTATGCACCTTGTGTAAAAAAAAAACCGAAGACAAGGAGAGAACAAAGAATCAAATTGACCCGCAAGAAAAGGAGGACAACAAAGGATTACATGTAGGGGAGCCTCATCATTAAAAAATTCATAGGGAAAGCTTTAAGGAACGGACTCGACTATAAGAAACAATTTCAAACGTGTTAAAAACATAGTTACGCCTGTGCGTAACACTGTGCGGGTGAGAGAGAGTGAAAAACGCAGCGTCGAGGAATCAAGAATCATCCCGCTCTTACCGGAGGGGGAGTCAGAGGACTCTAATGGGCAGTCTCCCAAACAGTCGTGAACCTTAGACCGGAGGTGAAGGTGAAAGGGAAAAGGGACAATGTGTGTTTTTGTGTGGGGGGTGGGTTTGGTGGGGTGAGGAGGTAAAGACGCACGACCAAATTGGCTTCACACCCGAGGCAATACCGAAAAGAAAAGGAGACGACTCTCGGAGGGCTTATATCCTCATAAAAAAAAAAAATAGACGTGGATATGGGACTCTTAGGTATCAGACGGTACGAAGGAAGAAAGAAAAGCGAGGATGAACCAGCTGAACAAAAAACATTGATGCATCCAGCGAACCCGAGAAAATCCAAAAAAGCCCGACGGGAGCAGAAATAGCGCGGCGACGGGAAGGGGGTGTTTGCGCAGGGAAGCGGGGCCAGCAACAAACTCGTGGCGCAGATGCGAAGCCTTCCCGGACCAGTCGTGCATCGGTAAATGCGACGCGCACGCTGCGCGACGTAAAGAAATGACAAGCGAAAACGAAGCGGCAAAGGGAAAAAACCCCTGACGGATATTTAAAAAGAACCCACAACCGGCAAAGGCGCGGAGAAAAGATGTGAAAAGTAACTGATATGCAGACAAACCTGATATCGACTCTCCAATCATCCAACGCAGGCAGACCGGAGTGGAAAACGAGAAGGGGAGTTAAAAAGCTCGAGAAACAACACACGTGGTGGAAAAGAGGAGAGGCGGTCCAATCCCATCGCGGCTGCTCCGTGGGTCGTGCGCAGGGGGAACTTCGAGTGAAGACTCAGAGTCAGGTCACGGGTGGAAAGACGCAAGAAAGGCCAGCCTCAGTACAGAGGATACGCATGCCTCGGTGCGGGAAGGCTCTTGAAGGGTCCAACTTGAGCTGAGGCTTCACGAAAAAAAAAAGATCTAACAGACAGCACGTCTCAGAAGGAGTACATCCTGGGGAGGGGTAAGCGGGGCCTGCAAAACACATTACATTGAGCTCGTTATGAAGAGTCCTACATAAAAAAAAGTAGAGGCGCGCTTAAGCGATACAAGAGGGACCGAGAGAGCTCAGGTCAGAGTCTAGCCGGGGATGTCGTCGTCAAAAGAACAGAGAGAAGATGACGGAAATCAATAACGGACAAGAACGAGAATCACCAGACTAATGTCGAGTCTTGCAAAGAAGGGGAACCCACCCGTCACCAAATTCCGCCATGCAAGTACCAGACGGCGGAAAGGGAAAAGGAGGCGCACAGAGAGATGGCCATGTTGGGGCAGATAAGGAGGCGAAGCAGAGGGAAGGAAAGGCGTGGGGGGACGTGAAGAAGAGCGGCTTCGGGAAACGACTCTTACGAAAAAAGGTTCTCACGAAAAAATGCTTGGAGAAAAGGCAAGGGAGAGTCGGGGAGAGAGGATGAAAAGTGGGAAGAGAAAGTCCTTGACATCGAGGAAGGGGAACTTCTGCTTGGGACGGCATATGTTCTCAATTCGGTCGTAAAGTAGAAGAGGGAAACAAAAGAAAGGCGAGGAGTGGGGAGAGGGAGGAAAACCTCGAAGAAAAAAACCGAAAGAATTAAACTCGACCCGCGTTGAACTCGGGACGCAAGCGGGGAAGGGATACGGGAGTACAAGAATACGCCCGGTGGGGGCCAACCGATCTGAGTGATAAAGGGAAAAAAAAAACAACGGAGACTAACAAATTATCTCCATTTAAGAGGGAAAACGGGGGAAAGAGACGATCTGCAAGGCGGAAGTGCAAGAGAGAGAACGAGCAACCCGTCGTGGCCCGTACACGAAGCGGTAAGGTAGGAGGAACACCGGGGGGGCATCTCAATCTAGCAGATCCTTGTAATAACTACAGGGGATCGTGAACCCGGAGAAGGATCATAGAGGGAGGGTTGTAGATGGGGGTTGTGTGGGAAATCAGTCTAGCACCATTGAAAGGGACTCTATTGAATCAAAAAAAAGGTATTTGAAATCGGTCAAGAGAGGCCGTAAGCGGCCAGATGCAGGGGAGGAGGGGAACAACTCCTCTAAAGAAATCTTTACCAAAAATGAAGGGGACAGGGAGAGAGCCGATAGCGCATCCGCGAAGGAAGGGCGCCGTCCCCGTATCAAAATAGGGTTGGCAGCAGGAAAACACGCAGCAGGGCAGGGGGGGGCCTGCCAAAGACCGCGCTACGCAAAAGGAGAGAGGGTTACAGTCGAGTCCGCGATCGAAACAGGGGGGGCATGGGGAGAAGGTTCGTGGAGGAGCGGAAGCTGTTCCTACCAAAAAAAAAAACTGCCTAACCCCATAG
>Ga0179593_1532312_pt1 | contig 14418 bp, 10 predicted proteins | sample CZODoug2_1_08_16_FD_185931 | JGI IMG/M metagenome (GOLD analysis project Ga0179593, IMG submission 185931) | Vadose zone soil fungal communities from Angelo Coast Range Reserve, California, USA - CZODoug2_1_08_16fungal (PacBio error correction) | ecosystem: Environmental > Terrestrial > Soil >...
TGTTGTCCCCCCAGGGGGGCTTCGGCGACCAATCCGCCGTCCCCGCGGGGGAAGGGGAGAATGCAGTACCGCATGGTCGAACGACGAGGTGAGAACAGGGAGTCACAAAAAGTCCGATGGAAGGTGGACCCTACCACCGGGAAAAAAGGAAAGGGGAAAAAAAAAAGAGGAATCGCTTGCCTCGGGGGGGGGACCAGTACAATCATGTCCGAGCACGAAAGAAGGACCCAGCCGGCCAGAAACAACAGAAAGTCCTTCTTCACACGAAGGTGTAATCCCTTCGCCCGCAGGTGACAAGACAGTTGTCAGACTCCCCGGTACCCCCATGGAGGGAGGGGGGGGAGAAAAAACGACACTACTTGCTACTCAATTGAGGATGCTACTTTCCTGTCACGATTTGGTGGAATACGGGGGGGGCACAGGCTCTGACCCTGGGGGGAAGGGGGGGGAGAGGAGGAACCCTCTACTAAAAAAATAACGTAATATTCCGAAAGGAGAGAAAGACGGTAAGAAAAAGAGCTTAAGTCGACTTTCGTGGAAAAGAAAAGGAAGGGGCCTCTAACCCGAATGGAGGAAATGGGAAGGACGCTTTGTGACATTGGGGGACAGGGAAGGATCTCAAACCGCAACAATTATCTCGGGTGGGATGTCCCGGTAGGAGGGCGTTGACCAAAAAAGCATCGTCGAGCAAGCAATTCAGACAACGGGGAAGCCCGAAGTAGGTTTCTTCCGGGAGGGAACAAAGGGGGGGGAACAGCGTTCTCCGGGTCGTCGTATGCCGACGATGCGGGAAAAACAGGCACCGCTACTAAAAAAAGGGAGTAGGGGGGGAAAAAAGCCCTATCCTCAACACAGTCGTTTGTGCAAAGTTGAGGGGAGGGGGGGGTCCGTCCGCAGGGGATGAGGCAATAGAAGGAGCTTCCGGACAGCGACGGCTGAAATAGGAAAGGGGGAAAGGTGTTTTTTTCAAAAAGGGAAAACGCCCTACCCAGAAAAACGGGACATCAGAGGGGATTCGCCGTTCGTGAATAGGACTACCTTCGGGATAGGGGGGAAAAAAACCTCCTACTGAAAATAGTTTGACCCTTCTCGAAGGAAAGGGGGATATCCGAAAAAAAGAATGAGGATGCTCACATAACTGGAAAAAAACCTTACCCCTTCACCAAGGGAGAGTACTGGTGTTCCCGCCCGGTACTCAGATCATTGAAAGTCACACCCTCTTGGAAGGGAAAGGGCGTAACACTGTCTCTTCCGACGGCGTTGGGGTGTAAAGCCTTTCACGACGAAGATCTTCAAGCAGCAGGGAAAACTTCTGTCGCGGACCAGAATCGAAAGTTGGGAGGGTGGCACATCCATCAACGCAGAAGTGGGGAAGCCTTTGGCAATCGCTTAAAGAAGTTCTTGAAGAACGGGTTGGATAGACATAAGGGGGAAGAGGGGAATGACCTGGAGGAAGTCTTCCTGCGCTCCGTGGGAGATAAAGGGCGTAGGACCATGACTAACCGAGGTTGAAGGAATCTTCCTCCTACCGTGCAAGGTTGGACCGGGAGGAGACTAATATTCTGCAAAGTTTGGAACATGGACGGACCTCGGGACCAGCAATGCGAAAAAAAGAAGTTGGGAATTCCGGGAAGGGTGGAAAAACACGCTCCTCTGATATAAATTCAGAAAGTTTCTGAAACGAGAAAGGAAGAATAAGCTACGAATGGCAAGAAGAAGAAAAGGAGAGGAAAGGGGGTGTTTGGAAAGTGCCGCCAGTACTTTGGTGAAAACGGGGCAAAGAGGGTTTGGACGAGGCGGGGGTTCCTTTTTGGGTCCCGACAATTGGAAAAGGGGGGAAACGTTTGAATTTCCCAGAGGAGAAGGGGGGAAAAAAGGAAAGGGGGGGGGGGAGTCTCCCTTGACGATAAGATTGGCCCCGCTCCCGCGCATTACCGGCACCCGACGTAAGGGGAGGGTTCTGGGGGGGGGAAAAAGGGCGGCCCTCTGGGAAAAAAAAAGTTTCCCCGATCTGCTCCACGACACAAGGTCGCAACAAAAAGAAACACGGGTGAACCAAGAGCGGTGCGTCTCTGAGAAAAAAGGGGAAGGGAATACTACTCCGGTTTTTCCATAAGGGAGAGGGCGCCGGACAGAAGGAGGAAAGACACACACACAAGGGAAGGGGATTGCTATCTTGAAATCGTGGGGGAAAAGTTTCTTACGACGGTAAAGGATGGGGAAAAGACGATGCTCATGCCCGGGTCGCTAAAAACGGCCCTGTCCCTGGAAGAAAGGAACCTGCAGCCAGGAAAGGTTGACCACTAATCTAAGAGTGATGCCAAAAAATGAAGAAACATACGGAGTAGTGAAAAAGAAGATCGGGGGGGGGGGGTCCATGGCATAGGGAAAGGTTAGCATCACATACCGCAATCACCAGACACCAAGGGGGGGGGGAAAAACGCCATGAGCCTCGTCGAAAGAAAAGAAGAAACCAGCCAAAAGAAAGTCATATCGCGCCAGGGCCCGCGAATCCAAAAGGAGAAGCGGCGCGGCTCCCAGGTGAAGAAAAAAAGGAAAACCTTCTTCGTGGAAAGAGCAAGGTGAAAGCGGGAAGAGGAAATACGGTCACAAAGTTCCCTTCCGAAAAAGAGCGCAGTGGGGGGGGTCGGATCAGAAAACGGTGGCACATTATGCTCCGAAGAAGAACGGGGACCAAAAAAGGAACAAAGAGGGAAAGGGGGAAATGGGTAAATGCCGCCAACTGCTTCGGCCCAGCCTCAGGGGTGGAGAAGGAAACCCATGCCTCCGACGGAAAAAAAAAAATGTCTTAGTTCGAAAATTCAACTGTTTGTCCACAAAAGGGGGGAAAAAGGTAGTAACGACTCACCAAAAAAAGGAAAAAAGACAAAAAAAAAAAAACAACACGTTTCCAAGACTGGGGGGGAGGGGGGGAGCGTTACAAAAAGGGGAATAGCATTATTGCGTTGTGCAGAGCTTAGATTGGGGATTGAGGGGACAAGAAAAACTTCTGAAAAAAGGGAAAGGGAGGTGAACTACCCTGCACGAGAAAGAAGACGGGCCCCGACCCGTTTCCCAGCCAAGGGGGGGAATAAAAACGTACTGAATCGGCCGAAAAAGAGGAGGGGCTTCCGTCACTACTCGGGGGAAGGGATAATCGCCAAGGGGTCGTCAGGGAACGAACTCGTTTCTACCACTAATGCGCGCCGGCAAAATCTGTCAAGATTAAAGAAGGAGTTCCTTTTCTGTGAAAGGTTCTTCCCGACGTATCAGAGAAGCACCGCCGAGTATGAAAAGGGACTTGCCTGGAAGGAGGTTATGTGCAACAGCAACGGCTAGGAGGAAGAAGCCGAATATCTCTACCTGCTGAGGGAAAAGCTTTGCCCCGACATCACACCATCCTCAAAGTTCAGAAAAAGGGCCTTTAACTCTTCCCTGCCCGCGGTGTTCCGGTAGATACCATGTGGACCCTGCGGGGAAAAAGGATTTTTTCACTTTTCGAGGGGGGAAAAGAAGGACGGAAGAAAGTCAATCGACAGGGACCAGACTGGAAAAGAGGGCCCTATCGGGGGTGGGAAATGGGGAAAAAAGACCTTCTTGTCCCATTGGCCCTGCAGGTCCGGTAAATAAAAAAGGCGCTCCTACGGAGAGTGAAAAGGGGATCCTTCCTTCCTACCTTTGGAAAAAAGGGAGTCCCTTAGATTTGGGCAGGAAGGGAGGAAGTGGTACAAGGGAAAGAAAAAAAAGTGCCGAACTAATCGCCGGGGGAAAAAAAAACTTCGCAAACGACCTGTTGGAGATTCGGGGCTTGCTGACCGAAAGGAGGAATGAAGGAAACGTTGCCTGCGACGTAGGAGACTACGACGACATCGAAAAAGTTCGAGGCAAGTCCCGGCAGGGGGGAAAGGAAGAAGTAAAGGAAAAAAAAACGACTAACCTACTCCAGGAACCGACAGAAAACGCTGGGAGGCATCGAAACGAAGGAAAAAAGGGAAGGGTTCACGTACATCGGAGAACCCCGAGCTCATTTGTGAGGGAAACGAGGAGGGAAGACCGTCGGACCAAAAATGGGGACCCTTACGTCCTAGTGGGAAAAAAAAAGAAACGTTGTCCGCAGGACCCGGGAACTAAGACACGAAAGAAAAAAGCTTCACGTTTTGGGTAAGGGTTCTATTTCGGGGGAGGGCGTAGCGTATGAAGAAGTCGCGTTGCAGGGAAAAGGCACCAGGGTACCAGCCGCCGGGAAAAAAAAAGACCAATTAAATCCCAGCGGGGGGGAAAAAAGGGGAGGGTCACTCCACGTCCCCCTGTCGGGGTATTAAAAAAAAAAAATGGGGGGTACGGGGAGATGAAACTTCTGGTGAAGGAAGCCGGATACACGTCAGCCGGGAGGGGGCTGTTCCTCTGTTCATGAGGTCGTCAGTGCGGACGTACCGAGAGGGGAGAAGGAACACGAGTCCTCGAGTTGAAAAAGGCGCACCTTTCTTACGGTGGGAAAGGAAGTGAAGCCAATGAATAACACGTTGCTGAAAAAAAAAAAATTTCGACGCGGTACTCTGGCAAGAGAAAGAGGAGAGTAGGGAAGAAAAAAGAGGCCTATAATCCAACTGGGGGGAACAACCATCGCGACTCAACACAACAGGGGATTCTTCCCCGCCCATCTCTTTGTGGGGGGTCGCCGTTTCGGCTCCTACCGAAGAAAAAGGGGAGCGACATTTACGCAGGAAAGAGGTCAGAACGACGAGTTTAAGCCAACTGGAGAAAACCGCTTCCGTAAAAAAAGGTGCTCCCCCCGCGAATCGCGGCAACGAAGGGATTCGTCGAGCACACAAAGAAAAACCTTCATGACCAAGCGAAGAAAAAGAAAAACGCTGCCTATGGGAGGAACGGTGAAACAAAAACATTGTTTCATCTCCAAAAAAAAAATGTAGAGGAAAATCTTCCAATCCAGTCATTTCAAAAAGACTAAAGTGAGAAGAAGAGAATGCGGGGAGAAAAAAAAGTATGGATCTGTGGTTTGGAAAAAGCGACCCTGGCCTGGGCCTAGGCGAAAGAAAAGGGTCATAGAAAAGATCCATAACGGGATCTAAACACGGAGGAAAAAGGAATTATTCTCTTCTGGTGCAGGAAAAAGGCCGCCGACCCCGAATGGCCGGTGGGCAACTTCAGCGGACGTTAATGGATAGAAGTCCAGACTCCTAAAAAAGAGCAGGGATTCCCCTCAAAAAATGGGACTTTGGGGAGGAGAGTACTTTACCAAGGGATGGAAGCCCCGGCCCTCAGGAGAGAAGCGAAGGGGTTCCGGAAGGGACCTTCCGTACGGAAGGTCCAGTTTGCAAAAAAAAAAAGGAGCCGCCGCGAACAATCCGAATTGGAAGGGGAGGAAAAGCACGGGAAAAGGCGAGGCCCAAAGCATCAGCTGACCTGACAGCACCCGGAAGGGGGCGTTTGGGCGCAGGAGAATTCCTAGGAAAAAAGAGTTCTGCAATCCGGCAAGGAGAGAAGGCGGAAAAATCGGTCAGGAACTACGGTGGCAACAGAAAGACACTTGCCGGGCCGACCCTAACTCGGTGGAAAAAAAAAAATTGATGGGTTAAGGGGACCTCTTCCTCCGTGCCGATGGGCTGGAGGCGGGTATCTCCAACAAAAACTAACTAACAAAAAATGGGCACCCGGCCCTGCCTCAGATCAAGATTGGGAAAAACGAGATAGACGCCCGCCGCCTGAAATACGTCCCCACAAGGGGGAAACCAATTACGGCTCTTCCTATGGAAACTCCGGTCCCAACGAGAAAGAACACAAACGTCAATGTGCCCGCAGGAGGAGAACGGGTTCGAAGTGATGCAGTCTCAAAAAAGATTTACTCTCCGACTGCATCCCAGCAGGATCTGAGAATAATTCCTAACGGTATCATTTAAAGCCTCTCCTTTTGGCGGTTGACAGGAAAAACCGAAAGGGTATCTAAAGCGTGGGATCAGCGCTGCAATCGGGAGTCGTTTAATAACGTTCTATCATTTAACCGAGGACGAGTCTTCTGAAAGGTTGCGAGAAAAGTCGTTCCTGACGAAAAGGTCTTCTTCAAATGACTCGACCCATCGAAACCACGAGTTACTGAGCGAGGAATGCTTCCTATTCATCCACGTTTTGGATACATGTAAAAAAAAAGCAAGCGGTGGCCCGCTCGGCACTAGTCCCCACTGTGGCAGTTCAACCGCCGCTCCTACTCAATCCATGTCAGAACGTTTGCGGGGGGAGGCCGTCGACGGGAAAACCCGCCATCATGGCTATTGCCAAAGGGGGTGTCACGCTTGCCAGACGAAGTTGGCAACATCTGTGTTGGACGCGTGGAAAGTCCGTTCCTACAGTTCCCCGTAACTTGGGGGGGGGAAGACCTCCGAGCCCCTTTTTGGAACGAACGAAGGTGCGCAGTGACGATCCACAAAGAGAGAGGCCAATTGCCCCACAAAGGGAAAATAAACCAGGCCGCCGTCTCGGGGGTGAGGGGTTTGGGGAAAAAGACGGTCTTCCTCGGAGAGAAATTCATTGATCTCCGACATAGGAAAAAAAAAAGGGGCCGACAGTGTGACCTAGCGGTGCGCGAAAAAGGAGAAAGTTCCATCCGGTAAGGCATCAAGACTCTGTACTCTGCGTTAACGGAGAAAAGACGACGAGACCTTTGCGGGTTGCCCCACTTCTGGAAAAAAGAGGAGTGGCGTTTTTTCTGAGAAGTAAAAGGAAAAGGGCCGGTCTCCCTTCAACCGGTAGAGAAAAAAAAAAAGAGAGGGGGAACATGCAGGCCGACCTAGGCCCTGGGACCAGAGCTCCCTCACTGGATGGAGGAAAATAGTATAGATCTTGGTCAAATGGGGGTGAAGAAGACCCGGGCGCGCCCCCGCATTGAAGCAACTGCATGAAAAAGGGCCGATGTAAACGTCCGTCAGAAAAGGCACAAACAGAGAAAATAGCCTCCCCCGCCCCAAAGGGAAGAAAAAAACTCACGGAGAGTCCGAGATGAAACACGCCCGTAGAAGATCAGAGACATCTCAATTGGAGGGGCAACCCAAGGGGGGAGGACGACAGTGTCGTGTTAGCAGGATCCGTGGACTGTGAAGAAGTCGCAAGGCGACCAAACCCCTACCCAGGAAGGCATGGTTTTGCGGCGGGCAATGCAAATGACTGAAAAATCCGGTTGATCGTCACTGCGGCAAGACCCTCCCCATAACGGTCGTACAGGAAGTGGGCCTCAGGGCGAGAAACAAAAGGACGTGAAAGTAGGGGAACGACTCCACACGACAGGAAAAACGGGGGGGGGAAAAAGACGTTTTACAACCAAAGGTGCATGCATCGTTACAAACACCAGAGGGGGGGGAGAGGGGGTGCATCGTCGACAGGAAAGGGGGGGGGTTTCAGAAACGTCCCTTAAGGTCTAGAAGGCCGGGTTGAAACCGAAACTAAAAAAAAAAGTACTTCTCCTGAAGCGGGGAAAGAGGCGGCAAAGGTCTCAAAGGGGATCTCTTCAGGGGGCAAAATCCTAGCGGGGTCCGCGCCTGGCACATTTACGAGAAGGGTTTCGAGAAGGGAGCCGCCGAACTGGCTTCTTTGGAAAGGAAACAGCACTAGGCCTCGCCAACTTCGATACGGAAGAAGGCATAGGAGGTAATCAACATCCAGAAAAAAGGAAGGAGAGCACAACCCAGGGGGTCTTCACCACCGACGAAAAACAATGCAAAAAAGGACGGATTTGCCCACCGCACGAACACTTCCTTGAAAGGGGGAACAAGACACAACGGCGAGCCGGTGCCAAAAGGAAAGAAGTATCTCCGACCAAAAAGGCGATCATCTCTTGACAGAGCATCACCCGCCGTCCGTAACCGGGAAAGGGTCCCTTGCCGCACCGGGGAAGGGTGTTCCCGTTCTTGGAAAAAAGGGCCCGGGCCACGACTGAGCCTTTGGGCTTGGGGAGGGGACTACGTCCGCAAAGAAATCAAAAAGAAAAAAAAAACCATACTGATCGAGCGGTCCAAGAGGATTGCGTGAAGGAAAAGGCCGTTTGGCGTAAAGGGGTCGGCCCGATCGGCACGAACGGCCATCGGAGAGAATAATGGCCAGGTCTTGTCGGACCAGGAGACGTGTTTACACAGGGGGGAAGATTTTCACAAAAAGACGTTACGAGAAAAAGGGGACAGCTCCAAGGGGAAAAAGGCGTTTCCGAACGTCGGGGGAAAAAGGTCTAAAAATCCGCAGAGGAGGTGTCTCGAAACCACCCACTTTGTAGCACCTCGGGGTACTGAAAAATCCATATTATTCATTTTTGGGATTCTCTTTGCCATGGCAAGGGAATCGTCGGACTAACTGAACGAACATCTAGTTAGAAAAAAGCCTCCTCTGGGGGAAGGACCAATAACTGAAGAAAAAAGGAACCTAGCACGGACATCTGCGGAAATGAAAATTCTCTACTAGGGGGAACCGCTGGAACCGGCAGAATCTACAGGTCAGGGGCAACCCCACACGCATTTGTGAGTAAAGGAATCTCGCCGAAATTTCCACAGAAGTAACGTGCTAGGGGGACACACCTTCCCCATCGGGGGAGACCGTCACGGTCGGGGGAACTAGAAAGCCTACTTAAGTCGTAAAACTTTTCGTAGAAAATTGGTACTCGTTGTATGGGGGGGATGCACGGTGGGGGTGTGGTGGGTGGTAGGGGGGGGTCCCGTGCTTTAAAAAAGTACCTCTGGGCCAGTGGTGGGAGAGGGCTGCCCGGGTCAAACAAGAAAGAAAAAAAAAAAAGAGCTTACTGCCAAAATGCTTTCGACCAAGGAATGTTTATTATTCCAAAGAAATGTACTTTGAAATATAAAGGATGGTCACGCGGTCCAAGAAGACGTTTTTGAAGGAGCAGTTTTCAGAAGAGGGTAATGATGTCCCGTAGTGAGGGGAGATCCTTTCTGAAGGAAGAGATTTGGGAGGTTGTTTTTGGGGACCGCCCCCTTGGGGGAGAACAATTCTTCCGTGGGGAGGAAACGTGCCGAAAAGGGCCGTGCCTCTTCGGTTTTTAAGTGTTACCTGCACTTCGGAGGGGCCGAGAGGGAATTCAGTTCTCCGAAAAGGGGAATCTAACTGGGGAAGGGCCAATACCTATAAAAGACAAACAACAACGTGAATTATGATGAAAAGTATGTATTTGGGGGTGTCCCAGTATAATCTTCTTCTCGAACCACGAGGAACGCGAATGTAACGCCGCCTAATGGAAGGGAAGGGGGGGGACGTCGAACCCGAAACGAGAGCCACGGCTTCTTCCGCGTGACGGGGGGAAAAAACGGCGAAGGTGCGACCCCAGCTAGAATCGTGTCAAGTCAGAAGGGGAGCATACTACCTCAAAAAACATCGGACGACCAAATCGGTCACCCAAAAGTTATCCAGAAAAAAAAAAACCGGTTGCCCATTTTCACGCAGAAAAACCCCGGCGTTCAGGGGCATCTTCACCCCACGAACAAGGCAAACTTTCCGAAAAGACACACAGAGCAGCATTTCCCTTGTGTTCCGGGGGGGGTCTCCACAATTTTGGGTAGGAAACCTCATATAAAGGCCCTGGCCCGGAAAAGGCAATTACCCGTTTAGGGTGGGTCCTTCATATTGAGGGAAAATTCCTAACGGAGAAAAAGTGCTCCTAAAGTGAATCTTAGTAAAGGAAGACGGGACTTCCTTTCTAATAAAGTCCTTTTCAAAGAGGGGGGCAACCGTGGCCTCCACGAAGAACCGTACGGGCAATGTCCGCCGGGTCAAAATACTTTCCGATGGAACCGCGGAAAGGCGAGCCTCCTGTTTTTGAAATGGAACTGTACGGAAGCGGTGGTAAGCCCTTGCCCTCGGTCGAGGCAGCAGTGCCCTCCGAAGGAGGACGAGAGTATGTATTCCGGTCAAAAGGGAGTTTTCAAGAAGACTAGATGTCGTCGTATCCGAACGCTGGACCTGAAAAACCGCTACGCCCCAAATGCCCCATAAACCAGGTTCCGTTGGCGAAGGAAGGGGACGGCCGCCGATCGTTCGGGCACCTGCAGAGGGGGTCCCGGCCCTCAAGAGAACCTCCGAGGAAAGGGGGAAAATCGTTTGTTCAACACGCAGGTACGCCTTCCCGGCACAGAACCAGCCCGAACCTGGAAAGGGAAGCGCGCCTTTCGTGCCGGGGGAACCTGGCGGGAATAGCAACCCGGCACACTCATCCGATCGGGGGCTGCCTCGAATCCGAGTTTTGAAAAGGCGATACAGAACTCCGCGGCGGTGGTAGTAAAGAAACTTCACCCACGAGACACCACCCCGCCCCGTTAAAGAACGTCAGGAGATCACGAAAACTTAACCTCTTCACTTCAAGGGCATGGGAAAGCAGTAACCCTCTTACGCGTCGGAAGGACTCCTTTACACCAGAATTTCTGCAGAGGAAACTAGGATTCGTCTGCACCGGAAAGAATCGAAGGGGGGGTTGCCAAATGAGGAAAGTCCGTTTTCTAAACGGAGGGGCAACTCGTCCGCGTAAATCCCGGAGGGTGTAGGAATACATGACACTAACTGAGATGAAAAAACTGCTCTCATTGGGTGGGGGAGTAGCCGAGTCGTTCTTAAAAAAAAACGGTTGAGAAATCTCGTGTCCGAACCGCGCCTGACGGGCCTCTCGAGATGATTCCAGAAAAGTTGAGACCGTGCAGCCAGGACCAAAGAGGAAATCGAGGAAAAGGGAAGGCCGTCCCGTTCACACGGCCACATCGAAAGGACGTTTGTTATGAACCTCAATCTTAAGCCGTCGAAAAAAAAAAAAAGACATCAAGGCTATGCCCCCCCTTGGGAAAAAAGAAGGGGGGGTAACGTGTTGGCAACATCACGTGTTGATGCGCGGGAAAAAAAGGAAAGGCCTGTGAAACGTTTGTGAATGGGTCGAAGCCAGTTGGGGGACACACAAGAGGGGAAAGGGACGAAGGGACTCTTCACCGAAGGCCTGGGGAAGTAAAGGGAAAAACAACGAAGCAATACCCAGGCCAGCCGTGGGAAAAGGGGGTTGGTTCCTCTCGAAATCGGCGAAGAAGTCCAAAAAAAAAAAGAATGGCTCCCGGTGCGCCGCTCGGGACCCGAGACGGATTCGAAGATGTACTGCGAGAAGCGAAGCCCCGGTTTTTTCATCTCGACGTCGCCGCCGCCGCGGGGGAAGGGGGGAAGAGGGGAAGGATGCTAATCTGATCTGTGGCAGTTTGGGGAAACGTACATGAACTTCTACGATTGACTCAAGGGAAAAGTCAACTTTCGTTCGCGGGGGGGAGAAAGGAACAGAAGCCGACCGAGGCCCATGGACCAAGGGTCAAGGGAGAAAAAAACAACATAACGGGATTAGTAGGAAAAGAGAGGAAAAATCGGGGTAAAAAGGAGGACCTTGCATGTTCAGCCAGAAGGGAAAAGGTTGAGCGTACCGGCATGCAAGAGGGAACCAGCCCCCCTTCATGTTACGTCAGAGGCGCAGCCTTCCCAAAAAGAAAAGAGAAAAGGAAGCGTACCTGGCCCCGCGTCAAGAAGGTGAAAAGGGGAAGGAGCAGTCCATAAAGCGCGGTAAAAGACGTTCACCAGGGAGAGGAAGAGGCGGCCTGCATTGTCGGTAGAGGAGGATGGGTGGTCCCAATTAGGCGCCGAGCCGAACGCCGTACTGCTGCCCTGGTGGAAGAATGAATGAACTTTGAGGGAATCGTCAGCTGCTCAACCCTCCAGACTGTCGGTAGGAAAAGGAGGAAAGAGGTCTAAATTCCAAAGTTTGGGGGAAAAAGAATGTAGGAACTACTGGGGCCGCGTCAACTACGAAGGGAGGGGAAAAGAATGGGCCCCGCATTCAGCCTGTAAAAAGGGAAAGCTGTGGCAGGTCGTTCAATCGTCGACGGCTTCGTTTTTTCAGAAAAGAGGGGGAGAAGAGGAGGGGGGGTGGAACGACCTCAGCATCCAAAACGGCCGCCTGAAAAGTCTCGGTCATGTCAAAAAGGGGAGGAACAGAAACATCTCGTTCCAAGGAAATCGCAAGCACGGTCTAGGAAAAGGGATCGGAATAAAGAAGGGGTAGTTCCTTAAATAACTCGCTCGCCAAAAAAGCCTGCGTCTCTCGTAAGGGAAAACGTTCCTTCACCGACGTGCAACGAAGGGATGGAAACGCGTCTAATAAAGAAGGGGGTTGTAAATTGTGCAACAAGAGGGAGGTCCCCCCGCGAAGCCGAGTCTTAGATGGCACTGCAAGCAAGAAAAGCTTTGCCCTTCGTGGGAAAGCAGGCCGACTATACGCGGTCCGCTACAATTGCTTCAAGAGGGGGGAGGGAGCGTGTAACCCTTGCGGCCAAAAAGATTGGGGTGCAATTTTTTCGGCGTGGAAAAGAGGCTATATCTCGGGGAGAAAAAAAATCAGTGTCCACGAGGTAGGAGGCGTTTCCGTTTGGCGATCAAAGGCCTATCTGCACGACGGACGAGGGAAAAAGGAGGTCACGGGTCTTCCGGGCCACCGAAGAATTGGTGAAACACCGTATTCCCTGAACGAAATGTGGGGATGCCTGTCTCAAGACCCCAAGAGCCCTTGCACCACGAGCGTCCTACTCTCCTCAGTAGGGGAAAAGAGACACTGTTTTGCGGCATTGCAGGAAAGCTGATTGCAATTTGGGAGGTGCCCTTGCTACCTTAGCAAAGGGAAAGAAAATCCGATTTTAACGTCGAAAGAGACGCTTGGGTGCAAGACCTCCTTAACGGGAAGGAAAGAAGAGGGACCGGACAGCGCGGGGGTTCTCAAAAAAGGAGGAAAAAGGTTTCCACGTATGGACCAGTTCAACAAGAAAGAAAGGGGTGCGTGAATCGGAAGGAGAGAGACCACGGCAACGATCCGTACAAAAGAAAAAAAGGGGCAACAAATCGAGGTTCCAAACGGACTGTATACAGAACTAATCCTCACGTGCGAGAGAAAAAAACCTTGTGGTATACTAAAGAGTGTTTCTGATAGTATCTTCTTGAAGTGAGGGGGGAATTCCGTAATAAGAGCCGTTCCAAAAATCTGAAACGGATCAGATAGGGAATGATTATCGAACAGGAAAAACGGGTTAATATTCCCCATCCATGGGTTACTTAGAATTGAAACTGCACCTACGAGGCTTCCTTATCCAAATCCTGCTTTCTTTTAAGGGGAAACGGGTTTGCTTTTAGGAATTTTGCATTGGAGGAATGTCTTTCTCATACGGAGGACGTTTACACGGAATGTTTTCCTCGTTAGTAGCAATGTTCTTGAAGGGGGTCCTTGTCCAAAAGAATACAAAAACAGCCCGAACTCGGAAGGGGAAGACTCTTACTTCAAGGAGGAGTACAAAGGCGAAGTCGGAGCGAAGCCCCGAGAAACTCGAAAAGGGGACAATACCTCCGAAGGAGAAAAGAGAGAATTGTTGTCCAAAAAAGGGAGGAGAGAACGGAACTCGCCGAAACAGGGTACGCCGCGAAATTGAGCAAAACGAGTCAGCACTGCGTGAAAAAAAGTTCTGTGAAAGACGGTCTCAGAAAAGTTGGAGAACCCTCGAAAATCGAAAGGGGGAAAAGGAAAAAGAGATCGTCTAGCACGACCGGACCAAAACGGACATCAAACAGGATTCGGGAACATCTGGGAAGAAAAACCAGCCCCCTCCCCTGGAAACCAGCTTCATCTACCAAAAAACCAAGAAATTCGGGAAAGTTCAAAAAAAAGGAGGACGGTCAATGGGGGCAGAGACATCTTACCTGTTTACACTCAAAAAAGAGTTTGGGGGACCCCGCGAGGGGGGGCCATTGGGAATCGGCTACCGCAAAAGCTGAAGCAGAATCCTAACGAGATCCCGAAACAACAAGCTTTGCGTCACTGGAGAAGGGGGGGACCCGCTAACACACACAAGAATTGGGCCCACGGGACTGAAGTGACTGGGAAGTGGCCACGCCGGAGAGCACGAAAACCGGTCGATTCCTCACACAAAAAAGGATGGTGGTGAAACATGGACAGGGGGGGGGGTTGGGTGGAACAAGTTTTCCCCGCCGGACACTAGGACAAAGTCCGCCCGCACTGGAAAAAGGGCGGACACGGCTGCCCGTACGAGGTCAGAAGGAAGCGGGGAAAAATCGATGTCGTCAGTAAAGGCCCCAAGCACCGCGAAGAAAGAGAAAAAAGGGAAGAAAAAAGGAGGATCAACCAGGTAGAGGGCGGGTATCCCCCGACAAATCCGTCCAAGGAGGAGGGGAGAAGGAAAAGTCCTGAAACTGGAGATGGTAAACAAGCTCCTCCGAAATTTCCCATCGAAGACGCTCCTGTCGGGAAAAATTCTGCCCTGAATTGATAAAAGGGCCCCCGACACGAAAAACCTCTTCTCGATCAAAAAAAAAAAGGGGAAAAAAGTCTGA
>Ga0179593_1160563_pt1 | contig 14417 bp, 13 predicted proteins | sample CZODoug2_1_08_16_FD_185931 | JGI IMG/M metagenome (GOLD analysis project Ga0179593, IMG submission 185931) | Vadose zone soil fungal communities from Angelo Coast Range Reserve, California, USA - CZODoug2_1_08_16fungal (PacBio error correction) | ecosystem: Environmental > Terrestrial > Soil >...
TACTTGTTGGTGAAATGCCCAAGAGGGGGGGACATGCAGAGGGATGACGATGCTAGAGGAGGAGGACCTAGGAAAATCTGGACCCAGAGCAGAGGATGTGAATAAAGATCCTACTCTTCCCGATCGGAGGGACAGAAATCACTGAAGATTCGAATATCTGAAGAAGTGCCGAGACGATAGCGCAACACAGTCTACTAAAGGAGAGTGGCGGGCTCGTTAGGGGAGGAGGGGATAAACTGATGCATCTTCTGGCACTGAAAAGTTCGTGGCAGAGAAGGAGCTTCGAGTAGGTAAACAGTCGGGAGGGGGCCAACCCGCTCAATGAAAGCGAAGGGCACACCGAACGTGCAAAGGTAAAAAAAGAAGAGACTTTATTTGTCAAGTACCGTTCCCCGAAAGCAGGTTAAAACGCTCTGCTAAGGCGAAGCAGGGAAAGGGATCTCGTCGGGAAGTCGCCCATGCTAGGAAGAAGTGTATGCAACATCTCAAGCTTACAAGGAGTAAGAGGTCGACTCCACATGGACACGGCGTACCGGAGGAGGTCCAGTACGTGGGGAGACCGTTAAAAGTCAGATAGAGAGATCTGCCTAATGAAGCTCACGAGGGGGATGTGGAAGCCTAAAGAAAATCCCTGAAAAAGAAATGCTGCATACAAGAACTTAGGGAAAGAAAAATTAAGGCTATAAAGAGGTTGAAGCCTGGAAGTAGGGTAAGGAAGGGGTTTCAACAGATTCTTTCCTACTGTGCTAAAAGAAAGAGAGAAATAGGTGTAGAGAAATATATTAGTCCTTTATCGGAGAAAGATAGAAAAAGGACTGATCCGATCAAATCTCATTAAACTTAGATTCTTAGGGGGAAATTTCAGAGGACTTCGAATCGGAAGTGAGAGAAGGATAGGGGGGAGACTCATGTCAATTTCAGGAAGGGGACATTTCGCAATGCATTAAGGAATGAACGCAAGCTCATCTTAATTTTAAAAGAATACCTCTTGGGAATACGGAGAAAGGGGACTGGTTCCTAAATGGTCTACCAGCGGGGAGAAGGAGGTCATAAATCCTGGATGGGCACTACAAATAGCATAGGAAAAGCCTAGCTTTACCTCTACGGAAGTGAATCTGGCAACATGATGTCCGGACAATCAGTAAAAGGGAAAAGAACGGTCTTGGGAAGGTAAACGGAAAGGGCGGAAGACTATCTGCGAAAGAACTACCACTAGGGAGGAAGGGGTACTCGTGTTTCCCGAAAGAGAGAGAGGTGGGGAAGTGCGGTCATATTGAAGGAAGGAAGACGACAAGGTTGAAGAAGAAAAGCCAGTTTAGAAGAGAAAGTTTCCTAGTGGAGACTTCACACATTATCGCCAACGACTTTTCCTGGCCGAAATCCGTCTATCCAGCCCGGGAGAGAAAGGAGTCACGACATTGGGGGGGGGTCGAACGTCTGGGGGAAATAAATTTTAGAGCATGAAACTTTATAGCGAGAACGCGGGGCAAGGGAGAAGGAAAAGTGTCTCCTCTCCATAGCGGTATAGGAGACGCCGCAGGCAGGTTTGGGAATAAGGGGACCTACCCTCTACAGGAGAGGTGACGGTACGAGGGAAGTGACGTTAGACTCAAGAAAAAAGCAGTAGAGAAGAAGAGGTCAAGCCAATTCCGACAGAGGACCGTGGTGAGAAGAATCTTTGCAGAAGGAGAAGCAGAGAAAGGACAAGGAAACGTCAGGACGTCGTATAGGAGCCGTGTGAGGAAGCTAAGTACTCACCACGACGATTGAAAAGAAGATGCTAATCGGCATCGGGCCACTCCAACAACCGGACCTCCGTAGGAAGGGAGGGAGATCGAAAACCGGGGATAGCCTGGCACGTGAGAGGGAGATTAAGGAGAGTAGAAGAAAGAACCATTCAAAACTCCGCGGTCACGTCTAAAGCAAACGGGGACGTTACAAAAATATCGGCAAAGGGCTTTGAGGTCCGCTGGAAAGGGGTAAATTTCCGCAAAGAGAATTTAAAGCCAAAGGCACGAAACCACAAACGACAGGTGGATGAGCACGGTGAAGGTGAAACGGCGACGAAGTCCGACAAAAGAAGAGACGGAAAGCCTGCCACGGATGTGGGAAATAGTGACAAGTTAGGGAATCAAGCAGGAGAGTAACGCGTACATCACCTGGGGGGGGGGGAGGAGAAGAGGGTGCTTCATCAGGGCAATGAAAAATGAAGGGACGAACGGTAAGATCAAACAAAACAACAGGGCAAATTACATCTGTAGGAGGATCAGCTGCATGAAACTCGTCTATAGAGGTTCTTAAGATCAATAAACGTCCGGGGTGCCGGCATTGAAAGTGCAGAAAAGCACAGAGGAGGGTAGCAATCGCCTTTAATCAAGCAATGCATGACGTATGTCGTTCCGCTAATTCAGTAAAAGGCTCTAAGCGGGGGGAGGTAAGTAGTGAAAAATCTGTCAGGCCGTCTCGACGAAAGATATAATCGAAACCGACTTTGTGCAAAGAACGGGGCAGCGTACGCACAGGGTAGACTATACAAAAAAAGCTACTCGAAGCCCGGGATGAAAGGAGTTGAAATAAAAGCCATGTCTCGCGGCCCGCCAGTGGAAGGCTGGGCCGAGAAAGGTTGGGACTCGAGGACGGGGAAATGTCTCAGGCGGCAACTCACCGTCAGACGCCGCTGCGGGATAGGGTGCTTCAAACCGCTTTATCACTGAAAAGCGAGTAGGCCGACCACCTCGGTTTGGAGGGGGGGATGGGGATAGCGCATGAAGTGCCGTAACACCCTTGGGCCAGCCGGAACTGCGACAACCGCAAGATCCTTACTAAGGCGTATAGAAGCGTGCTGACCGCTTCCGGGAAAGAGCGAAGGGGTAGGACTGCCCGGCCGGAAAAGTCATCGGAAGCTGTCGAAATAAAGATAGGGAACTAAGGGGAAGGGACTATCAACCGAAAAAAAAGCGATAGACCTTATGATGGGAATCGCACCGGTCAAAAGGGAGCAAATCAGGCAAAAAGGGCGGGAAGCTCTAGCACACTTATAATATGGGATGCCGTCGTGGTTTCGACGCATGAATGGGGGGGCATTCTGGCGCTGCGTCACGTCCATGAGACGCGAAACTCCTTCTGATGCCCGAGCAGAGAGAGATATTCGCACTAATCCTAAGGCAAACGGGGGGGGAGCGGCCAGCGGGGACCCAATCTGAACGGATGAGAAACCCAGGACAGAGAATGAGAGCTTTCTTAAGGTGATAAGGAACTGAAGTAACCGGATCTAAAAAAGGCTGACATACCGGGTGTGACATCGAAACGCGGATGATGACCGGACATTCAGGAGCTCAGGGCGGGTCAAACGAGGTGGTGTTTTAACGCCACTGACGTCAAACCATCCCAAGGGAGAGAAGAAAGGAGTGCCTCGGGCGTCGCCATCCTTTGCAGAATCAAGAAGGGGACTGGAGACAACAAGAGAAAGAAGGAAAAGAAACGTCTCATACCAACACGGGGAAAAGAGAGGGATGAATTCGCAGGCTGATGAAATTGGTTAGGCAAGAGCTGCCTAATGTGGCAGTCGCCGCTGACTCGCGGAGATTCTTGCGCTGGCGACCCGGATTCCTCTAGAAATAAAAAGCGGAGAAACACCATTCGCCACCGGACCGCTCGCCGGCTAAGCGTAGTAGGAGGAGGGAGTGTTCTCACAATGTCTGTTCTGGGAAAAGATAGGCGACACTCAAGCAGAATCACCGGTAGGATCGTCCTCGCTGCGGGATACGGAGCACAAATGTTGATCTTGAGAGGGAGAAGATCACTGGCCGAGGTGATTGTGAAACTATAGACAGCGAGTTCTGGAACGAGAACGGAGCGCATGAGAGAAAAGCCAGCAACAAACGTCACAAGGCTGTCCAAACGAAGAGAAGACAGGGACTTTCAACGGATTCTCGAATACCATCTAGGCAGGAGTTGAATGTGACAATGGGATCGCGCTAATCAAGCAAAGAAAAAAAGTTCGCGTCTTTGTTTGGGTGCTAGTAAAAAGCAGCCAGTAGGATGAAAGAAACCAAAGATCATCATATGAAGAGATTTTGGCCGCCGGTCCCAGCAGATCAAACCTGAAGAGGAATCTGCAAAAGCCGCTTGATCGGCCGGGGGAGGGTAGATGGGAAGGGGTTGTAGGACCAGTCCTGATGGGGGGGGGGGGGGCAAGGTGTCCACAGTCACTGCAAGAATCATAGGAGCTCCCATCACAAAGCAACAAGGGGGCGACCAGCGGTGCCATGATCAAGTTTCATGCAAATATACCGCAGAGACTATTAGGTGTCTACAGCCTGCAGAACAGTGTGTCCCCAGCACTTCAAACACCGGAAACACCACCTGACACTTGCTTGGCCAGGGGCGGACTGATTTTTTAAAGAAAGGAACCCCTCAAAACAGGTCCTGCGAGAGAGGGGGGGGAGCTCTAATGGAGGCAACCTCTACGTTTGGCAGAAAAGTGAAAGCGGGGTCGTCTCGTTTAGAGAAGGATCACAACGTTTGGGGCCCCTTCCGTGGAGTAGTCCGAAGACGAGCAACGCCTGCCCGAAGAAATGTAGAATGGAAAACATAATCGGGCCTTGCCGATGGAAGCAGTTGAGGAAAAGATATGTGATGTCCGGGCCGAATAGGGCACAAAGGAGGAGGAGAGTAAGATAGACTCAAAGAGAAGACTACGCTCAGAAAAAATGTACGGTCCTACTGACAAGGAGGAGGAAGTGACCTGTAAATGTCGAGAGGGGGAAACAGCATCAATGTAAGAAAATGAGATGACCATCAGAGGAACGGAGAAGCGGGCTGAAGGAGACTGCACCTCTGGACACATCAGAGGGGCAATATGTGAAGGAATTCTAGGGAAGTCTAAATCGCGGGGGGTGCCGGTCACGCTTCAGCAGGTGTCCAAGGACAAATTGCAAAAACCCTGCACATGGAATGGGAGCCATGGGGGTCTGCCGGTGACTAAGTTAACGCAAGGAAATTACCTGGTGAAATCAGAAAATCAAGTCTGTGCTATTGGGAGGAGCCACGACGGTTCTTCTAGGGAAAGAAACGGGGGCGAGCGTTCTGTCCTCTAGATGGGGCTAGCACTCTGTGCACGGCGAGAATCAAATTAACGTCCAACTGAAGGGGGGTCAACAGGAAATTGCTCTAAAGGGATTTGGGCCGGGGCCATGGCAAGGGGTGTCGGGGTAGAGTACTAGCGGCAAGCAAAAGTTCGCAACGCTACTGACGGCGTGAGTTTACGGAAGGTTCGCGCAAATATCGAATGAAAAAAGATCTTCACCACGGGCATAAGGCATGGGATTGTACAAGAATAAAAAAAACGGAGGACCGAGGGAAATGGACTGATGAATACTAGTAAGGGGGGAGGAGACGTCCGCTAAATATGATGAGAAAATGGGGCCTAAAAGGGGAGAAGGAAGAGGACTGCGATAGGAGAAGAAAACGTCGGGAGCAATCGGCGACAACGCATTAAGGGAACTTCTCGGGGAGCCTAAAAGCGAGAAAAGAAGTATTCACCTACGTGCGCCTGTGTGCCCACAAAAGAGGAACCGAATCGAGCCTGGGGGCACCTGGATGAGACGGCGTCCATGGTGCCGGCCGACAAGCTTCTGGACGGAGGGCGTGAAAAGAACTCAGAGGCATACCATTACGGAAAAATAACTGCTTTTAGATTCCTCCTGGGTCGACTAAGTAAATGAAAAAAGTATGCCCAAATTGACCAGACAAATTCGGAAAAGAGGAACTTAAGCTCGGGTGAACGGAGAAGGGGAACAATATCGTGACGCTGGTAGCTCGCCGTTTTACAACAAGGAGAACTGACAAGGTACGAAGACAACGCATCATTTGGAATAGCATAGTAGGAAGGGGTGTAAACGGGGCTGGGGAAAGGATGATCTTTGAGTAGAGCACCGGGGAAAAGGAAAGACTTTAGAGACACGGGAGAGGGGTAAGACATTCTAAAGAACTACATTAGGATCTCTCTGACCAAATGGGACTTGGGAAGTAGACATGAATATTACGACCTGTTCGTCTAATACATAGAAGGCACGTGAATCACACCTGGCCTGCATGGAAGAAGGGATGAAACCTAAGCCGAAGCCAAAATAGAAGATCACTACTGGTGAATCAGTCTCTAGGAAACACAACTTGACCTTTACTGTTAACCGAATCACAAAGAAGATTCGAAAAGAAATGTAAGGAGAATATCTTAAGCCAAGGTCGTCGGTGCTGAGAAAGGCAACATCATCTAATGTCATAGATTTCCACATTCAGCGAAGGAGGGAGGGGGGACGCAAAACGGAAGGAGCTGTTGATACCAACGAAACTCGAAAAGGATTAGCAGAAGAAAGGAGGTAATCTAAATGGGGCGGCCATAGGGAGGGGGGACATCAATCGGTTGCAAAGGGCTCGAATAGTACCGATGCCAATGGAAGAGTATTATCAAGATCTTGACCGAGAGATAACCATAACGGACTCCAGGGAATCCAAACAACTAAGGGGATAACAGAATCTACGTAGTAGAGTGATATGCGGCTCGATAAAGGAAGAAAAAGACTCCGTGGTTGGACGATGCAAGGCAGGGACACCTCTGCCCGCTGCAGGGGGAGTTGGGCGAAACGCCAGATCGAGATACTTAAGAGGAGAGGACAGAGAGGGGTCGTAACTATCAGCGATCGGCAGACAAAGTGGTTAAGACAGAAGATAGAGTCGAAGAGGGTGAAAATGGTACCATCCAAAAAAAGGGCTCATAAATGGGGGAGGCTCTGGACTCGGATGGGGAGAGAAAGGGGCAAAATACGCTGCCGAAAAATCCTCTCCAAAAAAGCCTGAAAAAGGGAAGAACTAATAAGTAAAAGTATCGGTAAGATGAAGAAGTAAATGCGAACTCGCAAAACAGGCAGCGAGGGTGGTGCCCGAAAGACTTTAGATGGCGGGGTCGGCTAGAGGAGAAATGTCGTCGGATAAAAAGAAGGTTCGATGTCATCGGGGAGAAAGGGGGAGTAAATCACGCCCGGGCGGGAAAAAAAAAGGGAGGGGAAAGCCGCCGGACTGTGCGACGGAGAAAAATGAACAAGAGTTCTGCACGGACTAAGGAACAGTCAACCGGCTCCTGACAGATGGGAGGGGGGAAGCACCACTTCATCTCGCAAACAACAACAATGAAGAAAAGGGTATGGATATGGGGGTCACATCACAATGCGGGCATGCAGAAGGCAGAAGGAGACTCATAAGGATTGGAGAGAGAGGGAAAGGAGCAAAAGGAAGGATTACTGCCACAGAGAATGACATCTTAACCACGGACCGAGGAAGTGGAGCTCAAAAAGAAAATGACAGAGGGACATCGGAAAGCATTGCCTGCGGAAGAAACGGGGCAACCAAGCGCCCGCCCGGTCAATAGGGAGCTCAGTTCTAGAGAACCATGCAGAGGAAAAGGGAAAATAAGAAGACGGTTCTGCATCGGGTAAGCAAAAGGGAAGGGAAGCCACATTTCGCGGAGCATTACCCAGAGCAGGCAAGAACAAAATCTGACTCCTTCCTAGTGCGAGGAATGGAGAACAGTAGAATGTATATTTTGAGTCCAGAGCCGCTCAAGAATCGGAAGAAGAGAACGACTGACGAGGACTACGCTAAGGACTCGATCTGTGCACGCAAAAGATGTAGAATATAGGCAAGCACGAGAGCATAAAAATCGTCGTCTCTTAAGCGCCAAAAAGACAAGGGGAAAGGAGGGAGGAACGTTCTAATTGACGGGCGGAAAGGGAAAAAAGACGCGAGGGAGAGGAGGTGAAAAGTGATAACGCAGACCATGTGCAGCAAGAGAGCGCGTAAGCCCGGCAACCTCCTGCGCAACAGAGGAATTCCCTAGGCACGCGATGGACTACAGAAAGGAGGAGGAGTTAAAAGCTGTTCCGTCTGGGAACCTATTTTTGACAAATGTTGGTGCTAAGGGCGTGGGGGATCAAAAGAAGCTTTCGAAGCACCGGGAGCGAGAACGATTTTAAATAAAATAGCCGTGCTCGAAGCAGCATGAGCCAATGCGGAAACCTATCCGGCGAAAGGAAGAGTCAGGATCAAGGACTAGTAATTCTCCAATCTCGTCGAGGAAGAGGATAGAAGTGCATGAAACACAAGTCTTTCAAAACAGGGAGGAAAAGGTAGGAAGCGGCTAGTTATAGCCGCCCGCGAATAGAAGGTGAGCCGAACAAGGCTCCGGAGACCGGAGGGAACTATTAAAACAGCGTTCGGAAAAGGAGAAATCAGTGGAAGCAAACGCCCAGATCGCGGCCACAACACAGGAAAGAATCCTAATAGGAAAACGATGACAACAGATGGATGTCTTGCCGGAAAGTAGAAAAGTTCTTGAAAAGACGCCACGAACTCCACGGTCGACGACGGAGAAGTCCACAACGATCGCAGGGGAGAGAAGGGGAACGACAGTCTGCTCTAGGAAAGGCAAGGGCATACGTAATTATCTGCGAATCGTCGACAGGATGGAAAAGAATGGTAATCGGGGGGATGGACTCTGTCGCGACTGTTCAGAAGGAATGATCGCCAGAGAAGGGGTAGCCGCAAGTGTTTAAATCAAGCAGAAAAAGGGGGGAGCGTTTCCGCCGACAATGTGTCGGGAAAGCGCAAGTAAGGAATACATTTGAAAGGAAAAAAAATCGCGGGAGATCTCCGAGAAGAGGGACCTTTCTAAAACGCAGAGGACTCCGACGGCGGGAAACACTTGTATTGGAACAGAAGATAGTCCGAATGGTTTGTGAAGAGTTTGAGCCACGGGGTGCAAGATGGAAAGGGACCCTTAAAGTCACCGGGGGAGAGAGAAGCCTCGTTCTCAGAAAGAAAGAGGTGGGTAAATGAAAAATGCCGGAATCGAAGGGTGACGATGGTTTGGGAGGAAGGAGAATCCGGAGAGAACTGCCCGACCAGAAAGTAAGGCTTAGTGCACGTCCTTGGTGAGTACTAGGAAAATAACTAGGAACAAGGGAATATTAAAAGACTCTTTGAACAACGAAATCAGGGGGGAAGATAGACTCAACCACTTAGAGATGAAGGAATGATACGGAAAAAATTGTGAAGGAGAATTCAATACGAGGCTCGATTAGGGAGAAAAAGAAGGCACCATGTCTCGCGAACGGAGCACTAACCGAGAGAAGCAATAGAGCAAAGGAGTTATGGTCGCGGCAAGGAAGGGCCCACTGACACTTGAGTAAAACCCTTACCCGAGAACAGTAGAAAACGTCCAAGGATTGCAACATGGGGGAGAAGGTGACTCGAAGAAGAAGAACCAAACGCGGGAAGACTCCCTGCTCGAACATGCATAGGACAATTGATGGAAAAATTAAAGGAGGAAAAGCACAAACGGAACTGATATGCGTCAGAGGGTGAGACCCCTTGGAAGCCATGTGAACTGGGGCAAAAGGATGGAAACTTTCATATGACCCATGTGGGAGGTTACCGGCCACAAAATAGCGTGTGAGGAACTCGTATCTTTGGAGAGGAGGGACATGGCAGGTGGGGCAGTCAGGTACTTGAAGTGCCATCACAGAGGGAGGGGGGTCGACAAAGCGGCGTGCCAATGAATAGGAAGGAACCCATGAGGGATGTCGTAACATAGAACTGAGGAAGGCCAGGCGATGTAGAAAATTCGGACGTCCATGGGAAGAAAGAAAGAATTTCGATTCACTTCGAGAGAAAAGGGAGGGAACTCTCTGTTCAGAGGGGTGAAAAGGGAGGGGAGAAGAACCGGTCGCGAGCAAAGCGAGAGCATAGGCCAGCCGGGCCAGGGGGAAGAAATAACAGGTCTCGCGGACAAACGAAGGGGGTCAGGCTGTGGCCAGGGGGGGGAATCGCGGCCAACTGGTAAGACAAGAATGGGGGCTGGGAGAGTATTCATAGCCTCAGGGAGGGGAAGATGTTGCAGAACAACAAGGGGAATGTCAAATTCTAAGGAGAGAAACTCGTGGTGGCTGGGGGTGTGGCTGGGAGCATCGCGAGGAAAGTGCCGGGTAGAGAGGAACCAAGAAGCCTTCAAATCCAGTAAAAGGAGGGAAAGAACACTTCCATCTAGCTCTCCAAAGGCCTGAGACGAGAGGGAGGGAAGCGGGGCGAACTCTCTCAATTGGGAGGGGACCCTGAACTGCCGGTTAAAAGCGTTCGGGACATCGGTAGAAAGAGGTGTTGAGGGGAGATGGTGCTCGGGGGGAAAAAACGCGATTCACGCAGGGAGGGAGGGAGAAGACCATTTTCAGAATCTCAAGAAGGAGAATGGAGAGGAATACATACCTTGTGAAAGCTAGTTGGAGGAGGAGGGACAGTGTGTAAAAAAAGCTGGATGGCAAGGATAAAATGCGAACGACGCGGCGAAAGGAGAGATCTAGAAGATCGAGAACAAAGAACCAAGGGGCAGGAACTCATCGCCATAAGAAACAGGGCTAGACTGATCAACGGTGGGGGATCGATTTCCGAAGGGTGTCTGAAAGGCGGAGGAAGGAAGATCTTCTTACGTTGAAAAAACACTCCAGATGGAAAAGGGGGATACGCTGATCTGAAAGCCGGGTCTGGAATAGAGGGGTTAACTCCGAGGGACTGACATTCTCTCCGGCGGGGGGAGAAAGACTTGGCTCCACGGCTCGAAGCCAGAGGAATAAGAGACTTCCCGAAAAAACTAGACTTGAAGCAAAGAGAAGAAGGGAGAATCCAAGGATGCTCACAAGAGGCGCAGAGGGAAGGATGTTCCAGCTGTGCGCTTGGAAAGAGTAGGGAGTTCAGGACCAGCGGAGAAGCACGCGTCACTGACTTGCAAAGGGCGTCTGCGCACGCTCCATAGGAAGGAGGAAAGAAAAAAATCTTAAAACCGAACCCGATCCTCCTGAAAAAAGAGTCGGCATCATAGAGGTTGAGGATGGACGGACATCCGAACACGACGCTAAACCATGCGAAAAAAGAAGAAGCGATCTAATGTATCCTTACAGCCCTTGGTGGAAGAGGGCAAGTCTCCTGAACACGAAGATTTAGGGGCAAAGATACCATGCGCTGCTAAAGAGGAGGGTGAGAGATGAAGAACTGGACACAGCGCCAAGCAGATTCCATGGAGAACACTAAGTAGAAAAAGGGGGGGGTTGTGGTTTTTTGGGGGGGGGGGGGGGGGGGGGGGGTGGGGTTGGGGGGGGGGGGGGGGGGTGAGCGTGACAAGTCAGCAATAGAGCTACACGGCTAAAAGAGAGAAGTTGCGAACACGTTATTCGAGGCGGAAAGCAAATTCGAGAGGAGGATTCGGTTGCTCGTAGGACAAAGAAAAAGGAAGTCCGACAATCGACAGAATGAAAAGGGCATGCTCGGAAAGGCCGATCGCGTGCGAGGGGGAGGAAGAGGGAGGAAGAGCACTGGGCTATCCAAGGGTGGGTAAAGTATCTTTCCGTGGGGGAAAAGTAATGAGGGGCAATGGGGGAAAAGGTCTAACGAGATCCAGCAAGTCAAACATCACTGTTGATCGACTGTAGAGGGGAATGGGAATCTTGTAGAAAAGCTTCAACCGTAAAGCGGGACGGAGATGATCTGCCGCCTGTCGATAAAGGGGGACCGGCTCAGTAAACACCGTCAGAAGAGAATCCGGAAACCTGGGAGTGTGAAAATCACATAGGGGGAAATATGGGCAGAAAGGCCATCCTGAGCGAGGTGGATAGGAGAACTGACGGAAACAACGAATTTGTATACAACGTCGAGAGGGCGCAGAGGGGTTCGAGACACCAGTAAGGTTGGGGACCTGCCCTGACTCGGGCCAAAGGGACGAGAGAGCATGGGAAAACGAATGTAAATGGATACGAAGAACATTCTCGATTGGTGAGACGTCAGACAAGAATCGGGGTGAATGGCAACTGCCGGACGACGTTCAAAACGGCGGCCGCGAAGAGAAGTAACAGATATCGGAGAAATGCATGGAAAAGAAGGGCAGAGATAAACCAACGTGCATCTTACGGGGGAGGAAGGACAGGTAGAAAATGCCCGTCACTGGGAAGAAAAGAAGCATTACGAAAAAAATTAAGATCGGTGAGGTAGAAAAACCTGCTGAGTCTAAGAAGGGGGAAATAAGGTTTGGTCTCCCCCCCCCCCCCCCAAGAAGGGAGAGGGGGAAGAGGTGGTCAGCACTCTTGGGTGCAAAGGAAAGGAGAAAGGTGTCAAGAGCACCGTTGCCCGAACAGATTTTGAAGAGCCCGGGGTGAAAAAGGGAGAAGAGTGCCGGCGGACTTTGCAAGGGAGAAAATCAAAGCGGGGTCTATGGGCGCTCCACGCACCGGTGATCGTACGGAGGGGAAAGCGAAGTGGGCGTAGGAGGGAGAGAGTCACTGTGCACGGCCTCATGAAAAAGAGGAGGAAGTCCATCGGACGGGCTAGCTTGGAGAAAAAAGACGGACAGCAGAGTTCTCAACCTAGGGATTGCAGATAGGGGAGATTGGGATTAAAACTAAGCACACGTCTCACGAACTAAGACGGAATTGTTAGGATTTATGGGCTAAGTGGGCGCGCAAAGAAGATCTCTAGTAGATGGAAAAAAGATCGTCACAACTTTCTAGGGGGGGAAGGTCACCGGAAAGAATCAGGGGAAGCTAAGGGCTGTCATTTTCGTATGGAGGAAAAGTCAAAACATAAAAGAAGAAGCCGGACCGGGAAAGATCGCATGAGAAGTTTGGCAGGGGGCTCCAGTAAGTGAATCAAAAAAGATCTTAGCGGCGATAAAGCAAACTCTGGTCTTCATCATGGAGGAAAACTGCAGGATATGAGAGGCCCTTCCTGAGGGGTCGCTCTTAGTGAGGCAAGAGACAAGGGTTCACGGGAGCTTTGCGCGGAAGCAAAGAAACAAGGTCGTAAAAATACGAGCACCGTGTTCTTGTCAGCAGAAAGTTGAAATGCCGACAGAGGAGGAATCATAGTCAAGAGGGGAAATATCGAAACCAGGCCGGGAGGCCCGAAGGTGCTAAGCACAGGACCTTACGCGAGTAATGCAAAGAAGCGAAAAAGAGAAGGGGGAGAGGGACGGCCACAGCTTTCAAAAAGGAAAGAAAAAGACTGTTTACTGCGGACTATCAGAGGAAGAGGGAGTGAAGGTTGGCCATAAGAAGAACTACTTGAGGCAGACCGCAGCAGAGGGGAGAGGATAATAGTAGGAGTCAAGCCCTTCTTTCTTTGGAACATCTGGGCGGACAGAATCAATGAGGGATGGACCGAAGAAATGTAGGAAAGAGTGTTTTCAACGGAGAGGGAAAGGCACCAACAACATCTCATCGGAGAAGAGGGAGAACGGGGTCTTCATAAATTCCTCATTCACTGTGGAAGGACCAAATATCGAATAACCCCCAAGGTGGAGAATCAACGGTGTCCTCCGAATATGGAAGTTCTACATACGAAGAAGATACTCTCACATCTATGAGTGAGCAGAGGACGGAGAAACAACTGTACCGTTTCCCCTCTAGACTAGGTCGAACTCTCTCCAGCCGGGTACGAAAAGAGGGGTGGCCGTCGGAGGCTCAGGCGGGGGGAAAAAGGAATCACGAATCATAGGTCCACATAGGCAGCGGGGGAGGTGACCAAGGACCATGACGGCACCTGCGCGGGGAAAAAATACCCGACAAAGGCAAGAACCCTATGGAGAAAAGACTAGGAGGCTCGGGGGGGATGAACCAAATCGTTGTCAAGGAGAGGGGGACTTCTCTGAACTAGTCCTGGAGCCACATGAACGCTGCGTGGGCGGTAGGAGAAGGGGAAAGAGATCTAGAAAGGTCTCAAGGAGAAAAAGAGGCCTGTCCGCTACGAAGCAGGATATTGAAAAGCCTGGGCTGCTCGGAACAGCTCCAAAAGTGGAAGAGGAGAGGCTTGCAAAATTCAAGAGAAAAGCTGTGGGAGACGCCAATCAGGAATGAGACGGAGGAGAGGACACCCTTCTTATAATCCAGAGGAGGCTGAAAAAGGGACAAACAAGGAAGGGCATAAAAAATGGGTGAGGGTGTAACTCGCAACAAACTCATTTCAATCGCAGGGGGGCCCACTTCATCGGTTGAAAGAGGGGGGGGCCGATAAGGACCAATCGGCCTAGCTCCTAGAGCTGCACAGAACGCTGCTTTGAAAAAGTTCAGAACATCGTAAAAAAGAAAAAGTAAGAAAAGAAAGAGGAATGGAAGGTTCTTTCGAGGGGGGTTGCACGGTTCAGTCGAATAGCTCAGGACATGATGACTAGCTAGGAAGGTGACATTGAACTGTAGCCAAACAGAACTTTAAAGAAGAGGGCCTTAGTACATCGATGCTACAGGCAGGGACGAAGCGAAGACCACAGATCGTACTGCTGAAATCGGCTCGGCCATTCTAAGTGCTGACCCGAGGGGGAGGGAACC
>Ga0179593_1572662_pt1 | contig 14417 bp, 15 predicted proteins | sample CZODoug2_1_08_16_FD_185931 | JGI IMG/M metagenome (GOLD analysis project Ga0179593, IMG submission 185931) | Vadose zone soil fungal communities from Angelo Coast Range Reserve, California, USA - CZODoug2_1_08_16fungal (PacBio error correction) | ecosystem: Environmental > Terrestrial > Soil >...
GAAAGTCAATCTTCTACCTTAATGCGACGGGCCAGAAAAAGGGTTAAAAAAGAATTTGACCAAACGGAAGCTCCTTTCACACAGAGAATACCGGTGGAGATTCCATTATTGGCATATTAATAAGAGCTGGATTCCGGAAAAAAATCGGAAAAACCAATGGAAAGGATAACGGGGAAAGGGGTCTCGAAGAAGACTTGCATCAAGAGACTTTTGCTACGGCAAGTTCGACGTCACACCGGAGAGGAGTGCTGAAAAACTAGCAAATAATTCAGAGACGGCAGCGTACCACAACCTCGTAGGGATGCGGGGGGAATTGGGTTCGCGAATTGTAACTACTGCCTCGACAAATACAGGAAAAAACATTCAGGGGAAAAAAAAACTAAGAAAAGCAAAATTTAGATCAGGGGAGATTCGACCATGGGGGCGATCAAGCTCGATCTGACTTGCCCAGGCTTCACGATCGCGGCACGCCGTCCCAAGTGCTAGTATGGGAAAGCTCCGAAGAGGAAAAAATTAAAAAAAAAAATTCAGGCAGGCACCGGGAAGGAAAGAAGGATAGAGATCGGGCCTGTTTCTGGAGCGATGGCGAAAACCAAAAAGAAGCCAAAAGGACAACAATAAACTAAACAAAAGAAGGTACGATCTCGCAGGGTCGCCGATTACGAAAGGCCAGCAGGCCCGATCAGAAACTCCTCGGGCGACTTACTAGGCAATGGGAAGGAAATGAGGGATGAAGACTAAAGAGGCGGCTAACAAATAAGACCCCGGTGTGGTCAGTTTTGGGGCTGCCGGTAAAAAGACGATACCCGATCATCGAAAAAACCTTGGAGAAAAAAAATTTAGGCAAAAACTCGGAAGATTCGTAGAGCGCGGCTTGCGCATTCTCTCAAACGGGGCCAAACGGAAAAACGCCGGCCGAGGAGTGCTTAGATCTCGTCAACAACAGGAACCATATCAAGTGGGAGAAGTCTGAGGAAAGGAAACTTATGTGCCGTACTTAACAACCGCCGGCCTTCTACTCAAAACCTCTCAACGACCAGAAGGAAAAAATACTAGGGGGAAATAGGAAAGAATGACGGGGGATCAGGGGGGGTCCCCAGGCACGGGTTTAGTCATTCTAAGGGACCATCTGCGCGCTTCATTTCGGGGGGAACCAGACTGGGGAGACTATAAGGGAACAGGAAAAGCATATTTGAGCAAGTCAAGCGGTAAAGAATCAGGTCCCCCGATCACGTACCAATTGTCGGCGTAGAGGGAAAAAAATATCAGGAATGGGTTAGAAGGGAAAAGACATGAAGGAAAAGGGGATAAGGGGGAAAGTGCGCCTATCTGGGACATCGGCCATTGGAAAAGGGAGGCATTTCGCCTGGTCTAGCGGCGTGTACGATTTAAAAAGTGTCCGAGTTTGGGGGAAAGAAAGGGGCGAGAGGGGGGGAGCCGGATGTTCTTTTAAAGCAGCCCTGCCGCCAACTCACAACCAATCTGAATGGGGTCTAAAGCCAGGGGAAACAAAAAGGGAGCCCTGAAAATGGGTACGAAGTCGTCAAAGAGACGGACGGCGCAGGCCGCCTATGTCTGGCTATTACGCGGCTCTCATTCGAGTCGGGCCGATCGTAAATTGGCCCTGAAAGGAAAACCCTCCCGAAGCAGGGTAGGAAGGCGAAGAAGATCAGAACAACCGAGCGCCAGAGGTTACTTGAATGCCAAACGTCGTCACTGAAAGTTTCAAAAATAAAAGACGGCCCTGCACAAAGTGAATCTTCAAGGACGACTCACAATGGGGCGGCATTCGTCGTTGAAGAATTATATTAAAAAAAATCATGGGGGGGGAGCACCGCGCTGGCGTTGTTGCGTCTTCACCCAGGAGGTGAAAAAGAAACCGGGAAAAAACCACTTTGTAAAAAGGATGGAAACAGCCTTGGAATAGCGTCTTTCTTCGGTCCTATCGCCGTAACTACGGAACATGAAGACAAACCAGGAAAGGGGGGTGAAAAAGAAAACACGGTGGCCGTTATTTTGTCTTTAAACATGATAGAATTTCTCTGAAAAAGACCCCGCAAGGCCATTTACGCACTCCCCAGTAGAAAAAAACACATTGGTAAGAAAACACAACACGCACCAAAGGTTAAAGGTCAAGCCTAAGCTATCTTTCTAGTTCACCCGGTGGGGAGGGGGGGGGAGAAGGAGCGAAAAAGAAAGATGGATCTACCAGGACCGGCACAGATACAGACGTCGTCCCACTCGTATCGTTCATGTCGCGCCTGTTCATGTCGCCAGGGATAAAACGCGTCAAATCGGACATTCGTAAGAACCCGGCAAAAAAAAGCACAGAAAAACGTTATAAAACAAAAGAAAGAAATGGGAGAACCCTGCAGAAGGACGAGAGGAAAGTTAGCGGCGGAGTCGTAAGAGAAAGGGGAGGAGTCATCTGAAAAAAAAAACTTAGGGGAAAGATAACAAAAAGACGGAAAAAGCCGCAAAAGACTCACTTCGGAGAATCCTTCGAGCCGTGTTTTGGACCACACTTTCTGATTTTGGGCGGGATAGACGAACTGATTGCCAGAAGGGCCAGGAAAGGGGATGATACCGGGGGGGCGGGAAACGAAGAAAGGAAACAGGACGACCGCGACATGAACGAAGGCGACGTGGACTACAGGAGGCGTTCTTGCCGGCCCTGGACTGAGGCGAAAAAAAGGGGGGTCGCGGGACAGAAGGGGTAAAAACGGACGGCAAGCAGAGTTCCGTCGACGGCGCTAGTTCGTGTTGTGAGTGGTTCTCGCAATGGAGGGGGAAACACGGAAAAAAAAGTAGGGGGGCTTTGGGGAGTTTCTGTGTCCAGCGAGGCATCATGATGGGGGTCCAGACAAATAAGGAACGTTAGTTCAATTTTGGGAAGAGGGAACGCCGGAACTTGAGGGACACAGAGTGTGGCGCCGAACGAAAAAATCACTGCTCGGTCGTGAACAGCCATCGGGAGCCTGGCGCTGAAAGGAGAGTGAGAGGAAAAGTTGGGAGAAAGTCAACTTTAAGAGGCACCCCCGTCACTACTCTAAAACCTTTGGAAATGTGAAAAAGGGGAATGACAAAATGACGCCTTCAGCAAGGGGACCGAATTCGCGCGGGGAGGCGTCATTGAGAAGGATTTTGTGCAGGCGCGGGGAAAAGTTGGGGGCTTACCAGAAAAAGGAAGTTAAAGAAACAGTCCAGAACCTCCTGGCGCCTTCAGGTTGTTCGACGACGACTATGCTTCCTCCGGAAGGGGAAAGGTTTGGGAAGGTTTAAGGGTAAGAGAAAAAGAGGCGTAGAGCGCCAAAGCAGAGACCCTGGGGCGTAATAGCCATAAGCAACGTGCTTGTCAGCGGCCGCAATCAAGCGCCTACGCTCGGTAAAAAGGGGAAGCTTCAGCGAAAGGGGCGAGGGGATGGTGCCGGCGGTGCTTAAACCAGACCTCGTTAAAAAAGGAGAAAGGCACAATTCCGGTCCTGATCACGCCTGCGCTACCAAATTCCTAATGTAATTAAACCATCAGGGGGGGGGGGGTTAGAGAGAAGAAAAAGGTGAGCGAATGGTTACTGAAAAAAAATCTTCGTCCTTAGATCGCGACGCACCGGTTTTTATGGGATCGGGCCATACCTGGGGGGGATTGAAAGCGCAAGGGGGGGGGGCAGAAAAGCCGGACTGAAATTTATTGGAATTCATGAAGAGGCACGCCACGCAACCGGATGATTCCATTGTCCAGGGGCCAAGAGGAAGCCTGATCACGGAATCACCATCTTCCTGGGTCCGATGGCTCGGGATGGCTTGAATGGGGGAGAGGGGAAGGACCGGCCTTTGGAAAGAGAGGCCACAACAGTGCCCGGTCGAGGAAAAGAACGGCCTTCACAGCTTGGGCTCTAGGGCAGGGGGCCGCCGAAAGTTTAAAAAACGGCCTAACCTTCAGTGGCCCATTTGAAAGAGACAGCCCAAATGCTCAATAAAGGGAAAACCGATACTAAGCATGTGCCCATCCGTTCGTGGACTTGGGGACTGGAGAAAAAAAACAAAATCAAAGCCGGAGGACCCCCTTCATGCGTCAGGCCGAAAAAGGGGCTGTGGGTCATCGTGCTACACGCGGCATCAAGCAACAGGGGGGATCGGGGTAGAACTGTCCGAGATCGGCCTTCAGCCTTTGCCGTCATTGCGCAGAAAAGCCTTGCGAGGCCTGGTCCGAAGCGCCAGCGGCGTTTACGGGGCAGGGGACAGAGGGGGAAAAGAAACAGGGGGGAGAAAAAAGCGAAGGCTTGGTCCTTGAACCCAGGGCGTTTGTTCAAAGGCCAGGACGTATTGGCTGTATCCAGGTGGCTCAGGAATAGGAAACTGCGGGGGGGGGATACAACGGTGCCCTGCTACGTTTAGGCGGAGGAAAAAAAGGGTTTCGGAAGGACTTAAAGAGCAGGCGATTCTCTTGAAACTCAAGGGGTGGATAGGAAGGACGGGATCGTTGAAGGCCCTTGCCCAGCGAAGAGAACTTGGAAAAAAATCTCAAAGGTGCGAGAAAGAGGAAGCTATGAAGTTCTATGCCAAAGTCGGTCGATCCGTGCCGCCGATATCGAATGAGAAACATCTTCCGGCCGCATTCAAAACCTCGGGTGGGAAAGATGTAAGGGGCTGGAAGGGGGAGACAGACCGTGCGCCCGAGATCTGCATCTCCTGGCGTGAAAAAGAAATTGCCAGCACCATTCGCTGAAATGAGAGGTCGGCTGAAACGCCGGCAGTAAAGAGTCTATAAGGGGGCAAGCTTCCGGGAAGAGAAAAAAGACTGTAAAAGTATCCAGTGTGCCCGGCGCTGCGGGGGAAATTCGGCCGAAAAAAGCGGCGGCGATAAGTCATCGGGAAGGACTAACGGAAGCTCAGAAAAAAAGGGAGGAGATCCTTCCAGTAAGTCTTTCTGGTCGACTAGGCTGACAGGGGCATCGCCGCCGTGTTCCGCCGAATTACCAACCGCAGGGGAAAAAAAATGCTAATATAAAGGGGGGTAGAAGAAACCGCAAGGGGGGGGAGGGAGGGAGAGCGCACACAGGGGATTCTGATTGGCCCGGCTGTCTTCATCCTAGGAAGGCTCAGCGCGACTGTGCGACGCGGAGGCCACTCCGAGATGCATCTCTGGCTGCAAAGGGGAAAAAAAAATAGGGAGAAAAAAAAACTAAAAAGGTATGGAAAAGGGGCCGAGGGGGTTGCCATTGTCCCGACAGAAAACTCTGCCCGGCTCGACCCGTCGTGGGCCTCGACGGCTATAAGACCGAGGAAAGGTCGAAACCAGCAAGGAAGATGGCGGATTTCAAGAGGCGATTCAAGCGCGATCCTGAGGCAAAAGGCCATACTATCGCGGAGTCGCCCTATCCCCAGGGGAGAGGACCTCCTCCGATCTGCCCCGAAAAGAGAAAGAACTCGAAAAAGGGAAAAAAAGAAGGAGAAGCAACTCTGCCTATTCCAGGCGATACCGGAAACAAATCTTCCGTGACGGAACCCGAAAACGGGGGGGGGGGGGGAAAGGAGAAGATGGATTACTACACCGCCCATCGCCCTCTTAAGGCACGGGGCTTTCTCGACTTCCGGAGGGAAAAGAGGAAATTCTGAAGAAGACGGGTGGATAGAAAATAGGGGGAGAAAAAAAGACAAAAGGGGTGTGTCAAGTATTTGGGCCCGCCGTGATCGCACTATTACCACCAGTGCCACGCCTCCAGGAACATTCAGGCTGCGTTGGACCTTTCATTGCGAAAAAAGGAGCAAAAGGTCGAGGGAAGATAAAACGTGGAGAAGCAAAAGAAGGAGATCTAGCGTCACACCATCAAGGGGGTGGGTGTTGGTGTGGGTGGCCTGCGGAAACTGAAACCAAAAAAAAGGGGGGGAAAAAAACGGAAGTTGGGGAAAGAGGGACACGCCGTTCTACTCCAACCTCCCAAGCCTGGTGAAGAAAAAGCCAAAAGAAGAACGCGTCTGCTTTATCTATTCATATCAGAGACTAAATTGTGGATTCAAACAAAGAAAGTCCAGAAAAAGGAAAAGAGCTGGAGGATCATCGGCCAATTTCTACTACAATTCTCAAAGGAAAACTTCATCAATAGAGGGACACGTAATGCAAAAAAAAACAGGAATCAGGTCCCCGATCCGTCTAAGGGTCCCGTTTGCTGGGAAAAGAAACCTATCCACGCCGTCTTGTGGTTCCCTTCCAAAACAGGGTGTTCGCATCCGGGTCCGGCGGAGACATCGGCCATTGCATGGAATGTCGGCAATGGTCGCGCGGCGGTCCCGATTTAGGAGCCTCGGGAGGGGCCACTCTGAGGAGAGTACAGTGACACTCGACCGCCTACTCCACAATCGAACGAATCCGCGTGGACCGACGCGTGAAATCGAGGTGGATGTTTACCTAGTCGGACGGCGACGCGCGGGGATGAGGGGCGGCGCTCAGAGAGGATGTGGGGACCGATATTTCCGCCTCATTTTCGCACGTGAAGCCTAAGGGCATGAAGGAGCAAAACCGGGAAACTGGGCGATAGTCAGAAAAAAAAAAAGAGACGTGCCTGGATGCCTCGAGAATTGGCACGCTCCGACGGGTCAAAAAAAAGGAAAGAAAGACAAAGCCTCTGGGACGCTACACTCCGCGACGTCGTTACCGTGCTGAGGCGGAATTCCGCGACCTAGGAAACACAAAGGGAAACAACCGAAGTGAGGGAGGAAACAAGTCGCGAGACCAAGGCGAGCGATCCACCATGCGGGCTCGCCAAGGCCCGCTGCTGGATTAGACCCAGCCAACTTTAGGCCGTTGCCGCTGAAAAAATCGGCGTGCAAGAAATCTCTACTTGGGGGAATACGATGCTGGGCACAAAAGCTGAGAAAACTGAAAAGTGTAAAGGTCCGGGGGGGTCTTTACCCACAGATAGTCGCTACTTACAAAAACTACGGAAGACCTCAAATAATAAGAGTGTTAACCAAACATTGTCGAGACAAACCCAAACACTACAGAGTCCCCGGGTAAGGAAAAGGGAAATGAAGGGGGACGAGACACTTGGCTGCGGCTCAAGCCGGCGATCCGGCACAGAAAGGAAACTTGCGTAAGACAGGGCATGGCAAGCCGGTCTTTATGTCGCTCGTCGTTCACGAGGCTTTAACATTTAAGGGGACCAAATCAGCATCATCATCCACCCAAGGCGTCGGGTATGACCGCTCCCAACAAGAAATGTGTGGAGCAGAACCCTGATAAAGGTGTGTGTCCGAAGAAGGGAGACGGGGCCTGCTCAAAGGGATCGGGAAAAAAAACAACAACGAGGGGGAGGGAGAAACGCCGGCGCTCCTCAAAATGTCGCCCAGTCAGGAGGAGGAACATGCCCACACATTTCTGTATTTTGGGATGTCCACGACGACGGCTGGTGGCCCGAAGAGGCGGTCTGGCCAAAGAAAAAGAGGGTTGGAAGGAGGGATTGACTCGAACTACTAACTACCGGCGCGAAGGAAACGGATCGGGTGCTACTGTGACTACAGGATCTGGGGGTTTGTCCGGCTCACCAGAGAGAGGAAAGAAAGAAATGGGTGAGGGGGGGACGAAAGGAAGGGGACATTTGGGGGGGTCGCCAATGCCGGCAGAGAGAGAGTAAAACGACAAGGCGCCGGTCGTTCGCACGTTGGTCTCGACAATTGGTCGTGGTGAAGACCGGATCGTCAGCGGTATACTGTTAAATGAAAAGGAATTCGAAAGAAAAAAAAGAAAACGGGAAGGGGGGGGGGTTTGGGGGGGGGGGGGGGGGGGGGTCTGACAAGGACTTTGGGGTAAAAGCAAGCCGTCAGGGAAGGAACAGAAACGGAAGAATTACACTCCTTCCCTCGTGTACAAATCAGCGGTGGTCGCGGCCATCATCGTGGCGAAAGCATTTTCGGCGACGTTCCTGGGGGAAAAGCCACCAGAAAGAAAAAATTATCAGGGGGGGGGGGGCCTCAGTTTCATGTATTCCGCCTTCATCACGGTAACGTCTCGTCGGCGGGAGGACGTCATTAGAGAGGAAACTTTGCAGTCAGAGGAAGTATTAAAGTGGGGGTGACGACTTTGCGTGGCTTCCAGGAATCCTTGCGCCTGGGGGGGTCGACGAAGACGAAGAGGAGGAAGGCCGGGTGAGGGAAAGGGAGGGGGGAGGGGAGTGCAGAAATAGTCACGATAGAGTAACATCAGAAGCCCTGAGCTCTCGTAGAACCAAAACAGGCGAAGAGGCTCCGTCTCGAGAGAAATGCCTTACGTATCAGCCTGGGGGTTTCAGGGGGCGCCAAACCGGGGGGCTGCGAAAGGTTTGGTCGCGTTCTTCTTGAAGACCATCCGAGATCCCTCAGCAGGGAAAACCCGGCCGCCGCCAAGGGGTCGGAACTCAGACCAAAGACCGAATGATTCCCATGCAAATGGCCGGATTGTGAGATATCGGCTCGGTCGCCTCGGATCGGCGGGGGGGGAAGCTGAAAAACTGAGGAAGAAGGGAAAAAGGCTGAGAAAGAATGGATCGGGGAAAAAGAGGCCGACGCGAGTGACGGTGCGCAAATAGCGATGAAAAACCATCGAGACGCGAAAAAAAAGAATTGTAGGCAATGAGAAAGCACGGGGAGGAAGAAGGGGCCGAAGACACATGCCCTACCACCTCGCAGCTGATCTCGGCATCGACCAGCTTCCTTCACCTCGTGAGGGGACGTAGGAAAAAAGGGGATATGAAAGAGGCCCCCAAGACAGTGCCCGGTAAAGGCGTAATAAGCTTGCCTTCACATCTACGGGCTAGCAGTTGGGGCCAAAGGGGGGTGTTAACCGAGTCGAGAAGGTTTGAAAAAGGTGAGATGATCCCTCCACAAGCGACAAGCCATCGGATCAAAAGAAATAATCCTTATGCAAACCCTCCGGGGACTGTTAGAGCAGGCCGCAAAGCGGGAGGCGGGGGGGATGAGATCGCAGAGGGCATCACGGCGGCAGGACCCACAACCGGGTGGTCGAGCGGTTTTTCAACCTCCGCGAGGGTAAATGTAAAAAAATGAGTGAAGGACCTTTCAAAGAATCAAGCAATAAGTCCCAGTGCGGTGAGAGTGTCGGGGGAAAAAATGTGCCGCTCGTAACGGCTTGTCGGACCAGGGAGAGGGGGGTAGTCCCGGGAAGGTGGAGGCCCGAAAATAGGGGGACCGATAGGGAGAATTCGTGTGGTAAATGGTGCCGCACCTGAAACGAGTATTATGGGAGGGGAGGGAGGGGTCAAACGCCCGTTTGGGATAGGCTCGCGACAGGTGAAAGGCCTGGGCAAGGAAAAGAAGCTTTAGACGAGCAATCCGAAGAACGACAGGAGGGGTGCAGTAGTCGGAATCTATTATGAGAATGTCGAGGGGGGCCCCCCCCGGTGGGTCGGGAGCGGGCCGAGGGAGGAAAGTAGCAAGGAGCGGGCCGAAGTGTTGCGCAAATCGTCCCTCGGCCGCTCGGCATTATGGATGAGCATAAAGCCGTGCAGCCCCAGATCTGCAGCGAAGCCTTGCAACCCATTCGAGAACGGAGAGGGATTCTCCGGACAGCAAGCAGCAGTGGGGCAAGGGGGGCTCCGAGGGCAGAAGGGGGCCCGCTAAGTCTGCCTTTCATCAAAGAAATCGAAACAGAAGGGGGGAAATCCAGAGAGGGAAAGACCAGCGGTCGAAATTAAGGCACCGATTGACTTCGAGAGAAAAACAACAACGGAGAAGTAGCAAAGGGGACCTTAATTTCAACGAGGGCTTTCGCCCATCAATGACGCTGTTCCTCCTAAGGAACAAACCACACCGAAGCAGGAGGGGGAAAACTGAGAAAAATTCAAGGGGGTTCGAGAGAATGAGAAGCGAAGGGACATCGAGTAGAAGCGCAAAAAGGCCTGCTGATTAAAGCGCAGCTATACGTTCGCACAGCGAGAGTGCTGGCAAGGGCGGGAAAAAGGGGGAGAAGGAGATCTCGGGGAGCAAAGAACAAGGAAAGACGCGAGACTGCCTTGCGTACACAACCAAGGGCCCGTAGGGCGCATGCGCCCGTCGAGTTGTTTCGTCGCATTGGCAGAAAACTAGGGGAAAAGAAAATCCAAGCTCGAAAAAATCGCGGCCCAGACGTCTAACTTCACACGCAACGGACGGGATAAAAAGGCAGTTTGCGGATTTGTAAAGAGCGATAAAGCGCGATAGAAGAACTTCCACTCGGCATCGCAGCAAGGGCGAGGTGACCGAGAAAACGATCAAAGAGAAATAAGGAAAAGGGGGGAGGGCAAGTTTATACACAAAGAAGGATCTCGATCATCCATCGCCGATTCTCACAGTGATCCAGTCAACTCCAATCCGTCCGGAGGAAACCTCGGGGATAACAGAAAGAAAGGAGGGAGGGATTACTACCACGCCACGGCCGTCGGAAACTCCGCTGCGCTTTACGCCGACGTCGCCAGGCTCGCAATGAAAAAAGCTGAAGCCGAAAATGAAAAAAATTTGGAATGGGGCAACACGTGACCCCGCTCGCCCGAAAAACGCCTGCCGGGAAAGCAAGGGTGCGTTGGCCTGTCAGAATTCACGATACAAGGTCAGTATAGAGGTCGGCGTGAAAAAAAACAGTTGGGCTGTCTCCTCTACGCAACGGGAAGCGGCGCCGGCGCAAGTCGACGGGTCAAAAGAGGGGAAGGAGCCAGAAGCTCTAGGGGGAAAGACTCCGGAAAGGACACGAAGGTGGCCTCTTTACAACGCCGGGAATTCGACGCCAAGAGAAGACTCACACGGAGCTGCGAAATATCGGACGCAGGTGGAAGGCATGAGGACCGTACCATGGCCCATCTCTCCTGAGCTTGCGCTATACCCAATGGAAAAAATTAGGAGGGGAACGATCAATATGCGTCATCGCATGGTTCTCACCGTCCAAGGGCGGTAGAAAAAAGAAGGAAGGGGGAAAGTGGGCAGGAAATCAACTATCCGTGACGAATGAGGGTTTCATCAAACATCCATTTCGCCGATCCGGTAAGGAGGGGCGGCGGCCTATCCGAACCAGTAGGTGAAAAGCATGGTGAAGCGCGTGTCGGACAAGAACCCCTTTGGAGATGGCGTCATGTGTCCTCGCGGGAGAGCTCGAGAGACACCTACGGGCCAAAATCACACAAATATCTAGACAGAAGAGGGAAATAGGGGAAGGGGCGGAAAGAAAAAAATTCGCCAACTTTGGGCGCTACTTCTCAAGCTGAATCCTGCCGATTGCGGATGCGAAAAGGATCTGTGGCAGAATAAAGTCGCCTAGTTGGAGCACCGTGGGAGGCAATGGGAAAACAGTCAGGGGTTCTGAGGAAAAAAGGCACAGAAGAGGATGGGAATGCCCGAAGTCGTCACGAGCCCGAAAAAAGGGTCAGCCCAGAAACCGAACGGCAAGCCGGCACATCAATCCGAGCATCACGCCAGGGAAACCGGCTGAATTCCGCATGACCGAGGAAAACAAAGTCATTATAAACAGCGCACAAGGGGAGGGAAAAAGTGTGGGGGAGGACCAGGAGCCCGAAAGGCTGACCGCGCAACTTGCTGGCCCTCCAGGCATTTGAAAGGGCCGAAGAGAGGTTTCGGAGGTCTGCCGAATAGGGGCATATCGAAACGCTTAGGGGCGACCCAAAAAAATACTTCGGGCACACGACCACTTTCGTATAGGTTTTGTCCTTAAACCCAGAAAAACACCACAAGAAGTAGACCGCACGCCCTCTTACTCCGCGGGAAAGAAAAAAAAAGCAAGGGGAGCCGGAAAGTCAGGAGGGAAAAGGTGGGAGGGCCATTAAACTCGCTACGACATGCTATGACTAGGGGAATAACATAGGAATCCTGGGGAGAGAGGGGCGAAGTGAGGTTCATGTCGCTTCCTTCGTTGCGCGGTCACCTGTCCAGGAAGAGTGGAAAAGAAAAAAGGAAGAAAAAAAAAAAAAAACCAAAAAAAGGAAGCCAAGCTTCACGGGTAACAGAGCCCAAATCAGAATGGGGTGTCAAACCGGCTCGAAAATGCAGCAGAGAAGGCGGCCGGAAATTTTCAAAACAACGGAAAGGAGAGATGGGAACGAAGGTCGAGCTTTACTCAACGGAGCTCCGCGCTCTCGCATTCCTTCAGCCGGGGGGGTCTGCTCCACACATCTGTATTGTGGGGGGGGAGGTCCACGACGGACCTAGGAGAGAAGGAGTACTGGGAAAAGCTGGGAACCGGAGAAAAGGTAGGGGGGGACGGAGACCGTATCTCATGAAAGGGCGACATAACTATCGGCGAAGAACAGGGGGCAAAGGAAAAGAACAAAGAGGACTGGACCATTTTGTTCCCCAGGTGAAACTGCATCTCCGGAGACTCGGCGCCGGTCGGGGGCATTTGAAGTTGGTCCTCATTTCGGGGGGGATACAAGGAAGGGGCGGGGTCGGTCCTTGCTGGTCTGTTTCCGTGAAGCGAACTTCTATCCATATTGGGAGACAAAAACGGATAACGGAGCTTTGAAGGTGTGGGGGAAGAGCCGAGAGTGAGCTGCAACTCTATAGGGCAGGGACAAACCTCAGCTATTCCTCCGGAAAGCTTACAGCAAGGATAAAAGTGCCGAGGTGGGAAGTACGTGGATAGACGAAGCTTGGTAAGACAAGAACACGCAACTCCTGCCTTGAAGAAGTGCACTGGTCCTCGGGAAAGGAAATTCCGCTTCATCAAGCGACGAAGCTGGGAAGGGGTTGAAAAAAGGGGGGGTTCGCAGGGGGACCTGGGTTGTAGGCGGACGACGGCTCGGCATTCAAAAACTCCTGGCGCCTTGCGGGTTGCCGAGATCGGACGGGAGTTGGGAAACAAGAGGGACCAAAATGAGACGAATATCGTGCCAGATATCCCTTGATCAACCCTAAAGCCTAAGCGAGATATGGCAGAGAGACGCCAGGACCCGGAATTTCATGCGTCGCACTCGCCGATAACTGCTTGGTGAGAGTTTTGATGGGGGGATGCTTTCCCATCCTTCCGCCACTCCGAAAAAAAGCCCCTCTACTCTTCTAAGGGAAGTTTCTGTAAAAAAATCGTACACGCAAATGACTTGAAAGAAGAAAGGGGGGGCCAAGACTTAACTGATCTGAGATATTTACTGAAACCCGCATAAGGGGGACTTCCCTTATATTTAGGGAGATAAGCGGGCTGACGGGCCTGACGGAAAATCAGATGTTCGCATGGCGAGGGGACGGACGTGACGTCCGGCGCATCGAACTGGGACCGTCATGATAAAAAACGAAAAAGAAAGGGCAGGAAAACCAGCTCACGCACTGAGACGGGGAATCTCTCCTCTTTACTATTAAGTCCTCTCGTCGGGCGGGATGGAGTAAAATGGGAAAAGCAAAAATTAAAAGGTGACGTCGGCGATCAGCTGCCTTCAGCTCGCCGTGCTATGGGAGGGGTTGAACCGCAGGAAGGATTAGAGATCAAAAAGGACGGCGTTTTTTACGCTTGCCTCCGTTTGAGGAACAGCCACAAAAATCCGAAGCATGAAGCCGGAAGGAAGGACTTGTACCATGAATGACGGACAAACGCAACAGCCGGTCGCCAGGAAGGAGTCAGATAAAAAGGGCGACAAAATCCGTGAGAACTGGGTCGAAAGGACGGCCGCCGAGTGCGGCTTCCGCGCCTTGGGGCGTCATTGCGATGTCAGCGCAGGCGCGGAGGGGCCGGCAGGGCCGGGGGGAGAGGGGAGGAGACCGGGCGATCTAGGAGTTAGGAAAGGAAGAGGCGATGTTGGGCAAGGCAAAGGGATGTGGGCGTTGAACAGGAGCCTCGGAAGAAATCGGAGGGAAAAGGATCCTTCGTGTCAAGGGTTGACGCGGGCGGGATTCGGGTCAGGGTGATCCAAAAAAAAAAAAAAAAACCAAAAAAAAAAAAAAAAAAAAAAAAACAAAAAAAAAAAAAAAAAAAAAAAAAACAAAAAAAAATTAGGATGTCGCCCGGGGGGTCGGGGAAGGACCGCTATCTGTAAGGGGGCCAGCGCAGGAGAGACGCGAACCTGTCGAAACGCAATCGGGAAGGTTTCGTTGAGTCAGAATGGCTACGGGCAGGGACCTATTTCGATTAGGGACAATGCAGACTAACCGCAATCGTCCCTGTCCAGGCCCTCGCAGCGGTGGGGCAAATGCCGGAGAGGGGGGAATGCCGAGAACAGAGATCTAATCTCGGCAGACTGTCCTTTGAGGGACACAAAAACGAAAGAAATCGGGAACGAACGCCCCCGTCCACACAAGCAGGATTGTGTCTCATCCGAGGTGCCGCAAGGCCGGGCGGAAGGATTCCGCGAAAACGCCGAATACCGAACAGGCTCTTGGGATCAGTGTTCCGTCGCGGCGGTTGGGTTAGGGAGGCGAGAGCCTCGTCCGTGAGTCAATGAGTGGGAAAACTTGAA
>Ga0179593_1719096_pt1 | contig 14416 bp, 15 predicted proteins | sample CZODoug2_1_08_16_FD_185931 | JGI IMG/M metagenome (GOLD analysis project Ga0179593, IMG submission 185931) | Vadose zone soil fungal communities from Angelo Coast Range Reserve, California, USA - CZODoug2_1_08_16fungal (PacBio error correction) | ecosystem: Environmental > Terrestrial > Soil >...
CGACCGATTCTACGCACGCGCCGCTCTCGCATGCACTGTCGTGTATAGCGCGAAGATCATGTTCCGTCATTGTTCCCCATATCCCCATCACAGACAGAGCTGGGTACGTCGCTGGAAGTCGTGGGACCGGACTCTGTGCCTGGACTATTTATAGCCCGTATTTCATCCAAGCTACCAAAACAAGCGCGACGAACATGTCCGCCACAGGATGCAGTAGATTGAGTGCGACCACGAGAAATTCTCCGCGGGCGTTCCTCGACATCTGCCCTTCTCAGACTCCACCGTTGGCGCCCGCACGTTGCAGCAAGCTAAAACGTATCCCCGGGTATAGGTGGGATCGGCCGTTTTTGAGCACATCCATGATTCTTTTCCTCCTATCTGCTACTGCTAAAAAGAGTAGCTGTATCCACCGGCTTATTGATTCCTTGAGACGCTCGTGAGTCGTGTCACACCTCCAAGCAAGCTACGGCATCCCAGCCTGCCACGCCGATCGGCAAAGCTACACAATTGACTTAACCCGACATCAGACCCTCGTTAGTCGTCTCGCCATTGCTCACGATCTAACGCAACATTACACGAGCGACCGGACAGAAACTGTAGTCTCCCCCAATAGGCCCGGTTCGAATGACCAGCCGTTTCCGCTCCGAGGTTTATGACGGATCATACACTTTTTTCCAATGTAACATACCACCTACTTGTGGCCCCGCACCGGCGAGATGCGGCGAAGTCACTCCATCTGCCAGCAAATCAAGAAGTAGCATTTTAGCGGAACATACTTTGGTGCCAATCTACGTGACGAGTCAGGCACCAAAACGTAGAAACTGGCGTATTTTCTTGCTGCCACAAGCAACATCCAAATCGACCGACATAAACACAAACAGTCTAAAAATGAAGCCCTCGACCCTTTCTTCCTGTACCCCATCACCCTGCGTCGTATTGCTGTTCGTCGCCGTGACAGCATCGTAACATCTTCCTCAGAAGCCTTATGTGTCGCGCCACTTACATATCGGGTCCCGCACCGCTTTCCCCCAACGACATAGTGCAGCCGTATACACACACCTGGTCGCCTCTTCAACTCTAACATACGCGTCTCAGCAGCCGTGCTACTCACCCTAAGCGAGCTAGGCACACCCCCTGCTTCATGCATATTCTATAACCGATTCCTAACGATCCCCCCCTTGGCCGCTTTCTCAGAGCGTACGGCCGCCCCTCGCACTAGACAGTCTCGTAGCCGACCGGCCGTGTGATACTACGCCCCCTCTTAGCCGCCCAGTGTGACCTACCGCCAGCCTTCGCCGGTGTAGATTCCATGGAGCCTAAGAAAAAGCTGACGTTAACATGAAGCGCTTGGCCAAACCTATATAAATAACGTACCCTAGTTTATCATCGTGCGACATTCAAATGATAAAGATAAAAGTATGTATCGGATCCTCATGATCCTGTACGAGGAGGCGAGCTAGATCGGCTGCAACCTTAGCCTGTGGGCTGTACATTTCCCTGCCCAGCTACAGAAAAAACGTGCAAGTGTCTTCCGTCCAGGACCACATTCCGACCCGACCGACAGACCGGAAAACTCCGGAGTTACCATCCGTACGGACATAACTTAAGGTACGTACCGCTTCAGCAGGCACCCGGGCTACGCCCCCCGGCGCAACTACTAGCTAAAACATAAAAGTGCTTCTACATGTCGCAAACTGAATACATATTTTTCACGGTGGAATGAACAATCACTTTCGTCCGTTACAAGATATCAACAAGAACTCCCCTCCTCATTACCTGCACTGAGACGTCCTATCAGACACGCCACTGTCCCGTGCATTCTGGCGGAGCCTTGCGTCCCCATTTCTGCCCAGTGTGGCGCGCGTGGACACTTAACCTCATCCGACCAACCAATCTACTTTCATTGACCACACGAATCTTCCCTGCCCTCTTTTGACCGCGCCCGGCGGCCCTTGCGCATCCTACCCCAATCACATGTTCCAACCCAACTCGTATACTGGTGCTCGCCGTTATTGGCCCGCGTAAATCAAATTGTCTTTACCTCAGGGCAAGACCTGATAACCGCTTCGTAAGGCGTTAGGCTCCCATCGCCAAGATCCCTATATCACACCCACCTGTGTCACATCCACCCCCTGGTCTGCCAGTGACTGTTCTCTGCCACACCGCTCACACCGACAACTGTTACGGCTGCCTATGCACAAATCGACCGCACCAATTCGACCGTCACCACCGGTCGTGTGCTTGTGTCATTTGAGGGATGTCCTACATTAGCGCCTACTCCCGCAGCCAAACGGCCCTCCATGAAAGGCCAAGAACGGGTGCTTCCCTACTCCAAGCAGAATCCCATTGTACAACACATCATCGTTCATTTTGAGTCCTGGCCCTGCGACCAGACCAACTCCAATCACCACTTCCGCTCTCAGCCGCCATCCCAAGGCTAAACGCTTACCGTCTCCCGAAATTCACGCTGCTTCATTACTTCTCCTGCCATATGGCTCGACCTCAACCAAAACCCGTCCTACATTTAACTCCAAACCGCAAAAAGAGACCCATTACTACAATAGCTCAGGAATCAAGTCCCAAAACGTGCTACCTTCCGTTACCTCCATCAGCTGGACCCTGCGCCGATCCCTACTTCCACAACCTTCCTGCTTTTCCTGAACAAATCAAATAGCTCATTAACCCCTCGCATCACATCCCCACTGAGCCGACCCCACGGCCCCCATATCGAAGCAACCAGCGTTTCGCCCGTTTGCCTGGTGATAAACTGCTTCCAACCCCCCTTATATTTTCACTTCTCCGGATCTTAAGAACCAAACATATCCCACTCCACCAGCTTACTAAAGAGACGAGCAGAACAAGAGGATGAAGAAGGTTGACCGGCTCCCTCCATGAGCGAATTGTCTCGGCTTGGCAATTCTCACCCCGTCACAACAATGCCGCGTGCAAGCCATTCGTTACATGAACCGCTCTTCTCCCACCGACGAATTTGTGTGCCCAATAGCAGTGTGGCACAACAATACAACGGTATCCGTGGCTCTCAGAAACAATGCAAGAACAGTGCCCTTGCTCACCGTTCACTCCCGAAGATTACAAACGGAACCTTTATTATCCCAATCGAGTTACTGCAAGCACCCAGCTCGCCTTCCCACTGGAGGGAACACCGCACACCCAGCGCCCAACAACTAAACACTCGACGAACCTACGCCTCTCATTGTGATCAATAAGTGACCACTCACACGCACACTCCACAAAACCGCATCCTACCCTCACCCCAATTTTCCCTCGCGGTACCCGCTGTCGAACAACCCCTCATTACACCACATCTTCCGCGTCCGTCTGTTGTTCGGCTGGTACATCCCTGCCTGCTGAAGCCGCCAAATCAAACAAAACGTTGTAGACGGAAGCAGCCGGAGAAGACAGTAAGCGCTCCGATCAAAACAGACCCACAGGATCAAGTAGCCAGTCAATGGAAACCTACACCGTATTACGTTCGAATCAAAGGAAGCCCATAATCGACATGAAAACAACACAATGCCAAGACACACTATCCACTCTTACGGACTATATCGTACACAGATCAGCAAATCCCCAGCACTCAGCAGCGGCCGCAGCGTAATCGTGGCCTCTAGCCACGTACATCACATGCTCAGCCATCTGCGAAAATCCCTTATGTCTAATAACGTAGGCGACCCGACAAAAACAACGGAACTGACTGAAAATCGCCTCATCGGAAGCGGACTTGTCATCTAGCGCATGTAGCGCGCAGACAATACTGTCTTATCCGCCACGAATCCCAAGTGAACCAAGCTCACCTAGGATCAGTTATCAATAATAACCTACCAACTCTCGTCGTGCCAACCTTGGCCCCACCCGTCTGAGCGTTAGAAACCGCACTAAATGCCAAGCGACCGGACGTGTAGGCCTGCCCCGCCGCTCAACTAGTGCGGCGCGCCCCCCACATCTTCTTTCCACGAGATCGGTCCACACTCGAAGCCCTAGCGCCTTTTGTCATCACCTGACCCAGCCTTTATGTGCTGTCGCGATTCTGTCCCCATACAGCTGCCTAACCTTCTTTCACAGAGCAGCGACTTCTCCCGTCTGCCTGACGACCACAGCCCCACACACGCCCCGGAAATATAAAATGCCGCCCCCTCCACCTGCCCGGACCGGTTCACACAGCGGGAGCTGACCGGCACTTCCGTGACATACCAGTGTGCATTCTCCAATCCTTTACAAAGCGGCTCACAGTAGGAACACGACCAATCACCATCTGGAACAATCCGAGCGCCCGCGTCGACAGAGAAACCCGAAGTTCCGTCCTCAACGAATGTAACTACTCCTTCAACGTTCCCCTAACCATTGAACGCAAATCCCTCCACAACTTTTCCGGCTTCCATATCACATACCATACCTCAGCACCCGCGTCTTCACAAATCACCCAAGGCCTGCCTTCTGTAAATATCGCGGCAGGGAATCACCCGTGTATCAATGTAGCATTATGATGGCGCCCCCTGTGAATGTCCCCGCCCCCTGACGCCGCGCGCTTGCGGGCACCCCCCACGCAAAACGCCACATCGCGACGTTTGAAGACTCAACCAAGGCACGACCCGATACCCGACGAGACCCAAGACACCTCAGACCAGGTACCTCAAACCCTACATCATAGTCACCCCCAATACGCGTCGACTACCCTTGCTCATGTAAAACCAAATAGTTCTTTCTATTCAGCACTTCGTAGCATCGCTACTTGCGTTGACCCTCTCGTCATCGTCCTCGTCGTCATAAACTTCTATCATCCAATACCTAAAAGTGGATTTTGAAAACACCAGAGAGCTATTTGCTCTCTAGCTTTTGTCCCTGTCCCTTTCCACCGAAAAATTGGTCTAAACTCAGCGCAGAAACGAGGCAGCGTACGAGGCTGAAAGATAGCTACAACCGCTTCCGACGACAACCGGAACCCTTGGAACTCAAGCTAAATTCATCATTACGAACCCGGCACGGCCGCATTGTCGCCAAAAATTCGTTCATCAGCCCAGTGCACAAACCCTCCACCCACCAACACCTTTTGAACCCCAACCCTGTACGAACTTCACCGCATCCGGGACACCAGAAGCAAGAATACTTTCAGTTCTCTCCAAATAGTGCTGGATTGGACCTCCCATAGGCAGTCAACATCAGTCGCGGTCCTATATGGCGTCGACTGAGACCATAGAACAAACTGCCTGACCAACAATTCATGGTGGCGCCTCCGTTCTCGACTCACGCGACAAAGACCCTAGCGCCCGGTCAAGAGCAGGTGCGCCACTGCTTGATGATCCAATTACCGATGATCTCACCCGGCGAATCGTAAACACGGATCAATGCACGACCCGGACCACAATGCACGCTTTCCCATTCTGTTCAAGTGGCGATCATATGGAACGCAGAAGACAAGGCGCGCGGTTTTTCTAGGCTCTTCTATATGCAGGTCAAAACCCGTCGGAAGCCTATACGACGCTCCTCTTCGTGACACCCGCAAGTTATCACGCCGCTAACTGATCGTCAAATCGCGGAAGACGGCCTACCTCGTCGTGTCCCCAAACCATACGTTGGTTGAACGCGAAGCGCCTTATGTCTATTCAGCAAAATTGCAGCGGGCAAACAGAGAAGCGGTTTAGACAGAGCCTGAGACCTACATGGTAGCATCCAATATCAAATCACCCGCGCGTCCAAATGGCACCTACTTAATTTACGATGTCTCGCATTAAACATCCAACGCGGCACTTACTAATAACCCTCAGCAGGTAAGACTAAATTTGTCGGATAAACTGGTTCGAGAACACTAACTGTACCAAATTAAGCCCGCTAAATCGACTTCGTCGCCTAAACCAAAAAACCGCGACCGCTCCCGTCAATGAAGAACCAGAGGTCAACACTGAATCCCCCTAATACCTAAGCCAGCACGCCGCTGGACCTTTGCCATTGTTTACTCCCTGCTAACCCCGAGCTGGCAGAAGCTCAGTTCCTTTCCAACCGATATCCGATTACCCAACCTTATCCACCGCACCACCCCTCGACCGCGACCGAAACCCGTCGCAGTAGACTAAACCTCGTGGGAAACGCATCATACATACCCTGCTGCTCTATAAGGCTAGTTAATGGGAACCGTGTTGCAACGCAAACATACTCACTTCTCGCATCGAACTGGAGAGGAGTATAGCGATCTAACCAAATCGCAATCGCGTGTCACCACAGACCACCATGAGAACAAGAATTAACCGCTATATATAACCAAAGACCACTAACAATTCCCCATGATCTCCGCCCACTGCACTCCGATCCTGCGACACCAGGGAGTAAGAAACCGTGTTCCAGGCATTGAATACAATGGTTGGCGGTAGAGAAAAAATACAGTATTCTGCTTCCTCATATAGGTAAAAACTCTTACCAGGACACACAGGAACTGCGAGGCATCACAATATCCGACCACAATCTTGTTCGTCCGTTACAGGTTGTTTCTCCTCAAACATCGCAACATAGACACAGAAGCCACCTGGTGGTCACTTGCCTGCAGTCGATGCAAAAGTGATGGCCTGGTTCGCACTCCAGTAGGCAAATGCCGTGTTACTGTGATGTCGGCAATGACGGAAAGAACACTTATTCACGTTAGATATCCATCAATCTCGTCGATACATTTACTAAACCCCTAGGCGTTACAAAGTAAGAAAACCTAAATGACACCAGCTCGTTCATCTGAAACCTGCATGCAAACATAACTCCCCGCCGTTTTTCAAACTAGCAGCAACCTACAAGTTAAAGCAATGCATCACATCGTCACGACATATGTATACGTGCACGCAGGGTCCATTGGCGCGCGTGAGCAATGAGTTCGCCCAACTAAGAATCGATGTAACCAACGTGCGTATCCAGTCCCCTTAACTGGTTTGTATGTATGCGTCAATCGCCCATCACCGGTTCGGTTGTCCGATCAACCGCTTCACAACGCCATACGGAGCGAAGAGATTAAGAAGAATACGCCCAACAGTGGGTTCCAGCGCCCCTCGCAACCCTACCTGTTACAAACCCGGCCTTTCGATATGGCTCTAAGTGGAGCAGACCAGTAACAATCCAACCAACGCAGTGGCGAATAGGCTAGGCACCAACAATGAACCCATCTGCCACTCCCTGCAGAGTGGCACAAATGCATAACTTGGTCCGCTCTAACAACTCCAAATCCAACCCAACCCACGTCAACACGAAATCACGGATATTCACCTCGGCGCGGCCGTGCAAGGTCCTCTCGAACACCGCTCGACATGATCTGAATGATGCTGCTATCATCTCATTATACATTCGTGACCGAAAGACCCTCTTAATCGGTAATTGTCTTCCAGTGGTCGCTCACCTACAACTGCACACACTACTTGTGCGACACGGCCAAGGCGACTAGATCTGTGGCCCCGGTTTCACCACAAGACGGGGTGATCACGCCCCGTCGGTGTCCTACTATGACCGGTGTCGCCCGTAACAGCTGCTGACCTCACTCACTGAAACAGGCGTGCCCGCCACCATCAGTCACCATTGGACCTTCTCAGTCTCCCATCCAAATCACGTACTCAATCTATAAATACCCCGACACGCACAAGCCTGGCGCGACAGGAGAACCTAGGAACACAGACTCAGCCCTATAAAACTGGTACCGTTTGCGACTCGCCCTTCAGCTTCCAAGACAGGGATCTCCCACTAGAACTCCGAACTTCAAATCGACCCGGCCAAAATTCCCGCGGCCGCGCCTCCACTGTGCTTTGTGACCGCCAGGCGATACCAAATCAATCCTCATTGTCCCGGTGCCCCCGCCCGCGCTATTCCAGTCAATAACGAACCTTACCCACAACGACACCGTACTCACCAGGCGCACAACCCCGGAGACATAAACACCCCTCCTCCCTCTCATAGACCGCTAGTCCCAGGTACCATCTCACCTCACTCACTTATCTGAACTACAGAAACCCCCTCTCCAATCGACTAGCTAGCCAAAGCTTTTCATGACACGACCCAAACCCCACGCCACAACCTCGGATCCCTAAGCTAACCCCTCACCCATACTACGCATTCCACCCACCCCTCCCCAGCTCTTTCTATCATGGCAGTAACACTCCCACAAGCCCTCAACGAACATCATGTTGCCTAGCAACCACCTGAAATTACAACCCCAAGTTATAGGTCGCAAATCGTCCTTTTGAAAAGAAGACAACACATGATCCAACACACTAAAAGAATCCGATCTGGACAGCCGGCACGGAACCGCGTCACATGCTGTTCTCTACTTCAAGCTGTGAGGACTACCTTCCGAACAAGCGCCACATTAACGTTCCCCACAAATGAGAAAAATTAATTTTCGCCACGTAAACCCATAACACTGGCCCATCGACCTGCCGTGAGCGCTACCCACACAGCCAAGTGCCGACTCTCGTACCATTTAGCCTAAGCCACCTCGGACACAATCGTCATCTGCTAGGACCCTCCCAAGCCCATCAAACGATCAGAAAGTACCGGTGCCTACAGCCGTAGACGTTCGCGCCGGGTACCTCCCCCACATTTGAGATACCTCCGCTGCCAGAGCTCCGGTCATAGAGCTAGTGAAATAGTGCACAGCCGAAATCGACTGACTGCCATTGCAACAAGCTTACCGCCACTAAAGACACAGTTCCTTAGACAAGGGCTTTACTCCGCCGACCACGGCTCTTGCGACATTACCAGCCACGGCAGACGTGCAAAGCACACCCCTCGAAGCCTGCAATTTAGGACCCGGAGGTCTATCAATATCGTCCGTCTTGCATCCTGACGACACCTGTTCGATACAGCAGCTGTGGACAAGAGTTAACACAGAGTCTTGCCTACATCAATTCCAGACGCTCATATTGTGCCCCACGCTCTAATCACCGCCACGTGAAACAAAACACACTCAAGAGTCACTCAGTACACCCTCCCATCCGTACGCAATCTTCCGCATGCTGAGAGCATCACGAGTCTACAACCCTCTTCTCCCGCTGACCACTGCGTCGTAGCGCACCGTTTCCCTCCCTACCACAATCTGCCGACGCACCTTAATCCGGCATTCCCATTATAGACCCACCGAGTTGCCCACATCTGATCCCCACTCACTGATTTATGCTGTGGCCTAACAAACCTGTAGTAACCACGCCTACCATTCCACCTCAAGCCACCCGTACCCGGTGCAGAACACACCTCTGCACAAACATGGACAAGTCCGACCCCTCACCAGACACGAGATCTGGTGCATTCTTCACTACTCCTAGTTTACTCATCTTAATCCGGTTCGGTCCCTCTTCCCGCAACTATAGCTACGTAGAACAACCATATTGCACGGCCCCGGGTATAAGTGCCTGTAAAAACCCGGTAGCCACAACGGTACAGCGCAACTCTCCTACTGTTTCTACCCCACTAGTAGCACACCTTCGAGTCGTGCAAGTTCACTGTAGTATTTCATCACTGCGTGCCCCCCAACCTAAACCCACAGACAACACCGCGTGCATACCGCCAAACTGACCCCGCACGCCGACGCCGTCATCGTCTTTCACAGGTGGTGCGGCTACCGATTTACCCTGCACTAGGTCGTATGCCATGGATCCGGCCCAATGAGATCGCCTAAACTGCGACCATTAATACAATTATGCGACATTCCATTCCCTTGTCGACATGGTTAAGACTTAACCGAAATTCGTCACTAGCATACAACCACGCCAATAAAAAAATTAGGCGAATGCCCCTTTCACCCGCCCCCCTGACACCTAGCCCGCCCCCTGTGGCCGAACTTTAAGACCCGCCAAAGATTCGTACCCAAAATCCGACTGATGGCGCTGCTACTCCTGCCGAAATTCCCGATTATCGCCGATGTAACTCATCTCTTGGTGTCCCAAAACGCACCCTGAGCAATCACTGTGGATCGGAAATCTTCCCGTACCAGAACCGCGAACCCCGTCCAATTTCGCGTCCCATACGGCAAAAGCAATCCAAGAGAAAGCCGTCCAGATCGCCTGCGGACTCCACCGCACCATGTCTGATCCTTCGGCAGCCTGCTCGGCGAGCTGACGTACCCTCCACCTCTCGGTTGGTCGCCCGACCTTTCTACTCCATCGGCAACCTGCACCCGCGCAGTGCCTTAATTACAGGATCCACCCCTTTCGCGCACAGACTTACTTCGGTTGAGGTTACATCGAACCTTGTAGTCGTAGTCTTGCGCGCTTCTACAAGTAGTCGAGTTGTTAGGACCATCACATAGAAGGTCGCCCACATCAGAGCAAACGAACCCGAGCCCAGGACTTGGTGACAGGTATCCCGCTAAATAGCCACACCCGGACTTGATCACATAAACATGTCCAAACGACCCGGGAACGCAAAATAGTCCATCCGCTGACTATCACAACCCCGACGGCACTTGAGTAGTCGTACCTGCCCGCCGCCAGCTCCTATGAGACGCCCATATTCCAACGGTCCCTCTAGACTCACCCTGCCCTAATCCTCAACACCAGCCAACATCTTAACATAGTATCGAGATATCCCCATATCAAGTCCCATGCTTCTGACATACTATCTCTCTGTTTGGTCGCGTGACCTGATCAGGCGGCAAGACTTATTCTCAGAAAACTAACGTCTCTCAATCCTGCCCAGCGCCATGGCCACCGCTATCCCCGTCAAAGCCTCCTTCATTTGGCTACTTGTCCTGGACTTCACATGTACTTATCCACCGTCAATTTGAGCACCCTCACAAATACTCCGACTTTTTACACCTGCCGATCCCCACTAAGCACGCCTTCAGCACCCTAACCCCCGCGCCGAGTTCTGCGATCCGCTCGATCTAGAATGTTCAAAAATCCGACCAATAGCGTGTACAAGCGGTAACATAGTGCACCTTCCATAGGATTTGGAAACTGACGGGTGACAGCGGCCCTCCAGCGCTAAGAGTCCAGGATCGGGTTCTTGCTTCCCCGTTCTGCCGCCCAGCATTATACCTGCCATCCTAGATGTATCAGGACGCAAAGTGTACCGTACCTTCCTTCGCGTCACGCTCCCCGCCCAACCGCACTCTGTGACAACAAATTCGATGAGCAATTGACCTCAGGCCCAGCCACAATTCCACCATAAAGCATAGCTCAGTTCGAAAAAGTCCGTAAGACAACTTAACAGACCCATCGCCGATATTGTACACGCTATCCGATTCAACCCCACATCACCAACACTCATTTGCGACCCTCAACCAGAATGAGGCACTCGCCTCTCGGAATCGGCTTGTCGCCGCAAACCTCGCCCTAACTGTCCCTTGCAAGCGTCGCCGTCTGTCAGATAACCCGTTGACCCCGTGACAGATGATGTGTAAGTCTTATCAACGAGCACCTCGCAGGCCTTGCACATCAGTGTGACGTCACCCAGACGATCCCGCCGTCCCTTACCAGCGGTAATAACCACAGCCCCGTCCTTAACTCCCATCGTACCCGTTATGCAATCGTGCGCCCGACGCCTACCTTACTACAAGACTTCAGACAAGAGCAGACGAATGTAGATCAACCATCGTCATACCTTGCCGGGCCATCAAAACGTTAACGCTACTGATCCGCCCTTAGTCCCCTGAATGCCTATATCACGCCCTGACGAAAACCAGCTATAAACTAAAATCATAGGAAAAAAATAATCGTAGTCTGTTCATTGCTCTCCGACTCACGCACTATTGAATGATTACCGGTTTCCACCTAAACTGATCTACCCTGAGCCGAGTAAATAGTACCAACTAGCAATCCTTGACATAGTCTCGGAGTCAGATACGCGCATCCGCTCACAAGTTTTCTGTATGAGCGGCTACCCAAACAAATGAACCTGAAAGCCGTAGGGGCCATATGTACCGGAAATCGGCACTCCGACATGCAACATCGGATAGGTGCAAAAACAAGCCGTCTCCGCCCTACCAGTGCTGGTAACTACGCATGGCGTCTGTGACACATGATCCATAAATCCCTCATTGCCCCAGTATAACTAATAAATACTTATCACGTTACATACACTACCTGTCAATAGCGTAAGCAAAACTGTGAATTTCGTCCTACTAATAAATCGGCTGAAGACATACGAAATACGCTTTGTAAAGTCCGCCGTGCTCTCCTGGCCATAACCATAGACAATTTCTTATCCCTGCGACAACGCTATTTCAACGCTGACAGATCCTCACGCACAGACTCAGGGATAACCCCACCGCAGGCCGCCGGACCGACGGTTTTTTTCATCCGCTACCTCACAGGCCTCACAAATTATGAAAAGATCCTAGTCTACTAATGACATCCGCCCCAACCGAAAGCTACTGGCTAGAGCGCTGCTCTTTGCCCCGTGCCATTTCATTATGACCGCCACCGCTTCACCCGCGGTGCGATTTAGGTACTATGCATGGCATCCAATTCCCGGAGACATCCACCCTGCAAGCCTAGGAATTGTCCAACAATACCCCTACGAGCCAAGGTACGTTCCCCGTGTTCTAACATTCTATTCTCAATTCACAGGCAAAACCCAACCTTGAACATACGATGAAGCAACAAAGAAGCTCCCGCGCCGTCCGCACACGAAACTGTCCCCAATTAACAGACGCGATGGGCCCAACTAATCACTCAGAATCCTCTCACCAACCTTCGTCTCGTTTCCTCAGATACATCCTCACCACCATTGTTCGCCCCCAGGCCAGTCGAACGAAAGTCTCAAGCACACTCAACGGTACCTACTGCAATTACTCTTCACAAAGTCGCAAAGTCATTTGACAATGCTCCTCTTCTGACAGACGCTGGATTCCCCTCTACTGCAAAAAGAATCCCACAGACAAGCTCTTAATTAGCCTACATAGTGTCTCCTTGCACCCCAAGCCGCCATCGCCTCATCTGTACGCTGTTTGGGCCCAAGCTACGACCTCGCAGGACTTTCCCCCCGTCAGCATGCCCCAAACGAAACTTCGTCACACTAGACTTCATCACCTAGTCGCTGTCGAACATCCGTCATAAGACCCACGGCCGCCAACAACGCACACACCGGAGTCATTCTGCCTCACGCCTTCGGTACGAGACAACGTACAGCTGTTCGATAGTCTGCCCGAAATTCTACATAAATAGTAAACCCATTGAGAACGAAAGCAGTGACTCGTCTCAGCGCCAATCACAAGCCTGCCCCTTCCTCCTATTCTCCCCTCTCGATATATAAAACTCGTCGCTATAGGACTGACGATTCCTCTGGTGTCGATACGCAAGTAGTACGATCACATGGCACCCAAATACCGGTCCGGCTTTACGAGCCCTCACATCCATCGATCGGCCGCCGACGCCTTCTGAAAGCGCCGGTGGGCCGGGTCACGGCTTACCGAGTGGCATTCGCAACCCGACTTGCAGTGTGGTGCCTCCGACATGCTCCTTCAAAGCCTGGCTCGCCCAGACGCCCTATCATCCATATGAGGCGCGAACAAAACTGCTTTGCGATCGTGTTCGGTCTCCCCAGCCTTTGTACGCGGCGAAACGAAGGCCGCCAAGGACTAACTCGTCTACCACTCGCCTGCGCAAACCCTCTCCGAATTCGTACGCGGTGGGTCGAGGGATTCGCGCGGACCTCACGAAAGCAATTCGCCCGTTCGACACGACTACATGTTTGCCTGATCCGCCAGTTTGCCCCAAACGCGGGCTCCGCCTCCATACTTAGTTATGCCATCATGCCTGGGCGGGCCACCGCTCCACACGGCATGCCCGGGAGCGAACGTATGAAAAAACAGTTTACACTAAGATACCGCCAAGCCTCTAAGGCGAGGAAGCCGTCAGCCGGCCATCATGACTAGACTCAGTCTCATTGATCGCCCGTCCTTACTGCGTTTCACATATCAATGGGAATGTGTCAAGCTGCAAATGCACACGGCGAGAACCCGTGATGGCAATGCTTTGTGGACTCGCTACCTATGCAGCTCCAACTCAAAGCCTGCCACGCACCATACTATAAGCGATTAAAGATACAGGGTGGTTGAGGGTGGAATATGGCACCTCAAAACCCGACCCAATTAACCCGAAGGATACGTCCCGGTTACTCCTTCACGCACAGACCCAACCGCAGATGTCTGAGTGGCACCGATGTCAACGGACCGCGATATTCCTACCTTCAGGTGTCTGACGGCTTCCATCCACAACTCGTGCTTACTCGGCGACACCTGTTCGCCTATGTGTACTCTGAAACACACGAATAAGAGTTTTTCCATTGGCAATAGACTACCCACAGGCCCACCACATAAAGCTAACCGCGTCAACTACCCCACCTTCTTGAATGGATTGCAACACGCGGAACAGACTTCGCGCACTACCTCCCAGCCGTCCCCGACGTCACGACGCGTCCGTGCGTAACACCTCGG